>OKFN01000028.1_pt1 | contig 43997 bp, 38 predicted proteins | sample 1614661 | NCBI WGS metagenome assembly OKFN01 (sample SAMN04436961, study PRJEB24849) | human gut metagenome | biome: human gut; feature: NICU; material: stool | host: Homo sapiens | place: USA: Saint Louis, MO | collected 2012-10-09 | reverse complement strand
AAACAGGCAGTACCACGGAGCCGTAACCGCGGTACCAACTACCCGCGCTCAGCAGTAGCTAAGCCAGACCTCTGTGCCTCTTCGAGAAGCTCGCCAATTTGGCTAATCATATGCTGAATTTATCAACTGGGTTCGGGAAGAGTCCTTCTTATTTTTAATTTGCTCAAGTGGAGGGTTTATCAGTGCCTGGTCGTGGAAATTTTTCCGGGCCCCATATTGACATTATAGTTTTTGCTGAAATGAATGTTCCCACGCCGAAAGTGAGGGATACAAGCGCTGCGCTTAATAGGTAGTTTTCAAACCCTCCCGGCCTAATCCATATAAAGAAAACAATGGAACAGAATAAACTAAAAGCGCCAAGCTTCACTTTGGAGTCCAGAGTCTTTTCATTTCCTCTAAAGTAGCGACGGTGGTTTATTATGGTGAAAATAATTCCTGTAATTAGGCCCCAAATGAGTCCTGCCGCCAAGGCGGGAACGGCTACTAGTATCACTGGTTTTCCAGGGGGGTAGATGAATCTCGATTAGCTTGTTCTTGTTGCAGCTGAAGAAGCACAGTTTCTGGAATGCCCTCTAGGGAAACTGGGTCATTCAAATCAACCAGCGGAAACTCGTCTGGGTTCCATTCGGCTGCAAGCTGATCTGCATCAATGTACTCAGATTCGGGAGATGGGCCGACGGGGTTTTGTAAAAGCATAGTCCTTGCTGAAGAAATGCATTTATCACTGGTTCAGTAGTCTACAGATGAATTTTCGATGCTCCCGTAAAGGGTCCCATGCTCGAACCTCCATAAAAATTTGATTCTATCCTCCCACACACAAACCATCAGACACGCTCTGGACGCGGCTTCCTCGTCAGTTACGTAGATCCAGCGGGCAAAGCAGGACGCCGCGGAACCGGCACCGACCACAAACACGACGCAAGGCCCTGAGCATCGCGCCGAGGGCCGATGACAGAAGCTGAAACGTGCACAACTGACAACGAAGCCCACCGGTTCTGCTCTGGACGCGGCTTCCTCGTCAGTTACGCAGATCAGCCGGGGGCTAAGTAGCAAAACGAAAAACTCGAGACACCGTAGGAACGATGTCTCGAGACTTCACATTGTGCCCCAGAGAGGATTCGAACCTCCGACACCGGCTTTAGGAGAGCCGTGCTCTATCCCCTGAGCTACTGGGGCGGGGGTGCTTAACGCAACGAAACTAGGTTACCAGTACCGCCCGAGTTGGCGTTAAATCGGATAACTTGTTAGCCATGGGAAATCATCATGACAATATCGTCCATTTCACTGACGTGCAGCGACGCGAGGTATTCGCCGAGACCATTAGCAAAGACGGGGTGGAAACACTTGCCATCGAGAAGGCCGTCCCGGGTGGGGCCTCCAAGCGCTTGCTGCTGCTCAACAAGTATGATGCACAGAAGCTTAAAGCAGCGTTGGACGAGTACCTCAACACCATCTACTCGAAGGAAATCTCCGGGATGGGTGGCACGCTCTCACCAGCGGACATGGTTGAGCTTTTCGGCGAGGACGACGACTAATCCGTGGTCGCTCGCCGATAGCGACTAGCTGGCTTCTACTTGGTGGAGCCGTCGAGCTCAGCGAGCTTGGCGCGTACTGCGGAAGCAGGCGGGTTGGTCTCGTAGGTGCCGTCAGAGTAGAGGACCGTGGGCACGATGCGGTTGCCGTCGTTAACCGACTTGATCCACTCGTTGATATCCTCGGTGCCTTCGGCCTCGGCGTCGACAAGCGCATAAGGCGTCTCAGTGCGGTTCAAGCCCTTGAGCAGCTTGGCGCAGAATGGGCACCAGTCGGCGTAGAAGATGGTGACGTGCTCGGTAGTCTCAGGTGCTGCCAAGGTCATTTAAGCGGCGTCCTTTCGCTCGTAGGTTAAGAATCGGTACTTCATAGGCAACTCGCTCGGCGGTTGGCCCGGAATTGTCAAGTGGCCCTTCTCAGATGTCAGCCAGTCGGTGCTTGCCGACAATCCAAAAGAATCAGGCACTTCAGGAGCATAAACGGCGGCGTCGCCGTAAATATTCCCAATGTTGACTCCCATGAGGGTTATCTCAATGATGTCCACATCATCGATAGTGGAGGAATAGATCTGCCCGCCGCCGAGGAACCAGGCGTCGTCAAGCGTGTGCGTAAGTTGTGAAATGTTAGCGGTGACCTGGGCGCCAGCGGACCAAGCGCCAGGTGCCTTGCGGGACAAAACGTAGTTATCGCGGCCCGGCAACGGGCGGAACTTCGGGTTCAGCGACTCCCACGTGCGCCGGCCCATCACCACCGGCGAGCCGATGGTGACCTCTTTGAAGTGCTTGAGATCCTCCGGAACATGCCACGGCATCGCCACGCCATCGCCGATGACGCCGTCCAAGGACTGCGCCCAAATAGCCCCCAGCATTAGACGGAAACCTGCGCTTTGATGGTGGGGTGGGGATCGTAGCCTACGACCTCGAAATCGTCGAAGGTGTAGTCGAACAATGAGTCAGCCTTGTGCAGCTTGAGCTGCGGGTAGGGGCGTGGCTCGCGGGAGAGCTGCTCCTTGACCTGCTCAATGTGGTCGTTGTAGATGTGGCAGTCGCCGCCAGTCCAGATGAGCTCGCCGACCTCCAGACCAGCCTGTTGGGCAAACATGTGGGCCAACGCGGCATAGGAAGCCAAGTTGAAAGGCACGCCTAGGAACATGTCCGCCGAACGCTGATAGACCTGCAGGGAGAGCTTGCCGTCTGCCACGTAAAGCTGGAATAGCAGGTGGCAGGGCATAAGCGCCATCTTGTCTAGTTCTGCCACGTTCCAGGCGGAGACCAAGTTGCGACGAGAATCCGGATTATTCTGCAGTGTGTCCAGAGCCTGCTGGATCTGGTCAACATGCGTGCCATCCGGGGTAGGCCACGAGCGCCACTGGACGCCGTAGACAGGGCCCAGCTCGCCATCGGCGTCAGCCCACTCATTCCAGATACGGACGTTGTTGTCCTGCAGCCACTTCACGTTGGAGTCGCCCTTGAGGAACCACAGCAGCTCGCCGATAACACCGTGGAAGTAGACCTTCTTGGTAGTCAGCAGCGGGAATGACTCGGCCAGGTTATAGCGCAGCTGCGCTCCGAAAATAGAGCGCGTGCCGGTGCCAGTACGGTCACCTTTTTCTGTGCCTTCTTCCAAAACTTTGCGGAGGAGGTCCTCATATGGGGTCTGGATCATGGTGTCGAGTGTAGCTACTCTCGCGCGAAGTTTTTAACTTCTGCTGGCAGGCTAGAAGCTGCCGTTTGCCTCCGCGTAGGCATTAGCGTGCTCCAAGATCTCATCGGCCAGCTCAGGGCGGCAGATGAGAAGGTCGGGGATGAAGGTGTCCTCGTTGTTGAAGCGGATCGGAGAGCCGTCCAGGCGGGAGCAGTGCAGGCCTGCTGCCATCGCCACGCCTACTGGTGCAGCCTGGTCCCACTCGTACTGGCCACCAGAGTGAATGTAGCCATCGAAGTCGCCAAGAAGGACGTGCATGGCCTTCGCACCAGCGGAGCCGATGCCGACGGTCTCAAAGCCCATCTTCTCAGCGATGTGGGAGGCCACCTGCGGCGGACGGTTACGGGAGACCACGAACTTCTTGGCCAGCGGGCCGGTCACCGCGCGGGCGTCGGACGAACGGAAGGTAACGCCCAAGTCCGGCATCGCCACGGCGGCGTGCTCCGGAATGCCGTTGATGACGAGCGCAATGTGCACGGCCCAGTCCTGGCGGCCGGTGGCGAACTCCTTGGTGCCGTCGAGTGGGTCAACGATCCACACGCGGTCCTTCTTCAAACGGCTGAGGTCATCAGCCGCTTCTTCGGAGAGGACGCCATCAGCCGGACGGTGCTGGGCGATGACGCGGGTGATCCATTCTTGGGCGGCTTCATCGCCGGCGTCGCCAAGCGCAAGCCCGCGCAACAGGCCACCATTGCGCACGCCCTTGAGGATCTCACCACAGCCGTTGGCTAATGAATTGGTAAGGCGGGAATCTGAAATCTCGACGGTCATGTATGCCAGATTACCGCGCGCGTTAAAGTAGGGCATGTCAAAAAATATTCTTGGCCGTTTCCGCCCGCAAGTAGGGCAGTGGTTTGAGGATGTTTTCGCAGCGCCCACGCCTGTTCAGGAACAAGCCTGGGACAAGATTTCCCAAGGCGCGCACGCGCTCGTGGTAGCCCCGACTGGTTCTGGTAAAACCTTGGCGGCCTTTCTGTGGGCACTAAATTCCTTGGTGGAAAAGGAAGGGCAAACCGCCTTGCCCGTGGGCCCGGCAGTACGGGGCGGGGCGCAGGGCGTGAAGGTGCTGTATATCTCCCCGCTGAAGGCGCTCGGCGTGGACGTGGAGAACAACCTGCGCGCGCCGCTCAATGGCATCGCGCGCACGGCAGAGCGCTTGGGGCTCGACGTGCCGGACATCACCGTGGGCGTGCGCTCCGGGGATACGCCTTCGGCCGAACGCGCACGGCAGATCCGAAAACCCCCGGACATCCTCATCACCACGCCGGAATCGGCCTACCTCATGCTCACCTCCAAGGCGGCGGGCATCCTGGCCAGCGTGGATACGGTCATCATCGACGAGATCCATGCGCTTGCCGGAACCAAGCGCGGCGTCCACTTGGCGTTGACTCTGGAACGTCTGGCCGCGGTGGCTGGCGAGTTCCAGCGCATCGGACTTTCGGCTACGGTGCGTCCGCTTTCGGCGGTCTCTAACTTCTTGGGTGGGGATCGCCCCGTGGACATTGTGGCCCCACCAGCGCTAAAGCGCTGGCAACTCGATGTCCATGTGCCCGTGGAGGACATGTCTGACCTACCGACGCCGGAGCAAGGTTCCACCATTGGGGAGATGACCGTTGACGATCCGCTGGGTATCACCGGCACCTTCGACGGGGCTCGCCTGCAGGCTTCGGACTCCGCCTTGCCCACGGCCAAGTCCATCTGGCCCTTCATCGAGGAGGACCTCTACTCCGAAATCATGGAGCATCGCTCGACCCTCGTCTTTGTGAATTCGCGGCGCACTGCCGAGCGTCTTACCTCCCGGCTCAACGAGCTCTACGCGCAGGAGCACGATCCGGAAAGCTTGTCGCCGGCCACGCGCCGGGACCCGGCGCAGCTGATGAAGCAGGTCGACGTCGCCGGCACAGCGCCTGCCGTTATCGCCCGTGCACACCATGGATCGGTGTCCAAGGACGAGCGCCTGCTTACGGAGACGATGCTCAAGGAAGGCTCCCTGCGTGCTGTGGTGGCCACGAGCTCGTTGGAGCTCGGTATCGACATGGGCGCGGTGGAGCTGGTGGTGCAAGTAGAATCACCTCCTTCAGTGGCTTCTGGCCTGCAGCGCGTGGGCCGCGCCGGGCACTCCGTCGGTGCGGTTTCGCAGGGCTCCTTCTATCCCAAGCACCGGGCGGACCTGGTCCAATCGACGCTGACGGTCTCCCGCATGCGCGAAGGCCTCATTGAGGAGATGCATTCGCCGCGTAATCCTCTGGACGTTTTGGCGCAGCAGACGGTGGCGGCGGTGGCTGCTGCCGAGGTTGCGCCGGTGACTGTGCGCGGTGTGCAGCCGGGTGCTGAGGGCTTCGGGGAAGCCGACAGCGTGGGCGGCCTTGATGCTGATACCTGGTACTCCATGGTGCGCCGCGCCTGGCCTTATCGTGACCTGGCCCGGGAGGTCTTCGACTCGGTCATCGACTTGGTCTCTGGGGTTTATCCCTCGGCTGACTTTTCTGAGCTCAAACCCCGCGTGGTCTATGACCGCATCACGGGGATGCTGAGCCCGCGCCCAGGCGCGCAGCGAGTGGCCGTGACCAACGGTGGAACCATCCCTGACCGCGGCATGTTCGGTGTCTTCCTGTCAGCGGGTGGGGAGAACACCGGCCCGCGCCGCGTGGGTGAGCTCGACGAGGAGATGGTCTACGAGTCCCGCGTGGGAGACATCTTTACTCTGGGCGCCACGAGCTGGCGCATCGAGGAGATCACCCGCGACCAAGTCATCGTGACTCCCGCACCGGGGCACACCGGGCGCTTGCCCTTCTGGAATGGCGATCAAGCCGGGCGCCCGTATGAACTGGGCCAAGCACTGGGTGCGTACCGCCGCGAAGTCCACCAGGACCCGTCCGTCGTGCAGGACGCCGATGAGAACGCCGCGCGAAATATCGCGGCCTACCTCCAAGAACAATACGAGGCCACAGGCATCATCCCGGATGAAAAGACGCTGGTGCTCGAGCGATTCAAGGACGAACTAGGGGACTGGCGCGTGGTCCTGCACAGCCCGTTTGGCCGCGGCCTTAATGCCGCGTGGGCGCTGGCCGTGGGGCAGCGCGTGGCGGAGCTGACCGGCATGGACCCACAGGCGGTGGCCGGCGATGACGGCATCGTCCTGCGCCTTCCCGAAGGAGAGAAGGAGCCGGATGGCTCGTTGTTCGTCTTTGACGCAGATGAGATCACCGACATCGTGACGGAGCAGGTGGGCGGTTCCGCGCTCTTTGCTTCGCGCTTCCGCGAGTGTGCCGCGCGTGCGCTTCTGTTGCCGCGGCGCAACCCCGGCAAGCGCGCCCCCTTGTGGCAGCAGCGCCAGCGTGCGGAGCAGCTTCTCGACGTCGCCCGCAAGTATCCCTCGTTCCCCATCATCCTGGAGACAGTCCGCGAGTGTCTGCAAGACGTCTACGATCTTCCCGCGCTGACAGAGACCATGCGGGAGTTGGGACACCGACGCATCCGCATTGCTGAGGTCACTACGGAGCAGCCTTCGCCTTTTGCCTCCACGCTGCTGTTTAATTACACCGGCGCGTTTATGTACGAGGGCGATTCCCCGCTGGCAGAAAAGCGCGCGGCTGCCCTAGCCCTCGACCCAGCTTTGCTGTCAAAGCTGCTGGGAACGGTGGAGCTGCGGGAGCTACTCGACCCAGAAATCATCGCTCAGGTCCACGCACAGCTGCAGCGTACAGCCGAGGACCGCCGCGCCCGCACCACGGAGGAGGTCGCGGACCTGCTGCGGTTGCTTGGCCCCATTCCTGTCGAGGAGATGGCCGAGCACACGAATGTCCCGCTCAGCGCCATCGAATCCTTGGGTGCGCGCGTGATGCGGGTACGCATTGGCGGCCGCGAGCACTTCGCGCAGCCACTCGACGCCCCGCTGCTTCGCGACGCCCTCGGCGTCCCCGTCCCGCCCGGCGTCCCGGCGCAGCAAGCCACCATCACAGATGCCCTGCAGCAGCTTGTCTCGCGTTGGGCACGCACCCGCGGCCCATTCGTGCTGCGGGATCTGCAGGATGCGTTCGGCCTGTCAGCATCGACTGCGCACACAGCGTTGCAGTCCATCGACACCATCGTAGAAGGCCGCTACCGTCAAGGCATCGAGGAAGCAGAGTATTGCGCGGCTGAGGTGCTGCGTACGATTCGCTCCCGTTCCCTGGCTGCCGCGCGCGCCGCGACGGAACCTGTCAGTGCGGCGACCTTTGGCCGCTTCTTGCCGGACTGGCAGCAGGTGGCCCCCGTGGGCAAGCGCCCAGTCCTGCGCGGTGCTGATGGAGTCTTTAGCGTGATTGAGCAGCTCGCGGGCGTGCGTTTGCCGGCCTCGGCGTGGGAGTCGCTCATCTTGCCCGCGCGAGTGGGGGACTATTCGCCGACGATGCTCGATGAGCTCACCGCAAACGGCGAGGTGCTCATCGTCGGTGCAGGTAAGGCTGGTGCGAATGACCCGTGGATCATGCTGCTGCCTGCCGACTACGCGGCGCAGCTGGCTCCGCAGCTCGAACCAGAGGAGCTGGGGCTCAGCATGCTGCAGTCTGCAACGCTGGAGGTCCTGCAGCGCGGCGGTAGCTTCCTGTTCGGTGACATTCTCTCTCAGGTGCCCGGCACCGCGGATGAGCTGCGCGAAGCGTTGTGGTCGCTGGTGGAGATGGGCCTGGTCAGCCCGGATTCCTTTGCGCCGATTCGCACGCACGTGGCCACGGCGGGCTCGCGGTCAGGGGCTACTGCACACCGCGCTAAGCGACGCCCCACCCGTTCCCGCCTGCGCATGGGCCGCACGTCTTTTGCCCAGTCGCAGGGACTCGGCGGCGCAAGTGCGGCTCCGGACGTGGCCGGGCGTTGGGCGGCGTCGGTTTCTGGACACGGTGTGGATGCGACGAGCAGATCGGTCGCGCACGGCGAGGCATGGCTCGACCGCTACGGCGTGGTTACGCGAGGGAGCGTCGTCGCTGAAGATGTGCTGGGCGGCTTCGCGCTGGCGTATAAGGTGCTTTCCGGCTTCGAGGAGTCCGGCAAGGCCATGCGCGGCTACGTCATTGAGGGGCTCGGCGCCGCGCAGTTTTCCACCCCGGCGGTAATTGACCGCCTGCGCGGGCTCGCGGATTCTCCGGACGTGACCGGCTGGCCGTCGGGCACGCAGGAGCCGCAGACTTACCTGCTCGCCGCGGCGGATCCGGCGAACCCCTACGGTGCGGCGCTGCCGTGGCCGGAAACGGAAGGCTCGCCCACGCGCGCGGCGGGTGCTTTGGTGGTGCTCGTGGACGGCCTGCCCGTCGCACACCTCACGCGTGGCGGCAAGACGCTCACAACCTTCCCGGTGACCGCAGGCATCGATGACGGCGAGGTCGTGGGCTATATCGTGGCGGCGCTCACTGAGGCCGTCGCATCTGGGCGCCTCTCGCCGCTCACCATCGAAAAGGCCAACGGGGCCTCGGTCTTCGAGACCCCGCTGGCGAATCAGCTGCGCGAGCAGGGCGCGGGGATTACGCCGAAGGGCGTGCGGATCTCCGGCAAGCTTTCGACCTCCGCGGCGCCGAGCCGGCGGGGCCGGTCGCTGTCCGATGCGCTGGAGTCCGTGCCGGAGCCTGAACCCGGTTCTGGAGACAGTGCTGCTGATGCGGCCCGCGAAGGCTGGCGGTCCGCGCCGGGTGGATTCCGGCCACGTGGGTACCGGCGCTAGGGTTACGACTGGTGCCGCAGAACATCCTGGCTTTGGTTTTGTTGCGTTTCGGGGCTGGTTTGGCGGCGCGAAGCGCCATAAACCCAAAGCTGACTGGGCGGGGTCGGCGGCGGAGCGTGGATACCGGTGCTAGGCGATCTCCTTGGCAACCTGCTGCTGGTAGTGCTCGCCCCATTCCCCCATGGCGTCGAGGATGGGGCGCATAGACTGGCCGAGCGGAGTGAGTGAGTACTCGACGCGGGGCGGGACTTCGGCGAAGACCTCGCGGTGGACGAGGCCCGTGTCTTCCATCTCGCGCAGGTTCGACGTGAGAACCTTCTGGCTAATGCCGGTCACGGAGCGGCGCAGCTCGTTAAAACGCATGGTGCCGTCAAGCAGATCGCGCAGGATCATGGCGCGCCAGCGATTGGACAGAAGCGTGAGTGTCGTCTCGACGGGGCAGGCGGGCAAAGAAGTAATCGGCTGTTTCATGGCTGTGACCTCGATGGTTACTTTTTGGTTCCTACTTCCGTAAAGCTACCGCATGTGCGTAAGGCTGGCTTCGACGTTAAAGTTGAACCTGCTGAAGGAGAACTCCCAACAGTCGGAGCAACTCTACTACCTGCGTACGCGCGGTGACTTCAACTGGATCTTCGCGTCCCCAGCCGTCGAGTTCGACGCCGAGGGCGAGCGCACCGGCGCGTTCGAGAGCATTGAGTCCGACGCGTTTACGGTCGACGCTAAAGGCAACGATGAGATTTCCTACGCTGACTACGCCGTGGGCATGGTCGCGCTCATCGAGGCTGGCTCCAACAACCACAAGCGCGTGGATATCCGCCACTAGGCTTCCTTGCATGCGCCCCAGTGTCACTTCGGTGGCGTTGGGGTTTCGTGCTGTCTGGGGGAGGGCCCCAGTTTGGCGCAATTTCTGTAGAAGAGTAGGAATGAAAAGTAGGACCGTTTTCTGCGGCCGCACTACGAACCACGAAGAGGAGAACCGTCATGCGTCTCAAGCGTCAACTGCCCCAAGTCTCAGAACTGAAGAACCTCATGCGCTTTGAGAGGCCGACCCTCGACCGTCGCGCTGCGCGCCTTGCGGAGGCCGCCGACGTGTGGGATCTCCGGAAGATTGCCAAGCGTCGCATTCCGAAGGCCGCCTTCGACTACGTGGACGGCGCCGCGCGCGACGAGGTGACCTATGACGAATCGCGTGAGACCTTCCGCTCCATTCGCCTGCTGCCCCATGTGCTCACGGGTGCGACCGAGCTCGACCTGTCCGTCGACATTGCGGGTGGGCGTTCCGCGCTGCCGTTCGGTATTGCGCCGACCGGGTTTACGCGCTTTATGCATGCTGAGGGTGAGGATGCGGGGGCATCGGCAGCAACGGCGGCAGGTATTCCGTTCACGCTGTCGACAATGGGTACGCGCTCCGTGGAGGAGGTCGAGCGGGCCTCCGGACGCGGGCGCCGCTGGTTCCAGCTCTATCTGTGGAAGGACCGCGCGGCCAGCGCGGAGTTGCTGCGTCGCGCGGCGGCGAGTGGCTACGACACGCTCGTCGTCACTGTCGATACCCCGGTCGCGGGCCAGCGCCTGCGCGATACGCGCAACGGCATGCGCATCCCGCCGCGGCTCACCGCTGGCACCGTTCTTGACGCCGCGTGGCGTCCGGAGTGGTGGTTCAACTTCCTCACGACGGACCCGGTCACCTTCGCGTCGCTGACCTCGACGACGGGTACTTTGGGCGAACTCGTCAACACGATGTTCGACCCGGGTCTCAACTTCGATGACCTCGAGTGGATTCGCGAGCAGTGGGACGGAAAGATGCTCGTCAAGGGCATCGTCAATCCTGCTGACGCCCGCACGGTGATCGAGCTCGGCGCCGATGGCGTGGTGGTCTCCTCGCACGGCGGCCGCCAGCTCGACCGCGTGGTCAATACGCTGCGCGCTCTCGAAGCCATCCGTGCGGAGCTCGGCCCTGACGCCGAGATCGTCTACGACTCCGGCATTATGTCCGGCACCGATATCGCGATTGCCCTGGCACTCGGCGCGAACTTCGTGCTCATCGGCCGCGCCTACCTCTACGGTCTCATGGCCGGTGGCCGCGAGGGCGTCGACCGCATCATCGAACTGCTCACCTCTGAACTGGAGACTGCCTGCACGCTGCTTGGCGTGTCCTCGGTGCGTGACCTCAAGCGCGAGCATGTCATCACGCCGTGGGAGCGTGGGGCGTCGGTGCCGGGAGTCACACCGCAACGCTCCTAGGCGCAGTGCGGCGCGTTATGTGCAGCCAGTCTCCTGCACAATTATGGAAAATATGTCTCGACGCTTCGAGACCTACATGGGTTAAGGTGGGCATGTCAATGTACATGACTCACTTTTGACTCGGGGGTACACATTGTGGACGTTTCTACGTTCCCAGTGACTCTAAGAACAGCGCAACTATTGTTCGATAGCATTCCGGCAGTACGCACGCGTAGGTATATGGACATTGTTGATCGTGGCGACATGAGGCTGGCGGCTCGTTTGTATCTATGGAACTCGTACCTAGCTGCCACGGTTCAACGCACGACCGGAATAGTTGAGGTGCTTCTGCGGAATGTCATTGATACTTCATTCGCGCAATGGAATTCTGGCGAGCCTCGCTGTGGTTCCTCGGAGTGGATTGAATATCCCGAGGCGGAATTGGCGAAAATCGTGCTGGGGAGACGGAACCGGAGCAGAGGACTTGCTAGTTATTCGGATGTGTCGTCTGTGCGGGGTATCCCTACCCATGATGATTTAGTCGCGGGACTTTTTTGGTTCGTGGGTGCGGTTGCTGCCAAATAAGGCAGCTGCCAGCAATCCTGAAAATCCACGCCACGTTCTTTGGGAGGAAGCGATCGCACCTCACCTATACCAAGATGATTGGGTGGTTTTACCAAAAGGTGCGCTGAGATCCTTAGGTGGAGGAATCGGGCCTCCCATCATCGGCCATTGATTTTTGATCTTAAGGCCATCGCCAATGTGCATCAGGCGTGCATCGAGACCGCAAGAATGATGAATCCGGGAATGGGGGCGTGGATTAAGAGCGAACGATGGATCCTTCTTGCATTGGAAAAGGATCCACGGTTAGGGAAAGAAAAATAAAGGGCGGGCCGTCGCATCAAGTGCGGGGCCCGTTGCCTATTTGCCGCTGAGCGGCTTCGTAAGAACGATACTAACGATGTTGTTTATAAAATTCAATCACCCGACGAGACTCATTAAAATTCCCACTACGACGCACGGATTCTGCTCCGTTGCGATTATCCACAACGCGCCAGGGATGTTGGAGCGTTCTGCGATTTCGAGTTAGCTTGCAAGCCCGTTGTGGGCGAGCGCCGTAATCCAGATGTGCGCCGCAGCAAAGAGCAGGCCCGCGGCGGTGAGTAGGTGGTGACGCAGCGCCGCGCTGCAACTGATGAACATGACAGCGGGGAGCAGTGCGAGTTCCAGGCCGGTGACGAAGGTCGGCGTGTGCAGGTACGGAACCCACGTTGCGCAATAGACTGTGAGAGCGGCGGCGCTCAGACCGAAATAGGTCCAGCGTGCGCCGCGCGTGCGGAGCTCAACTCTGCCCACGCCGAGCGGGAGAACCACGAGGATTATGCACGCACAGCGGGCGATATTCTCAGCCACCGTGAGCGCGACGGGGACGTCCACCGGCGGTTGCGCGTCGCTGTTGCCGCCGGCGAGCGCCCGATGATATTCGGCACGAGCAACATCACGAGTCGGCCGGCGCCGTAGGCGTTGAGCCAGTTGAATGTCATGATGACTCCTTACGGTTTCAGTTTGGGGCTGGCGTAGAATCGCCAGTCGTTAAAGAAGGAGTGGTGCTGCATGCCTGAGGGTGATTCCGTCCTGCAGTTGGCCGAACGCATGCAGTTCATGGTGGGCCACGAGGTGACTAAGACCTCGGTGCGGGTACCGCGCTATGCGCTCGCACGCTTTGACGGGATGGAGTGCGTGGCTGTGTGGCCCTATGGCAAGCATCTCTTCATGGAATTCGCGGGCGACGAGGACGAGCCGCTCATTCTGCATACGCACCTGAAGATGGAAGGCCAGTGGCACATCCATTACGCCGGGGACAGGTGGCGCGCGCCGGGGCATACCGCACGCGTGGTGTTGCAGCTTGCTAATGAACCGCGCGATATCGAGATCGTCGGTCATACTCTCGGGTTCGTGGAGGTCTATCCGGAGTCGGATTACCTAGGGCGCATCGAGCATCTGGGCCCAGACATCCTCGACCCGGACTGGGAGATAAATGGCGGGCGCGAGGAGGCGATTTGGCGCATCGAAGCGCGCCCGGAACGCGCCATCGGTGCGGCGCTGCTCGATCAGAAGAATGTCGCGGGCATCGGCAACGAGTACCGCGCAGAGGCCTGCTTTATTGCAGGCGTGCACCCGGGGGCATCGACAAACACGGTGGATGTGGCCAAGATTGTGGACGTCTCGCGGACAATCATGTGGGCCAATCGGTTCTCGCTCATTCGCGTCACCACGGGGGTACGCCGCGCCGGGGAGACGACGTACGTTTTCGGACGCACTAACGCACGTTGTCGGCGGTGCGGAACACCCATTGAAAAAGGGGTGCTGGGCGGCGTCGATGCCGGTGGCGACGAAGGGGAGTTGGAGCGCATTATCTGGTGGTGCCCGCACTGTCAGCCGGGCCCGCGCGGCGCGTAGGCGCTAGCCCCGCCCGCAGAAAATGCTTGACATCGTGAGGGGGACCACACTACTTTTCACTTAAAGTCATAATGACCTTAACTAAAAGTGGAGGTGAGCGGCCCATGAGCGACTGGCAGAAACTCAACGTCGCGGAGAGGCGGCGGCAGTCGCCGCGCGTCGCCGTGTCCACCGTGGCCTTTGCGCTGCGGCCCCCGGCGCATGCGCGTGTCCACGCCAAAGACGAGGAGCAGGGCCTGTGGCTGCCCCTCGTGCGCCGCGTGCGTGCACCCTTTAAAGATGCGTGGGCGCTGCCCGGCGGGCCCACCGCCTGGAACCAGACGCTCACGCAGACCGCGCACGCGACCTTAGTGGCGGCCACGCGCATCGAGCCTAGCTATCTGGAGCAGCTCTACTCTTTCGGTTCGGTTGAACGCAGCGCGGATGCCGAGCGCCTTGTCACCATCGCCTATTGGGCGCAGTACAGCGCGCGCGATGCCGCAGGCGCCACCGCCGCGGCCGGGGAGGACACCAACGTCGCGTGGTTCCGCGCCGACGCCCTGCCGGATCTCGCCTTCGACCACGGGGAGATCATCGCGACGGCGCTCACAAGGCTGCGCTCGCGCACGGCGTATGCCGCCGTGGCGCACCGCTTCCTCGACCCCGAGTTCACGCTCGCGCAACTGCGCGAAGTCCACGAGATCATCCTCGGCCACCCGTTGGATCCGGCGAATTTCCGAAGACAGATGCTGGCGTCGAAGACGTTGGAAGAAACCGGCCACTCCCTGGCGGGCGTGAAGCATCGACCCGCAAAAACCTACAGGTACCGCCCCGAAGAAGACTAGAAAGAAGACCACCATGCCCAGCGTGCGCGAACTCATCAGGCTTGCTGCAAAGGACGAAGCCTGCGGCAGCGATCTTGCCCAAGACCCATGGGCGCTTAATCAGAACTCGAGCTACGGCCCGGGCGCCTCCATCGCGGACCCGTTCCCTGAACATGCGCCCCACCAGAGCGCGCTTCCGGAGCGCTACACCCAAGCCAGCCCCGAGGAACTCGACGCCATGATCACCGCGGCGAAGGAAACTTTGGGCGAACGCGTGAAGATCCTCGGTCACTTCTACCAGCGCGACGAGGTCGTGACATACGCGGACTTCGTGGGCGACTCCTTCAACCTGGCGAAAGCCGCGAAGGCGCATCCGGAAGCAGACGCCTTCGTCTTCTGCGGCGTGCACTTCATGGCGGAGACCGCAGATATCCTCTCGGGCGCGGACCAGGCTGTCATCCTGCCTAATCTCGCTGCGGGTTGTTCCATGGCGGATATGGCAACGCTCGCGCAGGTCGAGCGCGCGTGGGCTGACATCACGGCGGCCATCGAGGCACCCGTCCCGGTGACGTACATGAACTCGGCGGCGAATATCAAGGCCTTCTGCGGCCGCAACGGAGGCATCGTGTGCACCTCCTCGAACGCCACGACGGTCCTCGAGTGGGCCTTTGAGCAGGGACAGCGCGTGCTCTTCCTGCCGGATCAGCACCTGGGCCGCAATACCGCGCACGCCATGGGCATCCCGGACGAGGAGATCGTGCTGTGGAACTCGCGGAAGGGCCTCACCCCGGAGGAACTCGAGCGCGCTCGCGTCATCGTGTGGGATGGCTTCTGCTCCGTGCACAAGCGCTTTACCGTCGCTCAGATTGAGCGCGCCCGCGCCGAGTTCCCCGGCGTGCGCGTCATCGTCCACCCCGAGTGCCCGGCACCCGTTGTGCAGGCTGCCGATGCCGCCGGTTCCACCGAGCTCATTCGCCGCGAGGTCGCAGCCTCCCGGCCGGGCGACGTGCTCGCCATCGGCACGGAGATCAACCTCGTTAATCGCCTCGCCGCGCAGTACCCGGACCGCACCATCTTCTGCCTCGACCCGGTGGTCTGCCCGTGCTCGACGATGTACCGCATCCACCCGGCCTACCTCGCGTGGACGCTCGAGTCCCTCGTCGCTGGCGAGATACCCAACCGCATCATGGTCGACGACGCGGTGGCAGCCGATGCCCGCGTCGCTCTCGAACGCATGCTCGCCGCCCATCCGAAGGTGGCTTAGATGCGTCACGTTCTCGTTGCCGGCTCCGGCGTTGCAGGCATAAGCGCGGCCCTCGCCGCCCACGCTGCGGGCGCACACGTCACGCTCGCCTATCCTGGCCCCTCCATTCAGGGAAGCGCGGGCAGCACGCAGCTTGCCCAAGGCGGAATTGCAGCGGCCCTCGCCCCGGCGGATACCTGGCAGTCGCACCTCGCCGATACCTTGGCCGCGGGTGCAGGTCTCGTCGACGAGCGCGCCGCGGCCGGGAGCGCGTCCGCGCGCTGCTCGACGCAGGTTTCCCGGCCGACCGCCGCAGTGACGGAACACTGGACCAAGGGCTGGAAGCCGCGCACGCCTTCTCGCGCATCGTCCACGCGAGCGGTGACCGCACGGGCGCGGAGCTCCATGAGTTCCTGCGCGGCGAGGTCGCGCGGACCCCTGGGATCACTCAGCTACCGGAGCACGCGCTACATTCGCTCGTCCTGCGCGACGGCGTCGTGACCGGCGCGGAAACGAACCGGGGCATCCTGCTTGCCGATGCCGTCGTCCTCGCCACCGGCGGATATTGCGGGGTATACCCGCGCTCGACCGGCGCGCCCGGAGCCACCGGCCAGGGCATTCTCGCCGCTGCGCGGGCCGGTGCGCTCGTCGCGGACATGGAATTCGTGCAGTTCCATCCCACGGTGCTCGAAGGCGCGCGCCACCTCATCTCCGAAGCCGTGCGCGGCGCCGGTGCCGTGCTTCGCGACGACGCGGGCCGGCGCTTTATGCTCGACGTGGATCCGCGCGGGGAGCTCGCGCCGCGTGACGTCGTGGCGGCTGCCATCTTTCGTGCGCAGAATGCGACGGGCGGGCATATCTGGCTCGACGCCACGGCCGTCGAGGGCAACGAGCTTGGTCGCCTCGCGGCTGAATTTCCCGGCATCTCCTGCATGCTCGCTGCCGAAGGCTACGACTGGACGCGCGAACCCGTGCCCGTCGCGCCGGCCGCGCACTATTCAATGGGCGGCGTCGCCACGGATATCCATGGACGCACGAGCGTGCCGGGACTCTACGCCGCTGGCGAGGCCGCGAATACCGGCGTGCACGGTGCTAATCGCTTGGCCTCGAATTCGTTGCTCGAAGGCCTCGTCTTTGGCGACGCAGCAGGCCACGCGGCCGCCGCAGATCCCACCGCGGCCGCAAGCGGAGAGTGGCGCTTCGACGATTCGCGACTGCACGGTGCCGTCATGGACGTCGCCCCGGCCGCACGGGCCGGCAACGGCACGCTGGCTGACGCCCAGCACGCCATCGCGGCAGGCCTTGGCATCGAGCGCGATGGGGCGGGCATTCGCGACGCCGCCGCCACCTTGGCGACCGTGACGGATGAGGCGGCGGCGGACGTGGTGGGCATCGGAAAGCTCATCGCCGCGGGCGCACTGGAGCGCACCGAGTCGCGCGGCGCCCATCAACGCACCGATTATCCGCACACCGACCCGCGCCAGGCACACGCCCGCGCGCAGCGATTGAAAGCTGAGGTCACCGCATGCTAACTTCCGAGACCATCCGTACTGCGGTCGCCGCGGCCCTGCGCGAGGATGCGCCGTGGGGCGATATCACGGCCGAGGCCGCGATCCCGGCGGAGGCAACGCTGCGCGTGGCCGTCGTCGCGCGTGAGCCCGGCGTCTTCGCCGGCGGCGCCGTCATCGAAGAAGCCTTCCGCCAGGTGAGCGTCGCCGTGGCGGAGCTCGCGCCCGAGGGCACGCGCTTTGCCGCGGGCGAGCGCCTGGCCGTGGTGGAGGGCCCGGCGCGGGCAATTCTCACGGCGGAGCGCACGGCGCTCAACTTCGCACAACGCATGAGCGCTATTGCGACCCTCACCGCGCGCTTCGTGGAGCTCGCGGGGCCTGCACGCATTGCGGATACCCGCAAGACGACGCCGGGCCTGCGCGCATTCGAAAAGCACGCGGTGGGCGTGGGCGGCGGGACGAACCACCGCTTCGGGCTCTCGGACGCGGTGATGGTGAAGGATAACCATCTGGCGGCGCTCGGCGTGGCGCAGGCCCCGGCCACGGCACTCACGGCGGCGCTGCGCGGACTGCGCGAGCGAGTGGGGCATACAACGTCGATCATCGTGGAGGTCGACCGACTGGGCCAGGTCGAGGCCGTTGTGAACGCGGGCGTCGACACGATCTTGCTTGATAACTTCTCGCTCGAGGATCTACGGGCGGCGGTGGAGCTCATCGCAGGCCGTGTGACCGTGGAGGCGAGCGGTAACGTCAATCTCGAGACGGTCGCAGAGATCGCGGCGACGGGCGTGGACGTCATCTCCGTCGGCGCAATCACTCACAGCGCGGGCGTGCTCGACTTGGGGCTCGACGAGCTGTGATGTACCTCGATGCCGCAGCGACGGCGCCGCTGCGCCCCGAGGCGCGTGCCGCGATGGAGCGCGTGTGGGACGCAGGGCAGGCGAATGCCTCGAGCCTGCATGCCGCGGGCGCGGCGGCGCACCGGGAACTCGAGTATGCGCGGGAGACGGTCGCCGCAACTTTCGGCGTGGCTCCGGAAGGCGTGGTCTTTACCTCGGGCGGGACTGAATCGAATAACTTAGGCGTCTTCGGTCTGGCGCTGGCGCACCCACGCGGGCGCCGGATTGTGACGACGCGCATTGAGCATTCCGCAGTGGCGCAGTCGGTCGCCTACCTGGAGCGCATGCATGGCTTCGCGGTCGACTACGCGGACGTCGACGCGACGGGACGCGTGGAGATGGGGGAGCTGGCGCCGGAGACGACGCTCGTTGCGATGGGCGCGGCGAACTCGGATATCGGAACCGTGCAGGACGTCGCTGCGGTGGTGGAGCGCGCTCATGCGGTGGGGGCGCTGGTCCACCTCGATGCGGTTCAAGCCGCGGTCGCGTTGCCCTTGAGCCTTGCGGCAGACGGGTGGCCGGGACCGGGGCCGGATGCGGTGGCGCTGGCCTCCCATAAATTTGGCGGCCCGCAGGGCGTGGGCGCGCTGCTTCTGCAGCGGGCGGTGGAGCTTGAGCCGTTGCTCCACGGCGGCGCTCAGGAAGGCGGGCGGCGCGCCGGGACGGAGAATGTCGCAGGCATTGCAGGATTTGCGGCGGCCGTGGCAGCGCAGCGGCGTGACGTCGCACAGCGCGCGGTGGTGCTCATGAACAGCCGGGATGCGCTCATCGCTGCGGTGCTGGAGCGGGTGCCGAGTGCGCGGCTCACGGGGCACCCGGAGGAACGTCTGCCTGGACATGCCTCGTTTGTCGTCGACGGCGTCTCCGGCGACGCGCTGCTGGTGGCGCTGGACGCGGCGGGAGTGGCGGCATCGGCAGGCTCAGCGTGCGGGCGGGGGACCTCGCCGGTGCTGACGGCCTTGGGCCTAAACGGGGAGGAAGCCCTGCGCTTTAGCTTGTCGCGGCCGCTGGAGGAGCGGGACATTGCGCTCATTACCGGGGTGATGGCGCGCGAGGTCGCGCGTTATGCGGGGAGTTGATCCTCGACGTAGGTCTGGCGGGATGCGAAGTAGCCGGCGACGAGGGTAACGGGGCCGATGGCGGCCATCACCGTGAGGGGAATGAAGAAGGAGTCGGTCGCCTCGTGCGCGGCGCCGGTGAGCAGGGGACCGAGCGAGGCAAAGGTGTAGCCCACACCTTGGCCGAAAGAGGTGAGTGCGGTGGCACCCTCGAGGGTGCGTGCCCTGATATTGACGAGCACCATGCCCATGGGGAAGATGACTGTACCTACGGCGGCGAGCGTGACCCAGAGCCACGGCGCTGCGAGCGGGGCGAAAGCAAGGCCCAACAGCGCGGCAGAAAAGAAGACCGCGGACATGATGACGACGGGGAAGACGTTGGCCAAACGACCTGCCAGCCACGGGCCGACGATCGTGACAGGAATGCCCAGTGCGCTGAAGATGGCGAGCATATTCGCCCCATACTGCGCGGTTTGGCCCGCGTCGGTGAAGATCTGCGGGATGAACGTCATCATCGTGTAGGCCACGAGCGAATTGGAGCCGAACATGAAGGCCAAGCCGACGCCGATGGTGGTGCGCCACACCGGCAGACGGAAGTTGGGCTCGGGCGCGGTGTTGATGGGGTTCGGGCCGCGGCGGATGAGCAGAGGCATCCAACTCACTGCCGCGATGGCGGCGAGCACACCCCAGGAGCCAAGCGAAATCTGCCAGCCGGGCAGGCCCATGTTCTCCGCCCAGTCCATCATGGGCACGGCTACAATGGGTGCTGCGGCGAGCATGATCTGACTCGACATCATGAAGGTGAGCGACATGCTGGGCACGTGACGCGGGAAGTATTCGCGCACGACAAGCGGCATGGTCGCGTTGAGGATGCCGATGGCAAACAGCGCGATGAGTGAGCCGACGAGCAATAGCCACTCGTTGGGATAGACGACGCGCAGCAGCTGGCCCACGGCGGTAAGTCCGAGCGCGAGGAGCATCATCTCGCTGAGCGTGAAGCGTTCCTTGATGCGGGGGAGCACGAATGCCGAGACCGCGAACATCGCCGTGGGCACCGTGCCGATGATGCCAACCATGGTTCCGCTCATGCCGGTGGAGGCTTGGATCTCCGGAATGAGTGGGGAGATCGCCGTGATGACGGAGCGCAAATTCACCGCGGCCAGGATGATAGCGATAAGTGCAGTGATGCGCGGATAGCGGATGTTCTTGGGCGGGGTCGGTGTGCTCATGACGGTGCTTAATCTTAGGCGCTGGTGACGCTGGCGGCGATCCGAGCGTTCCGCCCCGCGCCCCGCAGGTCTGTGCGGCTAGGCTGGGGCTCATGAAGACGATTCTCAACGTGATGTGGTTTATCTCCGGCGGCTTCTTCCTCGCCTTGGGCTACTTCCTGGCAGGTATCCTCGCCTGCATCTTCGTGGTCACCATCCCCATGGGCGTGGCCTCGTTCCGCATGGCACGCTTTGCCCTGTGGCCCTTTGGCAAGACCGTCGTGCAGCCTGCCCGAGGCACCGGCGGCATGTCGGCCGTCTCCAACGTGTTGTGGTTTATCGTTGCAGGTCTCTGGCTGGCCATCGGCCACGTCGCCACCGCGCTCGCGCAGACCGTGACCATCGTGGGTATCCCGGTGGCCCTGGCTAACCTCAAGATGATCCCGGTGACCTGCTTCCCGTTCGGCCGCAAGATCGTGGACTCGGATGTCATCCCGCACGGCTGGGAGCCCATGATCAAGCTCTAAGAGTTTTCTCCAGAAACCGGTTATCGGCAGCAGACATGGGATAGGCTGACGATAACCTGGTTCTCATTTTTTACAAGGAGTTCGTCATGCCTGGTTTTAGCCTGGATAAACTGCAACAGCTCGCCGGCCCTGCCGCCGCGGTGGTCGCGCTCATCATCACGCTGATCGCCTCCCTCGTGCCGGGACTCGGGTCAAGCGCCCCGACCGAGACGAAGGGCACCGTCATCTTCACCGTCGTGGACCGCGTCGGCCTTCCCATGCGGTGTTCCTACACGAGCACGTGGCCGGAGATCCAGACCAAGGAACTCAAATTCACCGCGGAGAATGGCACCGTGGGCTTCGACGCCCCAGCCGGCACCACCGTGGACGTGACCTTCGACTGCCCGGCTGGCACGGCCACCGCCAGCGCGACCGCACCGGAGACCGGCGTCGCACAGAAGAAGGTCACTGTGGACGGCTTTGCGTTGAGCTCGAAGAATGAGGGATCGAGCGCAGCGTAAACGCAGACCACACTGGAAATATAGGGACGCCACGGTTGATGTGGGCGTCCCTATTTCTTATAGACACCTCCGCGCGCACCGAGGGTAAAAATCTTGATGACGAGTAGTCCTTGGTCAACGGTGTACCCCACGTGGTACCTTCCCACGCGGATGCGATAGCCCTCTCGCCCTTGGAGTTTCTCGTAGCCCGTGGGGAATGGATCGGTCTCGAGAGCATCGATGGCACCCTGCATGGCGGAGTACGCAGCGGGATCATGGCGACGAATTATGCGCCACTGTCGTTCGGCGAGCGTCCTAAAGGTTATCTCGAAGACCACAGAATGAAGAACAATCAGAAATGGTACACACAGTGTTTTGTAAACTCTGTACCTACTGGCACTACTTTGGCTGGCGATATGACGCCACGTGAACGCGAAAGCTCCATTTCGCTGCGTCACCGACGCGAAGAATTGGGCGTTACTATTGATGAAAGTCGCTGTACCGGGAAGCGGACGATCGTTACCCGCACTGGGAAACGCGTTGCGGCAACCGTTCCCGTCAGTGATCTAGAAAGGCTTGAGGAGCTCGCATCCTTCCTTTGCTGGTCATTGCGACGTCTTATGTAAGCCAGGGGATAGGCTGGGGCGGGGTGGCCTCCTCCGATGAGGAAGGCGTGCCGTGGAGCGAGGTGACTTCGGACGGAGTGATTCTCAACGTCGTGGGGTTCATGGCGTTCTCCTTCGTCCTCGTGCTGCCTATCTACTTGGTCCGCAGGCACGTGTGGGATAAGAAGCAGCAGGACGCGTCCCAGTCCTAAAAAGAAACTCTCAGTTCCACCGCGATGGTGAACTGAGAGTTTCTCCGTAGCGCGCTACCGGCGAGGCCGGGACGCGCGATGTGGTCTTAGCGGTTCTGGCGGTACCAGCGCACGAGCTCGTCGGTGGAGGAGTCACCGGAGTTGGCGGCTTCTTTGCCGGAGACGGCAGGAGCGAGGTCGTTCGCCTGCTGCTTGCCCAGCTCCACGCCCCACTGGTCGAAGGAGTTGATGTCCCAGATGATGCCCTCAGTGAAGACGATGTGCTCGTAGAGCGCAATCAGCGCACCGAGAATCTCCGGGGTCAGTTCCTCCGCGAGGATCGTGGTGGTGGGGCGGTTACCCGGCATGACCTTGTGCGGAACCACTGCCTCGTCCACGCCTTCAGCGGCGATCTCCTCGGCAGTCTTGCCGAATGCCAGGACCTTAGTCTGCGCGAAGAAGTTGCCCATCAGAAGGTCATGCATGGAGCCGGTGCCGTCGGAAGCAGGGAAGTCCTGCTTCGGGCGAGCGAAACCGATGAAGTCAGCCGGAATGAGGCGGGTGCCTTGGTGCATCAGCTGGAAGAAAGCGTGCTGGCCATTGGTGCCTGGCTCGCCCCAGAAGATCTCACCGGTGCCGGTGGTCACGGCGGTGCCGTCGCGGCGCACCGACTTGCCGTTGGACTCCATGGTCAGCTGCTGGAGATAAGCCGGGAAGCGGCCCAAGTCCTGGGAATAAGGCAGGACCGCGTGGGTCTGTGCGCCGTGGAAGTTGGAGTACCAGACACCGAGCATGCCCATCAGAACCGGGATATTGCTCTCCAGCGGGGTGGTGCGGAAGTGCTCGTCCATGGCGTGGAAGCCCGCGAGCAGAGCCTTGAAGTTATCCGGGCCGATGGTGCACATCAGGGATAGACCAATCGCGGAGTCCATGGAGTAGCGGCCGCCCACCCAGTTCCAGAAACCAAACATATTCTCGGTGTCGATGCCGAAGGCGGCGACCTTCTCAGCGTTGGTGGAAACTGCAACAAAGTGCTTGGCCACTGCGGCTTCGCTGCCCAGCTGCTCAATGAGCCATGCGCGAGCAGCGTGCGCATTGGTCAGGGTCTCCTGGGTGGTAAAGGTCTTGGAGGCAACTATGAAGAGGGTCTTGGCAGCGTCGAGGCCATCGAGTGCTGCAGCCATATCTGCCGGGTCTACGTTAGAGACGAACTTGGCCTTGACACCAGCGTCTTCGTAGGCGCGCAACGCCTTGGACGCCATGGCCGGGCCAAGGTCAGAGCCACCGATGCCGATGTTGACCACAGTGGTGATGCGCTCACCGGTGTGGCCGAGCCACTTGCCGGAGCGGAGGGCGTCGGCAAAAGTGCTCATGCGGTCCAAAACCTCGTGGACGTCAGCGATGACGTTCTGGCCATCGACGTTGAGCTCGGCGTCGGCAGGCTTGCGCAGCGCGGTGTGCAAGACGGCGCGGTCCTCGGTGTTGTTGAGGTGCTCGCCGGCGAACATAGCGTCGCGGCGGCCCTCAACGTCGGCGGCGCGGGCGACGTCGACAAGCGCTGCGAGAACGTCAGCATCCACAAGGTTCTTGGAAAGATCGACGTGCAGGCCCGCAGCATCAAAAGTCAGGGTGGTGGCGCGGGACGCGTCGGCGGCGAAAAGCTCACGCAGGTTGAGGTTCTTCTTCTCTTGGAACAGCTGCTCAAGTGCGGTCCACTGGGGCTGTGCGGTGATGTCCATTACAAGGGCCTTTCTGGCATTAGTTAGACATGAGTTTTTACCCAATCCACCGTAGTCCACTGCCGCGACTTTCGCCGTCGCTAGCCGGCTGTCCCAAAGACAAGAAATTACAGAACCATCGCGCCAATCCAGCCGGCGATCAGCAGCGGGATGTTGAAGTGGAGGAAGGTCGGGATGACCGAGTCACGGATGTGATCATGCTGGCCGTCAGCGCCCAAGCCCGCAGTCGGTCCCAGCGTGGAGTCGGAGGCGGGGGAGCCAGCATCGCCCAGCGCGCCTGCTGTACCCACGATTGCCACCGTGGCAGCCGGGCTAAAGCCCAAGGACATGCACAGCGGGACGTAAATGACCGTAATGATGGGAAGGGTGGAGAAGGAGGAACCGATGCCCATCGTGACGATGAGACCCACCAAGAGCATGGCTCCGGCCGCCAGCATCTTGTTGCTGCCGAAGGCATCCGCAGTGGCGGTGACGAGCTCCTCGACCTCACCTGTTGCGCTCATGACTGACGCGAATCCTTGGGCCGTAATCATGATGAATCCGATGAGCGCCATCATGCGCATGCCATCGGAGAAGACATTGTCTGCCTTGCGCCAGTTCACCGCACCGGTGATGAGTAGGATGCCCAGGCCGGTCAGTGCGCCGACCATCAGGCCGTCGGATTCGAAGTCCAGCGATTGCATGATGATCTGCACGGCGAATGTTGCCACAATTGCGATAATGCTGACCCAAATCTTGTACGGTGCGGGCGCTTCCTCGGTGGGCTCTTCGTCAGAGATTGGGGCGTCGGCGTAGTCGCGTGGTTTGCGGTAACTGATGAAGATGGCGATGAGCAGGCCGGACAGCATGCCCAGTGCCGGGATGCCCATGACCTTCATGATGGAGATGCCATCGGTGTCGAGGCCGGCCTCGTTGATGTTGAACAGCAAGATGTCGTTCAAGAAGATGGAGCCGAAGCCCACCGGCAGGAACATGTAGGTGGTGACTAGGCCGAAGGTCAGGCAGCAGGTGATAAGTCGGCGGTCGATGCACAGCGCGTTCATCACCTTAAGTAGCGGCGGCACGATGAGCGGGATGAATGCAATGTGGACGGGAATGACGTTCTGGCTCATCACGGCCATGGCGATGAGACCCACCACCAGGATCCATTTGGTGGCAGACGCCGCGCTTGGCGACGCCCCATTCGCGGTACCGGCTGTCGCCGGGCTGATGCGGCGGATAAGGAAGTTGGCTAGCAGCTGGGGCAGGCCCGTTGCGGCAACGCCCATGGCGAAGGCGCCGAGGAGTGCGTAGCTTAGCGCGATCTTGGCACCGCCGCCGAGACCGTCCTGGAAAGCAAGCATTGTGGCATCGAGGCCCATGCCTGAGAGGAGGCCGCCGGTGAGGGCTCCGAGAAAGAGCGCGACGACCACGTGGACGCGCAGGAGCGCGAGGGCCAGCATGACGATAACCGCGATGAGAACAGCATTCATGCTGATGAGATTACGGTATTTTATCCAGAAAACTGAAATTTATTGATTGTGATTAGCCGAGCTTGCCGCGGCCCATGCGCAGCAGGGCAGAGGCGATTGCGGGCCCTTCTTCGCCGAGCTCGTCGCGGAATTCGTTGAGGATGGCGATTTCGCGGGTGTGTACTAGCTTGGTTCCGCCCGAGCTCATGCGGGTGCGGCCAATGGTGCGTGAGATCTCGGAGCGGCGCTTTACTGCATCGAGGATGACTCGGTCGAGACGGTTGATCTCGAGGCGATAATTTTGAATCTCCGCGTCGGTGAGGGGATCGTCAGTGCCGGAAGGCATGCGGATCTCCATGCCGTTATCAACGACGTTGACGTCATGAGCGTCGACACCAGCGGTGGTGTCGCCGTGCTGATCGGGAGTTTCGTGTGCAGTGGACATAGACACTGATTGTGCCACTCGGAAACTAAAAATGAAACTTTCAACGCAGCGTTCCCGTTGTGTTCGAAAGTGCTGGGTATGGCGTGTTATGGGGCAATGTCCGGAGGGACTAGTAGGTTGGTAGGCATTATGAATGATGCGTCTCCATTTTCTCCCGCCCCGCGCCCCGAAGGCCATGGCAGTGCTGGTGCCCCCGGCGATTCAGCCGGTGGATTCGGTGCTGGCCAGCAGCCGGATCTCTTCGGCGGCTTTGGGCAGCCTGCCCGCGCCGCCACTCCACCAGCCTCGGCCAGCCAGAGGCTCGCTAGTCACGCGGCAGCCGATCAGAGACCAGCTGGCCCAGATCCGCTGACGGAGGGGCTTAACCCGCAACAAATAGAGGCCGTCACGCACGCAGGATCGCCGCTGCTGATCGTGGCGGGCGCGGGTTCAGGTAAGACTGCCGTGCTCACGCGCCGCATTGCTTATCTCATGCGTAACCGAGGCGTGGCGCCGTGGGAGATCCTGGCGATTACCTTTACCAACAAGGCTGCGGCCGAAATGAAGGAGCGCGTCGGCCAGCTCGTGGGTCCGGTGGCTGAGCGCATGTGGGTCTCGACCTTTCACTCCATTTGTGTGCGCATCCTGCGCCAAAACGCTCAGCTAGTCCCAGGGCTGAATACCAACTTCACCATCTATGACGGGGACGATGCGCGCCGCCTGCTGACCATGATTGCCAAGGACATGCAGCTGGACTTGAAGAAGTACACGGCACGCGTGCTGGCTAACCAAATCTCGAATCACAAGAACGAGCTGGTTTCCCCTGACTATGCCTTGGCTGAGGCGGAGAAGACCAAGAATCCTTTCGACATTACGGTGGCTCGCGTATTCGACGAGTACCAGCGGCGCCTGCGCGCGGCTAATTCGGTGGACTTTGATGATCTGATTGGTGAGGTCGTCCGCATCTTCAATCAGCATCCCCAGGTGGTGGACTTCTACCGTCGTCGCTTCAAGCACGTGCTGATCGATGAGTACCAGGACACCAACCATGCACAGTACGCTTTGGTGTCTGCGCTGGTCGGTAGGGGAGAACTGGGGCCGGACGCGCCGGAGCTGTGCGTGGTGGGTGACTCTGATCAGTCCATTTATGCATTCCGTGGCGCCACCATCCGCAATATCCAGGAGTTCGAACGCGACTATCCGCAGGCGCACACCATCTTGCTTGAGCAGAACTATCGCTCGACGCAGACCATTCTGAATGCCGCGAATGCGGTGATTGCTAAGAATGAGGGCCGGCGCGAGAAGAACCTGTGGACCGCTCACGGGGAGGGCGCCAAGATCGTCGGCTACGTTGCGGACAACGAGCACGATGAGGCGCGCTTTATTGCCTCAGAGATCGATTCCTTGTCTGACAAGGGCCGCGACTATTCGGACATCGCGATCATGTACCGCACCAACAACGCGTCCCGCGCACTGGAAGACATCTTCGTTCGCTCCGGCATTCCGTACAAGGTGGTTGGCGGTACGCGCTTCTACGAGCGCCGGGAGATTCGTGACATGGTGGCTTACCTGCGCATCATCGATAATCCGGATGACACGGTGAGCCTGCGCCGCATCATCAACGTGCCGAAGCGTGCTATTGGTGACAAAGCCCAGGCCCAGATAGCACTGCATGCGGAGAACCTCGGCATCAGCTTTGGCAAGGCGCTTTATGATGCCGCAGCTGGCAACGTTGCGGGCCTGGGTACCCGCGCGGTCAATTCGGTGTCGAAGTTCAACGAGATGATGGAAGGTATCCGGGCCCAGATTCCGGGCATGACCAATGAAGTTACGCACCAGCCAGACCTAGGCGAGCTGTTGAGCGCAGTACTGGACGCCACCGGATACCGCGCAGAGCTGGAAAACTCCAACGACCCGCAAGATGGCGCCCGCTTGGACAACCTCAATGAGTTGGTTTCTGTAGCACGCGAGTTTAGCTCCGAGGCCGCGAACCAATTGGCATTCACTGGTGCCGATGTTGAAAACGACATAAGCCCGGAGCTCGCCGAGGGGGAGGCCCTGCCCGGCTCGCTCCAGGCGTTCCTGGAAAAGGTGTCGTTGGTAGCTGACGCTGACCAAATCCCAGACAATGAGTCCGGAGTGGTCACGCTGATGACGCTGCATACCGCCAAGGGCTTGGAGTTCCCAGTCGTCTTCCTCACCGGCTGGGAGGACGGCCAATTCCCGCACATGCGTTCTTTGGGGGACCCCAAGGAACTCAGTGAAGAACGCCGCCTGGCGTACGTAGGCATCACGCGTGCTCGTGAGCAGCTGTATTTCACCCGTGCGATTCTTCGCTCGTCGTGGGGCAATCCGATGACGAATCCGGCCAGCCGCTTCCTCGCCGAGGTCCCAGAGGACCTCATCGACTGGCGCCGTGAAGAACCAGACAGCTCGCTGTCCAGTGCATGGGGTGGAGATGACTCCTACCAATACGGTCGTTCTTATGGTTCGGATTGGTCTGGGTGGGGCAGGACCTCCCCGCGCGCTACGTCTTCCCCTTCGCAACGCACGCGGAAACCTGCCTCTTCGACCTCAATGCCAAAGAACAACCAGTTGAATTTAGTTGTGGGGGACCGTGTCAATCACGCTAAATACGGACTGGGCACGGTCATCGATGCCTCCGGCTCCGGTCCACGCGCCACCGTGACGGTGGACTTCGGATCGGCAGGCAAGGTGCGCCTCATGCTTATCGGCGGTGTTCCGATGGAAAAGCTTTAGGCGCTAGGGGGAGCTCGCTTAGATGATGATTCCACGCTGAGCGAACCACGGAACCGGGTCGACGGCTGCGCCGCCACCTGGGTGCACCTCGAAGTGGAGGTGCGGGCCGGTGGAGTGGCCCTCGTTGCCGATGACGGAGATCTGCTGTCCAGCAGAGACTCGGTCGCCGACGTTTACGAGGAGCTGGTCACCTGGCATGTGGCCATAGACGGAGATGGTTCCATCGTCGTGCCGGATGCGGATCCAGTGGCCAAAGCCTTGCGCCGGACCAGAGGAGATAACTTCACCGTCCATGATGGAGTAAATCGGCGTGCCAATCGGGTTGGCAATATCGATACCGTTGTGGAAGGTGCCCCAACGCGGGCCGAAGCCGGAGGTGAAGGTACCGGAGGTTGGGAACACAACGGTGTTTCCGGAGCTATCCTGGCCCTTGACTGGGGTCAGTCCGGAGTGGTCACCCGCTGGGGCATAAGCCTCAGCGAGGCCTGGGATGCTGGATGGGTCAAGAACGATGTTCAGGGCGCCGCCGTTGTTAGAAATCTCAGGTGAGACTGCGCCCGCCAAGACGCCGGCGGTGGACTTGGTGAGTCCAACGAAGGCGTCGATAAGCGTGGTGTTATCTGCATTAGTTGTAACTTCTGGCTTTGACGAGCCATCAGAGACGTCAACGCTGGCTGCCGGCTGCGCGGCGGAGGCGTTAGCGCCCATGGTGGTAGCAAGTGCAGTGCTCAAGGATAGAGCCGTGAGCGTCACAATCTTGCGTGCGCGGGAATTGCGCTTCATAACTTCAAGTCCTTTTCATGACGGAGCATGTTCGGGGTGGCTCGGTTAAGCCTGCGGGATGCCATTGATTTCAAGTCCGACACGCCGGGAAAGTTCAATCCCGGCTTGGCGGCCTGTTTGTGGCAACGAGATAAAGCTATCGGTCTTTTCCGTGAACTGCAATATCTGAAATTGCAGGTAAACGCCGGAATTTTTCGAAAATCATTCGAACATGCCAGCATGTTGCGCGTGTTACTGATGTGAAAGAAGTTATGACTGTGAAGTTTGGGTTTAATGTGTGGGGGTGTGTTGTGGGGGTGAATCCTCCTACGTGCTGAGAAACGCTGGATGAGCTGCGACAAGGCTGGTGCCTAGACCGCTTTCTAGGCGAGGGCTCGCTGCTCGTCGCGATCACGGGCAGTGATGTCACCGCCACGTCCCCGTGCCTGGCTCAGCGCAGAAATTGCGGCACCGGCCAAGGGCACTGCAATAACCACCAGAAGCATCCACCGGTCCGGTTGGAAGTACTCGATACCGTTAATTGAATACGGATTGGAGTTATAGAGATTCCGGGGAGCTTCGCTGAGGAACACGCCGACAGCTTGGCCCAACACATATCCCGTCAGCATGCTGACTCCGGCGATGATCCATGTCTGCCACGCACTAACCTTGGCCATCAAGCTCAGCGGCGCACCCAGCGAGTTATAGGTATCTGCTTCGCGCCGCATGGCAACGGCGGTATTCGCAATGATGAAGACCAAGGCCAGCACGCTGAGCACAGCGAGGATTGCAGCTGGGGCCCATTCATCACTCTGCGGAGTGCCGGTGAAGGAAATAGTGTGGGTTCCACCTGATGCTTGCTCGACAGCAAAGGAGATGCCCTCCCGCTCCTTTGGCGTAGGGGTCTCGTTAAAAGCTACTGCGGTTCCTAGTCGAGCTGCTTTAATATTCAGCTTTTCCGCGGCGCCAGGGCTAATCAGTGTTACGTCGCGCGCAAAAATAGGCAATGCCTCAACTGCCGGAAGCTTTGCAGTAGCGCTGCCGATGACGCTGCCATTTCTTTGCTCGGCGCGTTCTGCGGTGAAGCGTGCTTCGCTGCGGCCTTCCAAGTGGCGACCGTGGGCTAAGACGATGCCGCCCTGTTCAAGGGTGGCAGCTGCCTTGTCCTTGTCTGCCGGACTGTCGAAGTTGAAGAGATCGAGTGTCTCCGGCGTTGCCTCAAGGGTTCTTCCGTACTTCATCAGATCGCTGGTGGGAAGCCATGTCATCATTTCATGCGCACAGGCCTCGCGAGCCTCAGCTGAAGTATCAGTTGTTCGACCTTGCCTATCGATGAAGGTCGCTTCTTCGACGTTGTCTGTTGGATCCGTCTGCTCGCAGACGAAGTCATATTCCATCGTGAGTTTGACGCTGGGTACCTGCGAGTCCGGCAGATGCGCGGAATAAGGGTCCACGTAGCCGCGCAACTCCATCGCGTGGCCGGGTTTCTGAGCAAGCGCGGCATCGGCGGCGGCTGTTTCAGCACTTGAGTTGGGGTTATCAACGGCGTTTGAATAGTCATCGGTGGCGATGATCGCCGTTGAACCTGGGTTGACCAAGGTGGATTGCTCCTCCCACTTGGCGGCATCGAGGAAGGAAATCACAGAGCCCGCCGCTGCGGTGAACGTGATTGCTAGGAGCGCCACCGCAGTGGGAATGGTGCGCATGCCACGTCGCAGTAGACCTCGCCCGGCAAGGCGGAGAGCGAGGCCGCCGTGGCTGCATAGCCGGGAAGCCGCAAAAATGAGGGCGGGCGCACTTGCCCCGACGGCGATGAAGGCCAAAAGCCCCAAAGGGCCGAAGAGCTTTTGTCCTGCTGGTGTTAGGGAAAGGAGAACCAAGATTGGCAGGGCCATTGGCCCGTACGCCATCTCTTTACGCCAGTGCACTATGCGGTCAGGTCTGCCGCCTTGGATTGCGGTCGTCAGCGCCGAGCGTGCCGCCAACCAAGCTGGAATTGCTGCAGCGCACGTAGAGCCAAGGACCGCAATCGCCCAGATTTCCGCGCTCATCAGCCAGGGGATATCGAGGGGTAGACTTGGGAAGCGAATGCACCAGGCCGCGATACCGATGGCAAAGCCCAAGACTGCACCAATCGTCGCGCCCACTACTCCGGTGAGGAAGCCATATGCCAGCACGGCAGCGGCGATGTGCTTCGGTGAGGCACCCTGCGAGGCCATGAGCGCATAAAGGCGTAGGTTCTTACCCAACGCAAAGCTGAAGACTGGCGCAACGAGGACCAGAACGAGAAACGCTGCGAAGGAATAAACGCTCGCAACGAAAAGCAAGAAGAGGATCTCATCTCCGGTTAGGCTGGGTGTCACATCGCTGTTGGAATCAAGGTGGCTGTCGTACAGCGCCAGGCCCTTCTTGGCTAGGGCTTCTGCGTCATCCTCAGTGAGCTGGTGGCTGCCCACGATCGCCCACATGGCTTGGCCAGGATTGTGGTCCAAGTCTTCGTCGCTTACCAAAGCCGGTGCCGTGGCGTAGCTATCAACGCCGGGAACGATGCCCGCAACCTTAGCTTCTTTTCCTCCACTGACCTCCACCACGTCGCCAACGTCGGCGCCGATCTTCTTGGCCGTATCAGCAGAAAGAAGTACTTGCCCAGGTTGCAATTTATAGTGCTCCAGAAGCACCGCAGCCTCAGCGGGCGGATTGTCTACGTCGAACTGAGAAAAGGTCGTTCCAGCACTCTTAGAGCCAAAGCGAACAGGACCATGGAAGAAATTGACCACAGGGCTAGCCTGCAGGTCACCAGGAAGGGCCTCGTTCGCAACGTCGCGGAAGTTTCGCTCCGAACCGTTGTCGAATTCTGGTGAAGCTGGGCTAATGGTGCGATCCATGCTGTACATCAGCGAGCTGAACTGGCTTTCAGAGGATGTACCGATTCCGAACGCGATGAGTGCCGCGACCGGAAGAGCCACCAGTAACAGACCCGCGAGCGAGCGCCACGGGTGTTTGACCATGTCGCGCCTCGTGGGGCGCGTGACAGCCGAGAACGAAGACATGACTAGTTGCCCTCCTTGCTGAGTTTGCCGTCGCGGACCATGACCACGGAGTCGGCCCAGCCGGCAAAGCGTGGTTCGTGTGTGACCAGCAGTCCGGACGCTCCGGCGTCGATGCGCGAGCGCAGCAATTTCATGATCGAATCGCTCGTACTCGTATCGAGTGCGCCCGTGGGCTCATCTGCCAGAAGCACTTTGCGGGGCCCGATGAGTGCACGTGCGATAGCCACTCGTTGGGCTTGGCCGCCGGAAATCTCTTCGGGAAAGCGGTCAGCAACGCCCTCGAGGCTGACCTCTGCGAGCGCTTCCTCGGCGGCCTCCCGGCACTTCTCGCGGGATACGCCGTCGAGCTCTAAAGGCAGTGTCACGTTCTCACCGACCGTCAGCGTGGATACCAGGTTGAAGTTCTGAAATACGAAACCCAAATGGCGGCGGCGCATGGTGGCAGACGCTGACTTGGAGAGATCGGCGGCATCCGCGCCGTCGATAAGCACCCTGCCCGAGGTCGGCGGGAGTAGGAGCCCGGCAACGTTGAGCAGGGTGGATTTACCGGAACTCGATGGCCCCATGACTGCCACAAGCTCGCCGGGGCGCAGCTGGAGATCGATGTTGTCCAAGGCCGTAACCTGCCGGGCGCCCGTGCCGAAGACGCGGGTGACCTCCTGCAACTCCAGGGGGAACGGTGCATGAGCGTTGGTGGTGGCGTTCATTGTTAATCCTCTTCCGGCTTGGTAGTGGGGGACAAAGATCTTGGAGTGGCTAAAGACTCTGCGCGATCGAGCCAACGGGAGAGCGCTTCGAGGTCGAAAATCTCCCTCTCTAGAGCCAACCTTCGTGCGCTGCGCTCTTCTGGCATTTCGGAGGCTTGTTGATTGAGGATGCGAAGCTGCTTCATCGTGGCAAAGCGCTGCGAATCCAAGATTCTTAGGGCATCAACGTCGCTGCGGCCGGCGGCGAGTGCAATCTTGAGCACGAGCTCGTCGCGCTCGATGGGCTGCTTGTCGACGCTGCGTGTCCACCACGCTGCAAGCTCGCTCCGGCCCTCCTCAGTGATGGAGTATTCAACGGCCTTTCTGCCCGTGGGGCCGGTAACCTCGCCGCTTTCTACGATGAAGCTGTCACGTTCCAAACGTTTGAGGGTTTGGGAAACTTGGCCGATATTGAGGGGCCACAGGCCCTCCATGGCATCGGCAAACTCGTGCTGTAATTGGCTGGCCGTGGATGGCCTGGCGCTGAGAAGCGATAGCAAAGAATGTTTCATTGACATGGTCGGTGCCCGTTCTTGGGAGAGTTTTGGGAAGGACAGTGAGGGCGCTGGTATGCGATATCTGAAAAACTCGATGGTTACCGGGTAATCACTTTGGAGCTTACCGGGTAAGCTTTAAAAGGGCAATGGTCCGGCCTTCTTGGGGCAATCATTAGGGTAGCGGTCTCCGTTTGGGGACGATCCCACAAACTCGGGTTTTAGAATTTTTGAAACGAAGGTGGAAGGGGGCTTTTTCCAAGTATTTCGCTGTAGTTGAAAGACATTCTCTAAAAGAGATCTATTTCATGGCAGAGAAAAGGCAAAGAAAGCGGCTGAAAGCTTAAAAATGGCAATGAAGCTAAGTGCCTCATTGCCATTGCGAGATTAAGGGAAGGGGTGGGAAAAGAAGAAACTTTGGGGGCTTGAGCGGTCTTAGGAGATAACGATGCCGCGCTCAGCGAACCAAGAGATTGGGTCAACTGCGCCCTGGCCTGCAGGGTGGATTTCGAAGTGCAGGTGGGAACCGGTGGAGAAACCGAGGGAGCCCATGCCGGCGATCTTCTGGCCAGCGTGGACGCGCTCACCAACAGCAACGTCGAGGGTCTGCATGTGGCCGTAAACGGTCATGGAGCCATCGTCGTGCTGAATGCGGATCCACTGGCCGTAGCCGGAAGCTGGGCCGGAATCGATGACGGTGCCGTCCATAGCGGCGAGGATTGGGGTACCGACAGCGTTAGCGATGTCGATGCCAGAGTGGAAAGAGCCCCAACGTGGGCCGAAGCCGGAGGTGAAAGCGCCTTCTGCTGGGCGGGCTACGGACGGAGCGCGAGAAGCCTCGTCAGCGGCGGTGCGAGCCTCGGAAGCCTGAATTGCCTTGTTGAGCTGCTCGGTGAGGTCAGTGACCGGTTTAGCCTCAGCTACAGCGAGGATCTGTGGGGTAGCGGCTGCCACGGCATCAGCTGCCGCTTTGGCACCGTTCTGAACGTTCTCGAGGGCGTCAGACTCGTTAGCCAAGTTGTAGTCAACAGTCTGTGCCTTGGTGCCAGCATCTTCTGCCTGAAGGTTTGCAGCTGCTGCGCCACCAACGCCTGCGGTGGACACTGCTCCTGCAGCGATGGTCACCAGGGCTAGGCGACCCTTCGCCGTCTGCGAGGTGGTGATCTTGCGGTGACGGCCTGCGCTCCGCTGAGTCTTGCTTCGCATGAATTCTTCTTCCATTATCTTCACAATCACCCAATCGCACCCGCAATAAAATCAGTCAAAGTTTCGCGTTACAGCTTTGGGAGGTTGGTTATGCGATTGTGACCTTCCTGTTACCAACGAGATGTAAGAGTAGCGTCTCGAAAAAGTAACAGCAACCCGTTCTTTGGATTTTTCGGGAAAGTCGGTGAAATTCGCAGGAAATAGCAGAAAAATTTTGGATCACATTTGGCTCCATCAGCTGCTATTTGTCGGGGGTGGAAATAAATCGTCACTTGGAAGAGTCGCACTGTGTGTCTCTTCTTTCCTTTCCTTATATATAGGCCTATTGCGCATCTCATGATTTTCATGAGAGTTTTGGCGTCTTAAAACCAGGCGAAAGCGCTGCCTTCTTGTAGAGGGTTAAAGGATTTGCGTACCTTGTCGTCGTGCCAACCTTATAACCGCCTGGTGCCGTGGCAAAGTGGAGCCGATGAACAAAAACACCAGCCCTCAAACGCGGTCGGCCTCCCGCTCGCGCGCGCAAGTGCGCGGGCGGGGTGGAACCGCTAGTTCTAAATCCGCTGCGCGCGTTGCCAGCAAGGTCGGCTCGCAGGCACGAGCACGCCGCGCCACTGCACCGACCACGATGGCCGGGCGCATTCGCCGCATGCTCTGGACCGTGGCTATCCCCAATGTCGTCGTTGTCCTCATCGTGCTTTCGGTAACACTGGCTGCGTTGTTGTTGACCAGCTCGCCGCTGGCGTGGCTGCCCACCATCGTCGCGGAATCGTTGATGGTCTTTAATCTCGCGCCTGTATCGGCAGGGGGCATTGAGCTCTCTGTCATGCCTTTGCTGCCCGCGGGGCTTCTCGCTTTTGTGGTGGGGCATAGGGTGCGCCAGGCCATCAAGCATAAGGTGAGCATCAACGATCTCCTTGTGCTGCTGGCGTGCGTGGTGGCGGTCCCATTGGTTCTGACGATCATCGCGTGGCTGATGCTGTGGGACGCGGGCAAGGTTTATGACGTTTCCCCGCCGAACTTCTTCGCCGTTCTGCCACGCATGTTGCTGCTACACCTTGTGGCCTTGGCGGGCGGCATGGGCCCACGCTTGTGGAAGGCGCTGGCGAAGCGATTCGGTTTTCCGCGCATGCTTGTCGACGCCGCGGTTACCGCCCTGCGTTACCTTGGCGCGCTAAGTGCGGTCGCCGCGTTAGTTTTTGTCATCGTGGGGATCCTGGGTTGGTCCCGCCAAGGGCAGTTGATGGATTCTTACCCGGCAATCGACGGTGTGGGAACGTTCCTTCTGTATTGCCTGAGCCTGCTTTACTTGCCCAATGCGATCGTGGGGACTAGTGGCGTCCTTGCTGGCTCCGAATTCCAGTTTGGCCCTGAGAGCAGCGTGAGCTTGTTTAGTATTCACATGGTGCCTTTGCCACCGCTGCCTATCGTCGGCGTGGTTCCGGGGGCTGTGTCCTCGTGGGCAATCGGTTTGTTGACGCTGCCCATCTGCGCGGCCATTGTGGTGGTCTGGCGGGCACGCCGTCATGTGAGCTTTGCTTTCGCGGCTGCAGCGACTGTGTTCGTTGCTTTCTTTACTCTGATTGCAAGCTACTTTGTGACTGGCACCCTCGGTACATATGGTGCGACCGGTCTGAACATCTGGTCCACTACCGGGCTGGTGGCACTGTGGTTCGCGGCCATTGCGTTCGCCTTTGCTTGTGCCTTTGCGATCGGCGCATGGCATGCTTCCCGCAGCGCTTCTGCTTCTGCAGCCGCAGCTGCTGATGAAGCAGAAGAGGTTGCAGGGGAAGCGGCCCTGACTGATGGTGACACCACTGGGGTCGACGCTGGGGCTGACGCTGGGGCTGAAGCTGCGGCCAGTGCAGCGCCCGACGACGTCGTGAATGCGGACGTAGTGGACGCAGAGATAGAGGAATCTGATGCCAGTGATACCGGTGATGCAGGGAAAGCCGAAGGTGCTGACGATGCTGAAGAAACAGAAGATATAGAGGAAAGCACGGTTGGCGAAGCGGGAGCTCCCTCCTCGGAGACTGAAGAGGCTGCGGGGGAACCTGTGGAAGAGGCTGCGGAGGAGCCGGCAGACGAGCAGCCGAACCAAGCCCAGGGCGACGTGGGCGTAAGCAAGGAAGGCGCCGAAGCCGTAGAGGAAGATCTTGAAGTAGTGGAGGGAGAAATCGTCGAAGAATTCCCGCAAAAGGGGTCAAAGGACTAGGCTAAGTGCCGTGACTTCACAGCATCAGCCACAAGGTGAAAACGCCCGTAACTCCCGTCCGAATGAAATCGTGGTTCTGGTTTCCGGAACCGGCTCACTCCTGCAAGCCATCATCGATGCACAGGATGAGAACTATCGTGTGGTCAAGGTCGTCGCTGACGTGCTTTGCCAGGGAATCGAGCGCGCCCAAGCCGCAGGCATTGCCGCAGAAGTAGTGGAGATGGGCCAAGACCGCGCCGAATGGAATAAGCGTCTGGTTGCCGCAGTGGATGCTGCGCAACCAGACATTGTTGTTTCAGCTGGTTTCATGAAGATCCTGGGCGCAGACTTCCTGTCCCGCTTTGAGGGTCGCACCATCAACACCCACCCAGCACTGTTGCCATCCTTCAAGGGCGCCCACGGCGTCCGCGACGCATTGGCATACGGAGTGAAGGTCACAGGTTCCACCGTCCACTTTGTCGATGCCGGCGTAGACACCGGTCGCATCATCGCGCAGGAACCCGTAGCGGTCCGCGCTGACGATGATGAGGCCAGCCTGCACGAACGCATCAAGGTGGTCGAACGCCAACTCATTGTTAAGGTCCTGCGTTCCGCCCAGGTTTCCCAGGAATCCGACAAAACCATTTCGATTCAGCTCTAAAACTTTTAGGAAGGCTTTCTCCGCACTATGAGCGATGACCGTAAGCAAATCAAGCGCGCCCTGATCAGCGTCTACGACAAGACCGGACTCGAGGACCTTGCTCGTTCCCTCGACGCAGCTGGCGTTGAGATTGTTTCCACCGGTTCCACCGCTGCCAAGATCGCAGACCTTGGCATCAACGTCACCCCAGTGGAGAAGCTCACCGGCTTCCCAGAGTGCCTCGAAGGCCGCGTGAAGACGCTGCACCCGAAGGTCCACGCTGGAATCCTGGCTGATACCCGCAAGTCGGATCACCTCGCGCAGCTCGAGGAGCTGGGCGTCGAGGCTTTCCAGTTGGTTGTTGTAAACCTGTACCCATTCCGTGAGACCGTTGCCTCCGGCGCTGACTTCGATGGTTGCGTTGAGCAGATCGACATCGGAGGCCCATCCATGGTCCGCGCTGCTGCGAAGAACCACCCATCCGTGGCCATCGTTGTGGACCCGGCTCGTTACGGCGACGTCGCTGAAGCTGCCAAGAACGGTGGCTTCTCCCTCGAGGAGCGCCGCGCTCTTGCTCGCGACGCCTTCCTGCATACCGCTGACTACGACGCGGCCGTCTCCGCATGGTTCGTGGACCAGCTCACCGAGGGCGGCGCCACCACGACGCTGCGCTACGGCGAGAACTCCCACCAAAAGGCCACCGTTACCCGCGATGGCTCCGGTAAGGGCCTGGCTAACGCGCAGCAACTGAACGGCAAGGAGATGTCCTACAACAATTACCAGGATGCTGACGCCGCGTGGCGCGCCGCCTGGGATCATGAGCGTCCGTGTGTTGCCATCATCAAGCACGCCAACCCGTGCGGTATCGCCGTGTCTGATGAGTCCATCGCTGCGGCACACCGCGCTGCGCATGCGTGCGACCCGCTCTCCGCATTCGGTGGCGTCATCGCCGTCAACCGCGAGGTCTCCGTCGAGATGGCCAAGCAGGTCAGGGACATCTTCACCGAGGTCATCGTCGCTCCGTCCTACGAGGATGGTGCCGTGGATATCCTCAAGGAGAAGAAGAACCTCCGTATCCTCGTTGCCGAGCACGAGGCTCCGGCAGAGGAAATCAAGCACATCTCCGGCGGCGTTCTGTGCCAGGAGCCGGATACTTACCAGGCCGAGGGCGATAATCCGGAGAACTGGACGCTGGCCTGCGGCGAGCCGCTCAACGACGCTGACCTCGCTGAGCTTGAGTTCGCATGGCGCTCCGTCCGCTCTGTGAAGTCCAACGCCATCCTGCTGTCCAAGAACAACGCCTCCGTGGGCGTGGGCATGGGCCAGGTCAACCGCGTTGACTCCGCCAAGCTCGCCGTCGAGCGCGCTAACGCCCTAGCCGAGGATGGCGCCGAGCGCGCACGCGGCTCGTTTGCCGCCTCCGACGCATTCTTTCCGTTCGCAGATGGCCTGGAGGTTCTCCTCAACGCTGGTGTCAAGGCTGTTGTGCAGCCAGGCGGTTCCATCCGTGACGAAGAAGTCATCGAGGCCGCTAAGAAGGCTGGCGTAACGATGTACCTCACCGGTACCCGTCACTTCTTCCACTAATTCGCTATCGCGAATTAGTGGGTTGCGCCGCTAATTAGGCGCAGCGCTAATTAGCTGAGGGGCCGGGCAGTTTATGGTTGCTGGGCCCCTTTAGACGTTTTCGGATGGAACGTCGCTCATGGTCGTTGGCGCAGTTGAGGTTGGCGTCGACACCGTGTCTGCTGGGGCGTCTGGAGTGTCTTTTGACAGCAGAAAATATGCCGCGGCGCCTAAGACAATGGAGAGGAAGAGGAAGGCGGCAATCAGACCTAGGATTGCGCCGCTAATCAATCCTTTGCCGTTGTGCGCTGGCATTTGCGCGCCGAAGTTATTAGGTTGCGTAGCCGATGGTGGGTGCGTGGGGTTTGTACCGGGGGCAAAAGATCCGGAACCAAATTGTGGCGATGATTGTGGCGCAGAAAACTGTGGGTAGCCAAACTGGGGCGATGAATTAGGACGCGAGTTATTAGGCTGCGAGCCGAAACCTGGATAGTTCGTCATAGGGATTTCTAAAACGGCCTTTCCTCAACAAAGACGGTGGCGAATCACATAAGCAATGATAGCAATAGTGACAATGTAACCGAAGATTAGGCTACTTCACCTACTGCCAAGGAAATTTCCTCAGATCCGCCTACTTCGGGGGAGTTCGGCACAAAGATTAGCTGGTCGAAGGGCACGCGTGTGTCATAATCAGAAATCTAAGTAATTACCGTATCCCTGCATAGAGGAGACCGTTTTTTCTGGCGAAAACAATGGCTTTGGCCCCCACCAAGGCGCAAACGAAGCACCCAATACCAACCCTTGGGCAATACAGTCAGACGGGCAGAACGCGGCGGATCAACCACAACAGCAATTCCCGCAAGGCTACTCAGAGCAGGGGTACCCGCCGCAGGACAACGGCCAATACGGGCAGTCCAACATGGGTTCACCATTTGTTGGTGACTCCGCGCCGTACTATGCGCAAGGCGGATACGGTCAGCAGTATGGTCCTGAGTATGGTCCTGCGGATTACAGCCAGGCGGCGCCGGTGTACCAAGAAAAGCAGTCGAGCGGTACGAGGTGGGCAATCATTGCTCTCATTGTGCTTGCCGTCATCGCGCTCTGCGCTGCTTTGGCATTTTTCCTTCTTAAGAGCGGCAGCGATGAGAAGAACACCAGCCCGATACTGACAACCTCTGCAGCAACAACCACCGAGGCGCCACCAACCGAAGAAGCGGCCAAGGTTCCGAAACGCCCAGCGTATCCCTCGCTTCCGGCCGGTGCGGTGGCCGCAAACGAGGCAGCTATGTCTGGAGCTGCGGGCGGAGACCTGAACAACGTCTACCGTGATTCCACGATGACCTCTCCTGAGTTCGCGCGCGCCGTCCGCGATGCATACGTAGAGCATTACCTATCTACCAAGGAATATAACGCGGTCATCACCGCATATAGCCCGGTTACTGGCATCACCTACACGATGGATTGCCGTGACAACGGCGAATATGTCACCTGCACCGGCGGCAACAACGCCATTGTGTACATCGTTTAATCAGCTTCGGCAGAGAGACAGGACCCACTAGATGAAGAAAAAGAACCTGTGCGGCCTAGGCCTTCTATGCGTGGCTTTGACTGCAAGCGCCTGCACTATCGGTGATGTGGAGGAAAGAGCGGAAGTGAGCATGACTGCCAGCACGGATGTGGACCCACGCCCCACTTTGAGCGGGCAGACGATGGTGCCCGATGCAGATGCTAAAGGCGATGATGGAAAGTCTGACAAGGACCCAGCTCCTGCTCCAGCGGGGGAGAACGTCCAGGAAGCACTGCAGAAGATCGTCCAAGACGTGGAAAGCAAGTACGGCGGTACCGCAGGAATTGCCGTTGCTGGTCAAGACAAGGTCTATAGCGCTGGTATTTCTGAACCGCGAGCCGCATGGTCTACCTCGAAGGTGCCGGTGGCCATTGCCGCAGAGCGCGCTGGTTCGGCAGATCCTTCGATGATTTCTCAGGCCATTACCTATTCCGATAATGCGGCCGCAGAAAATCTCTGGCAATCCCTTGGTGGAGGACAGTCCGCAGCTAGTGCTGCGAGCGCGGTTCTGGCTGAAACGGGGCTAGACGTACAGGTACAGCCCACGATTACGCGTCCGGGGTTCTCCGCTTTCGGACAGACCCAATGGACAGTTGCTGATCAAGCGCGCTTTATGGGGCAGTTGGGTTGTATCGCACAGGGCAGCGGGGTGCTCACTGCTATGGCTTCCTCTGATCCTGCCCAAAGCTATGGCTTAGGCAGTCTCGATAATTCATCTTTTAAGGGCGGTTGGGGCCCAGATACTTCGGGCGCCTATGAAGCACGGCAGATGGGCACGGTAGAGCTCAGTGGCGAGAAGATTGCAGTTGCTATTTACGCGACGTCGCCAAGCGGCGCCTATGGCTCGGCGCAACAAATGCTCAGTGCATTGGCCACCGAATTCGCAGGTGCAAAGGTTAAGTGGCCTAAAGCGGCTTGCTAGTTGGCGCTCCAGACGGTGCTGAACTGGCCTGTGTCTCGCTGGCTGTAGTCAGAAGAGGCGCTGTCTGGGACGATTGTGAACTCGCTGCCATTAATCAGCAGCTGGCTGACGTTGTTGAATGTAGCGGTGTAGGAGGTGCCGCTTCCCGAGGCAGTGCCAACGGCTGGGCCGCTGGACCAACTGCCGCGGTAGACCAAGCTGGAGCCTTCGTCACAGATGACGATGTGTGCTGATGGTGCGGACTTCTTGGCTGCGTACACGGCCTCGCCGCCGTTGCACTGCGCGCCGGGGATTCCGTCCCAGCCATTGGCACTAAGCCCTGCCGGATAATCCTCGCGCTGCGTAGCGGTGTGGGTTTTCTGGCGCGGCTGCTGCCTGTGCTGATAGCGCGGCGAATTATTCTGCGCCGGGGAAGAAGAAACCTGGGTAGGCGTTGGACCAGACTCGGTTTCTTCCGTGTTCGTGACGGGTTCTTCCGCAACCTCCGTCGACGGCGGTGCTGGAGCGACAGGTGGCTGCTGAGCCTCGTCGCTCTTATCCACCCAGACCACGCCGCCGCCAATCAGCATGGCCAGGATGACTGCCAAGATGCATAGGATCGGAACCCAGTTTCGCGAGGGCTGCGCGGCGGGCGCTGTAAAACCCCTCGGCTGCGTCGACTGGTAGCGGACATTTGGGTTGGTAAAGGGATTCTGCTCGCCAAATCGGGATTGCGACTGCGCGCCCGAGTACATATTCGGGGGCAGCGAAGGGTAGTGATTTGGGCCTTGGTTAGGGTTGGTCATTGCATCCTTCGGCAAAGTAATCGGCGATAGGAAATAACTGCAGGCAGAAACTATTCGATGCTTGAGCAGTGAGCACTAGCGTCTGTCTTCTACGAGCGGATATGCTACCCCATAAGCGGGGTAGATAGGGTGATTCTGAAGATCTGCATTTGCATCGGGTGTGATGAAATATACGCGTGAATGATTCCCGTGTAGTGAGTTGGCTGGAGCGTCAAGGATACGTAAACGTCCGGCGCATCGGGGGCGGCGGCATGGGAACCGTCTTCGCAGCCACCGATATTGATCTAGGGCGCAACGTTGCAATCAAGACGGTGTTGCCGGAGCTACACAACGAAGAAGGGCTCAAGCGCTTCCACAATGAAATGAAGGCGCTGGCGGCCATCCATAGCTCCTATGTCACGCACATAAATAAGAAGCTGGCCGATAACGATGGCAATCTTGGCTTCGAGATGGAGCTTTTCGAAGGCGGCACGTTGGAAGAGCTCATCCGTGAACGTCGCCATAATAACGAGCCGGGATTTAGCATCAGCGACGTCGTCAAGTACTTGCGCCCCGTGGCCAAAGCACTGGACCAGATGCATTCGATGCGCCCGGATGGGTGGATTCACAGGGATGTAAAACCGGCCAATATCTTGCTACGCCGCCGGCCCACCGATAGCGGTTATAGCGTTCTGAGCGACTTCGGTATCGCGATCTCGGAGGGGCAGTCGCGCCTGACTGCTATCGGTAACGTCATCGGAACCGAAAACTACTCCTCGCCGGAAAGTAACTCCCGTGACTACAGCGGGCAAGAAGCATCCTTTTCAGGTGATAACTATGCGCTAGCACTCATCGCGTTTGAGATGCTGACCATGTATCACCTTAAAGAGATGATGCCGGAGTCTGCCTGGCGTGCAAAGCGCACAGTCCCGGGGATGGGCACCCCGGCATTCATGGCACGGCTTGATCCACAGGCGGCAATGGCCACTCAGCAGATTGATGCAGTGATGGAACGGGCACTGGATAACACTCCGTATAAGCGTTTCCCAGAAGCCTGCCAGTTCATTGACGCATTGGAGGCCTGTGGAAAAGGTGGAACCGAACTTAATGCGCGATCCGCAGTTCCAGAAAGCCAAGCAACCAACTATCCGGCAAGCGGCCAGCTTCCCGCCATGGGCTTTGGAATGGGCAGCGCGCATAACCTCGCCGGAGGTGCGCAGAATTGGAGCAACCCCGCGATGGGTTCGGTGCCTTCTTATGGCGGTTCTAGTAATGCGCCGTTTAGATCAGGAATCAATCCGGGCGCGTCTATGCCCTCAGCGCGCCCCGTTCAGTCTGCGCAACTGCCTCAGAAGGTTCAATCTGCTCGGCCGACACAGCCTGCTCGGCCGACACAGCCTGCTCGGCCGGCACAGCCTGCTCGGCCGGCGCAGCTCGCGCAGCCGCAGAAGGACAACAACAATGCGTTGATGATTACAGCGACGATTCTCATCATCCTTGCTATTGCCGTCACTACGATTGCGCTAGTAATGTTATGTCCATGGGCTTTTTGGACACGGAGTCCAGTAGCTTTTTGGGCTAGGAG
>OKFN01000027.1_pt1 | contig 44535 bp, 47 predicted proteins | sample 1614661 | NCBI WGS metagenome assembly OKFN01 (sample SAMN04436961, study PRJEB24849) | human gut metagenome | biome: human gut; feature: NICU; material: stool | host: Homo sapiens | place: USA: Saint Louis, MO | collected 2012-10-09 | reverse complement strand
CTACACTGACCCAAGCAGCATAGCTAACCCCCGACGTGTCCACTTTCCGGGGGTCAGGCCCCAACCCCGAACCGGCGTAACAATAGGGTGTAATCAACTTTTACAAGTGTTATCTGTCTCGGAGAGGATAAGAATCAGAGAATGATCCTCTACGTCCGGTTCCTACCCCAGATCATTCCCACCGAAAGCCGCCGCCAACCGGCCTGACCTCGCTCACTCGCCGGGCCACGGCATCACCATGGGGCTTGACCTTCGAGCCGGGAGCCCGGGCGCTTGCCAAGGTCCAGCGAAGCTCTCCTGCTGCCGTGAACTATGTCGCGGTGGACATCGCGTCCTACGAGACGGCCGATGAAATCAGGGAATTCCTGGCCGGAAATGGGGCGTCATCCCTGGTCTTTGCCTCTGATACCGATACGCGGCTCATCACCGCCTACCGGATAAACCAGGTAAGCACCGCTGTAATCCTAGACGCCGCGGGCACGGAGGTCTTCCGTGCCGTGGAGCCGGGTGCTGCGTAACTGCGGACGGCACTGGCCGCGGCGGGAGCCGACTCAGTGAAGCCCCTTAGCCTGCGGCGGGCTCAGATGTAACTGCAGATTTGTTCAGCATCGCAGCGCTGAGGGTCGGCCACCTCGGCGGTTGCATATTGTTCGGCCACGGTCACCCGGAGCGCGGTGAGCTCCGCGATTTTCCGGTCCAGGTCCTGCAACTGTTTCCCCAGGACATCCCGTACGTGGGTGCAAGGCGTCAAACCGCTATCGCGGATCCGCAGAATGCCCTGGATCTGCGCCAGTGTCAGCCCGGCGATTTGGCTGCGGCGAATGAATTCGAGGCGGCTGAGGGTGTCGTGGGTGTAGTCACGATAGCCGTTGGCCGAGCGCTCAGCCGGTGGGAGCAGGCCCCGGTCCTCATAGAACCTGATCGTCTTGGTTGTTATACCGGCAGCATCAGCAACTTCACCGATTCGCATTTCGGGTCCTCATCTCGTTCCAAAAAATCGCATATGACCCTTCCATCGTACTGGAACGTTCCGCATCGGCACCCGCAAACCAACAGGTCCCGTCGCCAACTTGACCTTCCCCCTTAGTGGAAGGTTGATAATGGGGTGTGACGTACTACTGGCCGTCCGGTTTCGTGTTGGGGTCCCCTGTCGGGGTCCCGGACACGAGCCGGACATATGAAGGGATGATCATGTCAATAAAAGTGAAGGGCCGGAAGCGCTCTGGCCTGGTGCTTGCGGCAGGCACTCTGCTGTCCTTCCTTGGTGTTGTGATGGTGGCGCTGGTGTGCTGCGGGGTACCCGTTCTGACGGCTGCAGCCGGTGTTTTCGCCGCGGCCGGCGCAATGGCCGGCAACCTCTGGTTCATTGCCGCCGCAGCCCTTGCCGCCGCAGCCCTTGCCGCGGGGGCCCTGCTCCTGCGGGCGCAGCGTCGGGGCAGCCCGGGGACGGATTGTTGCGCCCGTTCCCGCCCGGGGGCCAGCCTGTCCGCGGGTTCTACTCCAACACCTCATTCATCGTCGGAGCAGGAGCGGTCCGGGCAGTCCCGGGCCGGTGTTTCTGAGGATGCGGGGTCACAGGGATGACGGGTGTTTTGGGTCTGGCCTTTCTGACCGGAATGCTTGCCACGGTGAATCCATGCGGGTTTGCGATGCTGCCAACCTATCTGGCGTATTTCATTGGTTCAGGCCCCGGTGCGGGACGGAAGCGGCCGTTGCTTGCAGGTCTTCAGGCCGGGGTTGCCCTCAGCGCCGGTTTCGCCACTGTCTTTGTTACGGCCGGCCTGCTCGCCGCTGTAGGCCTGCGGTCGGTGGCGTCGGCGCTTCCCTGGGCGGCGGCGCTGATCGGAGCGGTTATTGTGGTTGCCGGCCTTGGCATGGTGTTCGGATGGCAGCTGCCCGGGGCGAGGTTGAACCTGCCCCGGATTCTGAAGACGGACGGGACCAGTTCGGGCCTCAGGGCGGTCTTTGGCTACGGGGTGGCCTATGCGGTGGCTGCGCTCTCTTGCAGCCTGGCCCTGCTGCTGGCTGTTGTCGCCCAGGCTGTGTCCACCGGGAGCCTGGCTGGGCTGCTGGCGGTCTTCGCCGCCTACGCCTTGGGCTCCTCGGTGGTGCTGGTCCTTCTGTCCCTCGGTGCAGCGGTAGCGCGGGACGTCCTGGCACGCCACGTCCGAAGGATCCTGCCGTTTGTTAATCGTCTCGGCGGAGCCGCGCTTATCCTCGCAGGGATCTACCTGTTGCTCTACTGGGTTCCGGCCCTGTCCGGCGGGCAGGCCGGGGAGATCATGGGCGGGACGGTCACCGAAGCCAGCGTGGCGCTGTCCGGTTTCATCTCGGGCAACTGGCCCATCATCACCCTCACCGCGGTGGCCGCCGTCCTCGCCGCCGCGGCCCTGGCCCTGCGGCGCCGCAGTAAAAGCAAGGCACAAGACAACAGCGCAATCACGGATGGGGCTGAGAGCAGCGACAGCACCGAAGCGTGCTGCGGCCCGGAACATCTTCTTCCCGACACGGCGCCAGGGCGCACCAACCAGAAAGGAAACCCATGACAACGACCAGAAACCACCGGCGGATCTTCACCATTACTGCCGTCGTAGCGGCCGCGGCCCTCATCCTGGTCCTGGCCCTCACTGCGTTGAACCGCGGGAGCGAAACCGCTCCCGCCGCCGGGCCAGCGGGCGCAAACAACGTGGACAGGATCGAGATCACATCTGTGGACGGCAAGGCCCTCACCGTCCCTTCCACCCGCCCGACAGTGCTGTATTTCATGGCGAGCTGGTGCTATACCTGCGTTCCGCAGACAGAAGCGATGAAGGAACTGGAACAGGAATATGCCGATAAGGCAGACTTCGTCGCCGTGGACGTGACGCCGGAGAACACAAAAACCCAAGTGGACCAGTTCCGCGAAATGGCCGGCACACCCGGATACCCCTTCGTTGTCGACCGGACCGGGGAACTCACCCAAAAGTACGCGGTCACATCCCTAGACAGTACCGTCGTCATCGCACCTGACGGTGACATCCTGGGCCGGGCCGATTCCCGGCCCATGAAAGCCGATGCCCTGAAGGAATTTCTTGACACAACACTTCCGTAGCAACACCGATCTCTTCCCTCCCGTTCTTGACCTTCCCGTGCAGGGGAAGGTGCAGACTGGGGACAGCATGCAAAAAGGAACGCCCCCGGGGTGTTCATTCGAGACTCCAAGGAGGACTAATGCCTGAGGCAGCACCAGATTTTGATTTAGCCGTGATCGGTTCCGGAGGCGGCGCCTTCGCCGCCGCCATCCGGGCCACCAAGCTGGGCTATCGGGTCGTGATGATCGAACGCTCCACGGTGGGCGGGACCTGTGTGAACACCGGGTGCGTTCCCTCCAAAGCCCTGCTGGCCGCCGCCGAAGCCCGGCATGTCGCTGTGGATGCGACCGGAAGGTTCCCCGGGATCAGCACTTCCGCCGCCCCGGTGGACATGGGTGTACTGATAGACGGGAAACGCTCCCTGGTCGAGGGAATGCGCTCGGATAAATACGTGGATCTGGCCGCCGACTACGGATGGGACCTGCGCCAGGGCACCGCGGTGTTCGCCGGCACCCCGGAGGAACCGGTCCTGGAAATCACCGGACCCGACGGCACCCGCGACTCCCTGACCGCCGCCCATTATCTGGTCGCGACCGGTTCGACCCCGTGGGCACCCCCGGTGCCGGGACTGGATGAAGTCAACTACCTGACCTCGACCACCGCCATGGAACTGAACGAGGTGCCCGAGTCCCTGATCGTCTTCGGCGGCGGGTACGTGGCCCTGGAGCAGGCGCAGCTTTTTGCCCGCCTCGGATCCAAAGTGACCTTGCTGGTCCGCTCCAGGCTTGCCTCGCACGAGGAACCGGAAGCCTCCCGTGCGCTGATGGGCGTCTTCGCCGACGAGGGCATCCGCGTGGTCCGCCGCGCAGCCGTAACTTCGGTCCGCACAGATCCCGCCGGCGCAGAGGTCCTTGTCACCGCCACGGTCGCCGGGGGCCAGGAGGAATTCCGCGCCGCAAAGCTGCTGGTAGCCACCGGCCGACGCGCCGTCACCGACGGACTGAACCTGGACGCCGTCGGCGTCAAGACCGGCGACACCGGCCAGATCCTGGTCGAGAGCACACTCGCCAGCTCCAACCCCAGGATCTGGGCCGCAGGGGATGTGACCGGGCACCGAGAATTCGTCTACGTCGCGTCCGCCCACGGAACCCTGATGGTGGAGAACGCCTTCAACAACGCCGGGCGCGAGGTCGACTACCGGCACCTGCCCCGCGTGACGTTCACCAGCCCGTCACTGGCCGCGGTCGGCATGACCGACAAGGAAGCCAACGAGGCGGGCATCCGGTGTGAATGCCGGGTCCTGCCCCTGGAATACGTTCCCCGGGCACTGGTGAACCGGGACACCCGCGGCTTCATCAAAATCGTCGCCGACGCCGACACCGGACGGATTGTGGGGATCACCGCCGTCGGCAAGGAGGCCGGTGACCTGGCCGCCGCCGGAGTCTACATCCTCGAGGCCGGCATGACCGTTGACCAGGTCGCGAACCTCTGGTGCCCATACCTGACCATGGCCGAAGGGATCAAAATCGCCGCACAGTCCTTCACCACCGACGTCTCCAAACTCTCCTGCTGCGCCTCCTGACCCGCGCCAGATCCCAGCCTAATCCCATTACGTTGTTGGCAGTTCCGCTTGAAGGAGCCCAGGATTCGTACTCCTAGCCCCATGCTGGGGCAGGCTATGTTTATCTGCGTTCCTTCTGCCTTGTGTCAGTGGAACTAGTCGCTGGCTTCGGTATGGCTTATTTTCGTCCCTGTCTGAAAATGATCCGGGGGGTGTTCCCGATCTCTGTCTTCGCATAGATCAAGCGCGTTAGCATTTATTGGGCCTGACCCCCGGAAAGTGGACACGTCGGGGGTTAGCTATGCTGCTTTGGTCAGTGTAGCTGATGTGAGTGCTTCGAAGTCATTGGGGGCTAGAAGGTTGCACCAGGAGTGTCGCCTGCGCGTGTTGTAGCGCATGCACCACCGGAAGACTTCCTGGCGGCAGGCGATCGGATTGTCAAAGACTTTCCGATCACGCAAGACTTCACGCTTTAAGGCGGCATTAAAGGACTCTGCCAGGGCATTATCCGCACTCGTTCCTACCGCTCCCATGGATTGGCGTACACCAAGCCAGGCGCAGTGGTCCCTAAACGCCTGTGAGGTGTACACACTTCCATGATCAGAATGGAAAATAGCCCCGTCAAGGCTTCCGCGGACTGTGCTGGCATGGGACAAAGCCTCGACGACCAGTGAGACACGCATGTGGTCTGCGAGCGCATAACCTGCAAGTTTCCGCGAGTAAGTGTCAATAACTGTGGCCAAATACATGTTCTTGCCACCCTTACAGGGCAGGTAGGTAATGTCGCCGACATAAACGCGGTTTGGCTCGTTGGCTGTGAATTTGCGGCCTACTAAGTCCGGCATGACGCGGTGTCCAGGCTTGCGCCTGGTAGTGACGCATCGGCGGCGCTTGGTAAAGCCTTTAAGTCCCATGGCTTTCATGATGCGCGCAACCTTCTTGTGGTTTATCGGGCCAAAGCTCGTATCGTCGTTGAGGCTTGCAGCGATGCGTTTAGCACCATAAAGCCCGTGCTCATCATCAAAGATGGCCTTGATTCTTGCACCAATAAGAGCATCCGAACACGTCTTTAACCTGCGTTTTTCGCGGGTGTTGAGCCATTTGTAGAACGAGGAGCGATTGAGCTTTAACACGTGGCACATCCGCTTGACCGAGTACTCGGTTCGGTGGTCATAGACAAACTGGAAGCGGATCACCAGCGTGTCTCTTTAAGCAAAATATTTCGCGGCCTTGCGCAGGATATCGCGTTCTTCGCGCAGCTTCGAGACTTCTTTTTCGAGCTGGCGGATTCGCTCGGAATCAGTCGTCTCCTTGGCGTTGTCGCGCATGGCCTTCGTGCGGGCACGTTTGCCGGTGCCGTACTTCTTGACCCAAGAATGAAGCGAGGCACGGTTGATACCGAGCTCTGTTGATGCTGCGTTCAGCGAGAGGTCCTTATTGTTTTCATAGAGGGCCACAGCATCGCGTTTGAACTGTTCGGAGTACCTGGACATGGTGGTAGATTACCTTTCTTCCCAACCCAACCGGGCTGGATATCAGGTGTCCACCAAAAGGGGTCAGGTCCCTACGTGTAAAAATCCGTGACAACGGACGCGTCGTCAACAAGGCGGTCTACATGGCTGTCGGTGTGGACATGGAAGGCATCAAGCACATCTTGGGCTTGTGGGTAGCTACCAATGAAGGTGCAGCATTCTGGTCGCAGGTATGCGCAGAAATCGCCAACCGCGGTGTCAACGATGTTTTTATTGTCTGTTGTGACGGACTGAAAGGTTTTCCCGAAGCAATCCAGGCAACCTGGCCGGACTCCATGGTCCAAACCTGAGTGGTGCATCTGATTCGTGCCGCTAACAGGTGGGTAGCCTCCGGCGACCGGAAAGAGATCTCGAAGCAACTACGAGGCATCTATACCGCTGTCAACGAGAATGAAGCTCGACGTGCACTCGATGAGTTTGAGACCAGCGAGCTTGGCCAGAAGTATCCGTAATCAGTGAAAGTCTGGCGCGACGCGTAGGACAGGTTCATTCCGTTCCTGCAGTTCCCGCCAGCCGCAAGGAAGGTTATCTACACCACCAATTCCATCGAATCGATGAACAGTCAGCTGCGAAAAACAACACGAAACCGAGTTCAGTTCCCGTCGGATTCAGCGGCAGTGAAGACGCTGTGGTTGATGATCTGTAACATCGAGAACCGTCGTCCTGCCCGCCGCGCTAAAGAAGGAGCCAAAGCTTCTGCTTCAGCCAAGCAACCTATCGAAGGCAGCAAGACCAGCAATTGGAAGCAGGCAATCAATCAGCTATCCGTGGCCTACCCCAACAGGTTCGCCGCATACTTGTAAATCAACCCCCGTACACAAACGGACAGACACCCTCGCCGGTGGCAGGATATAAATAGTCGCATCGATTATATCACACAGTGTGACAAAACTCAGTCGTCATTCTCCCCATCGTGTCGCACTGGATTCACCTGCAGACCTTCTTTGCCCGTGCGATACGCCATGTATGCACTTGCAGCAGTAACAATTAGCGCCACTACGCTGGGGACCGGTTTGTCGAACCAAGCCATAATAAGCGTGCCAAGAAGAGCGATGATGGCAACCGCTGAAAACAACCCTTGCTGACGTCGTTCAATTAATCCTCGATTGTCAATCGAACGAGCAGTTTCTTTTTGAATTTCTGCATCAGCCAAAGCAGTTTGATGGTAGGCATCAATTGATTTCTCGGCCATCTGGACAATACGATCCACAGCACCGGGAGGAACATCGTCATACCCAGCGAAATCGTTTACTGATGGTAGCGGCCCTGTGTGAGTCGCTATCATCGTTTGGAACTCAGCCGAAGTGATTTGGCGTTCTTCGTCTGGAGTTATTACCTCGAGATCGGGATCTGTTGCATTGCACTCGTCAATGCTCGACCGGTGTCTTTCCAGCCCTCCACGACCAGGGTCTCGGGCCTCGGAGTTCTCACTCCGTAAATCTTTTCCCCGCTGTTCGTCGTCGCTAGTAGCTTCCGCCTCCGCGTCTGGAAGTTCATCTTCCGGCGTGCCATCTGACATCACTACTCCTTTCGCTAGACGGTCATGGTTCTATGGGCTTTTGATTGTAGCCGTTTCTGATGCGCAAGACATCGTGAACCTCGTTTACTTCATATAAGTTAACCCCATCCGCTTGTTTTCGCGTCGCTAACGCTCCTCTTTCCACCCACTTTCTGAAGCGCTCAGGTTTGATATGAAACCCCTGCTGGTTTAATCGGTAGCAGATAATGTTCTATCAAATACCTCTAAGCCTTGAGCCGCTGGGCATCCGTGTATCGCACATTAATCATACGGGAAATCCTCCAAGATTTCGTCCGCATCCCCTTCAGGACGTGGCCCACGTGATGGGGCATTCTCCCAATGTTTTGTTGTCTACGTATGCGCATGTGCTTTCAGGTTCGCAGGACCGTATCACGGCGGCGATTAGCGCCCATGTGGGCAAAGACCTATCGCCAGGCCGTCCGGCTTTGCGGGCGGTCGGCGAGTAGCAGAACAGCAGTAGCGCCCCCGGCTCTTGAATCTAATCAAATCGCCGGGGCGCTTTCGTATCTATTGCGGGATTTTTGCGGGATCCCCGCCTATTGAAAAAGGGTGTCTAACGCTTTCACCTGCGAATTCTTAGGCGGTAGCGTCCAAAGGGTTTTTGACCCAGCTCATGAGGTCACGCAGCTTGGCACCGGTGTCCTCGATTGGGTGTGCGTTAACCTTAGCGCGCATATCCTCGAGTTCCTTGTTGCCGCCCTCAACGTTGGCAACCAGGCGCTTGACGAAGGTGCCATCCTGAATGTCGGTAAGAACGTCCTTCATGCGAGCCTTAACGGAATCGTCAATGATGCGCGGTCCAGCAACGTAGCCACCGAACTCAGCGGTATCAGAGATGGAGTAGTTCATGTTGGCCAGGCCGCCCTCCCAGATGAGGTCGACGATGAGCTTCATCTCATGAAGAACCTCAAAGTAGGCCATCTCCGGCTCGTAGCCAGCCTCGGTCAGGGTCTCAAATCCCGCCATCATCAGGTACTCGAGGCCACCGCAGAGCACAGCCTGCTCACCGAAGAGGTCGGTCTCGGTCTCGTCCTTGAAGGTGGTCGGAATAACACCCGCACGAGCGCCACCGATTGCCGCAGCGTAGGACAGGGAAAGGTCGTGACCCTCCCCCTTCGGATCCTGCTCGGTAGCGATAAGACAAGGAACACCCTTACCGTCAACAAACTGACGGCGAACCAGGTGGCCTGGGCCCTTCGGGGCAACCATGCCGATGGTGATGTTCTCTGCCGGTTTGATGAGCCCGAAGTGGATGTTCAGGCCGTGGCCGAAGAACAGCGCGTTGCCGCCCTCCAGGTTCGGCTCAATGTCCTCGGAGAAGATCTGTGCCTGGGAGGTATCCGGCGCCAGCAACATGATGACGTCTGCCCACTTAGCCGCCTCAGCGTTGGTGAGAACCTTAAAGCCGGCCTCCTCAGCCTTTGGGCGGGATTTGGAGCCCTCACGCAGACCAATCGCAACCTCAACACCAGAATCACGCAGGTTCTGTGCGTGTGCGTGGCCTTGGGAGCCATAACCAATGATGGCGACCTTGCGACCCTGAATGATGGAGAGGTCTGCGTCAGCGTCGTAGAAAGTCTCGATTGCCATGTCAGTATTCCTTACATAGATATTGCTGTGCGGTGAACTACCTATAGTTGTACCACACAACGGGATGGTTTGTTCACGATGTGAGATATTTATTTCGAAGGAGCCATCGTCTTTGGTCCGCGTCCCAGCGCCACGTGACCCGATTGGACAAGTTCACGGATACCAAAAGGCTCCAAGACATCAAGCAACGCCCGCAGTTTGCCGGGTGTACCAGTGGCTTCAATAACCACGGACTCTTGCGCGACGTCGACAATGCGCGCGCGGAAGATGTTGACCGCATCAACCACCTGCGGACGATTGGTGTTGTCTGCAGAGACCTTCACCAGCATAATGGCGCGAGCGATGGTGGATTCCTTTTTCAGTTCCACAACTTTGAGAACCGGAATGATCTTGTTGAGCTGCTTGGTAACTTGCTCAATGACGACGTCGGAAGCATCGACCACGATAGTAAGACGGTTGATGCCTTCCGTTTCCGTACGCGCAGAAACTAGCGAGATCAGGTTGTAGCCACGGCGGGTAAACATACCCGCAACGCGAGAGATGATGCCCTCGATGTCTTGCACCAAGACGGACAGGGTGTGGCGGGTGATTTCATTCGTTGCCATTATTCTTAGGCCTCCTCGACCATCTCGTGGATTTCTGCGGGATCCTCAGCAGCGGACTCGTTCTCATCAAATAGTGGTCGCAGTCCCAATGCATACTGGATCTCCTCATTGGAAGCGCCACCACCAATCATCGGCCATACCTGAGCATCCTGCCCCACGATGAAGTCGATGACCACTGGACGGTCGTTGATTTCGCGCGCCCGCTTGATGGCCGGCTCGACTTCCTCTTCCTTGGTGACGCGAATCGACTCGCAGCCCAGCGCCTCCGCGAGCTTCACAAAGTCCGGGAGATACTCATCGTGCTCACGCAGCTTGGTGTTGGAGTAGTTCTGGTCGTAGAAAAGTGTCTGCCACTGACGCACCATGCCCAAATTGCCGTTATTAATAACAGCCACCTTGAATGGAAAGCCTTCCACCGCCGCGGTGGTCAGCTCCTGGTTGGTCATCTGGAAGCAGCCATCGCCGTCGATAGCCCACACTTCCCTATCCGGGCAAGCAGCCTTAGCACCCAGCGCAGCGGGGACCGCGTAGCCCATCGTGCCCGCACCACCGGAGTTAATCCAGGTCCGCGGCTTTTCAAAATCAATAAACTGAGCAGACCACATCTGATGCTGGCCCACACCGGCACAATAGATTGCCTCAGCGCCGACGATGGAGCTGAGCTTTTCCAATACGAACTGCGGATTGAGCAAACCGTCCGGCGTGGGCTCATAGCCCCGCGGGAAACGCTTCTTTAGATCCTCCAGGTAGGCCATCCACTCCCCGATCGCCGGTGGGTTGAGCTTCGCATCATTCTGGAAAGCCTTGGTCAACTGCAGCAGCACCTCGCGGGCATCACCGACGATTGGAACGGCCACCTCCCGGATCTTGCCAATTTCGGCCGGGTCCACGTCCGCGTGGATAACCTGTGCGTTCGGTGCGAAGGTTTCGGTATCGCCCGTAACACGGTCGTCGAAACGTGCACCAATAGCGATAAGCAGATCCGCGCGCTGCATCGCAGCCACCGCCGGAACCGTACCGTGCATGCCCGGCATACCCATGTGCTGCGGGTGCGAATCGGGGAAGGAACCCAGCGCCATCAAGGTGGTGACAACCGGGATCCCAGAAAGCTCGGCAAACTCCAGCAGCTCGCGAGAGGCATTCGCTTTGATGACGCCGCCGCCGATGTAGAGAACAGGCGCCTCAGCCTCAGCAATCAACTTTGCAGCCTGCGTGATCTGACGCGGATGCGGCGTAGTGGTGGGCTTATAACCCGGCAGCTCAATCTGCGGCGGATACACGTACTCGAGCGTGGCGTTCTGCACGTCCTTCGGGATATCAACTAGCACCGGTCCAGGACGTCCAGTCGAAGCCAGGTGGAAGGCTGCAGCGATAGCGGTGGGAATCTGCTGCGGATCAGTAACGATAAAATTGTGCTTGGTAATCGGCATCGTCACGCCGCGGATGTCTGCTTCCTGGAACGCGTCCGTCCCCAGCAGGCTGGTGCCCACTTGGCCGGTGATGGCCACAACAGGAACGGAGTCCAGGTTGGCGTCGGCAAGCGGCGTAACCAAGTTGGTTGCACCCGGACCGGAGGTCGCGATCATCACTCCCACCTTGCCGGAGGCTTGGGCATAACCTTCTGCGGCGTGACCCGCACCCTGCTCGTGGCGGGTGAGCACGTGGCGCAGCTTGGTGGAATGGTGCAATGCATCATAGAGCGGCAGCACTGCGCCGCCCGGAATGCCGAATACTAGGTCAGTGCCTAGGTCTTCTAGGGTGCGGACGATCGCTTGCGCGCCGGTGATAATCTCGGCCCCTTGCTTCTTAACAGAGGCCACCGATGCCGGGGTGGGCGGATGTGTAGCTGCCACGGGGAATGAGCTCCTTGTTGATGAATTGCTGTATCTGCTTTGGGTGACAACCCGGGGATGGTGGGATGTCCGTTTGCTAATGAAACACCCCGGGTGCGGTGCCACTTTTGCTGAACTGACCAGAAAATGCCAACGCCCCCGTCTCAACTTCCGCTAAGAAGTTGGCGAGGGCGCTTGCTTTTCGACGTCGCTGAAGTTTGATTCGGCAACCCGTTACGGCAAACGCCGCGCCGGTACTACTAGCTGAAGTCGAATAATGATCATGGGAATTACTATACACATATAGATATCGGTCCACTGGAAATACCCCCACTTTTGGGAGCGACGTTCCATTTTGCGAGATAGCACAGGTGGGGCGGTTAGCACGGAGGGGGCAAAGTCAATTAGCATAAGCACCTATGACGTCATCTCACCCACAGAACGCCGACTCCGCTCCCGCCTCGGAGGCCCGGGCCACCCACGCCCAGGCAGAGGAATTCAAGCCCGCTCGAGACCACATTTTGGGCATCATTCTTTTATCCGCCATCGCACTGCTCAGCATCGGTTGGGCTCCCAAGTATCTGGCTTGGCTGCTCATCGTTCCAGTGTTGTGCATCTGGTGGGTATTGAAGTCCCGCACTCGTGTCTCCGAAAAGGGCATTGCAATCAGCTACGCTTTCAAGGGTTCCCAAAACATCTCTTGGGACAACTTCGCAGGCATTGGTTTCCAGCGTGCCAAAGCATTCGCCCGCACGAAGTCCGGAAAGCAGTTCACGCTTCCGGGCGTCACCTTCAATTCGTTGCCAAGGCTTTCCGACGCCTCCCGCGGCCGCATCCCCGATGCGCTAACCGCCGGGCGTGACGCCGCCGACGAGAAAGTGGTGATCGTGCACCGCGATGGTCAGCAGGTTCTCATGTCCAAGGAAGAATACAGCCAATACCTCGAAAAACACCCCGAGCGAGCCCCCAAAGCTGAGCATTAACGACCTTCTCAGCCCACCAGTAAGCGTCTAGTAGCACGCCATAGAGATAAAGGATTATCACCCCATGTTTCCGCTGCGCTCGAAAGTAACCACCGTTGGCCGCCAGGCATCTGGTGCGCGTGCCCTATGGCGCGCAACCGGCACCCAGGAGCACGAATTCGGCAAGCCAATCGTGGCGATTGCTAACTCCTACACCCAGTTTGTGCCAGGCCACGTTCACCTCAAAAATGTGGGCGACATCGTGGCCGATGCGGTCCGCGCAGCCGGTGGCGTCCCAAAGGAGTTCAACACCATCGCTGTCGACGACGGAATCGCCATGGGCCACCAGGGCATGCTGTACTCCCTGCCTTCACGTGAAATCATCTCTGATTCCATCGAGTACATGGTCAATGCCCACACCGCGGACGCACTGGTGTGTATCTCCAACTGTGACAAGATAACCCCGGGCATGCTCAACGCAGCACTGCGCCTGAACATCCCCACCATCTTCGTCTCCGGCGGCCCCATGGAGGCAGGCAAGGTCGTCGTAGTCGACGGCGTCGCCAAGGCCCCGACCGACCTCATCACCGCTATCACGGCGTCGGCAAGCGACGACGTCTCTGACGAGGATCTGCTCACCGTCGAGCAGTCTGCCTGCCCTACCTGCGGTTCATGCTCCGGCATGTTCACCGCCAACTCCATGAACTGCCTGACCGAGGCACTCGGCTTGGCACTGCCGGGCAACGGCACCACCCTGGCCACGCACACAGCCCGCAAGGCGCTGTTTGAAGAGGCCGGCTCCACCATCGTGGACATGTGCCGCCGCTACTACGGCGAGGAGGACGAATCCGTCCTCCCGCGCAGCATCGCCACTAAGGAAGCCTTCACCAACGCCATGGCACTCGACATGGCGATGGGCGGTTCCACCAACACCATCCTCCACACCTTGGCCGCTGCGCAGGAGGGCGAGGTGGACTTCACTTTGGAGGACATCAACGAGATCTCCTACCGCGTACCGTGCCTGTCCAAGGTCGCGCCTAACGGCACCTACCACATCGAGGACGTCCACCGTGCCGGCGGCATCCCCGCCATCCTTGGCGAGCTACGTCGCGCCGGCCACCTCAACCTGAAGGTGCACACCGCGCTCTACGACAACGCTGAACAGTGGTTGGACGACTGGGACATCCGTAACGACAAGGCTCTAGACAAGGCCCGCGAGCTCTTCTACGCCGCACCGGGCGGCGTGCGCACCACCGAGCCTTTCTCCCAGTCCAACCGCTGGGAGTCGCTGGATACCGACCAAGCCAATGGCTGCATCCACGATGTAGAACACGCTTTCTCCTCCGACGGCGGCCTCGTGGTCTTGCGCGGCAACCTCGCACCGAACGGCGCCATCGTCAAGGCTGCTGGTGTCGAGGAAGAGCTGTGGAAGTTCTCCGGCCCGGCCCGCGTGGTCGAGTCCCAGGAAGAGGCCGTCTCCATCATCTTGAAGCGCGAGGTGCAGGCGGGCGATGTCATCGTCATCCGTTACGAGGGCCCGGCCGGCGGCCCAGGCATGCAGGAGATGCTCCACCCGACGTCCTTCCTCAAAGGCTCGGGCCTGGGCAAGGCCTGCGCGCTCATCACGGACGGCCGCTTCTCCGGCGGCACTTCCGGCCTATCCATCGGCCACATCTCCCCTGAGGCAGCCCACGGCGGCCTCATCGGTTTGGTTGAAAACGGCGACACCATCTCCATTGACATCCACGAGCGCAAGCTCTCCTTGGACGTTGATGAGACGGAGCTGAAGCGACGTCGCCAAGCGCAAGAGCAGCGCGAAAAGCCATGGACCCCGGTTGAGCGCAACCGCCCTGTCTCCAAGGCTCTGCGCGCTTATGCCAACATGGCAACCTCCGCTGACCGCGGTGCCGTCCGCGTGGTGGATGGCCACGTGAACTAAGCGTTCCCGCTGCTTATTCCAACTAACTTCGCCCATGCGCCACGTCCTACGCAGCGCATGGGCGAAAGTGTCCTATTGTTGAATCCGATGAAACCCGCGAATACAACTTTGAAATGGGCACTAACGCTGTTCGGCCTCATTGCCGGAACTGTGGGAATGATCCTGCATGTGCGCATGACAGACTTCCCCATCGACATGGTCATCTACCGGGAAGGCGTGAAGGCTTATCTCGAGGGCCGCTCCATGTATTCGGAGCCCATGATGGCCGGCGACATTGCGCTACCCTTCATCTACCCGCCATTCGGCGCGCTCGCGATGGTGCCACTCACGGCGCCTGACTGGATTACCCACGACATGGCCGGCAACATCATGAACGTGTTGTCGGACGTACTTGTGCTCGCCTGCCTGTATTTCATTTTCCGCGCGTTGCTCAAGGACCGCACATGGCTCTTGCCGGTGGTTTCCCTGGTTTGGGCTCTGACGATGGCCTTCGAACCAATTCGCCTCAACAACGGCTTTGCGCAGGTCAACATCGTCATCATGGCCCTGGTCATCTTCGATCTCGTTCCGCGCAAGCGCTGGCTACCGCAGGGCATCCTCATCGGTCTCGCTGCAGCCATCAAGATCACTCCCCTGGCAATGCTGCTCTACTTCTTGCTGCGCAAGGAGCTTAAGCCGATCCTGATTGCTATCGGCACTGCAGCCGCGGCCACGCTGGCAGCCGCAGCGGTTCGCTGGCAGGCATTCGTAGAGTTCTTTACCTCAAAGCTGCTCGACATGGGCTCGGGCGCCGACTTCGGCGTGGCCACCGATTACCAGTCCAACAGCTCACTCAAGGCGGTCGTGCAGCGCCTGTTCCCCTCCACGGAGTCGATGGAGGCCAACGGAACCCTCATCAACATCATCTGGCTGGTGCTGGCGCTTGCGGTGGTCGCCGTAGGCTCGCTGCTCATCTTGGCATTGCTCAAACGCAACATGCTTATCGACGCCCAGCTGGTCACCGCACTAGTCATGCTGCTGATTTCCCCAGTCTCTTGGTCTCACCACTGGGTCTGGCTCGCACTCGTTATCCCGGTCTTCACCTACCGTGCATGGACATGGCGCAACAACACGTGGGTCGCAGGCTCCTTCCTAGCGGTTATGGCAGCGTGGGGCGCGATGGTCATTACGGTGCCACCAAAGTGGTGGTTCGGTGACTCCATTGACGTGCACGGCCAGCCCTTCTATCAGAAGTTCCTCGTGGACGACTTTGTGTGGTTGACCTTCATCGTAGTAGCACTTTTTGCCTACTGCCTGCGTTATGTAACACCGTCGCCTGCGATTTCCCGCAGCGCCGCTAAGTGAGAATTAAACACGTTTTTCCTTCTGCGGTCAGCATGACCCAGACGGTGTCTTTGGCGCGCGTTGAGCCGTACTCGCGGAAGCGGGTAACAAAGCCTGCCTCCTCCAAGACCTTCAGCTGCTTCGACAGCATCGCATCTGTGAGTCCCGTTTCATCGCGCAGCGCACCGAAACGCATCTCCTTCCGCTGCTGGCCCTCGACTGCCCCGAAAGCCCTGAGCGCCGCACAGATCTTGAATCGGTTAAGTGGCTGGATGATGGGGTTTAGAGCAGATAGTGACTCACGCATTGCGGCTCGCCCTCTTGTTTAGATCCAGCGCATCGCTTTGCAGCGCCCAAAACATCGCGCAGCCCCAGATGAAAGCTGCGGCGATCCCAAGCCATATCTTTTCATCAAAAGCCCACATAAGCAGAGCAGGCGCAAACAGCACTGCCATCCCGGCATAGTATTTCTTGTCCGGCTTAGGTTCCTTGCGTGGGTCTTGGCGATAAGACATGCGGGTCTTGGAGCGTTTCTTCCAAGCAAAAATGCACGCGGCAACAGCCACGACCATGACCACCGCAAATACAGGCCATCCCCATTGCTCTGGCGCTACCCCCACCGCCAGCAAGCATAGGGGAAAGACAAAAGAAAATCCGCCCACCGTTATTCTGGCAGGCGGATTCAGAGCGATTAAGCGATTGGATTAACTCCCGCACCGAACCACCACAGTGCGACAAGCACGGCGATACCGATGATGACGAAGATCCAAGAGGTGGCCAGCGGACGGCGGGTCCACGAGCGCTTGACATCGAAAGAAATAAAGCCAGGGCCGGTAAACTGAAGCGCGATAGCGATGACAAAAAGCACCAAAGACAGCCACACAGACTCTGGCCAAGTAAAGACATCGAGTCCCGCGCCCGAAGCTGCCAGCTCGTGGAGAGCCATAAAGCCGGTGACGACAAGGCCGACCATCGCAGCCAACGGCGTGACTAGGCCCAGCAGGAGGAATGCACCCGCGATCAGCTGCATAGCCGGCACAGCAATGGCCAACGGCGACGCAAATGCATAGTTGGCAAACTCAGACTCGAGGCCGGATAGCCCCTCGCCGCCACCCAGCTTAAAGAAGGTCGTTGCGCCAGCCAGAAGCAGATAAGCACTCAATGCAATACGCACAAAGAGAAGACCGAAGTCAATCGTGCCGCGGCGGCCGTACTCGCGGTATCCATCACGCTCGGCCTGTTCCGCTTTGAGGCGATCCGACTTTTCTTCCTCTGTCTCTGCCTCTAGGTCAACATCCGAGACGCTGGCCGGCATAACGGTGGTCGCTGCCGCTGGCGCCGCAGCGGCAACAGCCGTGGGAGCAAAGTCAGCATCGTCATAAGAGGAATCTTCTGCCCGATCCTCGGCAACAGCGGGCTCCTCATCGCGCGGGGCAACGAACTGTTTTGTTTCCGCAGCCGGTTCAGCATCTTCAGCTATAGGCTCACCTGCAGGGGCGGCGACTGGAGCGGCCTGCGAATGCTTGCGAGAAGAGTCAAAGGACAGCCCCTCGCCTTCCTTGTGCCCGTTCTCCGGAGCCTGAACAGCCTGAGATGCCACTGTAGAGTCAGCCTCTGAGGCAGACGCGAAGACCTCGGTGGGCTCGGGCTCAACAGATGCAGTCTCAGCAGGTTCCGAGTCATGGACTTTAGGTTCTTTGGGCTTGATTTCCTGCGGCTCCGCTCGGCCCGGACGTTGGAATAGCCGGGACCGCGTTGGTGCAGCCGCGGGAGTGACCTCGGTAGCGGCGTCGGCATTGTCCGCAGCCGCATCTGCGGCGGCCTTGTCGCGGCTATAGGTCGGGAGATCGAGATCCTCGTCGAAGCTCGTCGCTTTATCGGGTACATTCTTATCGCTCATACCTCCAACTTAGGGCAGCATACAGCACTAATGGTGCACATCACACGGCGCGGCGCGGCCGCAAAATCCTTTAAGCCCCCGAAATAGGCGCGGCCGGAACCATATTGCCATCGCAACTTTGAGTATGTATCATCAAAAATATATTTTGTTGACACGTTAACAAAATCGGTGGTTTACCTACCTGCCCGCATTTTTCAATGCTCTAAGAATCAAAACATCAACCCAAAGGAATGAACTGTGACAGCCACAAACGATAAGGACTGGGCGGGCGACGCAAAGAATGCCTCGCCCGACGGCGAGTTCATCCGCGACACCAACTACATCGAGGACCGCATCTCTTCCCAGGTTTCCGAGGTAACCGCACAAGAAGACGGCACCTTCCTTTGGCCAATGGAAGCAGATCGCTACCGCCTCATTGCCGCCCGCGCTTGCCCATGGGCGCACCGTGCTGTCATCACCCGCCGCCTCATGGGTTTGGAAAACTCAATTTCACTCGGCCTCGCCGGCCCAACCCACGACATTCGTTCCTGGACTTTCGACCTCGATGAGGGCGGGGTGGATCCAGTACTGGGCATTCCTCGTCTCCAGGATGCCTATTTCAACCGCTTCCCCGAGTACCCACGCGGCATCACTGTTCCAGCAATCGTGGAGGAATCTTCCAAGCGCGTTGTCACTAACGACTACCCTTCCATCGTCCGTGACTTCATCAAGGAATGGTCCCAGTTCCAGACCCCAGGTGCGCCAAACCTCTACCCCGAGGAGCACGCGTCTGAAATGGAAGAAATAAACGACTACATCTTCCGCAACATTAACAACGGCGTATACCGCTGTGGCTTTGCCGGCTCCCAAGAGGCTTACGAGGCTGCCTACGTCCAATTGTGGGAGGCACTTGATTGGGTCGAGGAACGCCTAGACAAACAGCGCTATATGGTCGGAAATCACATCACGGAAACTGACATCCGCCTCTTCGTTACCCTCATACGCTTTGATCCGGTCTACTATTCCCACTTCAAATGCTCACGGACCAAGATGGCTGAGATGCCAAATATCCGTGGCTATCTACAGGAGCTTTTCCAGATCCCAGGTTTCGGAGACACCACCGATTTCACCGAAATCAAGGAACACTACTTCATCGTCCACACCGAGATTAACCCGACGAAGATCGTTCCTGTCGGCCCGAACATGGAATGGCTCATGGAAGACCACGACCGTGACCGTTTCGGCAGTCAGCCTTTCGCCGCAGGCACCGTCCTTCCTGGCCCAGTGCCTAAAGGTGAAGAGGTCAAGAACCCGGAGAGCTTCCAGCAGGCACTGTTTGCAACCTACTAAAAGGCGAGTCTCCTTACTGCCCGCGGAGGACGCTCGACGCAGCCACCACGGATTGCGTTAACTCCTCCAAAACCTCCGACTCCAAGCGCCACCGCTGCCAATAGAGCTCAACGTCCATTGGCTTATCGTCGAGAAGCACCAGTTCCCCGTTGTCCAACAGCGGCCGCGCTTGGAGTTCGGCGATCAAGCCCCAGCCCAGCCCGTAGCGCACCGCGTCCAAGTAGCCCTCCGACGAGGGCACCTGGGAAACCCGGGCACGAATGACGTGCGAATCGATGAAGCGCTCGCGCATGGCGTCGTCCAGAATCTGATCATTGGGACCATAGCCCACCAGCGGCAGCGTCTCCCAACTATCAAAGCCTTCCGCCAGCCAGGGCGCCGCCACCGCGAAATAGCGCATGGTGCCGAGGTACGTCGACTCACAACCTGAAACGGGAGTGTGCTCGCGCGTAATCGCACCAAGCACGTCTCCCCTACGCAGCATCGCCAACGTACGAGCTTCGTCCTCAATACGGATACGCAGGGCCACCTCGCCGCGCGTCGCGACATCACGCACCACCTCCTTGAACCAGGTGGCCAGGGAGTCCGAGTTCACTGCAACCGTCAAGGGCACACGGGAAAGCCTCGTCTGCAAGCGTGCATCGGTCTCCGCCTGCACCAGCGCCATGCGCCGGGCAGATTGCACAAGAATCTCTCCTGCCTCCGTGGCAGTGACCGGAGTGGCGCGATGCAAGAGCACGCGACCGGTGTTGTGCTCGAGCGCCTTGATACGCTGGCTCACCGCCGAAGGAGTGATTCCTAACACAGCGGCGGCATCCTCAAAACTGCCTTCCTCAACAATGGCCAGCAAAGTTTCCAAATGGACTGGGTTCATGAAGCTATTCTAAACTAGGTTTAGTTTCTTTAACTGGACTTCAGCTTGCAGCGTGGGCACACTAAAAGCATGTCAGTTTTGCTCGCAGGCTTCCTCCTTGGCCTCTCCCTCATCGTCGCTATCGGCCCCCAAAATGCCTACATCATCAAGATGGGCGTCAAACGCGACCACATCGGTGCCATAATCCTTGCCTGCTTGCTTAGCGACGTCATCCTCATCAACGCCGGCGTAGGCGGCATGGGCGTGCTCGTGGAGAAGTTCCCCACCGGCCTGATCATCATGAAGTACCTCGGCGCGGCTTACCTGATTTACTTTGGCTTTACCTGTTTCCGGGATGCATTCAAAAAGGAACAGGAAGCACTCGTCGTTTCAAGCACGCCCCCGTCTGCCCCTAATGAAACAGAGCTTGGCGGCGCCACCACCGTCATGACCAAGCAGCGCACCAAGTCGCGCACCTGGGTCAAGCCAGTCATGGGCGCCATGGCTCTAACCTGGCTCAACCCACTCGCCTACGTCGACGTCCTGGTGATGCTCGGCGGTATCGCCCAGCATTACGGCGATCAACGCTGGGTCTTCGCTGCAGGCGCAATCATGGCGAGCGCAGTCTGGTTCCCCACCGTGGGTTATGGCGCCTTCAAACTGTCCCACGTCCTGGCAAAGCCCACTACCTGGCGCTACGTCAACTTCGCCATCGGCTGCGTCATGATGCTGCTGACAGCCAAGCTCCTGCTCCACTAATCGCGCCTTCACCAGTCGTGCCTTCACTAGTCGCACTCAGCGGCGCCAAAGCCGCCCGGTTACAAAGTCGAGTGCTCAAAACCACACCAGAGCGCCGGGCGCTACTCTATTGTGACCTGTAAAACATTTCGATTTACAGGAAGGCGCACCCATGAGCACCCCCGCATCCTCATCACCTCCCGCTAGTGGGCATAAAGACGTACCGAAGTGGAAAGTAATCGGACCTGGCCTCGTCGCCGCCGCAACCGGTGTTGGTTCTGGTGACTTGGTCGCCACACTCATCGCCGGTCAGAAGTACGGCTTCGCGCTTCTCTGGGCCTGCATCGCGGGCACCATCATGAAGATCGTCTTGGTCGAGGGCGTCGGACGCTACACCCTGGCCACCGGCAACACCATGTTCCATGGTTGGTCATCCCTCGGTAAATGGACCTCCTGGTACTTCGCCCCTTACATCATCATCTGGGGATTTGTGTACGGTGCCGCCGCCATGAGCGCCACCGGCATGGCTCTCCACGCGCTCATCCCGCAAGTCCCACTCGTAGCCTGGGCCGTCATCTCCGGCCTCATCGGCTTCGGATTAACCTGGGCCGGCCAATACCGAATGTTCGAGAAGATCATTGCCGTCTTGGTGGGCATCATGTTCCTCACCGTGGTGGGAATCGCCTGCCTATCGCTAAGCAACATCGGAGAAATCCTCAAGGGCTTGGTACCAACGCTGCCAGAGGGCTCATTCGTTTATGTGCTCTCTCTTGCCGGTGGTGTGGGTGGCACAATCACACTTGCCGCTTATGGCTATTGGCTGCATGAGAAAGGCTGGGACTCCCCTCCGTGGATGCGCGTCATGCGCCTCGACAACACCGTGGCTTACGTGGTCACCGGCATCTTTGTTGCTGCAATGCTCATCATCGGCGGCGACTTGCTCTACTCTGCCAACATCGCTGTTTCCAAGGGCGATAAGGGACTGATTGATCTGGCTGACGTCCTCCGTGACCGCTATGGCAGCTTCATGGCACCGGTCTTCTTGATTGGATTCTGGGCCGCCGCGCTGTCTTCCGTTCTTGGCGTGTGGAACGGCGTTTCCATGATGTTCGCCGACTACGTCGGGCACATCAAAAAGCTGCCCCAGGAACACCCCGATACGCAGATGGGTGGCAAGTACTACCGCTGGTTCGTCTTGTGGCTTACCTTCCCACCGATGCTGCTGCTCTTCCTGGGCAAGCCCACGGCACTCGTTATTGCCTACGGTGTCCTCGGCGCATTCTTCATGCCATTCCTCGGCCTCACCCTATTGATATTGCTCAACACAAGGCACACGCCGCGCGAGTGGCGCAACGGTTGGTTCGTCAACACGTTGATGGCCATTATCTCGGCGGCGTTTGTATATATCTGCGTCAACGAGCTCATCAAGATCTTCGTTGGCGGCTAGTTAAGCTATTTCGCGACTTCTTCCCCTTCGGTAGCTTCTTCAACGGGTTCCTCCGGGTCTCCGGATGCGCCCGTTTCTTCGATCCAGGCCTTGATCTCTTCCTCCGTGCGATCTGTTTCTACAGCGTCACGCTCGGTATAGAAGGAAGCATCGTTGCGGTTTTCCTCCCACACTTCCTTATCGAAATCAACGTCGTCATCGCTGTCGAGAGACTCGGCGACCTCGTAAGCAAGGTCGTCGAAAAGCGCCTCATCCTCCATGTTGGAGTCAACGATGTGCTGGCCGAGCTCGTCGTCAAAGCGCTCCGCATCATATTCCTTGTCCGGGTGCAGCTTCAGGTGCAGCAGTGCGCGGATTCGCTCACGACGTATGCCCTCATCCTTAATCTGGCCGAGCGATTTGAGCCACGCCACCGCCAAGATGAAGACTAGGACAATGCCCATGTAACCAAGAACCGGGTACACGTATTGCATCAGCGTCTTAAAGCCGGCGAAGGACACCGCGAAACCAGCAACACAACCAACAATAAAGATGATGCGGTAGCGGGCTTCATGTCCGGAGGAAAGGCGCTTACCCAGGGCGTAGAACATTCCGATCGCGGTATTAAAGATCATCAGATAAATGATGACCGCCATGATCACGCCGAGCACTGGGTGAATGGAATCCACCAAGGTCAACATCGGAATATCAGAGTCCCCGAGCATCTCGGAGTTCATGAGCAATGCAAACCCGGCAACGCCCATGAGTACCGAATAGAGAGCGCCGCCGACGACGCCGCCCCAGCCAGCCTCACGCGGGCTAATGTTGTCGCCGCCAATAACAAGGGACATGGACACGGCCAGAATCAGAGCCAGACCGTTGTAGTTGAGCGCGGATACCAGCCAGTTAGAGATTGGTGACTCGATTTCTGCGGATGCTGCGATGGCCGCGCTCGGGTCTGCCGGCATATTCAGCGCAGTATAGATACCAACACCGATAACCGCGATGATGATGGTCGGAGTCAGCAAGCCAATCACCTGGGAAACCTTACTGACGTCCATCATGCCCACGGCAATCACCATGACCAGCATCAGCAAAGAACCAACCCAAGCAGGCCAGCCGAATTGTTGTTCCATGTTGGAACCCGCGCCGGCGAGCATCACGAAGCCCACGGCAAAGAGCGTCAAAATGACAGCCACGTCCAAGACTCGCGAGATGAATGGGTGAGTTACCTCGCGGAAGACCTGATTGTGCTCAGAAGCATGGAAGTAGCTTCCCAGCTGAAGGAACACGGTGCCCGCAAGCGTCATAACGATGCCGGCGACAATAATTCCCCACACGCCGGACAGGCCGAAGGACGTGAAGTACTGCACGACTTCCTGGCCAGTGGCAAACCCAGCACCGACGAGGAGGCCAACAAAGGACAAAGAAATGGACAGGATATTTTTCAAAGACACGGGTGTCTCATTGCCTTACTTGATAGACGATAGTCCCTTTCCACGATACGGAAAGCCGCACGTTATGACGTTAAAGAACGGGGTGAGATTACGCCGCTTCCATAAAAAGCGTGACGTACCTCATCCCGTGGGGAATGCACCAAGGCCCAGCTCCTAGGCCGGGAAGGTCTCCGTATCGATAACGAACCGGAACTTCACATCACCCGCGACCACGCGGTCATACGCCGCATCGACCTCGTCGACGCTGACCTTTTCAATCACTGCGCCAAAGCCGTGTTCGGCACAGAAATCCAGCATCTCCTGGGTTTCCGCAATGCCGCCGATGTTGTTACCGGTGAGCACCTTGCCACCGCCAATGATGCGGTTCATACGCAGCGACAGCGCCTCTGGCGGCAAGCCAACAACGGACATGATGCCGCGTGGTTTCAGCAACCCTAGGTAAGCCTCTAGGTCGTATTGCGCAGAAATCGTAGACAGGATGAAGTCGAACTCGCCGCGATGGTTCTTGAAGAAGTCTTCCTCTTCATTCGTCGCAAGAATGCGAGCCGCACCAAGTTCCTTTGCTTCCTTCTCCTTTCGGGAGGTACGAGAAAGAACAGTTACGTCAGCACCCTTGGCTACAGCAATCTGGACGCCCATGTGGCCCAAACCACCAAGGCCCACAATCGCGACCTTGTCGCCTTCCTGCACGTTCCAGCGAGCCAGCGGCGAATACGTAGTAATACCTGCGCACAGCAAAGGTGCCGCGACGTCGAAGTTAAGGGAGTCAGGGATGTTCAGGACGAAGTTCTCATTAACCACGACTTTCTGGGCGTAACCACCTTGAGTGATGGTGCCGTCCACGTCCTTAGAGTTATACGTTCCGACGCCACCATTAAGGCAGTTTTGTTCCATTCCGGCCTGGCACTGCTCGCACTCGCCGCAGGAGTTCACGAGGCAGCCAACGCCCACACGGTCGCCGACCTTAAACTTGGTGACCTTATCTCCGACTGCGGAAACTACGCCCGTGATTTCATGGCCCACCGTCAGCGGAAAGTGGGCCTCTCCCCACTCGTTGCGAATGGTGTGGATATCGGAGTGACAGATGCCAGCAGCCTTGATATCGATGACAACGTCGTCTTCACGAGGATCGCGGCGCTCGATATCTACTACCTTGAAAGGCGCATCGGGCGCGGTCTTTTGTAGAGCTTTTGTCTTAATAGGCATGGGGACGATCCTACGCCAATTTTCATTATCGGCGCTTAATGGAAATCGTCCCCATGTAGCGACGGTGCAAAGGCACCCAGTTATTTACTTAAGCTTCTCCGCAATCAGCTTGTTGACCTGTGCCGGGTCAGCCTTACCGCGGGTGGCCTTCATGACTGCACCCACGATTGCGCCGGTGACCTTGGTGTTGCCGGCCTTGTACTTCTCAACGATGTCTGGGTTAGCGGCAAGTGCCTCGTCCACGGCTGCCTCGATGGCACCGTCGTCACGCACGACCTCGAGCCCGCGCTTTGCGACGACCTCGTCAACGTCACCCTCGCCTGCCAAGACGCCGTCGACAGCCTGGCGAGCAAGCTTATTCGTCAGCTTGCCCTCGTTAACCAAAGCCACAACGCGTGCGACCTGCTCCGGGGTGATTGCGAGCTCGGCCAGCTCGATACCGGCCTCGTTCGCCTTACCGGTCAGGTAAGAAACCCACCAAGAACGAGCCTCGTCCGGCTTTGCACCGGCTTCGGCAGTAGCGACGATAAGGTCAAGCGCACCGGCGTTTACCAGGTCGCGCATCTCCTCATCCTTAAGGCCCCACTCCTCTTGAATACGGGCGCGGCGAATCCACGGCATCTCCGGAAGGGTCTTGCGGATCTCTTCGACCCAGTCACGGGAGACAATAACCGGCGGAAGATCCGGATCGTTGAAGTAGCGGTAGTCCTCAGCGGTCTCCTTCGGACGGCCCTTAGAGGTGGATCCGTCAGCTTCTTGGTAGTGGCGGGTCTCCTGCACGATCTTGCCGCCGTCGGTGATGACCTGAGCCTGGCGCTGCATCTCGAAGCGCACTGCCTGCTCGACGGACTTCAGCGAGTTGATGTTCTTGGTCTCGGTACGGGTACCAAACTCCTCCTGGCCAATCGGGCGCAGGGAAAGGTTGGAGTCCACACGCATCGAGCCCTGGTCCATGCGCGCGTCAGAAACGCCGAGCGCTGCGACGAGCTCGCGAAGTGCAGAAACATATGCCTTGGCTACCTCTGGGGCGCGCTCGCCCGCACCAATGATCGGCTTGGTGACGATCTCAATAAGCGGGATGCCTGCACGGTTGCAGTCAACCAGGGAGCTCGTCGCACCATGGATACGGCCGGTAGCGCCACCGATGTGGGTCAGCTTGCCAGTATCTTCCTCCATGTGTGCGCGCTCGATCTCCACACGCCACTCGGTGCCATCCTCCAGCACGACGTCTAGGTAACCGTCGTACGCGATAGGCTCATCGTACTGGGAAATCTGGTAGTTCTTTGGCTGGTCTGGGTAGAAGTAGTTCTTGCGAGCAAAGCGTGAAGATTCAGCAATCTTGCAGTTGAGCGCGAGACCAATCTTGATAGCGCCTTCGACGCCCTTAGAGTTCACAACCGGCAGTGCGCCCGGCAGACCCAAGGAAACTGGGTCTACGTTGGAGTTAGGAGCCGCATTGAAGTTCGTCGGCGATGTCGAAAACATCTTGGTCTCCGTGTTGAGCTCCACGTGAACTTCCATACCCATCACGGGTTCAAACTTTTCAAGGACCTCGTCGTAGTCCATCAGGTCATACATCGCAGCAGTCATGGGTGCCATCTTAGTATGAAGCCACGAACGCGCATGCATTCCCCTAGGATGGCCGATACGGTTGCGCACTACCTCGCATCCACTTCTAGGCAAAACGAAAAATGTCACCGCACAGGCGCGGTGACATTTTTATATACGTCCTATTTAGCCAAACAACGCTTGGGCATTGGCATAACGCTTTGGCGGAACCGTCTTAAGCTTGCCCACTGCCTCTTCGAGCGGAACAAGATCGATGTTCTCGCCATGCAAAGCGACACACATACCGGACTTGCCCTCGTGAGCGGCACGAGCGGCGTGCACGCCGTAACGGGTAGCCAGAACGCGGTCGTAGGCAGTCGGCGTACCGCCACGCTGGATGTGGCCAAGAACGGTGGTACGAACGTCGTAGCCCGTACGCTTCTTGATTTCATCGCCGATGACTTGGCCAATGCCGTTGAAAGTCTGGTGACCGAACTGGTCTACCCCGCCTTCCTCGAACTCCATGGTGCCTTCCTTCGGCAGCGCACCCTCAGCCACGCAGATGATTCCGTACTTCTCGCCCATCTGGAAGCGGCGCTCCATAGCTTTGGTGATCTCAGCGATGTCAAATGGAACCTCTGGGATAACCGTGTAATGAGCGCCACCAGCCATGCCGGCATGCAATGCGATCCAACCCACGTGACGGCCCATGACCTCGACGATGAGGATACGGTCATGGGACTCAGCAGTGGTGTGCAGGCGGTCGATAGCGTCAGTAGCCACGGATACTGCGGTATCGAAACCAAAGGTGTAGTCCGTAGCGTTAACGTCGTTATCAATGGTCTTCGGAACGCCGATAACCGGGATTCCGTTGTCGGACAGCCACTTGGCGCCCTTGAGCGTTCCCTCGCCACCGATGGCGACCAATGCGTCAACACCCGCATCCGCCATGTTGGTCTTGATGGTGTCCAGCCCAGCCTTGAACTTGTCTGGGTGCAGGCGACCCGTGCCGAGGATGGTACCGCCTCGCAGGAGGATACGGTCGATCTCGGCATCGTCGTAAAGATCGCGACGGCGGTCCTCCATGAGGCCTACCCATCCGTCCTCGTAGCCCACGACGGTGGAGCCAAATTCGTTGGAAGCGGTGCGAACGACCGCGCGGATAACAGCATTCAGTCCGGGGCAGTCGCCGCCGGAGGTAAGTACAGCAAGGCGCATATTCTCCAACTTACCCCTGATGGGCCGCGCCCGCACCGTGCAGGGTGTCTCTGAAGAAGAGCGAGGCGCATAGTCCCACGGCAAGCACCGCGACAATCACCCATAACGATGTGGCAATCCCCGCCGCTTGCAGCGCCGCAGACACCCCAGCAACGCCGAGCACCGACCCCACTTGGCGCGAGGTGTTGTACACGCCCGAAGCAGCGCCCATGAGTTCCGGCGCAACGTCGCGCATGGTCGTCGCAGCATTCGAGCCCCAGATGAAGGACTGCCCGAAACCAAGCAAGGCGATAGGAGCACACATCCACCACGCAGAAACGTCACTGATGATGACCGCAAACGCCGCGCCAAACGATGCCACCAGGATGCTAAATCCGGTCATCGCCAAGCGCCGCGGGTCCAAGCGGTCAGCCAAGATGCCCGCCAATGGCGAGACCACCAGCGAAACAATCGCCATTGGAGCGACGATGATTCCCGCTGTCCCCGCCGGCATACCCTTTTCGTTCTGCAGCCAGAGCATGATGGGCAACATCATCGAGGCCGCCATAAAGCCCATTGTCACGATGGCCACGCTGCCTACCGAGTAATTCCTATCTGCAAAGAGCTGCAATGGCACTAGCGGCTCTGTTCCTCGCGCAGCTGCTGTTGCCTGCAAGCACATGAACCCCGCCAACGCGAGGCACCCAAACGCTAACAGCGCCCAAATCCACACCGGCCATCCCGTTGCCGGACCCTGCTGTATTCCAAACACCAGCGCCGTCAGGGCGAGGAAGGAAACAAATACCGACAGCACATCGATCTTGCGAGACGTCGTCTGGAGCACGGGTACCCAAATTGCCGAAAGCACCACGGCAGCGATAACGAAAGGCATGTGCACCCAAAAGACCGCTTGCCAGCCGAATGCACCGACCAAAAAGCCACCCAGCAATGGTCCAGTCAGCGAAGCAACCGAACCAATAACACCCCAGGCGCCCAGCGCGCGGCCGCGGCGTTCACGCGCGAACACGCGATTAATAACCGCCATCGTCTGCGGCATCTGCAACGAAGCACCAATACCCTGCACCGCACGGGCTGCAATCAATATCTGGATATTTGGCGCCAGCGCGCACATCAGCGCGCCGATACCAAACAAACTCACTCCACACTGGAACATCTTCTTTTGTCCGAAGACGTCTCCCAAGCGACCCGTGAACAACAGTGGCACGACCACCGCTAGCAAGTAAATGGCTGAGACCCACAGAACCTCATTGACGTTGGCTGACAAATCAGCCTGAATGCGAGGGAGGGCCACCGCAATCATCGATTGATCCAACAGGGAGACGAAAAATCCCAGGGAAAGCGCGAACATCGCGCGCCACGCATCGCGTTCCGGTGGCACCTCTGAGACGGCTGCAAAAGTGGGCACTGTCATGCCGGGAAGTCTAGCCATCTCCCCAAAAGGAAGCCTAAACTGACCCCATGTCCATGATTGATGTAAAGAAACCAAAGCAAGTATCCACCGCAACCACCGTTGCCCTTGGCCTCATCGGCGGCTGGGTAACCGCCAAAGAAACGGGTATCCGCCCTCTCGGTGGCGTAATCCTCGGCGCGGCAGGCATCTGGGCCGGCCGTTCCTGGCTCGACAAGACCAATCCTGCCACCACTGCCGCTCTGTCTGCGCTCTACCTCGGCGCATTCGGCGCTTCCCACCCCCTCGCTAAGAAGATCGGAGCGTGGCCGTCTGTCCTTACCGTGACTGCAGCCTCTGCGGGCGCTGCATACTTCCTTTCAGATGCAAAGTAGGTGCGGCGACAGCCTAGGAGTTAAGTAGAAAAACCAAATAAGGCGCCCTGTCAGCCACCCTTAAAGTAGCGAGGGTGGCCAAGGGCGCCTTATTCGCCTCTCTTACAGTGTGTCCCACCCTCAAACAACGCGTGCGCTCAAAACCCTATCGCCGGTTCTTCCAGTATCCAGAGATCGACGCATCCTGCTTAGCGACGCCCCTCTCCCGGAACAGGTAGCGCCGCGCATCCTTCACTATGCTCGACGGCCCACGCACGAACCAGGCCGTACGCGCGTGCTTTACGTTGTGTTCACGCAGGGCGTCGACAAGCGCCTGCCCTGCCGGCTTACCCTCCCGGTACAGCCACACCACCGACGAGCCCTCCGGCATCGGAATCTCGTGGCCCGGTGCTGCGACCTCCACGTAGGCAGTTGCGCTCGCCCCAGCCGGAATCCTCTCCAGGCCACAAGCAATCGCTGGTGCCGCCGACTCGTCGCCAGCAAACACAAACTCTTGAACCCCGGGCAGCGGTGTCGTCGGTGACCACTTGCCGCCTGGCCCCTTATAAGAAAACGTTTCCCCCACGTGCACATCACGCGCCCACGGTCCTGCCACCCCAACATCACCGTGGAAGAAGAAGTCGATCGCGATCTCTCCGGTGGCGGTGTCCACCTTGCGCAACGTGTACGAACGCGTCTGCTCACCGAAGAAAATCTTGATGTAGTGATCCGTCTTGTCTAAGGAAAGACCGACCATATCGGGAGCCTGAGCAAAGACCCGAATCATATCGACTGAAAGCTGCTGCTTGCCTGTCACGGTGGCGGTGCCATACCGCTTCTTAGCAACATGCTTGTGTGGCACCGCAGCGGGTGCGAGCTCACCAGAAGAAAGAGCCTCACGTGCAGCACGGAACCCATCAGAGAATCCGGCGGCATAACCTGCCCTGAAGCCCTCGGTCCAGTCTTGTTCAGGCATCGCCGCTACTTTCGGGCAGCTTCGTATGCCGCGCCAACCTTGTAGAGGCGATCGTCGGCAAACGCTGGCGCCATGATCTGCAGGCCGGTGGGCAGGTTCGTGTCCGACGCCAAGCCGGAAGGAACGGACATGCCGCACACGCCAGCCAGGTTCAGTGGCAGGGTGCACAGGTCGAAGTTGTACATCGCCATCGGATCCTCAACCTTCTCGCCCAGCTTGAAGGCCGTGGTCGGAGTGGTTGGGGAAACTAGGACGTCAACCTGCTCAAATGCCTTGGCAAAGTCCTGCGCAATGAGGGTGCGCACGCGCTGTGCCTGCAGGTAGTACGCGTCGTAGTAGCCCACGGACAGCGCGTAGGTGCCCAGCATGATGCGGCGCTTGACCTCGGGGCCAAAGCCCTTAGCACGCGAGAGGGACATGACCTCTTCAGCAGAGTGCGTGCCGTCGTCACCTTCACGCAGGCCGTAACGCATGCCATCGAAGCGAGCGAGGTTCGAGGAAACCTCGCACGGCATGATCAGGTAGTAAGCGGCCAGCGCATCATCAAAGTGTGGGCAGTCCACCTCGACAATCTCCGCGCCCTGTTCTTTAAGCTGATCGACCGCTGCGTGGTAAGCCTCCATGACGCCCGGCTGCCAGCCATCGCGCTCGAACTGCTTGATGAGGCCAACCTTCACGCCCGAGAGGTCGCCGTTAGCACCCTCGCGGGCAGCAGCGACAACCGGAGCAACCGGCTTATCCACCGAGGTGGCATCGAAGGAATCGTGGCCCGCGATGATCTCGTGCAGCAGCGCAGTATCCAGAACCGTGCGAGCGGTCGGACCAGCCTGGTCCAGCGAGGATGCGGCGGCGATAAGGCCGTAACGGGACACGGTGCCGTAGGTCGGCTTCACGCCAACGGTGTTGGTCAGTGCGGCCGGCTGACGAATGGATCCACCGGTATCGGTACCAATGCCCAGCGGTGCCTGGCCCGCAGCCAGTGCAGCGGCGGTGCCGCCGCCAGAACCACCCGGGGTGCGGTCAGTGTCGTACGGGTTATGGGCTGGGCCATAAGCGGAGTTCTCATTGGAAGAACCCATGGCGAACTCGTCCAGGTTCGTCTTGCCCAGGATCGGGATGCCTGCCTCGCGCAGCTTGGTGACCAGTGTGGCGTCATAAGGAGACATCCAGCCTTCGAGCATCTTGGATGCTGCGGTGGTCGGTGCGTCGGTGGTAACCAGAAGGTCCTTAAGTGCCAATGGCACGCCAGCTAGAGCTGATGCCGGCTTCTCCCCCGCGTCGAGTGCCTTATCGACAGCGTCGGCGGTAGCGAGCGCCTGCTCTGCACCGACGTACAGGAACGCGTTGAGCTCGCCATCGGTCTCCTCGATGCGGTCCAAGAAAGCCTGGGTAACCTCGCGCGAAGTCAGCTCGCGGGAGTGAATCTTCTCCGCCAGCTCCGCAGCGGTCATGGACAAAATTCCCTCGGTTGGAGCAATAAAAGTAGCCATTATTCGTCTCCTCCACCCAGAATCTGCGGTACTACGAAACGCTCATCCTCTGCAGCCGGAGCCTGGTCCAGAGCCTGCTCAGCGGTCAGCGTGCGAACAATGACGTCCTCACGCATTGGGGCAACAACGGAGTGCGGGTGGGACATCGGCTCAACACCCTCGGCATCGACCTTGCCCACGGCAGACACGGAATCGACAATCTTGTCGATCTGCGTCGCAAACTGCTCCAGCTCTTCGTCGCTCAGCGCGAGGCGCGACAGCTTAGCCAGGTGCGCGACCTCTTCACGCGAAATCTCAGACACGCGTTCTCCATCCTTTTATTCACAGACGTGATTGGTTACATGCTTGTAGCTATCGCTCCATGTTACTGCACCCAACCGGGCACCACAGCACCAGTCCCACCTGCAGGTAACGATATGGATACACCCGCGTCTTTATTGAACAGCGTCAATTGCGGCTTGTACGATGGTAAAAACTATTCCTCCTACCGAAAGTTAGCCATGTCCTTCCTCGTACGCGTCCTCATTCCAGACACACCTGGCAGTTTAGGCTTGCTGGCGGACGCGTTAGGCAACGTCAATGCCAATATTCAATCGGTAGACATCGTGGAAAACTTCCCCGACGGAACTGTCATGGATGACATTGTCATCGAACTTCCGCAAGGGACCATGGCGGATGAGATTATTACAGCCGCACAAGGCGTCGAGGGCGTAGAGATCGACTCCATCCGACCATTTAGTGGCCGCATCGACCGCCGCGGCCAGATTAGCTTGCTTGCCGACGTCGCTTCCAAGAAGAACGTCACCGCCGCTATGCAGGAAGTATGCGCCGCAATCCCGAAGGCACTTACCTCTAACTGGGCCATCGTAATCAACAACAATGCCCCCATTAGCCGTGTGGCTGGCTCCGATGCAGCACCAGAAGATGACGGCTCCATCCCCACTAGCATCGCTGTAGACACCGCCCGAGTCCTTCACCCTGAGCGCGAGCACTGGATCCCTGAGTCCTGGGCACTCCTTGATTCTGCACTAGCCGCTGCTCCCCTCGTTGGCACCGACTACGTCATCATAATGGGCCGCGTCGGTGGACCTGACTACCTCGCATCAGAGGTCGAGCACCTTGGACACTTGGGAACTATCTTGGGGGCATTCCTGCGCTAGTTGCGCAAAGAGCCGCATTAGTTTTCCAGGCTCCTCAAGGCCGTGATCACGTCTTCGGCAACAACATCGCATGCCGCCTGCACCTCAGGCGCGGCCCACGGAAAGGTTACTGAGACGTCGGCAAGCGCATGCATGGGCAGGTCGTTGTGTCCATCGCCAAAGGTGATTACCTGCATCTCGGCACGGGGGCGTTGCAAGTACTCGAGCAACCAGTTGATAGCGAACCCCTTGTCATGGCCCGGCGGCGTGATATCGAAGAAATTCCGGTTCATCGCCGTACCAACGTCGAAGCGCTGCCGCACCCACGAGGCGATCTCCAGCTGCAGGTTCTTCTGCCCCGGCGTCCACACCGCCACCAACGGAAAGACACCAGCGTTAAGCTCAACCGGAACTGGGTCTTTAATAATCGGGTTGTGCAACCCTTCTACCTTGCGCAGCAGCGCCCCGTCACGCTCACGCAGCCGCGTGCAATACAGGTCGATAGCCGGGACGTCGTGAAGCTTGGTATAAACCGCTTCGACCACCGCCGGTGGCACGTGGCTTTCATAGAGCAGGTTCCACTCGCCGTCCATGATGACGGTCCCGTTACACAGCAGGTAGTAATCAAATTCGAGCCCCGAGCCACGCAAGTCGCGGCGCGCAGAGAATGCAGACTTGCCCGTGGTCACCACCGCTAAGTTGCCGGCGGCACGCCAAGCGGCGATTTCCTCCGCAATGCCATCAGGCACACTTCCGTCGAAGTAGACGGTGCCGTCCAGGTCAAAGGCCGCCAGCTTCATCGCCTAAGCTTCACCCGTCTCCAACAAGCGCTGGAATCCGGCTTCATCCAGGATGGTAAGACCCAGCTCACGCGCCTTGGTTTCCTTAGAACCAGCGTTCTCACCGACCACCACGTAGTCCGTTTTCTTGGACACCGAGCCCGACGCCTTGCCGCCGCGCGTAATGATGGCCTCCTTGGCCGAGTCGCGAGAGAAGTTCTCCAGCGTGCCCGTCACCACGATGGTCAAGCCTTCCAGGGTCTGCTCGTGTTGCTCCGTAGCGGTATCCTCCATGGTCACGCCTGCGGCAGCCCACTTCTCGACGATGTTGCGATGCCAATCTTCCTCGAACCACGCTTTAAACGACGCCGCGATGATCCCGCCTACGCCGTCGGTATCCGCGAGGTCGCTTTCCGACGCTGCCCGCAGCGCCTCCATCGAGCGGTACCTGGTGGCCAGTGCACGCGCTGCAATCGGGCCAACGTGGCGAATGGACAGGCTAACAAGCACTCGCCAAAAGTCAGTCTGCCGCGCGCTTTCCAAGTTCTTCAACAGCTTCTTGCCTTGCGCGTTGAGCTTGCCTGCTTTTGTCGTATAGGCAGAGGACTTCAGAAGCTTTTCTTCGTCGAGGTCGAAAAGATCCGCTTCGTCAACAAGCACGCCCGACTCAATGAGATCTACCGCGGCCTTCTCACCCAATGCCTCAATGTCCATACCCTTGCGGGAGGCCAAGTACTCAAGGCGCGCAGAAAGCTGAGCTGGGCAGCTACGCGTATTTGGGCAACGCCAGTCTTGGTCACCGTCTTTTTGCGGTGCCAGCTTGGTGCCGCAGGAAGGACAATTCTCTGGGAAGACCCACTCGTACACGCTATCGTCGCGCAGCTCAAGAACCGGTCCCAGCACCTCAGGGATAATCTCGCCAGCCTTGCGGATGACAATGGTATCGCCAATCATCACGCCCTTGTTCTTGACCTCGAACTGGTTGTGCAAGGTTGCCTTCGACACCGTCGAACCAGAGACGAATACCGGTTCCATCACTGCAAACGGCGTAATCCTGCCGGTACGTCCCACACCGACCTCGATGTCCAGCAGCTTGGTAGTCACCTCCTCCGGAGGGTACTTGTACGCGATGGCCCAGCGCGGCGCGCGCGACGTCGCGCCCAACGCACGCTGCGAAGCCAAGTCGTCGACCTTGACCACGAGGCCGTCCATCTCAAAATAGGCGTCATGGCGGTGTTCCGCCCAGTGCTTGATTTCCTTCTGCACTGCGGCCGCTGATTTAACCTGCTTGGTGTACGGCGAGACTGGGAATCCCCAGGCCTCCAAGGCCTTGTAGGCATCATGTTGGGAGCTTGGCTGGAAGCCATCACGTGCGCCAATACCGTGGCACACCATGTGTAGGCGGCGCTTCTTCACCTCGTTGGGGTCCTTCATGCGCAGGCCACCTGCCGCAGCATTACGCGGGTTAGCAAACGTCGGCTTGCCATCCTCGCGGCGCGCCGCGTTGATCTCCGCAAACTCGTCAGGGCGCATGTAGACCTCGCCGCGAACCTCAATCAGCGCCGGCACAGGATACTCATCGGTGCCGCTTAGCTCGTGCGGGATATCCGTAATCACCTTGGCATTGGCGGTTATGTCCTCTCCCACGCGGCCGTCGCCACGGGTTGCCGCCGTGGTCAGCTTGCCATCCCGATAGACCAAGTCGATGGACAGGCCATCAATCTTCAGCTCAGTCAGGTAAGTCTGCGCCGGGGTTCGGTCGAGCCAATCCTGCATCTCCGATTCATTGAATACATTGTCCAAGCTGTAGAGGCGCTCCAAGTGCTCAATATCCGCAGCGCCCTCCGGCGCCGCGCCCACCTGTTGGGTGGGCGAATCAGGAACAGCCAACTCAGGATGCTCTGCCTCAAGCTTGAGCAGGCGCTGAAACAGTTCGTCAAAGTCAGCATCAGGGATCGAAGGCTCACCGTTGTAATAGAGCTCGCGGTGCTTACGCACTTCTTGCGCAAGCTCGGACCACTTTCGTTGGATATCTACGGAGTTTTCTGCAGAGTTAGTCACGGTCAACCAGTCTAGTCATCACCTCCGACACCGAGTGCCACAGTCCGTGTCCGATCCAAGCGCTAGAGTGTTTCACATGAACTTCGACGCCACCCGCATGCTCTCCTTCGACCTCGAAACCACCTCCGTCAACCCCAAAGAAGCGCGCATCGTCACCTCTGCGTTGGTGCGCATTGATGGACGCGACGTCGACAAACGCGAAATGCTCGCAGACCCCGGCGTGGAAATCCCCGAGGCAGCCGCCAAGATCCATGGCATCACCACTGAAAAGGCACGCGCGGAGGGCCAGCCACACGACGAAGTCCTAGCCGAGACGCTCCGCTCCATCCGTCAGGCGTGGGACGACGGTCTGACGCTCATCGTCTACAACGCCGCCTATGACCTCTCCGTTTTGCGCGCACTCACGGGCGATTTCACGGTTGACGGTCCGGTTTTCGATCCCTTCGTCATCGACCGAGTCAAGGACAAGTGGCGCAAGGGCAAGCGCACGCTTGGCGACGTTTCTGCACACTACGGCGTCACCCTCGAAAACGCTCACGAAGCAACCTCGGACGCACTCGCCGCAGCTCGCATCGCCTGGATGCAGGTGCGTCAGCGTTACCCCGAGCTGTCCCAAATGAGCACCGACGAGCTCATGGAGTACCAGGCCGTCGAGTGGTACAAGGACCGCTTGTCCTTCAAGAAGTACTTGGAAGGCCAAGGTAAGGACGCAAGCGACATCTCCACCGCTTGGCCAATGATTGGCTAAATATTGCGACATTTTTAAAATTCTGGAATTCTATAAATATGAATTCCAGAACTTCCGCACCTCAACTCGAAGCCCGCCTCGCCGCCCTCGAGGCCCGTGTCGAGGCTCTCGAAGGACAACACTCGGCCACTCCGTCCCCAGCATCCACCTCCGATTCCCGCTACTGGCTCGTCGAGGCCCTCGAAGAAGGGCCCGACATTCCCGACGGCTCCGTCATCTTTGGCGGCGACGTCACCATCGGCACCCGCGAGTACAAATACCAATGGCAGCGCCCCACCCAATTCGTCACCGACGAGTCTTGGGAAGAAAGCATCAAGCGTCTTAGCGCCATCGCACATCCCACCCGCGCGGAGATCCTGCGTCGCCTCCTGTGTGCGCCCGCCAGCGTCAGCGACCTTGTGCAGGAGGGGCTGGCTAGCTCGACAGGAACCGCATATCACCACCTCAACGAACTCAGCAGCGCCGGGTGGATCGCCAAATCCAAGTCCGGCGCCTTCGAAATCCGGCCGGCCCGCGTCATCCCCCTCATGACAATCATCACGGCGGTGGAGGCACACTAATGAACTTTTCCATTGGCAAACTCGCAATCGGATTCCTGGTCGCTGCTCTCGTAGCAGCCGGCCTTGTCCTGGTAGGCCCTCACCGCATCGCCCTGGCAACCGAGGCCACTGGCTCGACCGACCTAGCCCAGAAGCTGCGTGACAATGCACAGCGCGGACACCACAATCTGACGGCCTTTACGCTGTCGAACGGCAAGGTCTCCTTCGCAGGCCTTGGCGCCGACGAACATACCGAGGTCGAAATCGGCTCCGTAACCAAGATGTTCACCGCTGAACTGCTGCGCCAGGAGGTTGAGAGCCAGCATCTGACCTACGAAACCAAGGTGGGCGAGGTCCTCGACACCGGCGACTCCCCCATTAGCGACGTCACCCTCACCGAGCTCACCGAGCACACCTCGGGACTTCCCCGCCTCGCCCAAGGCACCAGCTTTCTTAGCTTAACCTCGGCTTTTAGCGGCAAGAATCCCTACGCCAACGAGACCAAGGCAGACATCCTCTCCGCCGCCAAGGACGCGAAATTAACGGGCCGCGGCACCGAGTCCTATTCCAACCTCGGATACGCCCTGTTGGGCTTGGTGCTAGAAGAGTCCTCCGGCAAATCCTACGAGCAGCTCCTACGATCCAACATCCTCGAGCCCGCCGGCATGGAGGAGACTTACCTCATGAGCCTAGGGGCAGTGCCTGACAACGCCTCGCGCGGGCTGACCAATCGCGGCAGAAGCGCCGAACCCTGGGAGATGCCCGGCACAGGTCCAGCCGGCGCTATCCGTTCGACTGCACACGACATGACTAAGTTTGCCGAGTGGATGCTCGCGTACGGCGACTTCACCCATGGCTGGCAAGAAAACCCAGTCGAGGACGGCGGCGGCTTCTGGCACAACGGCGGCACCTACGGCTATTCCTCGATGCTCATCATTGACCCACGCACTCGCCACGCAGCCTTCGTCAACAACGATTCCCCTGCCGGGACCGAAAACATCACGCGAACCATCTTCAAGGAGCTGCCATGATGGACTATTTACCCCTGCTGGTCACCGCATTTTTCCTCTGCAACATCGTCTGGTCCATATGGAAGTCCTGGACCGCTCCGAAAATCACGAGCTACCGCATTTTCGATGCCGTGATAACCTGGCTCGTCGTCGCTTTTCTCGGAGGTGTACTCGGCTGGAACAGCTCGCTGAGCATCTGGTGGTGGTATGCGCTCGTGGCGCTGACCGCGCTTTATGCGGGCGCAGTCGCGCTACGCCTACAGATCCCCCGCGTCGCGCACAAGCATCTTCACCAGCAATCGCAAAACCAATGCGGCGTCCCTCGCTGAGATGTTCGCCCAAGCCGTCGATGTTCTGCCCAGTCTCCAACCCCTTGAACAAGGTGATGAAAGTACCTGCCGCGGCTGCCATCTCCCACAAAGGTTCAGCGTGGAGATAGTCAGCACCAAAAGATTCGAGCGTATCGAAGGCCACTTCAGCCGGTTGGTAGTCATGACGGCACTTTATGCTGGAAAGTGGCCTTTCACAGAAAGTCTCCCAAATCTCCGACCCTCGAGAAGTCTCCCAAATCTCCAAAATCTCCCATCTTGAGGTAGCCTTGCCGTCTATGAGCACCCGCAGTAATCCTTTCCGCCCCACCTTCGGAGTCCCGCCTCTTTATTGGGTGGGCCGCACTGCTGTGCTCGATGCATTCCGCAATGCCCTGTAGTCCCCAGCCGGCGCCTCCGCTCGCACGATGATCGTCAGCGGTGCACGCGGTATCGGAAAGACGGTTCTGCTCAATGAACTGGAGGATTCTGCGAAAGCACAAGGCTGGATATGCATTCGAGCTTCTGGGCGCACCAACATGGTCGAGGAGCTCGTCGAGACCACCATTCCGCGGTTGATCGAGCAACTCGCGCCCCGAGATAAGCGGAAAATCAACCGCATCGGAATCGGCGGGGTCGGAATTCTGCTCAGCATCGACGAAGTTCAAGACGCCTCAGTAGAAGACCTCACTTCTATCGCAGTGGCCTACCAGGATCTCCTGCGCTATGAGCTCGACATTTCCTTTGTCGCCGCCGGATTGCCGCAAGGCGTCAACCGCCTGCTCGATCTCCCAGGCGTTACTTTCTTACGCCGCGCCCAAAGATTCGTTCTGGGTCCGCTTTCTGCAGGCAACGCCTCCGAAGCCTTTACTGCCACCGCAGCTGACTCGGGCCTTAATTTCTCATCGGAGGCAATCAGCAAGGCCGTCGAGCTGTCGAAGGGCTACCCATACCTCGTTCAGCTGGTGGGTTCCTTGGCTTGGGAGCGCGCATACGCCCGCGACGAGACCCAGATTGAAGCTTCAGACGTAGACAGCATTGCCGACGAAGCCATTTCCATCCTGTGCACTCAAGTGCACTTGCCCGCCGCGTCTTCGCTGCCTCCTGCTCAGCGCCAGTTCCTTGACTCGATGTCTAGTGCTTCCGTTGATGGCATCGCCACGATTACGGAGATTGCAGAAAGCCAAGGCCGCACGGTCCGCTCGCTTTCGGCAACGCGCCAAAGGCTTATCGACGCCGACCTCATCGAGCCCGCCGCCCACGGCGAGCTGCAATTCGTCATCCCCTACATGGAGCGCTTCTTCAACTCCACCGACAAACTCGGCAGGGTCGACTAGCTAGAGATCACCGGCGTCGCGCACCAACATGCCCGCCGTCTCCACGACCGAGCGCAGCGTGCTTGCCGACGCCTCCCTTAGCACCACGTCCACCGCATCCACCAGCAGCTCACGTGGCATACCCATGCGGTCAAAGTGCCGGGCCACAGCCACTGCTTCTGCCCGCGCATCGACACCCGCGATTGCGAAACCGATTCGCTTGCCTTCGCTTAAGAACTCGCCAAGGCCATCGATGTTCTTTGCCGTGTCAAGCCCAACGAAGTCAGTCACGAATGTTTCCGCGGCATCGGCGATTTCCCAATGCGTCCCCGAAACGAGATAGTCCGCACCCAACTCCTTGAGCTTCTCCCGAGCAACTTCCGCTGGGACCGCGCGAATCTCGTCAAAGTCGGTGGTCCCGGGGACCTTTCCAGTAAGGACGTCGCCAAGCAAAGGCTCATCCACCTGCACCCGCACCTGACCGTGAAAACGCCGCTGCAACTTAGCCACGTGATCCGCGATGCCCATCTGCAGGGCTTCATGCAGATCGCGGGTAGCACCGGCGTCGGAAAGCACGCGGTGTCCATTCGAAAGCTCCACCGCCGCTGCTAAGCTCCACGGCCCCAAAACCTGCATCTTTAAGACGGGAACAGACTCGCCCCATACCTCTTGGATGGCGTCCAAATCACGCTCCCACAGATCCCAGGTGCGTCGCATCATCAGCTGTGGGCGCTGGGTCATCTGCCACGCGCGTGGGCCGCGGTCAACGTTGACCGCTTCTAAAAGCGCGGCCGTAGAGCCCACGGCATCCGCACCAAGCCCGCGCTCGGGAAGCTGCGGAATCGCCGGCAGATGCCCAGACTCGCCCATCACGATGTCGGCAGCCTCCGTCATGGAAACCCCACGCATCGGCCCCAGCGAAAAGCCCGTCACTATGCCGTCCCGCAGATGGTTCCGGAACCCAAGACGATGTCGCCCAGCTCATCGGGGCTTGGCAGGTACAGCACTGCGGCTTGGCCGCGTGCAACACCGGAGAGCGGTTCTTTCAGCTCCAGCGTCATCTTGTCGCCATCGCGATCCACGTATGCCTTGCAAGGCACAACCGACCCGTGCGCGCGAACCTGAACCTCGCACTCCAGCTCGCCGTCCATGGCCGGGTGCAGATACTTCAGGCGATCTGCCTGAATCGTTGAAACCGCCAAATCCTCGCGCGCGCCTACCGTCACCGTTCCTGTTGCAGCGTCGATATCCGTGACATAGCGCGGGCGCCCGTCCGCCGTGGGCTCCTTAATGTCAAGGCCCTTGCGCTGACCGATGGTGTAGTTCCACGCACCATCATGTTGCTTGAGCTCCTGGCCCTCCTGGTCCACGATCATGCCCGGACGCAAACCGATTCGGGAGCCCAAAAATGCCTGCGTATTGCCATCCGGAATAAAGCAAATGTCGTAGGAATCGGGCTTCTTCGCTGTGGAAAAGCCATGCCGCGCCGCTTCCTCGCGAATCTGCGGCTTTGGGGTATCACCAATCGGGAAGTAGCAATGCTCGAGCTCTTCTGCGGAAATCACGCCGAGAACATAGGACTGATCCTTGTTCTCGTCCTTGGAACGGCGCATGTAGCCGGCGTCGTCAAGCGTGGCGTAATGGCCCGTGGCTACGGCATCGAAGCCGAGCGCCATGCCCTTTTGGAGCAGCGCCCGGAACTTGATCTTCTCGTTGCACCGCAGACAAGGATTCGGCGTCTCGCCCCGGGCATAAGAATCCACGAAGTCCCCGATGACCTCCTCTTTAAACTGCTCGGAAAAATCCCACACGTAGAAAGGAATGCCCAGCTTGTCACAGATGCGACGCGCGTCTGCAGAGTCCTCCAAGGAGCAGCAGCCTCGCGCCTTCTCACGGGTCTGCTGAGCATCCTTATGTAGGGCCAAGTGCACGCCCACGACGTCGTGGCCTGCCTCCACCGCTCGGGCTGCAGCCACCGAGGAATCGACGCCACCTGACATCGCAACGAGAACTCGCACACATACTCCTTTACTTCGGCCGAATACGTTACTCTTTTTCTCCTTTTAGGCCCAACGACAATCGCAGCTCCTACATTCCCTAGGCTTAAAGACATGCGCAAAACGGATGAGTTGGTTGGCACTTACGAGATTTCCACAGGCACGGCTGAGGTACTCGCAGACGAATATCACGACAATGGTTACATCCTCATGGTCAATGGTGTGCCATCGAGCCACATCGTGATTGGTTCCCCGGAAGTCCTCGAGTTCGAGTACATGCGGTGGATTGCCGCGGCGGTAGAAACGCTTCTGCCAGTCGATCCAGCTTCGCTGCGCATGACCCACTTGGGCGGCGCGGGCTGCTCCCTTCCCCGCTATTTCGCCAGTATCTGGCCCAAATCACGGCACACAGTGGTCGAGCTCGATGCAAAGCTGGGCGAGCTTGTGCGTACGCTTTTCGACGTCCCCCGCTCGCCCACCGTCAAGATTCGCGCCGGCGAGGCCCGCGCGGTTACAGACAGTTTCGTCCCTGCCAGCCGCGACGTCATCATCCGTGACGTCTTTGCAGGCGACACGACGCCATATCCCCTCACCACGGTTGAATTCTTCCGTGCGGCTCACGACGCCCTCGCTCCCGGAGGCCTCTACGTAGCTAACTGCGGCGATCACCACGACTTGTCTATCGCCAAAGCTGAGCTGCAGGGAATGTCGCAGGTCTTTGAACACATCTCCGTTATTGCCGATCCACCAATGCTCAAAGGCAGGCGTTACGGCAACATCATCCTCTTGGGCTCTGATCGCGAAATGCCAGCTGCGGGCTCTGTTGAAGCCGCACAACTGTCAAAGTTGCTGTTAGGTGGCGCTGTCCCCGCCCATTACAAAGACGAGAAGTGGACCAAAAAGCACATGCAGGGCGCTACTGCGCGAGCTGATTAACTGCTTCCTGTGCCTGCTCTACTTGGTCTGGATTGACGCCGTTTTTCGTAGCGATATGGCCCGCGTTGTCCAGAAGGATGGCCAAGTCGCCGACTGTGAAGTCGCCAGTTGCCATTTCTACGAGGTCATCGATAGGCAGCGTTCCATTCTGGGTGAGCTGCTTGACGAAGTCCGTGAACACGCCCGCAGCGTTCCCGCCAAGACCTGCCTGCTCGGCGGCGTCGACAAGCTGCGGCGTCGCGATAATGCCTGCCGCCAACGCGAGGATGGCTCCGATCAGCGGACCACTGTTGGAGCTGAGGTCTGGTGCGTCGTCGCCGAGCACAAGGCCCTCAAGGATTCCGCCGATGTCGAGGTAGTTGCCGTTGCTGAAGGACTCGAGCTGCCCCTCGCTACCGTTAAACAGGTTCATGTCCACCGGACCGGTAATGCCGTTAACGCGGCCGGAGCCGGAACGTTGCCAGAAGGAGATCTTGTCCCAGCCGCCCACTGGTTCCGGGGCCTTATCCTGGTATGCGGCGAGCCAGAGCGGCATATCGGAGAATTCCTTGGTGTTACCCATCTGCCCCATCCAGAAGTACTTGTAGGTGTAGATCATCGGGGTACGGCCGGTAAGCGCGCGCAGTTCGGTGGTGAATTGGCGAATCCAATTGGCTAGTTGCACCGGTGACAAGCCCTCGTCTACCTCAATGTCAAGAACAGGAGGCAGGGTCTGACCTGGCACGAGCGCCAGCTGCGCCGCAAAGTGGGCAGCCTGCGCTGAAGCTGACGACGCCGGGCGCGCGTAGTGATAAGCACCAACCTTGAGGCCCGCAGCAGAGGCTGCGTTGGCATCAGCAACAAAATAAGAGTTTGTCCAGTCGCTGCCCTCACTTGCCTTGACGAAGGCGAAGGACTGACCGTCAGTCTTGACGTCACTCCAATTAATCAGCGCTCCACCTGGATGCTGGTGTGCTGCGATGTCAATTCCCGAAGGGGCACTCGAGGTCCAAGCGCCGGCGGTCATCGTTCCTGCGATAGCTAGAGCAACGGATCCAACAACAGCAACGATGGCCTTGCGCATTCCCTTATTTGAAGTCATGCGCGTAACTGTACCGAGACAAACCCAATTATCCCTTTATTAACACGCGTATCTTTTATAATATTTTTCCACTTTTACCCCTTTCACTTCTTTCGTACACATTTTCGATTTTCCCTTGAGTTTAACTCCGTGCATGTTTAGAATGAGGGGCATGAACATGCAAACAGATATTCTAACGGCGGGGGCCTGGGGGAATGAACGGATACTACCTGGTCAATGACACCTCATGCCCTGTAGCCACTGCCGCCAGGGAAGTAAGAAAGCTTGAGTTTGAGCTCTGGGCCAAATGTATTCCAGAGCACGACGCAGATATCGAACTTGTTATCCAAAATCTGGCCACCACAACAGGCCGCGGTACCTACCAAACAAAGAAGATTCTCTTCGCTCTATACCGCATCCACGAATTGCCTCAATTGCTTGCGTTGCAACATGAGTCATACTTCCTCGACATATCCAGGCTCACTGCCATCGACCTCGCTCTCAACAAACTCGGCGCGCCTTCACCGGAAGCTCTCGAGCAAATTGACGCGGCGTTGTGCGAGTTTTTCACTCCCACTAAGCCGCGGCAGGGTCTTCCATCCAACCGCGCCATCACCAAATTCATCTACGACCTCCTCCGCCTGCTTGATGACAACATCGAGCCAGAATCAAAGGAAGAGGAAAAGCGAAATGATTCCTACTCCACCTACCCAGTACCGGGCGGCCGAGATGCTGAGCGCGGGTAGTTGGTACCGCGGTTACGGCTCCGTGGTACTGCCTGTTTC
>OKFN01000026.1_pt1 | contig 48849 bp, 36 predicted proteins | sample 1614661 | NCBI WGS metagenome assembly OKFN01 (sample SAMN04436961, study PRJEB24849) | human gut metagenome | biome: human gut; feature: NICU; material: stool | host: Homo sapiens | place: USA: Saint Louis, MO | collected 2012-10-09 | reverse complement strand
CTTAGTCAGACAAAACCCGCACTCTGATACCCAACCCCACAGGCAGAAACGTCAACATGAACTACAACACACCAAAATGAGCCAAGTCAGGTTAGACAGTGTAGTCACCGCACGGACATCTCCCCAGTTAGACCCAGCTAGACCGCATTCGGTTCCGAAGCACAGTAGTACCTAGGTAGCCTGTGCCGTCGCTTCAATCCGTTCAAGGCGCTTGCGTAAATCCACGATAAAGTCTGTCTTGTTGTGAAAGATGTCGACGACAGAGCCCTCTTCATCAAAAGGCGGCTGGAAGATCTCCTCGTAGGCCACGCCACCGTTGTGAACCAGCACATCTACCAGCATCTTGATAAAGCGTATTTGGGCAGCATTGAAAGACGTATTACTGAGAAGGTCTGCAAACTGTTCCCGGACTGCCGCCTCATCAAGTCCCACCAAGCGGCGGATGAAGGCAGGAATGCTGTCTCCGCCCATGCGTTCCCGCAGCTTATCAATGCTTTCCGTGAAGCCCCCACTTCCCCTGCCGACCTGTGCCACCACCGCCTCCAACGCGGCAACATCCTCTGCGTTCAGCGTGCGTGCACTACGCAACTTGATCATCGCCAAGTCGTTGGCGTGTTCCTGCAGCACTTCACGCAGCTGTTGTTCCAGCTGGGAGGGGTAGGAACCGGTGCCGGGCAACTGCGCCGGCATCTCATCATCAATCGTGAGCTCACCCATCTCATCCTGGATGTCGAGGGTCACGGCATTGCGCTTTCCCTTGGGAACGAACTGAATGAGCGAACGCATGCCGATGCGGATGGTCTCGAGGTCTTCCACCGTAACGTTGGTCCACCACTCCGGATCCAGCGCGCGCTCGAGGAAGGACCGCCGCTCGGCCACCATGGGGATGGTGGAGCTTACGGCCATGAGGTCATTGGCCATCCTCTCCACTCGTTGGCGCAGTGCCGCAAACTCGGGGCCGTGGTCGAGCAAGCCCACTTGGAGCTTCAGGATCACCAGGTCAAAGCGCTTTGCTGTCTCGGCCTCCTTCATTGTGTTCAGCGGCAGGTGCCCGAGATGGCGGCTCAGCTGCTCAGCTTTCTCCTCATCCACATCGTTCCAAGCGGAGCGCTCGCGGTAGCGCACGAGGATTTCCTTGTCACCGGGCCGGACCATGATGTGGCCTAGCGGCACAGACGCCGCCGAGGCGTGGAGGGAGTCCGCAAGCCCGGCGCGCATCTCTGGGGCCTTAGCGTGCTTGTCCAGCTGCGCGAGCAATCCCACGCGGGCATCAAAGAGTTTCTCTGACAGCGACCGTGGGCGGCCCGTGGCCGAATCACGGGCTTCACCCCTGTAGAACTCGTCCACGTTGCCGCAGAAGTCGAAGATGAGGAAGTGCGTCTTGTCCATCCCCGGGCCGAAGAGGTCCGGGCGCAATCGCGTCCCTCGGCCCACCATCTGCCAGAACTTGGTGGGGGAGTAGACGGGTTTGAAGAAGACAAGGTTGACCACCTCGGGCACGTCGACGCCGGTGTCGAGCATGTCCACGGAAATCGCGATGTTGACGTCCCCGTCTGGGTCTGCGAATTCGTCCAGCGCTGACTGCGCATACTTGGTGTGAGTGGTGATCACGGAGGCACCCGTGCGCGAATACTCCGGGAACGTCGCGTCAAAGACCTGCTTGATGAGTTCCGCGTGACGTTGGGTTCGGGCGAAGATGATAGTCTTTCCCAATTGATCTCCGCCCACGCGAATCCCGTTCTCCACCACGGTTTTCAGCACCTTGCGTATGGTGTCCTTGTTAAACAGGTAACGGTTAATTTCCGCCGAAGAAACCTGACCGGGCGGATCCAAGCGCCCGCCGTCCTCGTCGGTACCCCAATCAGACGTGTCCCACGCCAGCTGCTCCTCGGGGGAAAGCTCGTCATAAGCCATGCCCCGCCGCAGGAAGAGCGAGTCCTGCCGAGCCGTCTTGAAGGGGACAAGGTTTCCGTCTGCCACGGCTTCATCGAGGCTGTACTCGAAGGACGGGGTCTTATCCTCCATCTCAAAGAGTGCATAGGTGTCATGGTCAATCTCGCTCTTCGGCGTCGCCGTCAGCCCCACTACGTAGGCATCGAAGTATTCCAAGATCCGTTTGAAGCGGTTGTACACGGAGCGGTGGGCCTCGTCCACGACGATGAGGTCAAAGTCGAACGGCCCGAACTTCGCCGGCGTGTCGCCGTCATCCCCAATCAGGTTCATCATGGTGTTGTAGGTGGTCACATACACGTCACCCACCTGCTCAGGGTTTTTGATGAGATTCACGGGCGTGGACTCCGCGTACATGCTCACAAAGGCCTTGTGCGCCTGGTTGACCAAGGCAGTGCGGTCTGCCAAGAACAGCACCTTGCCTACCCAGCCGGCCTGACGCAACAGCTTGGCAGTGGCCACGGCCACACGCGTCTTACCAGTTCCTGTTGCCATGACCAGCAATGCTTGGCGACGCCTCCGCGCCTCCAACGTCTCCGTCACCGCACGGATGGCCTCGAGCTGGTACGTGCGGGCGCCGCCGCCAGCAATCTCCGTATCAACCGGCGTCTCGCTCAACAGGGCGCGCATGGTGCGCCGACCAATCATGCGACGCAATTGCTGCGCGGTGGGGAAGCCCTCGACCTCGCGGGCGGGATAGCCCACACCGGATCCAGGAAGGTTAGCGGCATCATCGATCAGGTCAATGTGATAGCCGTTGGTGCACAACATGACCGGCCGCGTTCCGTATTCGCGCTCGATGCAGTCCGCGTACAGCTTCACCTGTTGGGAGCCCACACTCATGGACTCCATGGACTTCTTCGCCTCGATGACGGCCAGCGGTGTGCGGTCATCATCCCGCAAGACATAATCTGCGTAGCCAACGCCGGAGGGATTGGGCATACCGTGTAGCTCGAGCTCTCGAGTGATTGAATCATCACTAAACCCTGCTGCTTCGAGCATCGGGTCAATGAGCTGTCGGCGCGTCTCGGCTTCACCGATCGCCAAAGGCGCATCAGGCTGTGCTCCCGCCCCGGCGCGCTCAGCCGCGGCCGCTTCCTGCTCGGCTAGCTTCGCCTCAAGCGCCTCAATTTTGGCAGCAAGCTTCTCTTCTACCTGTTGTGCAGCCGCGCGCTCTGCTTCGGCTTGTTCCTTGGCATCGGCGAGATCCGCCTTCGCGCGAACCTCCGCACTCCGCCGCTTGAGCTCGAACTGGGCGGCCTCACGAAGACGCTTCTCCTCAGCTTCACGTGCGGCTTCCTTGGCCTCATCAAGCAGCAGCCGGTTTTTCTTGAGCTCCTCATCCTGCTGCGCCAGCTTCTTGAGGTAGGCAGCGGTCTGCGCTTGGGAGCGGCCGGCAACGTGGATGCCAGAGGCATCAGCTGCGCTCTGGCCCAGCAGGCTGGTATCAAAAGCCGCCTGCGGGCCCGGCGCGGCCTGCGGGTTGGCCGAGTGGTACCGCACCGCCCAGGCCATGAGGTCATACAAATGCGCTACCACTGCCCGCGCCTTCTGCGGGGTGGCCGGCGCTTGCTTGCCTTCCATGTCATCCGCGTGCGCGGCGTCGTTGCCGCTTTTACGCAAGATGGTCATCTTGCGCAGCATGGTGTCGTTGCCTACACACTTGACGAACTCACGGTCCCTGGTCATGTCCGCCAGACTGAGGTAGCCGGTATCTCCCAGACCCCGGAACGCCCAAATGTGGTTCACTACCCGCTCCAACACCTTGCGCGCATAGAAGCAGGAAATAACCGGGTCCGCATCCACGAACCGCTCTACCTTCAGGCACTCCTCATACGCCGTGGGCCAGACGTAACGCACGAAACCGAAGTTGCTGCTGCGGACTGGTCCGCCTGAAGCGGCTCCGCGGAAATCATGGGGTGGCGTAGGAGCATTCATTCTGGTGTTCCGATTTTATTAGGTAGGGCTTCAACATCACAGGGTGCTGACAACACGGGCCGACATCACGTCTAGCTTAGAGGTTAGTCCCGCCTCATCAATGCCAAAATAACATTCTCACCATACCGGGAAAGCAGCCATTGATCTTCGCTTATCGCACTCGCCACAAATGCCTTCGAGCCTCAGATGTGAACCCCGGGAGGGTCAATCGCTCGAGACTGCCTAAAAGCTCCTCTAGTTGTACGGGTGGATTACGCAAGACATGCGCTTGTCGTGCAAGGCAATCTAGGACCTCATCTGGATCGAGGTCCAATTGGTTGAGCAAGAATTCATCCGGGGTCTGAACATCAATGCCAAATCGCTGGAGCTCATCGTGTGGAAAGTCTTTGACGTTAAACGTCACAATGATATCCGCCCGCCCCTGGATGGCCGCCGCCAGGACATGCGCATCATCAGGATCTGGCAAGGCGACAACGCTCTCAAGCACTTCCCAGTTGGTGACATTGGCGTCATCAAAGAAATCTTGCATCACGGCTATTCGCCTCTCAACGGCCTCCGGAGGAAGTTCCGGATGAATTCTTCTCACCGCAAGGCTCACTTCCTCCAGAATGCGGTCGCTCCATAGTGGGCGATAAAGCCCAGCTTCCGCCAACGATAGGAAGGTGTCTGCTAGCGATACCGGCACCAGCGTGCACGCATCCAGAAGCGCTGAGAATTTAGCCACGCCGCTCCTTCTCTGCCACTTCCTTGCGAGCGTCCTTAAGGATCTGCGCAATGTCAGCTGCGTCTGCGGCATTTACGTCATAGGCCCCTGCAGTTTGGGCCTCAGACGCTAGCTCTCGCAACGCTTTACGACGTTCCGTCCGCTGCTCATCCCGGTACTGCAGTAAGTCAACGAGCCGAACTCGCCTATGCCTGCCTCCTGAGGGACGCTCGAACGCTATCGACCCGTCCTCGAGCTTTTTCACCAGAGTCGGCCTACTGATGCCCAGGAAATCTGCTGCTTCCTGCGTTGTGAGCAGTTGGTCTACAGGCGCAACCGTAATGCCCTTTCCTTGCCGCATCGCGTGGACAACTCCTGCCAACACGCTAAAGGCTTCTTCAGGCAGAGCTACTGCTTGTCCGTCGGGCCCTACCAACGCAGCAGGTCCCTCCAGCTGTTCCAAGAACCTACTCACATCGAGCATGGCCTCTAGGTCTTGCGGCGGGAGGGTCGTGTGAGGGCGATTCCGTACTTCATTCATAAGGCCATCATAGAGCAATTCGAAATATTCGAAAGAGCAAACGCGGCTCCTACCTACTCGAAGTAATCCTCATCCACCTCAACCAGCGCTACAGTCCGCTTGACCTGAACGCCCACGCCATAGCGGATCATCAGTTCCGCCAGCCTGTCTCCATCAATCAGGACAACACGTGATGCCACCGCATCCGCATACTCCTGCGCAGCCGCAGAGAACTTCGCCGTAGTCAGAAACACCCCACGGTCCGCCTGTGCCCCCTGCAACGCACCCACGAATCCCTGAATATCCGGACGACCAATGCTCTTGTCCAGCCCATACCGCTTCGCCTGCACGTAAATACGGGACAGCCCCAGCGCATCCTGGTCAATAATCCCGTCGATACCACCATCGTTGGATAGCTGCGTGCGCGTGGCCTTACCCTGCGTACCGCCATACCCCATGGCCATGAGCAGATCGAGCACCGCCTGTTCAAAAAACGCCGGCTCGTTCTCATGCAGCCTAGTGAGCAGCTCACCAGCCACAAACTCATTGTTGCGAGACACACCGGTTTCCACCTGCTCTACCGGGTCGAGCTCACTCTCGGTCTCCGGTAAGACGTCTGATTTATCGACTCCCTTCTCGTCAACAACCCTGTTTCTCCGACTCGGGCCCCTCCATGTTAACTCCGCTTCTGTGCCTGCAATCTCGCCCCGTAACTGTTTCTCCGTCATCCCTTCCGGGTATCGTGCCAGTAGATCACGGCCGAAATCAGTGATGCGAAAGCGTGCACGCGCCGGTGAGGTAATCGCATTCGCCTTCTTGAGGAATGTCAACGCCCATCCAATACGGTTTTCATAGAGCGGCTGCCCCGATGGAATGAACTCAAGGCGCTCCTCATCAGTAATCCCAACGCGCACCGCTGCAGCCTCGATGAGCACGCTTCGCTTAACACCTCCCCATCTACCGCCAATACCTGAAGCACTGGAACCATATAACCGGGCCACTTTAAAATCGCCATTAAAGCTCTCCTTGGAATGCGAGAGTGGATAGGGAAAGCCTTAAGGTCTCCAAAAGCAATCTTTTTTGGAGAAGAAGCTCTCTCACTGAATCAATAAGCATAAGGAGACTCGACAGCCTCGCTTGCTCACCGGTACTCAATTGCGGGACAAGTACTTGCAGGAAAGCTGATTGAGTAATGTTCTTCATGCTTCCTCCACTCCCACTAGCTTTTGCACTGATGCGTGAGCGAACTACAGCGCTCTGGAGAATACCGACTACAGCGGCAGCATGAGCTCCCTGAGCCAAATTCAACCGCCATAGTTTGTCAGGTAAGTACAGATTTTGCACTTCATCCACTACAAGAGCAGAGGCACCGACAAGTTCCGCTGTATTCGCCCGGCTCACCAAGACATCGCCTTTTTGGACTCGGTGCGCATCAACTGGGACATAATCATCGGGTAGAGGCTTAGATTCGTCTGGTTGGAAGATTCCTGATGTAACTGCACTGATCTTTAAAACTCGATTGCACACTTCATCAGTAGAAGCCTCTTTCACGCTTTTTCCTGATTGAATAGATTCCACATATGTTTTGAGTGGGACCTGAGGACTGTGCCGAAGCACCTCATCCAACCGCGAATGTTGAACTTTCTGCAGAACCGACAATTCAGTGTCGACTTTTTCGATTAGAACGCCCATTTCATCCAAAATTGCCGCGATACGGCGCTGCTCATCGAGAGGAGGGAGAGGAATTGCCAACTCTTTCAACAGTTTGAAATGCCGTGAATATCCGAGTTCTTGAACAGGATGGGCCTTCAAGTAAAAGTAGAGAAACTTTGGGGCGATTCCCTCAGCAGGTTTCAGTACTTTAACGCCGTCGGCCCCTGGAACAAACGGGAAGTCTATGTACTTCAATTCCCGCGTATGGTCACCGAACACGATATAGGGCGGAGATACCAAGGTCGGGACTTCATCGGTATATCCACAAATGAAGTCCATCGATTGATCGACAATGGGTGTTGAACCAACCTCTTCATAGGCAGATTTCGGAACCTTTTTATGCCCCCTTGTCACATCGTCGGCCGTTTCCAATAGCGACACCATCGGCCAGTCATGCTTTGCAGTGCTCGCCATGTTATTTACCCTCGCTGAGCATGGCCTTGAGGTTGGCAAGGCCTTGGGTGATATCGCGGTCGAGCTCTTCGATTTCGGCAATGATCTCCATGGGGTCGCGGGTTTCTTGTGCTTCGAGGACGATCTCCTTGTAGCGGTTCATGGAGAGGTCGTAGTCGGCTTGGGCGATTTCCTCTTTGGGCACGGTGAAGGAGTAGTCCGTGCGGGCGCGCTCACGCTCGTCGGTGGCACGGGTGTGCCAGCGGGCAACAACGTCCGGAAGGTTGTTGAGCTTGAGTTGCTCCTCGGTAAGGGTGACGGGTGTGGGGTCTTCGGCAAGCGCGGGATCGCTCAGGTCCTGGATGTGTGAGGCAGGGGAGGGGCCGAGCAGAGGACGCTCGAGAAGCGGAGTGCGCTTGTCATCCAGGGAGTAACCATCCGCGGTGACGTCATAGAACCACACCTCATCGGTACCGCCGGAATCCGTGCGGGTAAAGCACAGGACAGCGGTGGACACCCCCGAGTAGGGCTTGAACACGCCGGAGGGAAGCTTGATGACAGCATCTAGACGCTGATCCTCAACCAAGGTTTTGCGAAGGGCTTTGTGCGCCTTGGTGGAGCCGAAGAGGACGCCTTCAGGGACAATCACCGCGGCACGGCCACCCGGCTTGAGCAGCTGCAGGAAACGGTGGACAAAAAGGATCTCCGTCTTCTTGGCCGTCGTCACAGACTTGAGCTTGGGATCGATGGCATCCTTATCCAGGCTGCCCGCGAAAGGGGGGTTGGCCAAGACTAGGTCGAAGGCTCCATCGTACTTCGTAGGCAGCTGTTGCAGCGAATCGCGGTAAGAAATGTTGGGTTCTTCAAAACCATGCATGAACATGTTCATCGCCGCGATGCGCACCATGGTTTTGTCAAAGTCGAAGCCCGTCAAGCCCTCTGTGATGAACGTTCTGCGGGTGTCCTTGTTGTAGAGGTCCTCGCGGTGATGGTGAGAAATCCAATCATTGGCGGCTACCAGGAACCCGGCAGTGCCACAGGCCGGGTCGATGACGCGCTGCTGTGGTGTGGGCTCCATGAGCGCGACGAGGAGCTCAATAATGTGGCTGGGCGTGCGGAACTGGCCGTTCGTACCCGAGGTTGACAGCTTGTCCAGCATGTACTCATACAAGTCGCCCTTCATGTCCTTGTTCGAGAAGTGCAGCTGGTCAATGAGCTCCATGACGCGTGAGAGCGTCGCTTCAGATTCGATCTCGAATGAGGCGTTGGCCATGTGTTCCTGGAAGCCCGTCCCGCCCATCTCCTTGATGAAGGGGAAGACCTTAGTGATGATGGTGGCTTTGCGGCGGGCAATGTCACGGTCTTCGATGAGGTTGCGCCACCGCAGATCCTGTTGGCTGGCATCAAAGATGTCTTCCGTCGCGGTGGGATCCCCCAGCGCCCGGCGCTTATCAATCTGGACCTGGCGCTCGTCGAGGTCCTTGATAAAGAGCAGGTAGGTGAACTGCTCAATGACGGAAACAGGGTTGGAAATGCCGCCGGACCAGAAGGTGTCCCAAATGCGGTCGACGTTGTTTTTGAGGGCGCCGGTAATCATGTACTTCAGGGTAGCTGTTGCAGCCATTGAGACAGCTATACGGGAAGGCTCAGCCCGCGTAGCGCAAAAAGATGTTCCTTCTCTCATTCCGTTGATGGATACCCCAGTGGGGTATAGGCTTGAGTCAACATAATCGGACCTATTCGGAAGACTTATGAAACGCCTCATTTCTCTTGCGGCTGTGTGCGCCGCAGCCATCACCTTGTCCGCCTGCTCCACGGAGAGCCCCGGCCCGAGCGAAGCCTCGAAGAGCGCCGCTTCCAGCACCGACATCCAACAGGTGCCTGCCGAGGAGATCCTCGCCGAGTTCGATCTCGAAGGGTTGGATGGCCCGGAGATCATCGACAAGCTGGACCACATGCCCAAGGAGGAGCGCCCTAGCGATCTGCACGCCTCCGTGCTGCCGAACGAGCTAGTCCTCACTGCCGAGCAGGGCCAAGCATCCCTGCCCTTGCCGGAGGACAAGTTCTACGTCTCCATCGCGCCGTACATGACCCAGACCCATGACTGCTTCAACCACTCCCTGACCACCTGCACTGGTGAGCTCAGCAAGGAAGACATCCACGTCACCATCACGGATGACGAAGGAAACGAGCTGGTCAACGAAGACACGACGACCTTTGACAACGGCTTCATTGGCTACTGGCTGCCCGCCGACAAAAAGGGCACCATCACCGTCGAGAAGGACGGCAAGACCGGTGAGGTTCCCCTAGACACCACCGAGGAGGGCGCAACCTGCATCACCACCCTGCAGATGACCTAATCCGCTCATTCATTCACCACGGTGAATCCCACCTCCTGGGGTTCACCGTTTGTCGTTTTATGGTGTCCACGCAGTGCTTGCCGACGTCAACAGTGTTCTGGGCAAGTCCCCATACGGCCACTCCCTGAAGAACATCTCCGAGCAGGCTATTTCCCACGGCAAGTCCGCTGGTGCCGTCAGCTCTGTTCCGTTTAGCCACGTCACCCCGTCGGCGCCGGCTTCTTGGGCGCGGCGTTGTGGCTGCCCTGCTCGGCGCCATCGCCGCGTTCCTGCAGTCTGTCGGCGTGGTCAAGGCTGACTTCTCCGCTCTGCAGAAGATGTTCCGCTAAGCACTACAGCACTAGGCACTAAAGGATGCGCTGAGCATTCAGCCCCCACGTAGGCCCTCCGCTTCGGAAGCGGAGGGCCTACTGCGCTTACTGGGAGGACTCCTCTAGGCAGTCGTACAGAAAATCCATCAGCGTTGTGGCGTCGTCAGCACGGAAGAGCTCATCGAGGGCAAGGTTGAACTCCAGCCGCCTAGCGTGGGGGATATTCAATGCGCTGTATCCATGGCTTAACAAGAGACCGGACGCTACAAGCCGTGCGGTTCGCTTATTTCCATCGAAGTAAAACTGGCTACGCGTGGCAGAGCAGAAATAGGCCAACGCTTGCTCGACTGGGTTTTCAAGCCCTTGGAGGGAAACCAACAAATCAGCATGGGCTTCACCTAGCTCTTCAGCCGGATCGAAGGGGATGAACCCGCCATCCATGAGCCGCACTCCACCGCCATCTCCCTCCACATGGCCTTCACCACGGAAAAGTCCGGCATCGAGAGCCTCGTTCCTGGCTAGGACAGCATGGAGTGCGTTACTGGTGGCTTTATCCACCGCACATTCCTCTTTGAGGACCAGCTCATGGAGCAGGTTGAAAGCTTCTGACAAGTCCAAGATCTGTTGCTGTTCAGCAAGTGCCTTTCCGCCCACAGTGATGCCATCTAGCAGGGTACGGACTTCCGGGAGAGTGAAAGTGTTTCCTTCCAGCGCGGCAGCGTTCCACACCAAGTCAGGAAGTTGCTTGGCTAATCGAAATAACGCACGGTCGGTCCCCAACTCCGAAACGTGCGGCCGCTCGTGGTGCTCCCAGCTCACTCGGCTCGTCGCTCTTCTCATCACCTATGCCCCTCCGATGTAGTTTTCTGCGCACACATCAATGGCAAGCTGATGCGGTGATACGTAGTGTATTCCTGCTTCATTCGTTGCGCCGGTGAGCTCTTCACCAGCGACAGGCACGAGGGTGATTCCTCCGGATACGGGCTCAGCACTCGCGCGAATCCGCGTGGGCAACGAGGGCACGATGTCTGCTGGATTCGTGCACCAAATCAATGTTGATCGAGGTTCTACTTCACCAGCGATCTGCCCCGAGACTTGTTGAGCTGCAAAGGCACCCGACATCGCCCATGGTTGCCCGCTCGCATCAACCGCTGAGGCAAGCGTTATGGGATTCGCTGGTAAAAAATGGAGAGCACCCTGGCGGCCGTAGGGGTTGGAGGCCCACGCGGCCCGTTCCATGAGAGCCCGGTAGCTACCGCCGCCGGCTGGAGCGTCACCCCACTGCACAAAGCGGTCAATCCAGGCTTTAACGTCTGGCTCCTCACTTGCGAGTTCCCCAAGAAGCACTCGGGCGGCTGTCGCGGCGGCGGCATCGCTCATGCGATGCACCGATACGGAAACCTCATACCCAAGCACGCGCATTACCTTCTCCAAGCCAGCCAAACTCGGTTGAGCTGTCTCACGCAACCACAGGTTGAGCGTATTTCGTGAGACCCCCGAACGCCGAGCCACTTCGCTCAGGCTCAGCGGGCTTTTCTTGAGGAGTTGTACTGGGTCCATAGCCCTACTATAGCCAGCTGTCCTATCCATAGGACACCTGTCCTATGGATAGGACAGTCAGGCCGCCTACCAGCGACATGGCAACACCACCCCGCCGTGTCCTATGATGAAGCAAATGAGCGCGGAGATTTATTCACTTCCCACAACGCCGTTGGTCACCACTGACCTCACCGAACAGGGTCCCCGGATTTCACTGCGCCGGGGGAGCAACATTCTCATGCTGGAGCTGCCGGCTACCTATCCTGAGGCAGATCTGTCTGATCCTCGGTGGGTGGTCAAGTCTCACTTCATCGACCGCCCCCATTCGGTGCGCGAATTAGCCACCGAAGAACCGCTGGAAGTCGGCATCCCTGGGCCTTTTACCCGCATCGAGGTAACCCTGCGCGATGGCGATGAGGACCTCATCGAGACCGTCACCTTCACCGGCATCACCGATGAGGCGCCGTTCATCGTCTATGACCGCACCACGCTCATCGCGCCGCAGGGCACGCTGGAGGCCGCTGAGCCCCTCGGCATCTGGGCCGGCTGGGAAGTGGGCCCGCTGCCGGATCAGGTCAGGGTGCCGCAGAGGGAACCGGTGGACGTCGCCAAGCACGGCGATTTTGAGTGGGACTTTGACGTCGCCATCCTGCCCAACGCCCGGGGCCTCGACAACGAGCCGGTGTTCACCAAGTCGCCGCGCGTGCACCTCATTGCGGAAGGGGAGTGGCGCATCGATCTCACTTACGCGCCTCTCGGCGGCGAGCAGGAGGAGATTTCGGAGCAGACCTTCGACGCAGGCATCGCCGAGCCTTTCCCGGGTGACCTCTACGAAGACCCGTGGGTGGGCCGCTACAAGGTGTCGCTGTGGCACGACGAGCAGCTTGTCGACGTCCGCTTCATCTCCCTCGCCGAGGGCCTCCACATGCGTGCGACCAACGACGGCCCGCGCGGCATGGATTTCCGCATCATCGATGCCCTCGGTGCGCACTCAGCCTTCAGCTACACGTTGGCCTCCCCGCCAAAGAAGCCCATCGCACTGGAAAAAGGCCTGAGCACCTTCGAGGACACCGAGGTCTCGCGCCGCGAGGTCGTGGCCAGTGAGGCCGGCTATGAGCTGGAATTCGATGTCTGGCCCGAGGCTTTGTTCAGCCGCGTCAAGCGCATCGGCCTAGAGCCCACCGAGCACTCCGATAAGCCAGTAATTTTCGCTGGTCAGCTCGATCAGGACGATATGTTTACCGTCCACTCGCCGCGCCCGTTGCCGCTGGCGAAGTTCGTCACCATCGACGGTCGGCAGAAGATCAAGGAGCTGGCGCGCACCTCGAGGACCACGCAGGCGGTCACCAGCCTCGCCGTCCCCAACGCCGCGCTGGCCAACGCCGTGCGCAAACAGCCAACGGCAGAGCTCTTCCTCATGTGGTCCACACTGTCCTACGAAGATTACCTGGACTCCCTCCCGGCGGGGGAGCGCGAGGCTCACCAGGCCCGCAGCTTGGAGCGGCGCATCGTCGAGTACGAAGCTTCCGCATCCACCAGCCTGATCTATGCGGCGCTGGCCACCGTCCGAAAGTCCCCATTCGTCAGCCGCGGCCTGCTTAATGGCGATGAAATCATCATTGAACAGAACGCAGAACCGCAGGCAGATTTAGTGGGCTGGGCCTGGCCATTGGCCGAGCCCACCGTAGCGCCCACCCAACTCACGCCCACCGAAGAGGGGTTTGAGCTGCCCGCCGACCTTGCTGAGCAGGGCTCGCTGCTTGTCGACGTCCGCGAGCTCCGCGCCTCCTCCAACCTCGCCGCCCCTGCACGCCCCTCCAGCGCCTCCATTGTGATCACGCCAGAAGGCTCACCGGCGGCACTCGCATCAAAGGACTGGACCCCGGAGCAGCTCTGGGACACCTTCCGCGCGCTCCACGTGCTCTCCCAGCGCAGCCCCAACCCGAAGCTGCAAGCGATGTTCGACAGCACGATTGACCGCCTGCGCGCCCAACCGGAGGCCGCGGTCCACGCTCTAGCGCGCACCGGCGTCAGCGTGAACCAACAAGCCCGCTCGCTTGCGCGCACGCGCTTGTTCCACTCCCCGCTGGAGGCCGCCGCCGAGTCCGGCGTCGATAGCTACCTGGATCTCCTCCTCGATCCTTCAGCCAGCGAGAACCCCGAGCTCACCGCCGTGCGCGAGTCCGGCGCAGATGGTCTGACCCGCCCGATGCTGCTCAATGCCGCGACCATTCACAGCCCCACACCGCCCGTCGACGATCTGATGGGGGAGGCCGGCCGCGTCGCCGCGCTGCGTGAGTGCTTTGCCAACAACGGCGCCCTCGATGCGCTGGGCACCATCGAGCACCTGCGCAAGGACGCCACGGCACTGGCCTCGCTGGTGCAAAACGCGGGCGTTGACATGTCCGTTAGCCACACCCTCATCGCGTTGGGCGCCTTTGCCAGCGGAAACACCGCCGACGAGCTCAATGCCGCTGCGTGGATGCCCTATATTTCCTATGCCTTCGCCCTGGCCTCCCGCGCTGCGGCGAACGACATCATCATGGAAAGCCCGCTGCTCAAGGAAGACATGCCCATGCTTGCCGACGTCCTCCCGCTTGCCCCCCGCCTCTTCTTCTACGACCTCGTGACGGCCGAAGCTCTCTTCCGCGATCGCGACATGTGAGCGCGTGAGGTGTGCCACAATAGGTGAGCATGAAGGTTATCTCCACGAACGTCGCTGTCCGCCGCCCCGAGCCGCATGGGCGACACGAGTACACGGGCATCGATAAGCAGCCACGCCCCTTCCTGGACCTGGAGATACCTGGGCCCAACTACGGTGACGGCTCCGGCGTGGTGGGGGATTCCATCGGTGACCACGCCCACCACGGCGGTGCCGAGAAGGCCGTCTATGCTTATGCCCGCGAGGAGCTCGACTACTGGGAGGGCACGCTCAACCGCGTGCTGCGTGGTGGCTACTTCGGGGAGAACCTCACCACCGAGGGGATCTCCTGGCCGAATATGCTGATCAACCAGCAGATTCAGGTGGGGGAGTGCGTGCTCGAAGTGTCTATCCCGCGCACACCCTGCGCCACCTTCTCCGGTTGGATGGACGAGCCCGGCTGGCTCAAGTCCTTCACTGAGCGTGGCGATTGCGGTTCCTACCTGCGCATCATCGAGCCTGGCCGCATCACTTCTGGCGATGAGATTACGCTCATCGGCCGCCCCGACCACGACATCACCATGGGCATGGCCTTTGCCGCCAAGATGGGGGACAAGGAGCTAGCCCGGCGCGTCGTGGACGCCGGCTGCCTTGCCGCAGTCCACCACGATCAGCTGGTTAAGCGCCTGCAGCCCCGCGGTTAGCTAGCCATTCATAGGTTGTCGCTTGTGAACCGCGCGTGCCATCCATACGCACGAATCGTGCCTTCACCAGTGACTTCAGCGCATATCGGACCTGCGCTCGAGTAAGGTTTGTGGCTGTTTCTATTTCGCCGATAGACAGCGGTTGTGCCGCCGTACGCAGCGCCTCCGCTACGCGCGGGGCGTTAACACCCAGGCGTTCCAAGGTCACTGGTGCATCCACTCGTCGTTCCGGGCCGGTGCCTGATTCCTCCTTGCGTAGTGGCTCCCAGATACGGGCCTCTCCACGAGAGTCCGGCCGCCACATCTTCACCGTAAATTGCACGCCAGAATCTATCAGGTCAGGCTCCGGTAGTCCTTGCTCTCGCGCAGCATCCAGCATGAGCTGCACGCCGCCGCCTTCGCCCTCAATAACAAAAGAGCCATCGTCTGCTTTGAGATATCGGCACAGTCTATAGAGCCGCTGGTTAATCTCCTGGCGCGCCAGATCTCTCGACTTGAGCTGTTCAACCGTCAGATCCCGTAGGCCTCCTGGACTGGAGATAACCATCTTGTCCGGTAGTAGGCGGACATCAATCGATTTACCCGCACCCAACGTATTTGGCCCAAGATCACGGTGCACCAATGCATTAGCCACGGCCTCTCGAATGGCCGGAAGGGGAAGTTCAGGAACTTCCACCATTGATCCGTCCTCTCGATATCGCCGTACGGCGGCTAAACGTTGCCTTACCCATCCCATTACCGAGTTCAACAGCACCGGAACGGGCCCCTCAAAGGTCTCCAACCCCAGCACTCGCCCGTGCTTCGAACCATTTGGTAGCCTTTGCGCCACCGTTACTGCTAAGGAGGGAAAATGCCCTTGGGGATAGAAACCCAGCGCATACAGGCCAGCAAGGGTCAGCTCTCCAGTCGCGGTCGTCACCGCTAGCGCCCGTAAGACGTCCTCATCTTGAGTAAGTCCCGATAGTCGCCGATTCTTTTTCCGCGCCTGAACCAAGAAATCTTGCACCACGTCGCTATCTAGGTCTGCAAGGCTCGTGCCTTCCACAATCGTCGTGTCATAGGACACTGCCTCTTCGGCATGCAGCTTTGCCACGTCCATCATGCGCAGCTCCGAGGCACTCATACGGTAGTCCCCATCAGCCATTCGAAGATACGCTTCTCCCCTGTAGATAGCAGGCTTATCAATAATCGGAAGACCCGTAACCTCCGCAATCACGACATGCGTGCCACCTATTGCCACACTGTCGGTATGCACTGTGACTGGAGGGGTGATGGCATGACGCGCCTGCGAGGCCAGAGCAGCCTCCATCTCCGAAGGATTCTCAATGCCAGTGACAATGAATCCTTCCTTCTCATTGACACCAAGAATGATAAGGCCGCCACTCGGCATGTTTGCGAACGCGCACAATGTCTGCGGTAGAGAGTCCGGAATGCCCCCTTGAGCGGTTTTGACCTCGACTGTTGTTGAATCACCGCCGCGCAACTCAAGCTCAGCCAATAGCTCTCTCAGCTGATTCTCGGACCAATTGTTCACGATGAATACCCGCCCTCAATGTTAACAATGACGGCTCAATGCTAACTTCATTCCTCTTCAATGACAAGAGTTCTCATTGATCTTCCCATTGAGGTGTCATTGACATTCTCATTGAGGCCAAATTATGGCCCTGAAACCCCGTATGTTTAAGCTTTATCTAGCGCATAAACCGCAATGAGTGGTTGGATAAGAGTTATCCAACCACTCATTTGCTGTCTGACGAATGGATAGCCTCTACAAGCCTCACTACGTTACCGAGAGCTGGATCCCCGAATCAGGCTCCGGCACTCCCCGGCGCGATAAGGCCGGAGGCCCTTTTTAGGTCTATGTCCCTGACCATCTTGTAAGTAAGGCATGGAGTTTTCCCCAGAGCTCACCAGCCGGGCAGCACGTATCGAGCGAGAGATCTTGGAACTCAACCGTCATGCTGCTTCTGGCCAGTTGGAGTCTGTGGCCCGCTTACTCATGCGTTCTGAGGCGATTTCTTCCTCACGCATTGAAGGTATTGCGCCCAACGCCGATAAGGTTGTCCTCGCGGAACTCGCCCAAGTAGAAGAAGTCCGTGGTTTTAAGGAAGGCGCGGAAGAGGTTGCGCGTAACCTCACCGTTCTGTGTTCCATTGAGAAGAGCTTTGCCACCGAACCAACATCTCCATCGGCCTTCTTGAAAAGCTCCAAAGAGAGTTGATGGGGGAGAAGGGCTCTATCCCCACTGGTCTTCGCACTATTCAGAACTGGATTGGTGGAAGTAACCACACACCCATTGGGGCCGAGTTCATCCCAGCGCCCCCAGGCCTAGTCCATGACCTCGTGGACGACTTATGTCTTTACCTCGATGGCGCTTCGCACGGTGCTCTCATCCAGGCCGCAATTGCTCACGCTCAGTTTGAAACGATTCATCCCTTTGCAGACGGCAACGGGCACGTTGGCCCTGCTCTCATTCATGGAATTCTTCTGCGCCGCGGGCTTACGAAGTACACCATTCTGCCGGTAAGCCTCCTCCTCGGTACGCGGTCCAAATCGAAAGCTACCTGCCTTTTCGCACCATCGAGCGTTGTAAAATCCTCACCATGGAGCGCACGTATAAGTGGGAGCATGTCGAGACTCCCCTCATCCGGAACGAGGCCGCAGTTCATTTTTTAGGAGCCGGTTTGACCGCTTCCGGAGTGCAATACGGCGATGGATACGAGGCCACGTGGGAGCTGCGCGCCGCGGAGAACTGGATGACCGAACGTGTGTCGGTGAACGTTGAAGGCGACGGATGGGGGCGAAGCCTCGAGCTGTTTAGGTCCGAACAAGGCGTGTGGTCGGCGGAAACCAATGAAGAGGGCGCCCAGCCTGAAGATCTGCCCTCCCCCGGTATCGTCCAGTCAGCCGACCTGAAAGCCGCACTCGATTGCGATCTCGGCCTGTGCCCTCTCACCAACACAATGCCTATTCGTCGCTTGACGCTGCTTGAGACTCAGGTTCCGAAAACGCAGCTGATCATGGCTTGGATTGATATGCCGTCCCTCCAGGTGATCGCATCAGACCAGTACTACAGCTCCGTCGATGCTGAAACTGTCCGATACAAAAGCGGAACACGGGGAGTCGACGTCGAGTTGGAGGTCGACGGTGACGGAGTGGTCGTACACTACCCTGATCTCGCACGGCGGGTCTGATCCGGAAACAACTCTAACTAAGCTGGGCGGTATGAACGACCTGACCATCGCGCCTGGCCCAGGGATCCCCGGGGGTCTGGTCATCGTCGCCGCCGACCTGACGGAGCGGTTCGCGAAGTCGTCGGGACCAGGCGGCCAAGGCGTCAATACTACGGACAGCAAAGTGCAGCTTTCCGTCGATATCGCTACGTGCTCATCGCTTTCCGACGCCCAGCGTCGCCGCGTCCTTCACAACCTCGAACACCGCCTAGACGGCACAGTGCTCACCGTGAGCGCGTCGACGCAGCGCTCGCAGGCCCGCAACCGCGCCGAGGCACGCGAACGCATGGCCGCCCTCTTGCGCGAGGCGCTCGCTCCGCCTCCTCCCCCGCGGCGCAGGACCAAGCCGACGCAGAGCTCGGTGCGACGCCGTCTCGAAGCGAAAAAGCGGCGCTCGGAACTCAAGTCCACGCGACGGCGGCCCCAAATTCCCTAGTTCGAACCATCCGCGTGCATATCCTCACGCTGACGGACCTGGTTCGGGTAACCGCTACGCTGAGACAGCTTGGACCGGTTGAATCCGCTTGATTTCCGAGAGGATCTTGTCTTCCGCCACGTCCAAGTCATATTGAGCCTGTAACCCGAGCCAGAACTGGGGGCTCATCTCGAAAAACTTCGCTAGACGAAGGGCCGTGTCAGCGGTTACAGCGCGCTTACCGTGAACAATTTCGTTGATCCGGCGGGGCAGAACGCCGATGGAGACGGCGAGCTTGTGCTGGGTGATCCCCATTCCTTTGAGGAAGTCCTCCATGAGGATCTCACCGGGGTGAACCGGAGGGAGCTTGTCAGTGGTAGTCAACGATCTCAACCTCCTCTGGCCCCGGGGCGGACCACCGAAAACAGATCCGCCACTGGTCGTTGATTCAAATGCTGAACTTACCCCGCTGATCACCTTTCAACGCCTCGAGCCGGTTTCCCGGGGAATCCGTAACTCATCAAGAGTCTGCGCGTACCCAAGCTGGCGCAGCTTCCACAGACGCTCAGTGTCCTTGTCAGCGAACGACTGGATCATGCTTCACCCTATCCCCCATAACGCGAAGCGTGAATAACGCTACACGTTAAATTTGAACTCCACGGTATGTTGTTGCAAAGTTACTTTCTCGTTAGCCTGCAACAATCAGAAAACTGCAATTACGTCAGCACACAGAGAACATATGGGCGCATGGAAACACGTAAAGGTTTTGCGGGATGGCGTAGACGTCAACGTGAAGATTCTGAGAACCTCGCCGCCCACGTCGCTCCCGCGTTGGGTGGCAGCCGAACCACAAAGGATCAGTCATCTTCTATCCCATCGACTAATTCCTGCAGGTCGCCGGACCTTCGCGCAACCGTCAGTTCAGTGCATTTTGAATAGTTCAGCGCACGTTGTATTGTTCAGTACATGCTGACTATTGCTTCACGCCTCGACGTCATGAACCGGCTCGGCCGGGCCATGGCTGATCCGACGCGTTCCCGAATCCTGATGACCCTACTCGACGGTCCGGGCTACCCGGCCGAGATTTCGCAAAGCTTGGATCTGACGCGCTCGAACGTCTCGAACCACCTGTCCTGCCTACGCGATTGCGGCATCGTCGTCGCTGAGCCGGAGGGCCGCAAGACCCGCTACGAAATTGCCGATCCGCACCTCGCGGCGGCGCTCGAAGCGCTGGTCAACGCGACGCTGGCCGTCGACGAGAATGCCCCCTGCATCGACACTGAGTGCTCGGTGCCCGGCTGCGGCGAGAAAGGAACGGACGCATGAGTTCAGCATGTGGATGCGAACACGAACCCGCCACGGAGATCGAAGAGCTCGATCGGCCATGGTGGAAGGACCCCGAGTTGCTACTGCCGATCTTCTCCGGCATAGCCCTCGTCATAGGCCTGGCGCTGGACTGGTCCGACTTGGAGACGCCCGCAACGGTACTGTATTGGCTTGGCCTGCTGCTAGGGGCGTATACGTTCGCGCCCGGCGCTATCCGGAACCTTGCCACGAAGCGCAAGCTCGGCATTGGCTTGCTTATGACGATCAGCGCGGTCGGCGCGGTGATCCTTGGTTTCGTCGAAGAGGCCGCGGCGCTGGCGTTCCTGTACTCGATCGCCGAGGCGCTTGAAGACAAGGCGATGGACCGGGCCCAAGGCGGACTGCGGGCACTGTTGAAGCTGGTACCGCAAACCGCGACCGTGCTGCGCGACGGTACGACGGCCGAGGTCGCTGCGAAGGACCTTGAGGTTGGCGAGCTGATGGTCGTACGCCCCGGGGAGCGGATCGCCACGGACGGCATCATTCGGTCCGGACGCTCCAGCCTTGACACCTCAGCGATCACCGGAGAATCCATTCCGGAGGAGGTTGCGCCCGGCGACGAGGTACCCGCGGGAGCGATCAACTCCGCCGGTGTGCTGGAGGTCGAGACGACCGCAGCTGGAACGGACAACTCGCTGACCACACTCGTCGACCTCGTCGAGAAGGCGCAGGCGGAGAAGGGTGACCGCGCCCGGATCGCCGACCGGATTGCCCGACCCCTCGTGCCCGGGGTGATGATCCTTGCGGTGCTGGTCGGTGTGATTGGCTCGCTGCTGAGCGACCCCGAGACGTGGATCACCCGTGCCCTGGTGGTCCTGGTCGCAGCGTCGCCGTGCGCGCTGGCAATCTCCGTGCCGCTGACGGTCGTGGCCGCGATCGGCGCGGCCAGCCAGTTCGGAGTAGTCATCAAGTCCGGCGCGGCGTTCGAGCGACTCGGCGGCATCCGTCACCTAGCGGTAGACAAAACCGGAACCCTTACCCGCAACCAGCCCGAGGTTACCGGAGTGGTCCCGGCAGACGGATTCGATCGGGCGCAGGTGCTTTCCTTCGCGGCGGCGGTTGAGCAGCAATCGACGCACCCCCTCGCCGCGGCGATCGTGGCAGCGGATCCCGAAGCGCCCACCGCCTTGGATATCAGCGAGGAAGCCGGTCATGGCATCGGCGGCACCGTCGAAGGCCGACGGGTGCTGGTCGGCAGCCCCCGATGGATCGACGCCGGGCCACTGAAGGCGGACGTTGAGCGTATGGAGTCCGAAGGCCAGACCTGCGTCCTAGTCACCGTCGATGACGCTCTCGCCGGGGCGATCGGGGTGCGCGACGAGTTGCGGCCCGAGGTGCCCGATGCCGTGCAATCCCTGCACGACAACGACGTGGAAGTGCGCATGCTCACCGGCGATAACACTCGCACCGCCCGGGCGCTGGCTGAAATCGCTGGAATCGACGACGTGCGCGCCGAGCTGCGACCGGAGGACAAGGCAAGCATCGTCGCCGAACTCTCCTCCAAGACGCCGACGGCGATGATCGGCGACGGCATCAACGACGCGCCGGCACTGGCGGGCGCAACGGTGGGCATTGCGATGGGAGCAACCGGCTCTGACGCCGCGATCGAGTCCGCTGACGTCGCCTTCACCGGCCACGACCTCCGGCTGATCCCGCAGGCGCTGCAGCACGCCCGCCGAGGCAGCAGGATCATCAACCAAAACATCGTGCTGTCTCTGGCCATCATCATCGTGTTGATGCCACTGGCGATCAGCGGTGTACTGGGCCTGGCCGCCGTCGTGTTGGTACACGAAGTCGCCGAAGTCATCGTGATCTTGAACGGCCTGCGGGCTGCACGAGCGAAACGCTGAGGCTGTGACCGGCAAGTCTTATAAGGGTTGAACCACGCGCCGAGCGCACACACACGTTGGACCAGGCGAGTCATTCGAGTTCACCGCCTGGTCCTTCTCGATGCGTGCAGGCACGGGAACTGTGGGTGAACCTAATAGTTCAACGGCCTGATACCGCTTGCAGATTCTTCACACGAGGTAGCGGAATGGACCGAGGCCGAACGAAAACCGGAGTTAGAGACAGCGCTCTTCAACCTACCCCCAATAACGCGAAACGTCATTAACGCCTCGCGTTACACGTTGAACTTGAACTCGACCACTTCGATATCAGTCGCCAAGAAGTCTTCCGGTGGTGCATGCGCTACAACACCCGCAGACAGCACTCCTGGTGCAACTTTCTAGCCCCCAATGACTTCGAAGCACTCACATCAGCTACGCTGACCCAAGCAGCATAGCTAACCCCCGACGTGTCTACTTTCCGGGGGTCAGGCCCGTCATCCTTTAATCCAACCGGTGTGCGGTTAGCACAAATGTGGCCGGAGGTGCGGGATGGTGTGGGTAATAGCTTTCGGGGAGCTATTCTTTGGTGATTTGTGGTGTGTGGTCTGGGGTTATGGTGGCATGCGGACACACTTTTCTTTACTTAACCCTCAAAAGCTGCATATTAGGTTATGCTAAGTTAATTCACGCTTGCTGCACTTGTGCCACCACTTTGGCCAACGCAGCCCATAAACCCGTTATTTCCGCATCATGAGACAAGGAGCGCGTGTTGTCTAGCAACCCGTTTGATGACGAACAGGGCAGCTTCTTCGCCCTTATCAACGACGAGGGACAGTACTCGTTGTGGCCTACGTTCGCCGCCGTGCCAGACGGATGGACCGTGGCTCTGGGAGACCCTTCCCGTGGCGTAGACGGCGGGGTATCGCGGGACGAGGCGATGGAGTTCATCGACCGCGAGTGGACCACCTTGCAACCGGCAGGAAAGTCTCACGCTTAAGTGAGTGCCGTACTTCCCACTGCTTTGCCTGGTGAGTCCGCTGCGGAGATTGGCCGCCTGCTCCGTCGCACCGCAACTCCAGCAATTAGTGCGGTGCTGTTCACTTTCGCCGGTGCCTTGCTCTCTCTGGTGCCCATTTATCTGCTGGCCAGCGTCATCGATGCGGTAGCCGCCGGTGACGGCAAGTCTGGCGTGCTGAAGGTGATTGTGTGGGCTGCCGTGGCGTGTGTTGGTACTGCCGTTGTCGCTGGCCTTGCGGAGGCGCTGACGGGTGTGACGATTGCCCAGGTAGTTGCGAAGTTGCGTGAGCGCGCCGTCGCCGCGGTGCTGAATCTGCCTTCCACCACGGTGGAGTCCCTGGGCCGGGGAGAGGTGCTGGGCCGAGTTGGTGCGGATGTCGCCGCGCTGGTGAGCAGTGCCCGCAAGTCGGTTCCATCGACCCTCAGCGCGCTGGTGATGGTCGTGGTGGCCAGCGCTGGAATAGCGGGGTTGGATTGGCGCCTCGCGTTGGCGGGGCTGTGCGGGATTCCGTTCTATGCGCTGGGGTTGCGATGGTATCTTCCTCGTTCTGCCCCTTTGTATCGACGCCAACGCGAATTAGAAGCCGGTGTCATCGGTTCCTTGCAAGGTTCTATGGAGGGCATTCGTTCGGTTCGTTCGCATCGGCTGGTGGATAGCCGCCAAGGTCTCACCAGGCGCTACGCGCAGGCTTCGCGGGACGAATCAATCGCTGCGTTTCGTGTGTTTTCCGGGCTGGTGGCGCGGGAGAACTTCGCGGAGTTCATGGGGTTGTCAGCCCTGTCTGTCGTAGGCTGGTTGCTCTTCCGCGAAGATGCGGTGACGGTGGGCGAGATCTCGGCAGCGTTGATTCTGTTCCACCGTCAGTTCGTGCCGATCGGCACGATTCTGTTCACCTTTGATGAACTGCAGCGCAGCGGGGCGGCCTTGGGGCGCATCGTGGGACTCATTCGCTCCGCGGGTGCGGATACGCCACAGCCGATTGATGACTACTCCTCGCATCGGCAGAGTCCAGCTGTAGAGGTCAAGGGCCTGAATTATCGGTACGAGGATGGCCCAGAGATCTTGCATGACTTGGCGTTCCACATCCCTGCGGGGTGCACGGTATGCGTGGTCGGCGGATCGGGAGCTGGCAAGTCCACGGTTGCGGAAATTGTCTCTGGAACCCTCGAGATGGCAGAGCCGGGTGTGATCACCGTTGGGGGGTGCGACGTGGTGGGAATGAGTGCGCAAGAAAGAAGCTCGATCTTTTGCGTTGCCTCCCAGGAAAACTACGTCTTCGCGATGAGTTTGCGCGATAATCTCCTGCTGGCAGCCGAAGGTGCCAGCGACGCAGAAATATGGGATGCGCTGCGCCGAACCGGTGCGGAAGATTGGTGCACATCCTTGTCCCATGGCGACAAGCAGGGCTTAGACACAATGCTGGGCGAAGGGGGCCTGCACGTAGATGCGGTGGCGGCACAGCGTCTGGCGCTGGCCAGGGTGGCATTGTCTCGGGCTGGCGTCGTCATTCTTGACGAATCAACGGCCGAAGATGACGGTGACCTCGAGGAAACACAGCAATCACACGAGGCCTTTTCGATGTCCTTGGAGGACGCTGCCCGCGCGGCGATCCGCGGACGGACGGCGATGGTGATTGCGCACCGGCTCAGCCAAGCAACCTCCGCCGATAGCGTGGTGGTGATGGAGCGCGGGCGCGTGGTGGAAACAGGTACGCACGAGGAGCTGGCAGCAAGAAACGGAACATATGCCGATATGTGGACCGCCTGGAATGAGCAGGGGAGGCAGGCGCGTGTCTGACAACAAGGTGGTGACGCTGCGCGGGCTGGTCAGAAAAAATTCTCGCGCGATGGCTCTGAGTGGCTTGTTGCTGAGCATCTACCACGTGGCAGAAGCCATGATTGCGGTGTTACTGGGATGGTTGGCGCACAGTCTTATCGCTAGCGAGAATGTGTGGCACCTGGTGGGTGGAATCGCAGCCTTAGGCGCTACGCTGGCGACGGTGTCTGTGAGCTGGCAGACAGGGTTCCGGATACTGCAGGCTACGTCGGCTCGGAACGTATGTGAATTGCGGGCAGGCATCACCTCGCAGGTGGTGAGCCATGGTGGGCATTCCGACGATGCGGACAGTCTGCCTCGCCAGGAATTGCCCACGGTGGTGGGTGAAGACGTGGTGCAGGCGGTAGACATCATCGAAGTGGTCCCGGTGGGGATCAGTGCGCTGGTGGGAGCCATTTTCTGCACGATTGTTCTGGCGCTGATTGATCTGCCACTGGGAGTGGTGGTGTTGGTGCTCAGCGCGGTGGTGTTGATAGTCCTGCACCGGCTGTCTCAGATCATTGAACGCCGCGCGGAGCGGCAACAAACTCTGCTCGCGCGAGTGACCGCGCGCATGACCGACATTCTGCAGGGGCTGCCGGTGATCTCGGGAGTGGCTGGCGCGCATCCGGCCTACCGTGGATATGCGCGTAAATCTGAAGAGGCGTGTGCGGATGCTCGGAAGCTCGCGTGGGTCAGCGGAGGTTATGAAGCCGTGGCGATGGGCAGCAATGTGCTGTTGCTGAGTGCGGTGGGCCTCTACGCGGGCTATCGAACCATTTCCGGCGATGTGACGTTGGGGGAGTTGGTCACCGTGGTGGCGCTGTCACAATTTATCGCGGAGCCGATGCGGCAGTGCAGCAGAATGCCGCGCTTCATTGGATTGGCGAGGGCTTCCGTTCGGAGGCTGCAGCGCGTGGCGGAAGCTCAGCGGCTGCGTGAGGGGCAGGGCGTGCCATCTGCTCAGATTGGCACGCCTGCCATTTCCATGCGCGGTGGAGACGGTGAGGCCGAAGGAGACGGCGAGGTCGAGGGATCAGAGCAGGCTTCCGTGGCGTTCGCAGAGGGGCGACTGACGGTGGTGCACTGTTCAGCCGCATGGGCAGATGCTCTGGTGGATGCGTTGGTCGCGGGGGAGTCGATGGAGCTTGGCTCCCTGACTAGGCCACAAACTCAACAACTGTGGATCCGGGGGCGCGATATTTGCGAGATCTCGGTAGACGATGTGCGTTCCGCTGTGCTTGCCGAGCCTCGGAAGCCGGCATTGTTTGGGGACACAGTGGGGCAGGCGGTGCTGCGGAGCTCTGGAGAGGGCAGGGCGGAGGATGCAGTAGACATTCTTAACGCCTTAGGGCTCGATGAACTGGCGCCGGGGGCGGCTCATTCAGCCGGGGTATTGGATCACGAGCTGACCGAAGGTGCGCGCAATCTTTCCGGTGGTCAGCGGCAGCGGCTGGGATTGGCACGAGCGCTACTGGCTGAGCCGGAGATGTTGGTGATGGTTGATCCGGTCTCGTCAGTGGATTCAATGACGGGCATGAAAGTGGCGCGTGCGGTGAGAGATATTCGCCGCGGGCGTACCACGGTGGTCCTGTGTGTGGGGAGGGCCTTCCAGTCGGTAGCCGAGGACGTAGTTGATGTGAAGCCTCTAGCTGGGAGTTTGCGGACGCGGGGTGAGCAATTCCCGCTAGGGGGTTGTTGAGCAATAGAAGATAGGTTAGCCTACCCTTTGCATTGCCTACCCTAAGAAGTTGGTTGGCGCATCCTACAGAGAGGCCATAGTGACCATCATCGATCGTCAAGCTCAGACATCCGCAGAGCGCAGTACCCACGAAAATTCCGTCCGCGACATCGTCGGGATCGGCATCGGCCCCGGAAACCTCGGGCTCGCGGTAGCTATCGAAGAGCAAGCTCCAGAACTCGATGCACTCTTTGTGGAAGCCCGCCCGGAATTCAACTGGCACCCAGGCATGCTCCTCGAAGGATCCAACATGCAGATCAGCTTCCTTAAAGACCTGGTTACGGTGCGCAATCCGCAGAGCCGCTTCAGCTTCATCAACTACTTGCATCACAGCGACCGCTTGATTGATTTCATTAACCGCCAAACCTTCACCCCGGAACGCGTGGAATTCGCCGATTACCTCCGATGGATCGCGGATCACATCACCGTGGACACGCAGTACAACACCACCGTGACGTCCATCGAGACGCTTCCGGAACTGGCCGCAGACGGAGCTCGTTTTGTGGTGCACGTCCGCAGGAAGTTAGGAAGCGGTGAGTCCGAAGGGCAGCGAGCTCAGCAGTCGGAGTCCATTCGCTGCCGCAACGTGGTGGTTGCCCGCGGGCTGGAAGCCAAGATGCCTGCGTGGGCAGAGGACAGCTCCTTGGACACCTCGCGCATCTTCCACAACATCGATTTGCTCCCGCGCACCAAGAAGCTGCTGAACAGTGGGTGGGATATCCGCCGAGCTTTGGTGATCGGCGCGGGCCAGTCCGCAGCCGAGGCCATCCGGTACTTCCACGATTGCCCGCATATCGATACCGTCACGGGCAGCTTGAACAGCTACGGCTTCATCCCCGCCGATGACAGCCCCTTCGCCAATCGGGTGTTCGACCCGGAGGCCGTTGATGACTTCTTCCATGCGCCCGATGCGATCCGCAACGAGCTGTTGATCCGCCACCGGTACACCAATTACGCCTGCGTGGAATCTGAGCTCCTCGATGAGCTCCACGACCGTCAGTATCGGGAAAGCGTCACCGGGCGTCAGCGGCTCGATATTCGCCGGACCACGGAGGTGCTCGGTGCGCGTAATTGTTCCGACGGCAGCGTCGACGTGGACATTCGCCACCGAGTAACCGGAGACGTGGTGACAGAAAACTTTGACGTGGTGGTGTGCGCCACGGGCTTCCGATCTCGCGGTCTTGCGGGGATTCACGCTGATAGTCACGGCAGTGAAGAATTCACCGTCACTAGGGATTACGGCGCCGTGCTCAATGGCGAGCGCGTGCCAGGACTCTTCGTGCAGGGAGCAACTGAGGCCACGCATGGACTCGGTTCCACGTTGCTCTCCAACATCGCGACCCGCTCCGGGGAACTGGTGGAGGCCATCACGGGTCAGCAACGCACGCATCGTGCGCCGGCGGATGAAGATCTCCGCTCCGAGCAACATCGGGATTCTTCGCACCTGATCGCAGGCTGATTTTCCCGAGCCGTGCTCCGCTTGAGGTTGGCTGACACCTAGCCCGACGTCCGCCATCCGCGTCTGATTCCCTGTTTCCCCATCAACCGAAAGGCTCTTTGTGCCCACCCGATCGTCTGCTCACACTCCGTTTTCCTCTGGCGATACGCTTGCTTCTCGAGATGGCGGCGCCGTCATCGGTCATGGCCGCAGTGAACAGGATCGGATCGCCCAGCAGCGCATATGGAATGACACGGATCAGGATCGCGATCGCCCGGACCTGATTAGCCTGCTCCTGCAGCATGCGCAGGAGACCCCGGATGCGCTCGCAGTGGTGGATGACCGGCACAGACTGACCTATGCGCAGCTCGTCGCCCATGCAACTGCTGTAGCGCGAAATTTGCGGGAACACGGTATTGACGCTGGTCAGAGTGTGGGAATCTCCCTGCCGCGCAGCGCGGAGATGGTGGTGGGTATCGTCGCCACGTTGCTCGCCGGTGGCAGTTTTGTCCCGCTAGACCCCTCGTGGCCGCAGGCGCGCCGGGAATCCGTCACCCACGATGCCAGCCTGAGCTTCGTACTCACGCCGGACAACTGCGCGCTCACCGAAGACGCGCTATTCGACCTCGATGCCACCCGCGAGCTGTTCACCCCGCCGTCCACGGACAGCGTTGCGTACGTCATCTTTACCTCTGGCAGCACCGGCCGCCCAAAGGGCGCAATGATCCGCCACGGTGCGATCGTGGAGCGCTTGCTCTGGCAGCGCGATCAGATCCTGTTCTTCGGCCGCGATGATGCCTCCCTGTTCAAGGCACCGCTGGCCTTTGATATCTCCATCAATGAGATCTTCCTGCCGCTGGTTTGCGGGGGCCGCGTGGTGGTGGCCGCGCCGGGCGTGGAGCAAGACCCCCAACGCTTGGCCCGCCTCATCCATCGCGAGGGCGTGACGTTTGCGTATCTGGTTTCGAGTGTTCTCGACGTCATGCTCAAACAGGCCGAAGGCACGAATCTATTAGACAGCTTGCGGCATGTCTGGTGTGGCGGAGAGATGCTCACCCAGGCGCTGTTCCGTCGCTTTCGCCAGCAGCTGGCCATCCCGCTGTACCACGGGTACGGGCCAGCGGAAGCTACCATCGGTGTCTCCCACGTCATCTACCGTGACGACGAGGATCGCCTCAACACGAGCATCGGTGTGGCCAATCCCAACTGTCGGCTCTATGTGCTCGATGAGCACCTGCGGGTGGTTCCAGACCAAGAAATTGGTGAACTCTATGTGGCCGGATTCCTGCTGGCCAAGGGGTATATCAATGCCCCAGGACTCACGGCCAGCCGCTTTGTTGCGGATGTGTTTGCGTCGGACGGAACCCGGATGTACCGCACGGGAGACCTGGTGCGCCGGCACAACGACGGCTCGCTGGAATTCGTGGGGCGGGCCGATAATCAGGTGAAAATCCGTGGCATGCGTCTGGAGTTGGAGGACGTGGAATCTGCGCTGGTGGGACACCCAGATGTGGAGGCGGCGAGCGTGATTGCTCGGGAGGGGCGACTGCTGGGCTACGTGACGGTGACTGCGGGCCTCGTGGGTGCTGCGATCCGTAGTTGGTGTGCCGAGGTACTGCCCGAATACATGCTGCCCGCGATTATCACCGTCATGGATGAGTTGCCGCGGACGGCCAACGGAAAAGTGGATCGGAAGGCACTGCCGGAACCTGATTGGAGCTCGCTCACTGATGCCCCGGCCGATGCTGAACGTGACGGGGAAACCGTTGCTCTGCTCGCGGAGGCAATGGCTGAAGCATTGGGGGTTAGCGCGGTGGGTGCGGAGACGGACTTCTTCGATATCGGTGGCGATAGCCTGCGGGCCATCACCCTGGTCTCGGCTCTGGGACGGCGCGGGGTGGAGGTGAGTGTGGGAGATATTTTCTCTGCGCGCACTCCACAGCAACTGGCTCGGTGCGCCGAAGAGCGCGGAACCTTCGTGCAGGATCCAGACGATGAACCAACCGGTGAGGTGCAGTCGCTGCCGATTCTGCGCTGGTTCGATTCCATTACTGATCACGTGGACGGCTTCATTCAGTCCGTGGAGTTTTCAGTTCCAGAAGATGTGGATGCGCAGCTGGCCGGGCGAATGGTGGCTGACGTGCTGCAGGCGCACCCTGCACTGCGGGCCCGTGTGCAGCGGAATCCCTTGCGGCTGGAACTCCCGGAGGAATCTGCCGAAGAAGCGGTGGCGATCCACCCCACCACGGACATCGCTGCGCTTTCTGAACTGCTGGATCCGGCAGTCGGAGTGGTGGTAGCGGCTGGGCTGGTGCCCGGAAGATTGCGCCTTGTGGTGCATCACCTGGTGGTCGATGGCGTGTCATGGAACATTATCGGCGAGGACCTCGCCGCGGCGTATCGCGGGGAACAGCTCGCGCCGGAGCGGACGTCCCTGCGCCGATGGACGCAGCTGCTGCAACAGGCCGTTGATACTGGCGAATTCGCGGAGGATGCCAATAGTTCCCTGCCCCCATTGCCGAGTGCAGATGAACCTCTGCGGGACCCGCAGGTGCCAGCGCTTGCTGACAGTCCCGAGAAAGCGCCCACAGTCCGTGAGGAGCGCAGCGTGGTACATGAGGCATCAGTGCAGATCACGGACGAATTACTGGGTGCGGTGCCCCACGCTTTCCGCACGGGGGCGAATTCCGTATTGCTTACGGCATTGAGCGTGGCGTTGGCGCGTTGGCGTCGAAACAAACAAACATGGACCCTGGTGGAGATGGAGGGGCACGGCCGCGAAACCCGATTCGTACCCGGGCCACAGGGCAGGGAAGCAGACCTTTCACGCACGGTGGGCTGGTTCACCTGCCTATATCCCATGCTGATCGACCCCACCCGGGCGGCAGTGCAGGAGGCCTCCACAGAGGTCGAGGGCAGCATCGCCCCGCTAGCGCTGGCACTCAACGCAGTGAAAGACCAGCTCGCGGCCATCCCCGGCAACGGCGTTCCTTACCAGGCCCACACCTGGTTGCATCAGTCCGCGAAGACCCCTCCGCAGGCACAGGTGCTGTTCAACTACTTGGGGCGCGTATCCGCAGGAGCACAAGATTTCGCTCCCGCGGGTTCCACCGGCCAACTCGGCGAGCAACGCGACCCGGACCAGCCGTTGGTCCGCGAGCTGGAGTTCAACGCGATCGCCGAAGACACCGGCGAGGGATACGTCCTGCGCACCACGATCTCCTGGGCGCGCGGCAGGATCTCCCCCGAACGGATCGACGAATTGGTCGCGCACTGGGATGTGGCATTGCGCGAGGTGGCAGCGCTTGCCGATCACGGCGTGTTGTCCGTGGGCGACGTTGCCCCCGCACCCGTGAACTCTGCGGACCTGGCACGAATCACTGCGCAGAGCTCCGCGGAGCTGCAGGACGTGCTGCCGCTGACCCCGCTGCAGCACGGCATGTACTTCCACTCGCTATTCGAGGAATCGGCCAGCTCGTATGTGGAGCAACAGGTCTTGCGGGTGGAATGCAGCGAACCGTTTGACCGGGAGCGATTCGCCCGCGCTGCGCGTAATTTGATCCGACGCCACCCCGCACTGAGCACCCGCCCTTGGGAAACTGACGGTGGCGATGTGGTTGCCGTGATTGATCCGGGGATTGCCGAGCATTTGCGGGTGGACTTTCGGGACGTGACGGTGCCTGCCGAGTTGGCTGGGCCTGGATTAGACGGGTGGCTCGTGCAGCGTACGGAAGAGATTGCCGCTGATGACCTCTCGCGGGGAATCTCCTTGCAGCCGCCCGGTGATGCCGCGCCCGAGCCGCTCATGCGATGGACCGTTGTGCTCCCGACCAGTGTCGATGGTGCGGTGTGTGGCCAGGACATCGCCGTGATCCAGACGGTGCATCACCTGATCGCCGACGGATGGTCCGTGCCCATCATGCTGCGGGATCTCCTGGAGATCTACCGGGATGACGATGCCCGAATCCCGCGCTACGACCCGGACGCCGGAATGGCCGGCAGCGTGCGATGGGTGGCGCGCAGAGACGCGGAAGCCGATATGTCCGTCTGGCGCGAGGAAATGCGCGAGGTACGCCCCACGGTGCTGTGCCCTAATCCTTCGAGTTCGCTCGAGCGCCGGGAGTTGCTGGTAGACGATCCGCGGACTGTTGGCTTGTCTGAGCGTGCTCGGGCAGCGGGTGTGGGCCTGCCGGATGTGGTGCACGCGGCGTGGGGGCTGGTCCTTCGCACCTTGGTGGGCTGCGAACCTGGGGCTGACGTGGTGTTTGCCACTTCCGTTTCCGGCCGTGACATTCCCGTTCTTGGCGTGGCCGATGCCGTGGGCATGCAGCTCAACACCATCCCGGTGGTCGCGCCGGGGCAATCTGATCCCACCCTGCCGGTGACCAGCATGCTGCACGCCATGGTCCATCACAACAATCAGGTCCGCGATGTGCAGCACGTCAGCCTGGCTGATATTGCCCGCGACCTGGGAACCAACGCCAGCGAACTGCTGGATACGTTGATGGTGGTGGAGGTGCCGCTATCTCCACAGGACGTGGGCTGCCCCGGCTCGCCACTACAGGTTGCTGACGTGCGCAACAATGGCGCGCCGCACTTTCCCCTGTCCGTCGTGGTCAACCCTTCCGCTGAGCACCCACTGCGCCTGATCTACGATCCGCAGCGAATCACCGAGGTACGTGCCGAAAGGATCGCGCAGATGCTCGCGGTGAGTGTGGATTCTTTGCTGTCTGAATCCGGTGCGGTGGCGACCGTGGGTGAGGTTGCAGAGGCGTTGGGTGCGGTATCTGGTGTGGACACGCTTCCTTCTTTGTGGCGACGCAGCTTCGAGCACTCCCGCGACCGGCCCGCCCTGACCAGCATCGGAGAAGACGGTGCTGCGGAGCATTGGACCTACGAAGAACTAGACGACGCCGCTCAGCGTATACGCGCTGTGCTGGACCGGAAGGTTGCCATCCACACCCCGAGAGTAGCCCTGCTCATGGAGCGCGATGCGTGGCAGGTTGCGGCCATTCTGGCGACCACGATGTCCGCCGGCACCTACGTTCCCGTGGATCCGTTGTCCCCGCAAGCGCGGGTGGAATTGATCCTGGAGGATTGCCAGCCCGATGCCGTGCTGGTGTCTCCCAGCGCGGAAAAAATGGTCTCTGAGCTGGTAGATTGTCCCGTCCTCGTGGTCAGTGAACAGACGATGAGCGGGGAAGCGAAGCCGCCTGCGGGCCGGTCGGCAAGCGTGGCCCGTGCCAATGACATCGCCTACGTGATCTACACCTCCGGCTCCACAGGGCGGCCGAAGGGCGTGGCCGTCACACACGCCAACGTGACCGCGATGCTGGGCAATGCTCGCAGCCACGTGGAGTTTTCGCAGGAGGACGTGTGGTCGATCAGCCACAGCTTCGCCTTTGACTTTTCGGTGTGGGAGATGTGGGCAGCGCTGAGCTCCGGCGGGCGTGCCGTGGCGATGCCGTATGCGCTGATGCGCTCGCCCGAGGATGCCGCAGAGGTGTTGCGTGCCGAAGCCATCACGGTGCTGAGCCAGACCCCAACCGCCTTTGCCGCGTTGGAGCCGCACCTCGGGCAGGACTCTGCGGTGCGCACGGTGATCTTCGGCGGCGAGGCCTTGGAGGCCCGCGCGGAGGCTGCCTACTGCAGTGCTCATCCGAATGTTCGGTTTATCAACATGTATGGCATCACGGAGACGACAGTGCACGTCACAGCACACGAATGCTCCGAGAATGCAGGGGAGGCCCGCAGCCCGATCGGCCGCCCGATGGACGGGTTGCGTACCTATGTTCTGGACGCGCAATTACAGCCGGTGCAGCCTGGAGAGACCGGCATGATGTACGTTGCCGGGCCGCAGGTCACCGCGGGTTATTGGGGGCTTGCTTCTACCACGGCCTCCCGCTTCGTGGCCGATCCTTTCGTTGGCGGCGGCGCGCGGATGTACTGCAGCAATGACATGGCAAAGGTGCTGAACAACGGTCATCTGGATTACGTGGGCCGCGCCGATAGGCAGGTGCAGCTGCGCGGTTATCGCGTGGAGCTGGGGGAGATCGAGAGCGCGCTGGAGAAGGTCAGCGGTGTGCGGGAGGCCACCGTGGTGGTCGTCGATCTGCCCGAAGGCCAGGTGCCGGGTGCGTTGTTGATTACGGATTCTCGTGCCGACGCAAAGGCGATCACCTCCCGAGCTGCCGCAGCGGCCCGAGACGCGCTCCCTGCCTACATGGTTCCGCAGCTATTCGCGGTGAGTACGCAGGTGCCGCAGACCATCAATGGCAAGCGGGATGAGCGCGCGATCCTGGACCTTCTGGGTGAGATTCCTGCTGCTCAGCAGGCTTCGGGCACCTCGGATCTGGTGGAGGCGATCTCGCAGGCAATTGCTGATGCACTTCGCTTGGACCGCGCCGAGGTGGAGCCGGACTCGGACTTCTTCCGCTTAGGTGGAGACAGTATTCTTGCCATCCGCGTTACTCACGCGCTGGCGCGCGCTGATCTCAACGTGACTCCGCGGGACTTCTTCTTGGGCCGCACGCCACGCAAGATTGCCGAGCGGGTCACGCCGCAGGCCACCCAGCAGAAAATCCAGGAAACAAGGCAGAGCCAGGAAGAAGCCCTGCCCAAGGACGGGCACCAGGAGATCTCGGGGGCTTTCCCCATCCCGGCGATGCTGCGCAGGCAGATGGAAAGAGGCATGAGCGACCGCTTTGTGCAGGCGCGCCGCTTGGATCTGGGGCCAGTCGCTGTGGAGGACTTGGAACAGGCCCTGCAGCAGGTAGCGCAGGCACATCCGATGCTTCGTACGCGCGTGGACACCAGTTCTGCGTTCGCGCACTTTGTTGGTGCCGAGGGAGACGGCCCTATGGTTGTGCGGGCTTTGGACGTGGATGCATTGATCGATCACATCGATATTGCTGCTGGTCGTAGCGTGGTGCTCGGGTGTGTGGATGGGTACGTCAAGGCCGTTGCTCATCACGCGGTGATCGATAGCGCCAGTTGGATGATTCTGGAAGACGATCTGCGCGATGCGCTCGCAGGGCGCAGGATTCTCTCCGAGCAGGCGAGCTACAAGGATCTTTGCCTGCAAGAACTGCACGATGCTCACACCGCAGCAGCTCAGGATGCCCTGCACTGGAGTGAACTGGCTACGCTGCCACGGCCCGTCGAGGACTCGAACCAGTGGAGTACGGATCATGTGAGCACGCTCGAAGTGAACATTGACGGACAGACCGCGCAGGTCCTGCAGAGCGTTGCACCCGACGTGATGGGTGTGGACGTTCAGGACCTCGTGGCAGGACTGGTGACCGTCGCGGTGGCTCGAACAATGGGCACGGACGCGCGGAGCTGGGCCGTGGACGTAGAAGGCCACGGACGTCCGGCTGATCATTCCTATGGTCGAACCCTCGGATGGTTTACCACCATCGCGCCGGTGGAAATCCCGTTGGCTGATCCAGCGGATGCAGCACGTGCCGCAGCGGAAATGCGCGCGCTCCACGAGGACGGCACAGCCCCGGACCGCCGCACTTATCAGGCACTGCGATACACACACCCGCAAGGGCAGCGAACCCTGGCCCATGGGGCACAGATCCTGGTCAACTACCTCGGACGGGGAGAGACTGGCGCTGTCCTCCACGCGCCGGGCGATGCCGCCTGCCAGTGGACGGATTACCTGGTGGAGGCCGATGTGTGGTCTAGCGAGCGGGCCGTAAGCATGGAGCTGTCCGTGGTGAATGCGGTGATTTCCGCCGAGCGTTTGCGCAGCGCCATCGGCGAGGTTGCTCGCGAGTTGCAGGAGCACGTCAGCCGCGAGCAATCCTCAGGACGCCGCGCTCCGCTGAGCGTGCTGCAGCGCGGAATCTGGTTCCAGTCACAGGTGGCAGCACCGGGTGCCTACGTTGCACAGACTGCGTTGACGTTTGACCGGAGACTGGATGCCGAGGCCGTGGTGGAAGCCTTCCGGGACACAGTGACCGTGCATCCAGCCATGGGCGCGGAGTTCCACACCGATGCTTCCGGCCAACCCGTGCAGAACTTGCCGTGGAGTGGACAGGGCATTGACCTCCCCGTCGAGACCACCGAAGGGGATCTCGAGGCGATCATGCACGCTGATCGCAGCGCGGGCATCGATCTCGCATCCGTGCCGCTGGCGAAGGCAACCATCGTCACCGGCCGAAGTGACGGACAGCCTGGCGACACGCTGCTTCTTACCTACCACCTGGTTCTGGTCGATGGTTGGTCGCGTGCAGTGATGCTGCAAACCTTCCTCGAGAGGCTGACGTTGAGGTCCGGCCAGGCCCGCACGCAGGGTGCGGGAGAGTTGGTTCCTCGCGGTTGTTCTATTGCTGACGCCCTGCTCGAGTCCGTTGACACTCGCAAAGAGCAGGCAGATAGCGACTATTGGGTACATCGCCTAGAGACGTTGTCTCAGCCCACGCTCGTTGCCCCGCAGGCCGCGGATATCTCTTCAGAGCACGCTGGTAGCGAGTTGCCTCGCCAGGTGTTTGCCGAGGTCAGCGAGCAGCTGACCGGCGCACTGCAGGAAAAGATCCGGGCGCAGGCCGTGACGTTGACCTCCGTGGTCAACGCAGCCGTGGCCGTGGCCTTGGGTGCTGTCACAGGGGATTCGGATGTGGTGTTTGGTCAGTCTGTCAGTGGCCGCGATGCCTTGAGCGACCCCGCCATGTCTGATGTGGTGGGAGTGCTGCTCAACACAGTGCCAGTGCGAGTGACAGCTCGGCCCGGCCAGAGCATAGAAGAACTGGTCCAGGATGTTTATCGCCAGCGCATCGAGGATATGGACCACGATTCCGCGGACCTCGGCGCCATCCAGCGGCAGCTGGGGGTAGGCACGCTGTTCGATTCCATGGTGGTGGTGCAGAACTTCCTCGATCCGCAGGCAGCAGCGGAACTTCGGGAACGCCACGGGGTTGTGGAGGAGCGCGCGGAAGATTCCACGCACTTCCCTCTGACCTGGGTATTCACTCCGGGGCCGAAGCTGGGCATCAAGCTGGAATTCCGCCACGACGTGGTGGACGAGTCCCTCGCACATTCCGTGCTCAAGGCCGCGACCGAAGTCCTGACCGCGTTTGTGGACACACCAGAGGTCCCGCTCGCTCAGCTGGCCCAGTTGGCGCCAGCCCGAGCGGAGGATTCTTCCCCGCAAAGCACGACGGAGCAGATGGCTTCCTGGCAGAAGGCCGAAGGCATTGACCGCACCATTGCGGATGAGCTCAAGGACACCGCCCAGCGCTTCCCAGATCGCATCGCGCTAGCGGATGACGCACAGCAGTGGACGTTCGGTGAGCTGATTGCTCGCTGTTCCGACATTGCGGAAAAGATCAAGAATTGCGGCGTGAACAGCGGCGATACTGTCGCCATTGCGGTGGAGCGCTCCGCGCATTCGGTGGTGGCTCTGCTGGGAGCCCTGTGGGCAGGGGTGCGCTACGCGCCGCTTGATCTGACGCACCCCGATGGGCGGCTCCGGGTCCTCGTGGAGGACAGCCAGCCCGCAGCCGCGCTGGTGGACTCGAGTTCTCGGGAGCGCATGGAGCGGATCGGTGCGCTTCCTTGCGTCGACGTCACCACTGCCGATTCCCACGCCACCACCCACACGCCTGCGGCGGTGCCCGGGGACGATGCCTACCTGATGTACACCTCCGGATCGACCGGCAAGCCCAAGGGCGTGGTGATCAAGCATCGCGGGCTGCACAACATGCTGGACAATCACCGGCGCAAGATCTTCGCCCCAGCTGCTGCCGATGGGCGGACGTTGCGGATCGCGCATGCCATCAGCTTCGCCTTCGATATGTCGTGGGAAGAGCTGTTTTGGCTGGTGGAAGGCCACGAGGTGCGGATCTTCTCCGAGGATTTGCGACGCGATGCTGCGGCCATGGTTGAGGCCATTCGCGCGCATCAGGTGGATGTCATCAACGTCACCCCGACCGTTGCCGAGCAGCTGCTCGCGGAGGGGATGCTGGAATCCGGCGCGCATCGCCCGCGGCTGGTGCTCTTGGGCGGCGAGGCTGTCTCGCACGGCGTGTGGGAGACCTTGCGAAAGGCCGATGACGTGCGCGGATACAACCTCTATGGACCCACCGAGTACACCATCAACGCCCTGGGTGCTGGCACGGATGAGAGCGCCACGCCCGTGATCGGAATGCCGGTGGATCGCACGGCGGCGTTCGTTTTGGACCCGTGGTTGCGCCCCGTTCCTACAGGAGCGCCGGGTGAGCTCTACCTCGCGGGCAGCGGCTTAGCGCAGGAGTATCATGGGCTCGCGGCGCGCACCGCCAGCTCCATGGTCGCCTGCCCGTGGGGCGCCCCGGGTGAGCGGATGTATCGCACGGGAGACATCGTCCGCGTGCGTGCGGATGGCATGTTCGAGTACCTCGGACGCAGCGACGATCAGGTGAAAATTCGTGGTCACCGCGTGGATCCCGGCGACGTCTCGGCCGCCGTGTCCCGCGGCGTTGATCCCCGCATCCTCCACTGCGTGACCGTTCCTGTTCGTATATCCGACGCCACACTCCTGGCCTGTCACCTCGTGGCCCCACAACTGCGCGATGCGGACCAGGGGGAGCGGCAGAGTTTCCTGACTGGCGTGCGTAATGCATTGCGCGAGGAACTGCCCAGCTACATGATCCCGGATCGATGGTCGATCGTGGATGAGTTGCCGGTGACGTCGAATGGAAAGACCGACCTTGCTGCACTGGGTGAGGGAGAAAGGATCACGGAGAAGGGCCGCGAACCGGCGAACGAAACCGAGGAGATCACGGCGGAGCTGTTTGCCGAATCGCTAGATATTGAGCCCGAGGACGTGCCGGTGGATGCTGATTACTTTGACATGGGTGGGCACTCCATGGCGGTCATCAAGCTCTGCGCACTGCTGCGTGGAGAGCTGGGAGTGGAGGTTGGCGTGCGCGAATTCTACGGTCTGCGGACAGTCGAGCGCGTGGCGGAGTTTGTGGAGGCGCGCTCGTAGATTCAGCCCAGCAATTCGGCGAGTGCCGGGATGATCCCGTGGCGCCACATCGCAGGGTCGTGGCCACCGGGCGTGCGGTGATTGGTGGTGGGAAAGCCGCGGCGTGTCAGGGCATCGGCCACTGCATCCACGTGTCGTTGCATGGGCGGCTCTTCTGCACCGCACGTCAGTACGATGCGTGCCAGACCGGAGCCACTGTGAGCCGCAGGATTTTCGAGTGAGGGGCCAGTGAGCTGTGCGGCAATGTCGCCTCCTGCGGGCCCGTCCGAGAGCGTGTCCGCGAGCTCTGCAGAACGGTCAGCGGACCACCAGACGGCAGGGGACTGGGCGATGGCTCCTTTGATTGCAGGCGTGGTTTCGGTGGAAGCCGTAAGAGCTGCGCGCAGGGCGGAGAGACCGCCGAAGCTTTGCCCCACCAGGACTATGTGGCTGCTGTTGATGATCGGCGGAAGCTCGGTGGCCAGTGCGCTGGCGAATGTTTGGGAGGTGTACTCCTCGCTGCGGTCTTTGGCTGCCGGCAGGAAGACGCGGTTGATCTGGGGGATAAGCCCTGCCGTGACTGCCCGGTCCAGTGCGCCCGTGAGGTCATGCAGATGGATCCAGTCATCGCCATCCAAAAACACCACGGTGGTATCCGCACCGCGGTCATCGAGGCGCGCGGTGCAGCGCCTGCCGAATACCTTCCGGTCGATGGACAGGCGTGCGCCGGGCAAGTCCGCGATGACTTCTGGGGAGCGAGGCGGCCAGAGTGTCTGGTCCACAGAATCGCCGCTCAATAGGCTCGCCTGTGGGCCTGCGCCGTGTGCGTTATGTGGATCGGGATATTTCAGCTCGCCGGATTGAAAGCTATAGGTCACTGCTGAGTGCGCCGGGATGCGCACATCGACGGTGGACATCGATTCGGTGAGCTCGACGTTCGAGCGGTAGGGGTCCGGGAAAACGAGGGCTTCCGCATCCGCGGGCACCGAGATTCGGTGAAGGGTGGTCACGTCCGGGGAGTCTGGCATGAAAATTGCGCCACTTTCATCATTGACTACATAGGTAAACCTAAGCTAACATCCCCTGCATGCGAGTTGCTGTTTTCGGCTATCAGTCGTGGGGACACCGGACGTTGTCTGCGGTCATCAATGCTGGTCATGAAGTAGTTTTGGTAGTTACGCACCCTGCCAGCGATCACCCTTATGAGCAAATGTGGGCAGACTCCGTTGAGGAGCTCGCCAGCGAACATGAGCTCCAGGTGTGTGTCACTGAGCGCGTGGGTCAAGACGTCATTGAGGCGTTGCGCGATGCTGCACCAGACATCATCGTGGCCAACAATTGGCGAACCTGGCTTCCTCCCGAGGTTTTCAGCCTGGCCAAGCACGGCGCATTGAATGTCCACGATGGTCTCCTGCCCGAGTACGCCGGATTTTCGCCCATCCTGTGGGCGCTGTTGAACCGGGAAACTCACGTGGGCGTCACTGTGCACGAGATGGATGAAGTGCTGGACGGCGGACCCATCGTTGCCCAGCGCGCGATCCCCGTGGGTCCGCAGGACACCACCACGGATCTCGTGGCCAAGACCATCGACCTCATCGAGCCCCTCGTGGAACGCGCATTGAGTGACGTCGCCCAAGGCACCGCCACTGCGCAACCTCAAGATCCCACCCGCGCTACGTACTTCCACAAGCGCGGCGAGCAGGAATCTCGCATAGATTTCACCCAACCTGCGGAAGATATCGCCTTGCTGGTCAGGGCGCAGTCCGACCCGTACCCCAATGCTTACTTTGAATTCCGAGGCCAGCGCGTCCGCGTGCTTTCCGCGCACGTCTCGCAGGGCCGCTTCGGCGGAACCCCCGGCCGAGTCACCATCCCTCACGAGGGAGGAATCGCGGTGGTCTGTGGATCGCCCCGTGCCAACGTGCCGGCGCCGGCGATTGTTCTGGATCGTGTTCGTCTCGACGACAACTCGGAACTGACCGCCACCGAGTTCTTTGGACATAGGGCTGGATATATCCAACCAAAGGTTTGACCTTTCCCTTTTGTGTACGGGCCACGCCTCGCGCGGAAATCCGTCACCAGTAACAACGGAGAAAAATGACACTCAAGAAGATTCTCGTTAGCACCGCTGCTGTGCTGACCTTGGGCGCGGCACTGACCGCTTGCTCGACTGATGACCAGTCCGGAAATTCCGGGGACTCCCAGGCAGTCAACGCCGAGCAGGGCGCATTCCCCACCACCATCGAGCACCGCTACGGCTCCACTGAAATCAAGGAAGCCCCGCAGCGCGTGGTCTCCTTGGGCTACACGGATCAGGACGCACTGCTGGCGCTGGGAGTTACTCCTGTCTCCGTGAAGTACTGGGACGGAATGACCCCGGATGGTCAGGCTGCGGGCAACTGGTCCAATGACAAGATCGAGGGCGACACTCCTCGGATCGACAAGGACACAGAAGTCAACGCGGAAGCCATCGCCAAGGACAATCCAGACCTCATCGTGGCCGTGTACTCGGACATCGATGAAGACACGTACAAGAAGCTGTCTGAGATCGCCCCTGTCGTCGTACAAAAGGGCGAATACGAAGAACTACAGCAACCATGGGACGTGACCACGGAAGAGATCGGGCAGGCCGTGGGCAAGCCTGAAGAGGCAAAGCGCCAGGTGGAGCAGGTCAAGGAGAAGTTCGCAGAGCTCAAGGGCCGCCACCCAGAATGGGCCGAAAAGGAACTCGGCGTGGCCACTGTCTCCGACGAGAGCCTGGCTGTCTTTGCCGAGGGCGATCCGCGTAGCCGCTTCTTCACCGAGCTGGGATTCAAGATCAACCCGGCCTACGCGGGCATCACCAAGGACAAGTTCTACGGTGAGGTCTCCAAGGAAAACGCAGACCAGATCAACTCTGACGTGCTGGTGTGGGATCAACTGTCTTACTCTCCGAAGCAGAGCAAGGCTTCTGTGACCGAGGATCCGATCGTGGGCAAGCTGCCCGCCGTGAAGGACGGACACAGTGTCTACCTGGAAGGCGACCTGGAAAAGGCCTTCGGATGGCAGACCGTGCTGAGCCTGAACTACCTGCTGGACAAGATCGAGCAGCCGTTGGCAGACGCCACGAAGTAGTCTGAATCAACTGCCGAACCGCCCCGCATGAACGTGCTGGGGCGGTTTTGCTGTTGCTGGCTAGGGGACGGGCACTCATGGGGATAACGGATGCACGCTAGGGGCGAGCTGCCTGTATTCCGGTCAGAAACCGGGGTAAGAATAGACCAGTTGTTTTCTAGAAGGGATTCCCTGTGCACTTAAGCGACCTCATGGACGCCACCACCCTGCTCCAGAACTTTGGCGGCTGGGCGCTCGGCGGCATTGCGCTGATTATCTTTATTGAATCCGGCGTGCTCTTCCCGTTCCTCCCCGGCGATTCCATGCTGGTCACCGCGGCAATCTTGCGCGATCAGCTGGGCTTGAACGTTCCGATTCTGGTGGGCGTGGCCATCGTCGCGGCGTTCTTGGGCGACCAGGTAGGTTTCTGGCTCGGCCACCGCTTTGGCCGCAAGTTGTTTAAGCCCGACGCCAAGATCCTCATAACCGAGCACCTCGAACAAGCCGAGGCTTTCTTCCTGAAGTACGGGCCGTTGGCTCTGGTACTGGGGCGCTTCATCCCGATCGTGCGTACCTACATTCCCGTGGCCGCTGGTACCGCGGAGATGCCGTACAAGAAGTTCGTGGGATGGAACGTCACGGGTGCAGTGCTGTGGATTGTCAGCATGGTCGGCATTGGCGTGCTGCTGGGGGATATCCCGGGCATTGCGGATCGCATCGACATGATCGCCATCGTCATCGTGCTGGTGTCTGTGACTCCGGTGGTGATTTCCGCGATGATCAACTGGCGGAAGTCCAAGAAGACTCCCGCCCAGGAGCTGATGGAGGACTAAGCCCTGATCGTCACTTGGGGACGATCAGCGGACCGCCGGTGACAGGATCCTCGATGACTAGCGCGTTGAGGGCAAACGCCTCGAGCAGTAGCTCTGGGGTAATGACCTCGCTGGGACGCCCGGTGGCGAGGACCTGTCCATCCTTCATCACCACGAGATTATCGCTGTAGCGTACAGCCAAGTTGAGATCGTGCAGCACCATCACCACAGTCCGATCCAGCTCTCGGCGTAGACGCTGCACCAGCTCCAAAATCTCTACCGACGTGGCCAGATCCAGGTAGGTGGTGGGCTCGTCCAGGAACAGGATGTCCGTGTTCTGCGCAAGAACCATGGAGATCCACACACGCTGCCGCTGCCCTCCGGACAGAGAATCCAGGGTGCGCTCCGCCAGCCCCATCGAGCCAGTCATTTCCAGCGCCTTGTGCACCTCGGCTTCGTCCGTGGACGACCACTGACGGATCCACGATTGGTGTGGGTGCCGACCGCGCGAGACGAGATCAGCCACGTTGAGTCCCTCCGGGGCGGTAGGGGTTTGTGGCAGCACGCTGATGGTCCGTGCGAGGTCCTTGCGCCTGATGGATGAGATGTCGGCGCCGTCTAACAGCACTTCGCCCTCATTCGCCGGAAGGAGACGAGACATGGCTCGCAACAACGTGGATTTGCCGCAGCCATTGGGGCCGATGATTGTGGTGATCTGCCCGCGAGGAAAGTCCACGTCCAAGCCTTCGATGACCGTCCGGTCGCCGTAGCCCACGGCGAGGCCGCGTGCGCTCATGCTGTGCTTCTGAGTCATGTGTCCTTCTTTGTTCGCGGCACTGCTAACTTCCAGGGTGGGATCTTTTCTCATGCCGTGGTTGACCTATTCCGTTGGACCAGCAAATAAATAAGGAACGCACCGCCGATTGCCGAGGTGAGAATGCCCACCGGCAGCTCTACGGGCAGAAGAGTTTGGGTGCTGATATCTGCCAGCAGGAGTAGCGCAGCGCCGGTCAGCGCAGAGGCCAGAAGCGGTGGTGCAGAGCAGTTGCACAAGCGCAGCGCCACCTGTGGGGCCACGAAGGCGACGAACCCGATGGGGCCAGCGGCCGAGACCGCCACTGCTGCCAAAGCCACGGCAGCGGCGAGCAGAAGCACCTGCACACCCTGGACGTTTTGTCCCAAAGCCCGTGCAGTATCCGAGCCCAGCAAGGTGGCTAAAAGTTGGTGACCAATCCAGGCCAGCAGCGGTGTAAACACCAACACAACAATGGCGATGGGCCACATCTTGGACCAGTCCGCAGTGCTCAGGGAGCCAGTAAGCCAGAACTGCGCGGCCGCGGCATCGCGCAACTCCGTGCGGATCATCAGGAAGTTGATATACGAGGTCAACAGAGCAGAGATGATGATGCCGAACAGCACTAGCCGGAAGGAATCAGTCGATCTCCTCCACGCCAGAGCCCACATCACCGTTGCGGTGACAGCCGCACCAAGCACCGCGGCCAAGGGAATGCCGATGCTGCTGAGCCAGCCGAGGAAACCACCAGCGCCACCACCCAGAGTGATGACGGTGACCGCGGCCGCGGACGCGCCCGTAGTGAAGCCCAAGATATCCGGGCTGGCCAGCGCATTGCGAGTCACGGACTGAGTGAGGGCTCCGGATAATCCCAGCGCACAGCCCACCAGAATGGCCGTCAGCGCACGAGGCATGCGCCAATCCAAAACCACCAGACGCTCAATGCGGGTGCCCTGGCCGGTGAACAGCACCTCCAGCACACGAGCCGGGGACACAGGATAGTCACCCAGGCCGATGGAGACCGCCGCTAGCAAGACGATCGCCACGAGCAGCAATAGAGACACCGTCAACGCGCGAGGGCGCCAGACCACAGAAAATGAGCCCACGCGGAATGGCGGGCGCCCAGGGATAGTGGAAGAGGTAGGGCGGGCAAGGAGGGAACTCATTAAATGGCCACCACCCGGCGTCGATAAATAAGGGCGATGAAGAACGGCGCGCCCACGAACGCGAGGATGATGCCTACTTGCAACTCGCCCGGACGAGCGATCAGACGGCCCACCACGTCTGCGAACAGCATCATCACCGCACCCGTCAGGGCAGAGTAAGGGAGGATCCAGCGGTAATCAGGGCCCGTGATGGCGCGCACGAGGTGCGGGACCACCAGGCCGATGAAGGTGATGGGGCCGGCGGCAGCTGTCGCGGCACCGGCCAGCAGTGCGATCAGAGCCATGCCAATCAGGCGGGCGCGCTGGGTGTTGATGCCCAGTCCGGAGGCGATGTCATCGCCCAGATTCAGGAGGTTTAGCTGCGGTGCCGTGATGAACGCCAGCAGGAGGCCCACCAGGATAAACGGCAGCACGCCGTAGAACACGGTGAGATCCCGGCCCGCGATGGAGCCGACGGTCCAGAAGCGCATGCGATCCAGATTGGCATCGTCAGTGAGGATAAAACCGCTGATGATGGCGCTGAGGACCGCGGACAAAGCCGCGCCGCCGAGGACCAGCGTCATTGGATTGGCCTGTCCTCCTCCTATGGACGCCAAACTAAACACCAACGCAGTAGCAGCGATGGCCCCACCGAACGCCCACATGCTGGTAGCCCACACGGACGTCACACCCAGCAAGGAGAAGCTGGCAACCACGGCCAGGGACGCACCGTAGTTGATGCCGAGAATGCCCGTGTCCGCGAGAGGGTTGCGCGTGTGCCCTTGGATCAATGCACCGGAGGCGCCAAGGGCAGCACCGGCGACTAGGCCCAACAGGGTGCGGGGAATGCGGAGCTCGACGATCACGTGCTGATCCACATTCAGCCCCTCCGCGTGGCCGAACGCCGTGCCGAGATCGCGGAACACGGCGGACACTTCTCCAAAAGGGATCTGCCGTGATCCAAACACGATGCTGGCAACGATGCTGGCGAGCAATAGGAGGAAAAGAACGCCGAGGCCGACGAGGCGACGCGGGATTTTACCTGATGGAGCGCTGGCAGAAGCGTCCGCAGTAGCGTCCGCGCGAGACCCCAGGTGTGATTGAGAAGGGGATTGCGCATGCGGGGTAGAGATAGCCATGCATCCCTCCTTGACGCGTGAAAGTCCATGATCTTAACGGGAGCAAGCTTATATGAACAAGGTAAGCCTAATCAAAGTACTACAAGGAGGGATTGTGGAGCTGTGCAGGTGAGTGTGTGAGCCAGCAGGTGCGGCTAGTGAGGTCGGTCGGCCCTGAATGGCGCCGACCCTACACCTCAGCTCTATGCTTCTGAGCAGGGATTTGGACATGTTTTAGCTGGTTGCTAGGCTAGTCAGGTCTTGCCGTAGGTAGGTACCCCCATGTTCTTTTTTCGACGCTAACGCGTCAAAATCCCGGGAATGCCACATGACCTGCGGAAAGAGTCTCCCGCTACAAGGGAGAAAAACTGTACATCCACTTTGTTACAGGCCCCTCGCCCGAAGCGGCCGCACGGATAAAGGCAGCGAGCACCCCTAACTACTGAGTTAGGCGGAGCGTGAGTAGCCAGCGATCGTGCGGTACACGCGATTCATCAAGGGTGAGCACGGGAACCGTAACGAAAAAGGCAACAGGTCACTTCACATGACCATGACTGATCCGATTGCGGACATGTTGTCACGAGTGCGCAACGCAAACAATGCGTTCCACGACACCGTGTCTATGCCATCCTCCAAGATCAAGGCCAACATCGCCGAAATCTTGAAGCAGGAAGGCTACATCGCCGACTACTCCGTTAACGACGAGACCGTCGGCAAGACCCTGGAGCTTAACCTGAAGTACGGCCCATCTCGCGAGCGTTCCATCGCTGGCGTGCGTCGTGTTTCCAAGCCGGGTCTGCGCGTTTACGCAAAGTCCACTAATCTGCCAAAGGTTCTCGGTGGCCTGGGCGTGGCTATTATCTCCACGTCCCAGGGTCTGCTGACTGACCGTGAGGCCAACAACAAGGGCGTGGGCGGAGAAGTCCTCGCCTACGTCTGGTAAGAGGAGGTTTAACCATGTCTCGTATTGGCAAGGCACCGGTGACCGTCCCCTCTGGCGTCACCGTCACCATCAACGGCCAGAACGTTGAAGTCAAGGGTCCTAAGGGCACCCTGGCTGAAGAGATTCCGGCACCAATCACCGTGGCTCAGGAAGGCGAAGAACTCGTCGTCTCCCGCCCCGATGACCGCCGCAAGAACCGTTCCCTGCACGGCCTGTCCCGCTCCCTGATCAACAACATGGTCGTGGGCGTTACTACTGGCTACACCATCAAGATGGAAATCTTCGGTGTGGGTTACCGTGTGCAGCTCAAGGGCCAGAACCTGGAGTTCGCACTGGGCTACTCTCACCCAGTCCTGATTGAGGCGCCTGAGGGCATCAAGTTTGCCGTCGACGGAAACACCAAGTTCTCGGTGCTGTTGCAAAGTTGGGGCAGTAGAAAGACCGGCGTGAAATAATCAGAGCCATGGGCATCTTCTCCGGTCGGCATTTCCCCCGTGACATCATCCTGTGGGCGGTGCGGTGGTACTGCCGCTACGGCGTGAGCTACCGCGACCTCGAAGAAATGATGACCGAGCGGGGTGTGCCAGTCGATCACACCACGATCTACCGCTGGGTGCAGAAATACGCCCCTGAGCTGGATAAGCGCACTCGCTGGTACCGGCAGGTACCCGACTGGCAGGCCCAGTCCTGGCGGGTGGATGAGACCTATATCCGGGTCGGCGGCACGTGGTGCTATCTCTACCGGGCTATTACCGCCGGTGGGCAGACCTTAGACTTCTACCTCTCACCAAAACGGAATGTGGCTGCGGCCAAGCGTTTCCTGGCCAAGACGCTGCGATCGAATACGACAGCCGGGTCCCCGCGGGTCATCAACACCGACAAGGCACCAGCTCTGGCCAAGGCAATATCCGAGCTGAAGGCGGAGGGAATCTGCCCTCAGATGGTGGAGCACCGGCAGGTGAAATACCTGAACAACGTTCTCGAGGGAGATCATGGCCGACTTAAAAGAATCCTGGGACCGAAGGGGGCGTTCAAAAACCGAATTTCCGCCTACCGGACGTTGAAAGGGATGGAAGCGATGCATTCATTACGGAAAGGTCAGGGCACGATGTTTGCTTATGGGCACCCCAATCCGGACGCGGTGATCGTCAACCGGGTCTTCGAGACGGCCTGAGAACGCCGGCACGCAGCGGCCATCAGGAAATGAGAAACTGGGTCGTCTCGGCTCTCCGCCCAACTTTGCAACAGCACCTTCGTTCTCTTAGTGAAGTGCTGGCCATTCTCGGAGGTTCAACCGGTCGCACAATCACGTTCATGATCGTCGTCTCTGAGAGTTAATCTGCGACGCTGCAGGGGATGATAGGTTATGGGCTTTAAGTTAAGTTGTATTTTTTTTGAAAAGGTGTAACCTAGTGAACGTCAAGCCGCAAGGCAAATAAGCTCTGGCCCTCAGTTGAACTGGGGGCCATCTTTTTTATAACAATGGGGATTGTTTAAGCGCCTGGGGGATCCATTTTTCGTTTCGGAGCCAGATCCCTAGGTCTTCGTTTATAGCTTTGGCAATTGTCACGCAGTCTTGGTGCGTTCTGCTGACAGCGTCAGTGTCTTTGATAAGTGGACGTCTGTGGGTGGCGCGGTTGCGGATATCCTTCACCGCCATTACGCGTTGTTGAAAATCTACTCTATCTGGGGAATTTAGATGGGGAGCGAACGCTTCATTCCAGAGAATCACGCGTGCATTATTTTCGCGAGCGTGTTTCTTTGGCAATAGGTGGACCCAGTTTCCAAAGGTTAGTCCTGCCACGTAATCGTCATGTGTTGGAATTCCTCCGACTGTTTGCGTGTGGCCGTATTCTTTCAGTGCCGTACCTTCGGAAGGGATAACTAACTCTTTCAGCTTTCCTTCGGGGTTGGTTAGCCATTCGGGGGAGCCATTTTGTGGTGATTTACTGTTCCATTGAGCTAAAGCCCGATCTATAAAATTTCGGAGCAAAACTTCAACTTCGCCTGTCGTTCTATCTACAACTGATGCGAGATATCCGTTCCATAGGTACAACTCAGCCGCCAAAATAATAATTCGTTGTTCAGTCTCGGCATGTTTTTTGGCGATGTCTAAGTAGGTCTGTCTTCTTGGGCGGGGAAGTGCGTCGACGATTCTGTGCGCATCAGTGTATGTAAGAGGGTTGGTATAGAGATTCATGACATAACCTTTCGTAGAAATACTTTCTAATCTTACGGCAAGGTTATGGGGGTGATAACACTCCTCGCAAGGGGTAATTTTGGGAGTTTCGATTACAGAAATCCGTCGAGCAGAATGGATGCTAGAATGAAAAATATATATTTTTCATTCTAGCATCCATTC
>OKFN01000024.1_pt1 | contig 49693 bp, 49 predicted proteins | sample 1614661 | NCBI WGS metagenome assembly OKFN01 (sample SAMN04436961, study PRJEB24849) | human gut metagenome | biome: human gut; feature: NICU; material: stool | host: Homo sapiens | place: USA: Saint Louis, MO | collected 2012-10-09 | reverse complement strand
AGGATGGTTCGCCGTGCCTGCTGCCACTGGAGGCCAGCGGGATTGGCCCATGAAAGGTGCTTAGCGTCGTCGAAGATGATGGCATCGATGTTGAGGCCACGCTGTTTGGCATAGTCGGCGAAGCGGGTGACTTCATCGACGTTGACCATCTCATCGTTTTCTCCGTGCAGCACTAGGACGCGTGCCTTTTTGTTGACGTTGTATGCCGGGGAGGCATCGAAGTAGTGCGCGGGGACTTCCTGCGGTGTACCGCCTAGAAGGGTGCGGACAAATTTGTCGTGCTGCTGGTAGGCGAGCTCCATGTCATAAACGCCAGCGATACCCACGCACTTGTCCACGGGGAAGGCCGGATGGGCACCGGGGGCGTCGGGAGCCAGCTCCGGACGCGAACAGGTCCACGTAGCAAGATTGCCGCCCGCAGAGTAGCCCGCTACCACAACGTTGTTGAGGTCGAGGGGAACATCGCTGTGGTTTGCAAGCTGCGGGATGAAGTCAATTGCCGCAGCGACGTCCTGGTAGGTCATGGGCCAGCCGCCCGGTGCATCTTCACCGTCGATGGATACGCCGCGATACTCCACGTTCCACACCGCGGCACCATGCTCCACGAGGTCATTGACAGCCGGCGCCGCTGACTGGGCAGTGGATTTCTCTTGCCATCCTCCACCATGGAGGAACACAACTAAGGGCAGCTTTTTACCTGGCTGCGGCTTCTTGGGTGTGACCAAGAATCCGTGTTGACGCTCATGCTCATGTGCGTAGACGAGCTTCTTGGCGGAAACTTCCGGCTTCTTAGTTTTCTGGGTAGCCGGCGCCTGCGACGCCGAGTGCTCCATACCGGATTCGCCGGAACCAGCTGAGTTATCAGCACAGGACACACAGAAACCCGCGAGCAGAGTCAGCGCCGCGGCTATAGCAGGAGTGCAACTGCGAAGAACTCCCTTTGACATTAACCGCTCCCTCTTAGCCGTGGGCCATGTTGACGAACTTGGAGTAGTGCAGCTGGTGGGCAACCTGCACCGTATCGATAGGGCCACCACGGTGCTTAGCCAAAATGATGTCAGCCTCACCCGCACGCGGATCGTCGCGGTCCTGGGAGTCAGGGCGGTAGAGCAGCATAACCATGTCAGCGTCCTGCTCCAGCGAGCCAGACTCACGGAGGTCAGCCAGCTGCGGCTTCTTATCGGTACGCGACTCAGGGCCACGGTTAAGCTGCGAAATAGCAATCAGTGGAACCTCAAGCTCCTTAGCCAAGAGCTTGAGCTGACGAGAGAACTCCGAGACCTCTTGCTGACGCGACTCGACCTTCTTACCGGAAGACATCAGCTGCATGTAGTCAAGGACGATGAGGTCGAGGCCATGCTGCTGCTTCAAGCGGCGAGCCTTCGAGCGAATCTCCATCATGGTGAGGTTGGGTGAGTCATCAATGAACAGTGGTGCATCCTGGATGCGGTTCAGGGTCTGGTCGATCTTGGCCCAGTCCTCTGTAGAGACGCGGCCACCGCGCATGTCCGTCAGCTTTACTTCTGCTTCTGCAGAAAGCAGACGCATGACGATCTCTGAGGCTGACATCTCCAAGGAGAAGATGACGGAGGTCTTGCCGTGCTGCAGGGACGCGGAGCGCATGAAGTCCATGGCCAAGGTGGACTTACCCACACCAGGACGCGCTGCCACAATGATCATCTGGCCGGCGCGTAGGCCGTTGGTGAGCTTGTCTAGATCGATAAAACCCGTGGGAACGCCGGCCTCGATGCCGTTCTGCTGTAGCATGGCGAGCTCATCAATGGTGGGGTCAATCAGCTTTCCGAGCACCTGATAGTCCTCGGTTGTCTTCTTTTGCGCCACGGCAAAGACCTCTTGCTGAGCACGGTCGAGCACGGACTCAATCTCGGCGTCCTCTGCGCCTTCGAAGCCCAACTGAACAACACGCGTGCCAGCGTCGACCAGCTTGCGAAGCACCGCTTTCTCGGCGACGATCTCCGCATAGTAACGCGCGTTTGCAGCGGTAGGCACCGTGGCTAGGAGCGTGTGCAGGTACGGCGCTCCGCCCACGCGCTCCAAATTGTTATAGCGGTCGAGGCGTGAGGCTACGATGACGGCGTCGATGTCAGTGCCGGCGGCATAGAGATCAACCATGGCCTGGTAGATAAGCGCGTGTGCCGGGTAGTAGAAGTCATCAGGCTCAAGTTCCTCGATGACCTCCATTACGGTGTTCGGGCTCAGCAGCATTGCGCCGAGGACGCCCTGCTCGGCTTCTCTGTCCGAGGGCGGCTGACGGAATTCTCCGTAGCGCTTGGAAACATCCTGCCGGTTCCGGCGATAGGGACGCTCCTCCTGGGCAGGTACGTCAGGCGCCCCTGGCGGTACGTAGTCTGCGTCATCGAAGCTTGCGTTTGTCATAAAGCAATCCACCCCATGTTCTGCTTCGCCGGCTGGCGTGAAGCACAAATTCGGACACTATCACCGCGCCCCAGCGTGACACATCTGCGAGAAGTTACCGCAAAAATGGGGGGGCTCGGCTTCTGGATTTTTAGTCTAATGCAGCCCCCTGACACGCACCCCCTGGGTATAAATCCCACAGTTATCCACAGGGATCTGTGCAATTCCCAGGTGAGACCGACTTTCGACCCCCAAACACGTGGATATGGCTGTGGATAACTATCGCAGCACTGTGACCTGCACTTATCGTTTCCGCAGGTCAACAGCTATTTCCGGAAGTGTGAAAATGTGCACAATTTCCGTGAAGAATCCCGCTTACCTGCGTGTTATTGAGGCGACCTGCGGGTTAACAAAACGCAAATCGGAAGGGATTCCAACGTTAGTTATCCACAATTATTCAAAGTTATCCACAGTTATCCACAGTCACCCACAGCCGGCATGATGATCGGACACTCAGTGTCGGCGCACTGTCTGGGAGCACACAAAACTTCATCAAACGATTCAGCGGTGCGGCAGAAGCAGCGTCGCTGAAAACGCGCGAAGGGCCTCGGGGGCTGCCACCTCACATGGCAGGCCTCGAAGCCCTAAGCGTTGCTGTTGTCATTGTGTTCCCACTCTTAAGCGGGAACCGTCGTGCGCCTATTAGGCAGCGACGACCGAGAAGTTCACCTTGCCGAGAACGTCAGCATGCAGCTTGAGCTCGACCTGGTAGTTGCCGGTCTTCTTGACCAGGCCCTTAGGCAGAACGACGATGCGCTTGTCCAGCTTCGGGCCGCCAGCGGCCTCAACTGCGGAAACGATGTCGTCTGCAGAAACGGAGCCGAATAGCTTGCCGTTTTCAGAAGTCTTCATTGCAACCTGTACGCCAGAAAGCTGCTCGAGTTGGTTGCGGACCTCACGTGCGTGATCCAGGTCGCGGATTGCGCGAGCTTCCTGGGCGCGCTTGATGCCCTCGATCTGCTTCTCAGCACCGCGGGTAGCAACAATAGCCAGGCCGCGCGGAAGCAGGTAGTTACGTCCGTAACCGTTCTTAACCTCTACAATTTCGCCTGGGGCGCCGAGGTTCTCAACGGCAGCGGTGAGGATCAGCTTCATGATCCCTGCCTTTCAATTGAGTTAGTTAATAATTGCGTGGGACAGTTTTAGAACGGTGGCTCAGCGTCTGCACCGCCGAAGCTTCCAGCTTGGGGTGCGGAGTTCCACGGATCGTTTGAAGGAGCTGACTGCTGCGACTGCTGCGGAGCGCTCTGGTTCCCACCAAAGCCGCCCTGGTTGCCGCCGCCAAAGTTGTTGCCGCCCTGATTCTGCTGCTGGCCGCCGCCGTAATTGCCACCGCCGTTACCGCCATTAGCGGACTTGCGGGTGACCTGTGCGGAAGCGTAGCGCAGGGACGGGCCGACTTCGTCAACCTCAATCTCAAAGACAGTGCGGTTTTCGCCATCGCGGTTCTGATAAGAACGCTGGCGCAAACGGCCATTGACGATTACTCGCATGCCCTTGGTCAGGGTTTCCGCAACGTTTTCTGCGGCTTGACGCCACACGTTGCAGGTCAGGAACATGGCCTCGCCATCTTCCCACTGGTTCGTCTGCGAATTGAAACGACGAGGGGTGGAAGCGACGCGGAAGTTTGCTACAGCCGCACCCGCTGGGGTGAAGCGCAGCTCGGGGTCAGCAACAACGTTGCCAACTACCGTGATTGTGGTGTCTCCCTGTGCCATGGTCTGTTCTCCTTATCGGTTACGTGGGTTCTCGAAACTCTGAAACCAGTATCCGCTATTTGCTGTCGGTGCGCAGAACCTTGGTACGCAGGATGGTGTCGTTCAGGTTCAGACGGCGGTCGAGTTCGAGAACCGAAGCGGACTCGCACTCCAGGTTAACGACGGCGTAGATGCCCTCTTCCTTCTTGTCGATTGCGTAAGCAAGACGACGCTTGCCCCAAACATCGACGTTTTCAACCTTGCCGCCATCCTTACGGACAACTTCGAGGAACTTGTCTAGGGACGGGGATACGGTGCGCTCATCCTGGTTAGGATCCAGAATAATCATGACTTCGTAGTGACGCACGGACCTCATCACCTCCTATGGTCTAGTAATTGTTTTCGGCCATATCACCTTTACGGACATGGCAGGAGGGTACGTTGCGTCAAGCAACCCCATCACAATAGCGCATTGACCGGCCAAAAAGAAATCCCCAACGGGGAAAGCCGTTGGGGAGAATCAGTGCTTGCGCTGTGCTTAATCATCAAGAGCCAAGCGCGGAACCGTTTTGACACTAACTACGCATCGTGGTGGCGAAGAAGATGGCACTTCCTGCTGGAATTACGGTGAGAAACAACAAGGCCAGCAGGCCCAAAAGGATGGGCCAGCGCCGATCCTCGCTGCGTTGATATAGGTAGTACGCACCCATCACGCAGCAGAATCCGAGAAAAATAGAAATCATTCCTACGACGGTGATGAGCATTAGACAAAGTCTCCAGCAAGAGGATCACGGCCACCATGTGCTGCACGTACCTTGTCCACGGACTTGCCCAGCATTTGGCGGATGATAAGAATTCCGATAATAACGATGAAGGTGTCACGGCCAATCACAAAGAGGTCGAGCAGTTCATGATCGATGCCTTTATTTTCCGTGCCCAACATGTGCCACATGAGGACTGGCCATACCATGGCGTCGACAAGCATCCAGCTCAACAACAGGCGCCAACGCGGGAGAGCAAGCAAAGCTGGAACAACCAACCAAATGGAATACTGCGGCGACCAAACCTTATTGATGAGCAAGAAGGCCATCACGATCAGGTAAATGAGCTCAGCCACACGCGGCTCGCGGCGAGCGCGCAAACCAAAGATGCCGATAGCTGCGCATCCCAGCAAGAATGCTGGCAGCGTGAAGCTATTGAGGAATTCTGGGGTGAGGCCATTTTCGGCATAGCGGTTGATCAACGCATAAATTGTGGTCCATTCAGCGCCGCGCTCTTCGTTGAGTCGGAAAAACTCACGCCACGCGTCCGGGTACTTCAACGCCACTGGAACGTTGACGACTAGCCAAGAGATTACGGTTCCGCCGAACATCGCACCGAATGGTGCCCACCTCTTGTTACGCGCCGCGAGGACAAAAAACGCGCCCAAGATAAACAACGGCCACAGTTTGAAAGCAGTTCCGAGGCCAATCAAAATACCTGCAAGCCAATTCTTACCGCGGGTCACCGCAAAGAGCGCACCGACCATAAACGCAATGGACGGGATATCCCAGTTTGTAAAGGCATGAATGACAACGAGGGGGCTCGCGGCCATGAGCATCGTATCCCATGCACGGTTTCCAGTGAGCTGGAAAACCATGTAGACCGTACCGATCCAAATGCAGGAAAGCACGAGCGCAGTGACGCCAAAATACCAACCTGCATCCGCTACGCCGAAGAACTCACCAATTGGGTACGTGGCTCGTGAAACCCACCCCATCAATCCTTGGAACATACCCGCCAAAACCGGGTATTCCATGTACCTAGTCAGGTCACCTTCTTGCCACGAATACGCATAGGGGAATCCGCCTTGGTCCAAGCCGCGGCCGCCATAGAGCGGGATGATGTCGTTGTAGCAGAAAGACGTGTATTGACGGTTGCCATCCCAGTTCAAGGAAATGACTCCGTCGTCTCCTGTGCGGCTTCCTGCGCAGGTGGCTTTACTCAGAAACCCCAGTGCGAGGAAAATCCAGGACACACCAATAATCGCGCGCAATGGCGACATCCATTGACCAGGTAAGGTGCGGGCAAAACGGCCACGCGGGCCACCGAAAAACTCGATGATGTCGTGTGCAAAAGGCTCACGATTAAGCGGAATGCGGCCTTCGGCAGAGGCGCCACGCACAGCCGAGTGGGACTTTCCAACCGTCTTCACGGTCTTGAGGGCCTCATCAGTCACGTTCCTCTCCTACGGTCTTAAAAGTTCAGCCAAGTCACCTTGACCATTAATGATGTCTTCCAGCGAAGGAACGTCTGGGGCTGGTGCCTCCGGCTGAGCAGGCGCTGCCGGAGGCGCTGCAGGCTGGTGTGGGGAAGGCGCAGGTTGTTCGCCAGGAGCAGGGGATTCTGGGTTTGCAGTCTCCTCTGGAGCATCATCGTTGTTGCCGTAACGATTGCCGTATTCCGTTGAGGAGCCATAAGAGCCCGTGTACCCGCTGCCCCAGTTCCCGCTTCCATAACGGATCGGGTATGCCGTTGGGAAGGATTGGTACTCCGAGTTAACCAAGGAAGTATCCAAGATCTGCTTCCAGATACGGGTAGGCGCATCAGAGCCATACATGATTCCGCCATAAGAATTGAAAATGGCGGAGGTGTTGTCAGCGGTACCTACCCAAACTGCCGTAGCCAGCTGCGGGGTCGAACCAATCATCCACGCGTCCTTGTTGGTTCCAGTGTTACCCAACTGAGTAGTACCCGTCTTGGACGCAGATGCGCGGCCGCCGGCCAGAGCTCCGTTAGACCAACCCGCAATAGGAAGCATTGCCTTAAGAACATTGTTAGCCACGTTGGCTGAAACTCGACGCTCACCACCGTTGTCGTTGAATTCATACAGAACTTCGCCACCGGTAGTTTCGACCTTTTGCACGAAGTGAGGCTGATGCCAAACGCCGCCGTTTGTCAGCGTCGCCATAGCGCTTGCCATGTCGAGTGGGCGAGACTGGTACTGACCCAGAACAACGCCCTCGAATGGAGTCCCACCATTTTCAGTCAATGTCTTTTCAATGCCAGGCAGAGACTTAGCAATGCCCAACGCATGCGCCATGTCGGCAGTATCCTGAGTGCCGTTTTCTAGATCCGCCTGCAGACGCAGGAACGAGGTATTGAACGAGTTCTTCAATGCCTCAGCGATGGAACAGTTACCGCAGCCGCCACCGTCGTTTGTGACTACCTGAGAACCAGGGAGCTGGTACGGCGCAGAGGAGTAATACGTGTCCAGGCCGATGCCTTGCTGAAGGGCCGCCGCAAGGGCGAAGATCTTAAACGTCGAACCCGTCTGCAGGCCGGCGTTGGCATAATCCCAGCCGGTCGACTCGTGGCCGCCGAAGTAGCCGCGCACAGCACCAGAAGCAGGGTCAATGGTCACAGCCGCAGCGCGGGCATCCTCCTGCAAAGACTGCAGCTGCCCATCAACAGCCTCGGTGGAAGCATTCTGCACGTTCATGTCAATGGTCGTAGTGATCTTCAGACCGCCCGTAGCGACCTGATCCTCGGTGATGCCAACGCGTTCCAGCTCGGCAATAACCTGGTTTTTAATATGTCCATAGGCGCCTGGCGCCTCTGTATAAGCGGAATACTCGGCAGGATCACGCGTCTGCGGGAACTGCATCTGCGCACGCTGAGTAGCGTCCAGATCGCCCATCTCAACCAAACCGTCAAGAACATAGTTCCAGCGAGCCTTCGAGCTTTCCTCGTCCACGCGCGGGTCAAGGACAGAAGGAGACTGAATAAGGCCGGCGAGCATTGCGCCTTCCTCAACCGTCAGATCCTTGGCATCTTTATTGAAGTATGCGTTGGAAGCTGCCTGGATTCCGTAGGCGTTACGACCAAAGTAGACCGTGTTGAGGTATGCCTGCAGAATGTCTTCCTTGGACCATTCGTTGGTCATCTTTATGGAATAGATAAGCTCGCGGATCTTACGCACATAGGAATACTCGTCACCAACCAGCGTGTTCTTGACATACTGCTGAGTGATTGTTGAACCACCGCCTGCGGTTGAATCACCAGTCAGCTTGCCCAAGACTGCGCGTCCCAAGCCGGTGAAGGAAAATCCGGAGTTGGTCCAAAACTCACGGTCCTCAGCAGAAAGCACAGAATCTTCGACGTAGTCGGGGACTTCATCGAGTTTGACCTGGGTGCGGTTGCCTTCTGGCGGAACCAACTTAGCCAATTGGGTGGTACCGTCCCCAGCCACAATCGTGGAAACCTGATTTGCTTGAAGCTCCTTTGGCTCAGGAACGTTGTATTGGGAGTATGCATAGGCAAAAAGGCCTGCCGGTACAGCTACCAATACCAAGGCAATTATCAGCACAATCCACGGCCAGCGACGTCGTTTGCGCTGCTTCGTGGATTTATAAACGTGACGCCCCGCTTTTTTAGGGGCAGATTCCTTTTCGGTCACTGCTTCGTGTCCTCATCAATCATGGGCGGATTTTCTTAAATAAATGCAGATTACCGGCCTCAACGGCCGAGCCAAAAACTAACCTTCATCATAGGCTGTTGCCGCACGCAATAGGTGGTTCCAACGGCATGCCGTACAAACTTCGACCCAGTGAACCGTAAATTCGAGACCGTCGGCTGCAAATTCTGCGATTTCTTCCGCATTTCGTGCGCTTCCAGCGCGACGCCCCAACTCTTCGCCATATACCCATGTGGTCAAGCACATCGGCGCTTCACACATCGGGCACCGTTTCGCCATATCGACGCCGTGGTATTCAGCTGCAGCACGCAGAAGGAAGTCGGCGTCGCAAAGCTCGCTCCTATCTACTCGGCCCGCTCGATACTCCTTGAGATGCTGGGCCCGCTCCCATTCATGAGAAATAATGTGCTTAAAAGAAAGGCTCAAAGCATCTGCCCTCCTTTTCTCTCGCTTCTCTTCCTAACAATTTTGCGGAGATGGCCTTCTTCCACCGACTTCTCAAACACTTTAATGAAAGAGATTGTTCCCTTACGCTCCCCTCAATAAATTTTCAAACCCAAAACCTAATTTTTTAGCCACCTAACTACCGTCGGCTGCAAACGGTCGCTATTATTACTTTTTATGAGTGAACAAGCCGCCGCCTCCCCCTCCAACTATGAGGACGCTCTTAACGTCGCGCGCAACATTCAACCCGCGTTGAACAAGCTAATGCTTATCTTCCAGCGCACAACCGAAGGTACGTCCCTCACCACCTCACAGGTGTCGATCATGAATCAGTTACGCCTACGGGGACCTTCCCGAGTAAGCACCATTGCGCAGGCAGAACTTATTCGAATGCCCACGGCATCTAATGCCCTATACCAATTAGAGCGTGATGGTTTCGTGGAACGACGCCGCGATGAAAAGGATCGCCGTGGCGTCCTGGTGGCTTTGACCCAGCTAGGCGAGTCAGAACTCAACATTGTCTCTCGACAACGCGCCGCAGCCCTAGCTGAGATCCTCCAGTGGCTAGAACCCTCGGATTTAGACAAAGCGCACCAGATGAGCACCTTAATTTCTAAGCTCGCAGACGTTTACCGCCCCACCATGGACTAAACTCTGGCAACCCCAGGGCGTAAATAGACCAATCTTCTTCACCGCGATCGATCCCCCGCCGCAGATTTCATTTTGTACGCTCAAGCGACTAATAATGGCACCAACAACGTCCCAAGATAGATCACCGGACTGATTGGTGCATGGCTAAGAATATCCCTTGTGAGTCGCGGGCTTCCCTCGCTAAAGAGGACCCCAACGACCCTGTTCGACTTCTAGTCTCGTGGAGCCCGTCCTCCACGGGCACGGAGGCGATCGAATACGCAGCTTGGTTGGCTAGATCCACCAAGGTTTGCATCAGAGTGATCTCTACTATTTCTGTACCACGCGCCACAACAGTTTTCACCAAGCATGGCGGCAAGTACAAGAAGTGGTTCAAAAAGGAACAAGCTAAATGCGAGCAAAGCGTGCTTACCGCTCTCAAGGCGGCAGGAGTCGATAACTCACAGCTAGATGAGCGTCCTTCCGTCCTCCTCGCTGGACCTTCACGGCCACAACTCCTCACGGATATGGCCACTGAATTCTGCGCGGACGCAATTTTGTTGGGAGCAAATCAGTCAGCTCCTAAGGGCAAGTTCTTTGCTGGCTCTACTGCAGACGCGCTCTTGCACTTTTCCCCCATTCCTCTCGGCCTCACGCCGCGCGACATCAAGCTTTCCAAGCATGGCGTTACACGCATCAACTTCGCCTTCACCGAGCGTGGCGACTCTGAAGACCCAGCACTGCTTCATGCAGCCCGTTTGGCAAACAGGTGGAAGTTGCCCCTACGCATCGTGGCTTTCAATGCGGAGGGACTTATTGATGCTCCTCTGCATGACTCCGTCGACATCGCTTCCAAGCTCACTAAGGGCTGGCACGAACATACGTTGGCAATGCTCGACAGAGCGCAAGACATTGTTGACCACCACTACCCCGGCCTGGAAATTTCCACCGATATTGGAACCGGGCATGGGTGGGCAGGAGCAGTTGATTCCTTGAAATGGAAGAAGGGCGACATCATGTGCATGGGTTCCTCCCCAATGGGGCCCATCGAGCGCGTGTTTATCGGCTCAGCCGCTACGGAGCTTCTCCCGCACATTCGGGTACCAGTGATGGTTCGGCCTTCCGACTCGGCACCGATTAAGGACTAGACTCCTGCGTATGAGTGCAACTGACGAGCATCCCGAAAACGATCTGACAACTGATGCGGATTATGCCAACTTGCGGCGCCCCGAGCCAGCAACGTTTGATGAACTCGCTGATGCACCTGATCCTCTTGCCGTTGCAAAAGCCAATCGCCGTTCAACGATTCAGGCAATTTACTTCATGCTGGGCATCCTCGCCGCCTCCGGGCTTTACGCACTGGTCCTAGCCCTTATCACGCGTTCCCAGGGCGGGGCGCTTTGCGACGCCTCCCTCGCCACCTGGCTATGCACCAACGGCCAGCGCCGCTTCTTTGCCTTCACTACCATAATCATCCCGTTCATCGGCATGATTGGCACGGCGCTCATCATGATTCACAAACTCAAGCGCTACTTACGTTGGCGTTCGTGGATGGCCATTTTTTGGGTGATGGCCTGCAACTTCATGTTGTGGTGCATCACCGATATCCAGATCCTGCTCGTCCCTCTCGGATAACCCAGCGCCTTCGGCGCTCCCTCAGCCAAAGCTTTCTCTAGGAGCACCGTTTTCTGCTCGAGCTAATTTCTGCTCGAGCTAAGCATTGGTTGCTGCAGCTGTAGCTGCGACCTCCGCGCATTCTGGACGCCCACAGTGCTGGGTTTCAACGTGCTGTACGCAATCGTCGCAAATTAGAACCTGCTGACGGCACGTGTCCTCATTAATGCAATTGTGGAACGTGTTCGTTGCTTTTCCACAGTGCACACAGTGCCCCAGCTGAATAAAGCCAGGATCTTGCAGCCCTTGCCCAAACTCATGGTGCATGCGTTTGTCGAAGACATACATCGAGCCTTCCCACAGGCCGTCATTGCCAAACTTCTCGCCGTAGCGCACGATGCCACCGTCAATTTGGTAGACCTCTTTGAAACCGCGATTCTTCATCAGGGATGAGAGGATCTCGCAGCGGATACCCCCGGTGCAATAGGAGACAACAGGCTTGTCCTTCATCCAGTCATACTTGCCGGACTCGATTTCCTTGATGAAGTCATGGGTGGTCTTGACGTCAGGCACCACGGCATTCTTAAACTTGCCAATCTCCGCTTCCATGGCGTTGCGGCCGTCAAAGAACACGACTTCGTCACCGCGCTCTTCTACCAGCTTGTTAACCTCTTCTGGCTTGAGGTGAACGCCGCCACCGACGACGCCGTTCTCGTCCACCTTGAGCTCACCAGGCGCGCCAAAGGCCACGATTTCGTCACGGACCTTGACCGACAGGCGCGGGAAGTCATCAGCGTCGCCATCGGACCATTTGAATTCCATCTTCTTAAATCCTGGGTATTCGCGGGTCTCACGAACGTAGCGCTTGCAGGCATTCATGTCGCCGCCCACGGTGCCATTGATACCGTGTTCGGAGATGAGAATGCGACCCTTCAGTCCGAGCTTCTCGCACAGATTGCGCTGCCACAACATGACGGCCGTGGGATCAGAAATTGGGGTAAAGCAGTAGTACAGAAGAATTTTGCTAAGGCTCACGCCACTAATTCTATGCTTGAGCTGTTTCTTTTCCTAAATTCTTCCGAAAACTCCGTACTTAGCGCTTTTGGTAAAGCGCCTGCTTGCGGGCGAACACTGGATCGGATGTGACGAGCACCCCAAGATTGCGGAAGATTCCCTCATCCACCGAGCCCAAAATCGTGGTGGTGTGAACATCGCAACCAGCTAGCTTCTTCAGCTGAGCCATGGCCTTACGGGAGTTTTCATCCTTGGCCGCCGATGCAGACAACGCGATGAGAACCTCGTCCGTATGCAACCGCGGGTTACGTGAACCCAGGTACTCGGTCTTGAGCTTCTGGATCGGTTCGATGGCCTCTGGACTCAGCAGGTGGATCTCATCGTCAATGCCGGCGAGATGCTTAAGCGCATTGAGCAGCATCGCAGCGGAGCAGCCCAGAAGCGCAGAAGTGCGGCCGGTGATGATGGTGCCGTCGCCAAGCTGCAACGCAGAGGCCGGCTCGTCAGTTTCGGCGGCACGCTTGCGCGCCGGCGCTACTACTGGGCGGTCATCAGACTTGATGCCGGCCTTCGCCATGACGACGGCCGCGCGCTCGGACTGCGTGGAATCTAGGCCGAGGCGCGCCTCTTCCACCAAAGCCTTGAAGTAGCGACGAATAATCTCCTGCTTGGAGGCCTCACGGCAGACTTCGTCATCGGTGATGCAGAAGCCGGCCATGTTGACGCCCATGTCCGTCGGGGACTGGTACGGGGTGTTGCCGGTCAGCTTCTCCAGGAGGGTCTTAAGCAGCGGGAAAGCCTCAACATCGCGGTTGTAGTTCACCGTGGATTCGCCGTATGCGCTCAAGTGGAAGTGATCGATGACGTTTGCGTCGTTGAGGTCAACGGTTGCGGCCTCGTAAGCCAGGTTCACTGGGTGATCGAGCGGCAGGTTCCAGATCGGGAAGGTCTCAAACTTGGCGTATCCAGCCTGCACACCGCGCTGGTGCTCGTGGTAGACCTGCGATAGGGCGGTCGCCAGCTTGCCGGAGCCTGGCCCCGGCGCAGTGACGACAACCAGGTCACGCGTGGTTTCCGCGTACTCGTTCCGGCCAAGGCCTTCCTCAGAAACAATGAGGTCTGTGTTGGAAGGATAACCCGGGATAACGCGGTGGCGCGCAACGCTCAGGCCAAGGCGCTCCAGGCGGTCAATGAAGGCCTCAGCTTGGCTGTTGCCATCCTCCAGCTGGGTCATGACGATGTTGTTTACTAGGAAGCCACGGCCACGGAAGACGTCGACCAAGCGCAAAACGTCATCTTCGTAGAGGATTCCGAGGTCAGCGCGCATCTTTTGACGCTCGATGTCCTTAGCGTTGATGCAGATGAGGATCTCGACATCGTCTTTGATGCGCTCAAGCATGGCGATCTTGTTGTCTGGAGTGAACCCGGGCAGCACGCGGGAGGCGTGCATATCGTCGAAAAGCTTGCCGCCCATCTCCAGATACAGCTTGCCGCCGATAGCTTGGCGCCGTTCATGGATGTGCTCCGACTGCATCTCGATGTACTTCTCACGGTCAAAACCAAGCAAACGCGTCATTTAAAGGCCTTCCGCCATAGACAATCCCCGCAACCGGGCTGGATCTTTTGGATTGGATTTTACTCGAAAGAACTGGGTTTACTCATACGCCCTGCCACGGCGCCGCACCGCCAGAAACCGCACTGACGACGCCGCCTAAAACATACGAGTAACGCCTGGGCCCCGGAAAGGACGGGCCCAGGCGTTACTTGTCTCTCTAAGGATGCGGAACAAGCCCTCACCCTCTACAACCAGGCAGTCCCACCCACCTGGCAATAGCCGCCACGCACCCCTACATGCGCAGCGGTTGGATCTATCACTCACCAGTAGATACATCCATGGGAAGCATATCAACGGCGGTCTCAAAATCAACGTTTGCAAAGCCAATCAGACAAAAATCAGATAAAGAATTTCACTAACCAAATCTAGCTTTATAAAAATTTAGCGCCATGCGCTGGCACTTTCTAGTCCAATTAACCCGGAAGAAAAATAAATGTGAAACGGGACACTATACACTAGGGCCGATCTTTATCAGATATGGTCGCATTATAGGATAAGTAACGAAATAGATAAGTGTTTATTATGTTAACTTTCACCTTTTAACCTAGACCTTTAAAGCAGGAAATGAACGCTTAAGCCTCGTCTTCGCACTTCAATCCCACACTCCAAACGGAAAAATGTCCTTTTATCCTTGAGCTTTCTTCGCAGCACATGCAATAGACTTATCCCCATGCCCGAAGGCCACATCATTCATCACCTTGCACAGCGCCTCGACCGTGAATTCCGGGGTGGGCCGCTGCGCGTCACGAGTCCGCAGGGCCGCTTTGCGGCGGAAGCAGCCGTGCTCGATGGGATGCAGCTCGATTTCGCCGAAGCGCGCGGCAAACATCTCTTTTTGCACTTTTCCGCCGATGCGCCAGAGCACATCATCTATATCCACCTCGGGCTGATCGGCAGCTTGCGCTTTGAGCCTTTGGATGATGTCTGGGGCCAGATTCGCCTGCGCATCGAAAGCGATGACCTAGCTGCCAACCTCCGCGGGCCACAGTGGTGCCGGCTCATCACGGATGCCGAGTATGACGTCGCGCTCGCCAAGATTGGCCACGACCCCATCCGCGAGGACGCATCACCGGCTAACCTTTGGCCGCGAGTGCACAGGTCGAGCCGCAGCATCGGCTCCTTGCTGATGGATCAGCATCTCTTTGCCGGAGTCGGCAACATCTACCGCGCCGAGGTTTTATTCCGCCAGAACATCTCGCCTTTTATTGCCGGCAATGAATTAGACCGCCACGAATTCGATGTCATCTGGGAGGACCTCGTAGAACTCATGCGCGCTGGCGTGCCCACCGCCCGCATCGACACGGTCCGCCCGGAGCACACGCCAGAGGCCATGGGCCGCGCGCCACGCAAGGATGACCATGGCGGCGAGGTTTATGTCTACCGCCGCGCCGGCATGCCTTGCTATATCTGCGGCGAGCTCATCGCAGAAAAGAAGCTCGAAGGCAGGAACCTGTTCTGGTGCCCTACCTGCCAGAACGCTCCAGCCTAAGCAAGGGGGTATTTTGGGCGGCATGCGATATGCCTTTCACGTCGACGCCGTCCGCGCTGCCGAGGAGCGCCTGCTCGCCCAGCAGAGCTCTCCAGACCAGCTCATGCAATTGGCCGCCCACGCGGTGGCCGATGCCGCCGCGGTCATGCTCGCCGCGCACCCAGGCCACGTGATGATTCTGGCAGGCAGCGGGGGCAACGGCGGCGACGGCCTTTTCGCCGGCGCTCTTCTCGCCCAGCAGGGGCACGCCGTCACAGCCCTCGTACCCGAGACCTGTCACGCTGCCGCTCGTGCTGCGTTCGAGAAAGCCGGCGGCGAAGTTCTAAAAAGTGGGTCCACTCCTAATCCCAACACTTCCCTGCCAGCTGACATGAGCTTGCTTATCGACGCCGTGGCCGGCCTCGGTTCCGGGCGCGGGCTCAGCGGCCAAGCGCTAGAGGTCTACGAGCAGGCAACAGGCATTCCGGTGCTCGCGGTCGACATGCCCACTGGCATCAACGCAGAGACTGGCATCGCCGCCTGCAAAGGCGCAGTGCATGCTGACGTCACCATAACTTTCGGTTGGGCGCGCATGGGCCACGTACTCGCCGCGGAGTGCGGCCAGGTGGTGCTGGCGGATTTAACGCTGCCCGGCGCGACATCGTTTAGCGCGATGCTCGAATCGCTCGCGCAACCGGCCGGGCACATCGCCAACGAGCCCACCCTGGAGTTCGCATATGCGTGGCGCCCCGGCAACATCGAGACCGCCCATGGCATCGCAACGCACCCGCGCCCGGTTGGCTGTACCGGACCAATCGTTGACCCCACCCCAGGGATTTCCTCCGATAAATATTCCGGCGGCGTGGTCACTATTGCCGCAGGCAGCGACACCTATCCCGGCGCTGGCATCTTGGCAGCCACCGCGGCAGTGCGCACCAGCCCGGCCATGGTGCGCTTTATCGGAGACCGCTCCATCACCGCGCTCCTGCCGGAACTCGTGGTTCACCCAGATCTTGGCTCAGCGGGTCACGCCCAGGCCATCGTCGTGGGCCCAGGACGCGGCACTGACGCTGCGGCCCAAGCGGAGCTCGCGGAGGTGCTCGATGGGTTCATCTCGGCCGTCATCGATGCCGATGCGCTGCGACTCCTTGCCCGTCACCCCGAGTTGCGCGCCCGCCTGGGAAGCCTGCCCGTCACGGTTCTCACTCCTCACCTGGGCGAGTTCACCGAGCTTTACGAGGCGACCTTCAACAAGGACCTCGACCTGTCATCAGGCAAAGCAGCGCCACTGCAGGAGCTCGCCACAGCGCTGGGCTGCATCGTGCTGCTCAAGGGAAGAAATACCCTGGTTACTGCACCCGGCCAGCCCATCTATGCCTTCAACGCCGGTCACTCTTATTCCGCAACGCCTGGTTCCGGAGACGTACTGGCCGGCATCCTCGGCGCAGTCCTCGCACAGATACATCTTGAGGACAAAGCACAGGTAGGCCGCACGACGCTCACCGAGATCATCACAGAAGTCCTCCACGCCGGCGCCATCCATGCCCATGCGGCAGCCATCGCGGCGCAAACGCCGGAGGGCTATGCCATCTGCTCCGCCTCGCAGATTGCCGCGGCGATCCCGCGGGCCGTCGCCAAGCTTTTGCGTATGGCTCGCTAAAGCCTATTTGCTACGGCGCGCACGGAGCAGCGCAGTAGCCCCTTGGCACCGACAGCCACCGTGCCGCGGCGCAGCCTACGGGTCTCCCACGGCCACGTCATCGCAGCCCAGGCACCTGCCACGGCGCCGATCTCGGCGAGGATGTACCACGGCCACGGCCCCAGCAGGTTGATGATGGTCCATGCCGCACCGAGCACCAGCATCACCCAACCAGTCATCTGCCGGTAGAAGATCTCCTTGGTAGTACCCCGTTTGCACCCGCTTGCAGGGCTTTAGGTACCGGCCGCCAACTTTCCGTCCTTGACGGTGACCACATTGTCCGCAAACTCCAGCAGGCTGCGGTCATGGGTCACAAACATCGTTGCGGTCTGTTGTTCATCGGTGATGTCACGCAGCAGCTTGGCGACGTCGCGCGAGAGCGAAGAATCCAGCGCCGCTGTCGGCTCATCCGCAAGCAGCACCTCGGGGTCAGCCATCAAGGCGCGCGCGATATTGATGCGCTGGCGCTGACCGCCAGAAAGCTGAGTGATGCGGCGAGCCTCCATCCCAGGCAGGCCTACATACTCAAGCAGCTCCCGCGCCTTTTCACGGCGAGGTTTTCGGCCTTCCATATGGTCCACAATGAGCAGCTGATCCAGGGCATTGAGCGAGCTGACCAAGTTGGATTGTTGGAAGATGATGCCGCGCTCACCGCTTACCCGCACCCGGCCGCTATCGGGCTCGATTAGCCCTGCGGCCACGGAGAGCAAGGTGGACTTGCCGGAGCCGGATTCGCCGACGACGGCCATGAGCTGGCCCGGCTTGATGGCCAGGCTGACGTCATCCAGCGCCACCACGCGATCGCGGCCATCGGGGAAGGTAACCGTCACGTTTTCAATTTCCAGCATTAGCCTTGTCCTCCCAACGCATCCAAAGGGTTGATTTTGCTGATTCGGCGGGTAGCTAGCACCGCGCCCAGCATGCCGAGTAACCACATGCCGGCGGCCGGGGCAGCAATCGTGCGCGCCGAGAGCACAAAAGGCACCGTCGATTGCGCGAGCGCGCCCAGGCCCCAGCCCACTGCGGCACCCACACCAACTCCGAGGGCGAGGATGAGTGCGGATTGTGCCAGGGCGTCGCCAAGCAGGTAGCGCGTCCGCGCCCCCAGCGCACGCAGAATCGAAAGATCGCGGGTGCGCTGCATGGTCCAGATGCTCAAGAAAGCCACCATCACGAGCGCCGAGATTGCATACAGGAAGCCCTGCATGGTCAAAAGCGAGCCGCGCTCCGAGTTGTAGGAGGGCAGGCCGCTTAAGGCCTCGCGCATGCTGACGGACGTGGGAAGCCCGGTGGTAACGCTGTTCGCGTGCAGCAGGGCGGTACCCACGACGTCGGAAGGCGCGTGGCTCAACTGCGCCCAAGTCTGCGTGGAAACCCACAGCACCGGTGAGTGGGAATAGTACAGATCCGGCACGGTGCCGCGAACGGCATAGGCCTCATCCCCAATCACCACGGAATTTCCCTGCGTAATCGCTTGCGAGGCCACCACTCCCGTGGCCGGCACCTGCTGCTTGGTACCCGGAATTGGCTCGCCCGCCGGCAGGCCCAGCACAGCCACGCCGCCGAAGCCCTCCACCTTGGTCTGCGCGGTGCCCAAAGGCGCGCTGCCAGGCACCACGTCGTCCGCGTAAATCTCTGACTCCGTAAAAGTTGGCTTCTGCGTGCTAAAGCTCGCCTGCTCATACTCATGCCCCAAGGCCTCCAAAGCCGAGGTGTTTTGTTTGCTCAGGCCCTCCGTTAGCCCAGAGAGCATGACCAAAAGCAAGGTAATGAGCGCGACCACGGTCCCAATCAGCGCAAAGCGCCCGCGGGCTGCGCGCAATTCTCTAAGTGCAAGAAACATAGTTTCAAGCATCGCTACCGCGCGCGGATTAGTAATCGGGCCGCTAGTTGAACTTCGAGTCAACCAACTGGTTGATTCCCCATGTCCCGCCCGAGAGTTAGGGTAAAAGACTGTGAATGACGTGAAACAGCGCTCCCCGCTGACCTTCCATATGCGCCTTAGCCCCTGGCGCGCCGGGCTACACGTGATGTTCGCGTTTTTGTTGTTATTCGGTCTGCTGCGCGCCGGGCTCGATGAGCGCCTCGATGCCCGCGCCCTTGGTCTGGCAGTCGCATTGGCCGTGGTCTACGCACTGCGGCGCGTACTCCCCCGCGCCCTGTGGCTGGTAGGGCTGTGCGTGCTGTGGTGCGGGCTCATGGTGCATGCCCAGGACTTCATGTGGCTAGAATTCCCGCTGGTCTTTGCTTTTCTAAGCTCGCTTCCCCGCTGGCCGGGCATCGCCTGCAGCGGATTGTTATGGGCACTGGCGGCCTTCCTGCCCGCCTGGCAGCATCCGGCGGAATGGACCATCGCGGCGGCCATCGGCCCCTTCATCGGCACGGCCTTTGCCATCGGCGCCTTCCATGCCGGGCGCATGGTGCAGGCTGAGGCAGCGCACCATGCGGCAGTAGCCCGGCAGCTGCGCGCCACCCAGGCCGAACTTGCCGCGAGCGAGCACCAAGCAGGACGCCTGGAAGAGCGCGAACGGCTCTCCCGGGAGATCCACGACACCGTGGCCCAAGGCCTTTCCTCCATCGTTCTGCTCTCGCGCGCGGCTCAAAAAGATCCTTCCCCAGAGACACTGGCGCTGATTGAAAAGGTGGCCAGCGAGAACTTAAGCGAGGCCCGCCGCTTCGTCAGCGAGCTAGCCGCCCCTGCCCCATCGCTGGAGGAGGCCCTCCAGCAGGTGGTGGATTCAGCTGCCGCCCAGGCCGCTGCGCTGGGGAAGGACACCGACATCGAGCTGGTTGTTTCCGGCGAAAGCACCGTTCCCGAGGCCCACCGCCAGGACCTGCTGCGCGCCGCACAGGAAGGGCTCAACAACATGCTCAAGCATTCTGGTGCCCGGCGCGCAGTGGTCACTTTAGGCTGTTTTAAAGGCGAGACCACGCTAGACATCGTCGACGACGGAGAAGGCATGGACCCTACTTCACCTTCGCAAGGTGGCTTCGGGCTACGGGGCCTACGCCAGCGCGTGGAAGGCCACGGCGGTACGCTCACGGTGGAATCTTCCCCAGGCGAGGGAACCGCCCTTGCTATCCGTATACCGCAAAAAGTAGAGGACCAGGATGCTTAACGTCATGCTCATCGATGATCATCCCGTGGTGCGCGCCGGCCTGCGGGCCATTTTGAACGCTTTCCCCGACATCGATGTGGTGCTAGAAGGTGCGGATGGGGCGGACGTCGCCAAACTTGCAGCTCCCGATGCTCCTCATGTGGACGTGGTCATTTGCGATATCCAGATGCCCGGCACCGATGGCATTGCGGCCACTTCTCAGCTCGCCCAAGCTGGCGGCCCGCCGGTGCTCATCCTCACCACCTATGACACCCAATCCGACATCGTTTCCGCCGTGGAGGCGGGCGCCCTGGGCTATCTCCTAAAGGATGCGCCGGAGCAGGCGCTTCACGACGCCGTCCTCGCCACGGCCGCCGGCAAACGCACCCTGGCACCCGAGGTGGCAGCGCTTTTGGCCGAGCGCATCACCCGCCCCGAGGTGGCGCTTTCCAGCCGCGAGCTGGAGATCCTAGAAGCCCTGGCCACGGGCAAATCGAATAAGGAGCTTGCCCAGCGCCTGTTCATCTCGGAAGCTACAGTGAAGACGCACTTGATTCACATCTACCAGAAGCTGGGCGTGGATACCCGCACAGCGGCTGTCACCGTGGCCCGGGAAAGGAAGCTCATTTAAGTGTCCGCGCAGGTTTATGATTGCCTCGTTTTAGGCGGCGGCCAAGCAGGGCTGGCTACGGGCTATTACCTGCGCAGAAAGGGCTTGAACTTCGCCATCTTGGATGCGGAATCGCGCCCTGGTGGTGCGTGGCTGCACACCTGGCCCTCGCTGACTTTATTTAGCACCACGAGCGCCTCCAACCTACCGGGCTGGCCCATGCCTTTTTATGAAGGCTTCCCGCCGGCGAGCCACGTGGTGGATTATCTCTCGCGCTACGAAGAGCGCTACGAGCTGCCGGTGCGACGCCCCTTCATGGTTGAGTCCGTGGAGCACGATGGCGAGTTCTTCCACGTCTACTCGAGCACGGAACGCTTGATGGCCCGCACCGTGGTGGCGGCCACGGGTACCTGGCGCGCGCCCTTCATCCCGTACTACCCCGGTAAGTTTGCCGGGACGCAATGGCATTCGGCCATTTATCCCGGCGTCGCGGAGTTCAGCGGCTCCCGCGTGGCAGTGGTGGGCGCGGCCAATTCCGGCGCACAGATCGCGGCGGATCTGCTGCTTGAAGGTATTTCCACCACCTGGCTAACAAGGGGCGAGCCGCGCTGGATGCCTGACGACGTCGACGGACGCGTGCTCTTCCGGCGCAACCGCGAGCGCCTCAACGCCATCAATCGTGGCGAGCCTGACCCCGGCGCGGATACGAACCTGGGCGATATCGTCATGGTCCCGCCGGTACTCAAGGCGCGTGATGAAGGGCTCCTGCGCGCCACCCCGATGCCGAATTCCCTCGACGACATCAACGCGGATCACCTGATTTGGGCCACCGGCTTCCGGCCCGCACTTCGCCCCATCTCCCGCCTACTGGTAGACCGCCAGCCCACCGTCCCTGGGCTCTTCCTCGTGGGATTCGGCACCTGGACCGGCCCGGGCTCAGCCACCATCACGGGCGTTAGCCCCTTTGCCAAGCAAGCTGCTGCCGACGTTGCTTCTTTTATTAAAGGCCGGATTGATTGAGCGCTGCTTAAGCGATGACCCCCGTGGCAATCGCACAGCCCAAAACGGTCAGCACGGTGGCTGCAATGAATCCCATACGGTGGAGGACCTTGGACTGGCTTTCCTTGCTGACGCGTGACATGAAGAAGGCCGCCACGGCGGTGCCCAAGGTGTTGAACACAAGGTCGTCGACGTCGCTGAAGCCGAGGGCAAAAAGGTACTGAAGAGCTTCGATGCTCAAGCTCAGCACCAAGCCGGCCAGGATAGTTCCGCCGAGGCCAAAGCGCACGCGGCGCAGGTTCTGACCCCAAACAATGAGGCTGGCGCCCAAAGGCATGAACAGCAGGAAGTTACCAATCGTATTGGTCCACGGCCCGTACCAGATGGTGGGATTATCAAAGCCATTAAACATCTGCAGGTCCAGACTGCGGACCGCGTGCGCCGAGGCGTCAATTACGCCGGGAATCTCAATAAAAGACTTGCCGAGGGTAATCACAGCAATGACAGCGAGCACCAGGAACGTAACCACGACGGAATCGCGCCGCAGCGTCGCGTGGCGCGGCGGCACTGCTTGAATGCGGTGGCGAGGATGCGCGGTCTGCTGGGTGGACTGCTGGGTTACTGACATGGGAGCAAACCTAACAACGCAATCTGTGGATTCCCCGGCTGGTTTACTGGCAAAGTTCTGGTTCTACACAACTCACAGAGCGCGTACCATCGTGGGCATGACCACACTCGTAGTTACACGTTCCGAAGACAACAGCATCTCCCACACCTTTCAGGAAGAGCCCCTCCTCGCCGAGGGCGACGTACTGGTTAACGTTTCCCATTCTTCGTTGAACTACAAGGACGCCATGGCCCTGGACGGCAACAAGGGCGTCATGCGCATCAACCCATTGGTCCCAGGCATCGACGTCGTGGGCACCGTGGCTGAGTCCTCCGATCCGCGACTACCGGTGGGCGCGCTGGTGGCCGCATTCGGCGACGGACTCGGCGAGTTCCGCCACGGCGGCTACACCACGCAGCAGCGTGTCAACGCCCAGGCCACGCTGCCAGTTCCGGAGCGCTTCACTGCTGCCGACGCCGCTGCCATCGGCACCGCCGGCTACACCGCCGCCATCTGCGTCAACCAGCTGCTCACCCACGGCACGCGCGAGGGCCACGTGCTGGTCACCGGCGCCACGGGCGGCGTGGGTTCCATCGCGGTACAGCTGCTGAAGTCCCTCGGCTTCGAGGTCACCGCCGTTACCGGCCGCGTTGATAACGAAAGCGAGTACTTGCAGGCCCTGGGCGCAGACCACATCATTGATCGTTCCGCACTCTCGGAGACCGGCCGTCCGCTGCAGAAGGCGCTTTACGACGGCGCGGTAGACACCGCTGGATCCACCGTCCTGGCCAACGTCTTGGCGCAGATCAAGTGGGGCGGCGTCGTGGCAGCAACCGGCATGGCCGCCGGTCCTGACCTCCCGGCTTCGGTACTGCCATTCATCCTGCGCGGCATCGTCCTGGCAGGCGGCAACTCCGTCGACGCACCGCTCAAGGTCCGTGAGGACGCCTGGAAGCTGCTGGACGAACACCTCGATCTTGAGATGCTGCATTCTATTTCCAACATCATCGCGCTCGACGATGTCGCAGACGCCGCCAAGGAGCTGCTCGCCGGCACCCACCACGGCCGCACCATCGTAGAAATCTAGACAAACTATTTATCAGCGCTGGGAACAATTAATTTTCCCAGCGCTGCTACTATTTTCCTATGCGTTCCCGTCCCTGTGTCTTTGCTGCCGCGCTGGTTAGCACCCTCGCCGCCGGCCTCGTCACGCCCGCTGCCCAGGCTGGCATCACCAACGACCCCTAACGCTGTGCCCGGGCGTACTCAGGTCACGCTTCGCTACAGCAATGGCACAGTAGTCTCTACTGCTAATTCCCACGAATCTCGCCCGGCGCTTTCCTTGGTCAAGCTCTACTTGGGCTATTGGGCGCTGCAGCACGGCGCTCCGGCGGACAAAGCCGCGTGGAAAACATGATTCGTTTCAGCGAGGACGGCACGGCCACAGACTTGGACCGCCGCTACCCGCAGGCAATCCCTGAGGTCATCGGCCAATTTGTCCTGCATGAGACCCACTACCCAGGATTCTGGGGCAACACCACTACCTCTACTGAGGACCTTGCGCGCTTTACCTCCGCGATTGTGGGCGACCCACTAACCACGCCAATTATCAATGGCATGCGCACCGCTTCCCCCGTTGCCGCTGACGGCTATAAGCAAGACTTTGGCACCTCACGCGTGCCGGGTGTTGTGGGCACGAAGTTCGGCTGGGACGATAACCGCAACGTCCATGCCACCGCCTCCTTTGGCAATGGCTTTACCATCGCGGCGAATACTTATGGCGCCGCCTCCCAGCTCACCAGCGACATCTTGGGTGCCGTTCGCATCACCGCTGACGGCATCCGCAATACGGGCCGCCAGCCTTCCCCGCTGGAGCAGCAAATCCTTAACTTCGTGCCGGTGCAGTTCCACGACCCAGCCCGCCAGGCAATCCGCGGAGCCGAAGATTCAGTGGCTAACGCCCAGCTGGGGCTCTAGCTAACCTGTGACATCCGCCGCACGACAAAAGCCCGAGCCTTTCCTAGATTGAGGAGAGCTCGGACCTTTCGCTTGTGCGCTTTAGACGTGCAGGTCGCGGTCCTGAATGCCCTTTGGCACCATGAGAACGCCGATGAGAGAGATGGCGGAGATGACAATCGCGTAGGTAGCGATAGCCATGGAGGTCTTGTACTCAGTGAAGAGCATCTCCGCAATCATCGGGGCGAAAGCACCACCGATGATGGAGCCAAACGCGTAGCCGATTGAAACACCCGAGAGGCGTACCTTCACCGGGAACATCTCCGCGTAAAGCGCGGACTGGGGACCATAGGTGGCACCCAGCATGGTCGCTAGGATTAGAACCGCACCACCGAAGAGGGCAAGATTGCCGGAGTCAACAGCCATCCAGGACGGAATGGACCACGCAGCCAACGCAATGTAGCCCACGATGAAGGTGAGCTTGCGGCCCACCTTGTCCGACAGGTGGCCGAAGTAGAGGGTGCCAGCGAACCAACCGATGGATGCAACGAGCGCGACTAGCAGGGCGTCGGTGCGCTCGTAGCCCACTACCTTGGTGCCATAAGAGGTGAAGTAGGCGATGACAAAGTAGCCCACAGCGTTGTTAGCAGCGAAGATGAGCGCGCACTTAATGACGGTGCCAGTATGGCTCTTGAACAGGACCGCCAAGGGGCAGATTCCTTCTTCTGAAGATCCTGCAGCTCAGCGAATGCGGGAGACTCTTCCACCGTGCGGCGGATGAAGTAGCCCAGAAAAATCAGGACAACGGAGGACAGGAAGGGGATACGCCAGCCCCATGCGAGGAACTGCTCCTGCGACAGGCCTGCGGAGAGAACCAGCATGAAGATGGTGGCCAGGAACATGCCGAGCGGAACGCCCACCTGCGGGAAGGCGCCGAAGAGGCCACGACGGCCACGCGGAGCATGCTCCACGGCGAGCATTGCCGCGCCGCCCCACTCACCACCGGCGGACAGTCCCTGCAGGATGCGGAGCACGACCAACAGAATCGGTGCCGCGATGCCAATCGCCGAGTAGTTCGGCAGGAGACCCATGAGCATCGTGGCCAAGCCCATGCCCACCAGGGTGACGACGAGGACTGGCTTGCGGCCCAAGCGGTCACCCAAGTGACCTGCAATGATCGCACCCAGCGGGCGGAACAGGAACGAAATACCCAAGGAAGCCCAGGAGATGATCTGCGCTAGTGACGCATTCTCATTAGAAACTGGGTCAAAGTACTGCGTGGCGAAGATGAGGCCCGCAGCTTGGGCATAAATAAAGAAGTCAAACCACTCGATGGTGGTTCCGACCATGGAGCCCGCGAGCACGCGCTTGTGCTCGGAGGTGATTCCAGTTTCCGGTTGGTTACGGTCAATAACAGGTGCAGACATAGGGTTTCTTCTCTCTATGGGTGCAGAAGCAGTTGGACGGGGGGATTTACATATCGCGATGGTCGATAATGCGCTTGGCCTTGCCTTCGCCACAGTCAACGTGGTCTACAACGTCAACGCCGACAGTGATACCGATGCGGTTCTTGATTTGCTTCTTCAGCCAATCACCGGATGCCTCGATATCGGACTTCGAGAGGTCGGGAGCGTGCTCGACAAGGAGCGTGAGGTGGTCCATGCGGCCCTTCTTGGACAGGACGCACTGGTAGCGCGGACGCAGGTTCTTATCCTCAGTAATGATTTCCTCGAACTGGGATGGGAAGCAGTTCACGCCACGCAGAATGATCATGTCGTCGTTACGAGCCGAGATGCGGTCGATACGGCGCATGGAGCGAGCCGTACCTGGCAGGAGGCGAGTGATGTCATGCGTACGGTAACGGATGATCGGGAATGCCTCCTTGGTCAAGGAAGAAATCACGAGCTCGCCGTATTCTCCATCAGGCACCGGCTGCAGGGTTTCTGGGTCGATGATCTCTGGGTAGAAGTGATCCTCCCAGACGGTCAGACCGTCCTTGGTCTCCACGCATTCTTGCGCAACACCAGGACCCATGACCTCAGAGAGGCCATAAATATCGGTGGCCGTGATGCCGAAGCCTTCCTCGAGCTCGCGACGCATGCCCTCAGTCCAGGGCTCGGCGCCGAAGACGCCAGCTCGGAGAGAGGTTTCGCGCGGGTCGATGCCTTCTTTACGCATGCGGTCCAGCAGGTTGAGCACGTAGGACGGAGTACCCAGAATCGCGTCTGGCTCGAAGTCCTGCATGATCTGAATCTGGCGCTCAGTTTGACCACCAGAGGTTGGGATTGCGGTTGCGCCCAGCTGCTCGACGCCGTAGTGGGCACCAAGCCCGCCGGTGAACAGGCCGTAGCCGAAGGTGATCTGTACCTTGTCGCTAGGGCGGATACCACCGGCACGCAGGGAGCGGGCCACAAGCTCGGACCAAATCTTCACATCGTTTTGGGTATAGCCCACCACGGTCGGGCGGCCGGTGGTGCCGGATGACGCGTGGATGCGGGAGATTTGGCTCTGGTTTACGGCAAACATTCCGAACGGGTACTCGGAGCGAAGCGTTTCCTTGTCCGTGAATGGGAACTTGGCAAAGTCTGCCAGCTCCTTGAAGTCATCTGGGTGGACGCCCATTTCATCAAACGCACGGCGGTAATGAGGCACGTTGTAGTACGCATGGCGCAACTCATTCTTGGCTCGCTGGGTTTGCAAGGCGATGATTTCGTCGCGGGAAGCATACTCGATGCCCATCTGCGGGCCGTGGTGATCAGAAAAGATGTCAAACGTTGCGGTCACGTTGTTGCCTTTCGACTCGGGAGAATTAAGGTCCACACCCGCATTCCCTCGAAAGCACTGCTCGGGATTTTTAGCCTGGATTACGTGAGCCGGTGGTAACCGGCGGATATTGACTTACCGATCGGTCAGGTAAATCATGTGACGTACAATACAAGGCAACCACGTGAGCCACAACACAATTGTGAAAGTTTTTTGATCTAGCCCACAGTCAGGGGACAAACCCCCAGCTCAATCACTTAATTTTTGACAGCAAAAGCTCCCACGCGGAAGTTACCCCCATGCACCTCAACAACGCCGCTGGCAATCACTTGGCCCGCAAGCCACCAAACAGCAGCTCTGCCACCGAATTCGCGACTTCCTCCGCGCCGAGTTTACCCTTTGGGTCGTACCACTCGGCCACCGAGTTAACCATGCCGAAGACCATGCGCGTGAGCACCGCGGCGTCGAGATCCGCGCGTATTTCCCCTGCTTCCTGTGCATCCCGCACCAGCGGCACCACGGAGCGAGTGAGCTTACGACGCCGCTCCAGTGCGCGTTCCTCCACATCCGAATTGCCACGCAGTCGCAGCAACAAGGCAACCGACTTAGGGTCGGTGCACAACACCTCAATCGAACCGCGAATCAGGCTCCACACCCGCTCCCCCGGCCCCAGGTCGGACTCAGCAACCTCCGCCACCACAGCTTCCAGGTTGCTGAGCGCATGCGCGACAGTCAGCTCGAGAATCTCTTCCTTCGAAGAAATGTGGTGGTAGAGCGCCGACTTCGTAATCCCCAGCTCTTTGGCCACGTGCCCCATTGATGTCGCGTCATAACCGCGCGAGTTAAACGCGCGCACCGCCGCGTTAATCACATCATCACGGGAATACCCCGGGCGTCCACGCTGGGCGCCAGCATTCACATCAGTCACGCAAACCATTCAAGCAGAAGCCGGAAAAAATGGTTAGACTCTGCAATCACCACACCCCATTGCTTTAGATATCACTGCTCCTCACTCGACCAGGAGGAGCGACAATGCACCAAATCTTGCGCCCAGGAGTGGCGGAATCGCCAGAGTTTTCCCACGTCCGCGCCATGTTTGAAGGTGACAACGCCACCGCCCACATCGGGGCGGCGATCACCAAGTTAGAACTAGGCCATTGCGAAGGCCAGTTCATCGTACGTCCGGAAATGTGCAACGGCCACGGCACCGCCCAGGGCGGGTTTCTCTACACCTTTGCCGACTCGCTTTTCGCCGGCGCATGTAACTCCCCCGGCGAAGTAGCGGTCGCCGCACACAACTCCATTCACTACATCGCGCCCGCTTTTAAAGGCGACGTCGTCAAGGGCGTCGCAATCACCCGACAGTCCTGGGGCCGCAACGGAATCGTCGACGTCGAGCTCAGCGTAGAAGGCAAACCCATCGCCGAGTTCCGCGGCACCTTCCGCGTCATTCCCGCCAAGAAGTAGACCCACATCACAAGAAATGTTGACCTAAGTCACAGATCTCCCATATACTGACCAACCATTCAGTAATTAACCACCTGATTCCCACCTTGGATAGAAGGGTTTGCCCCCATGACGACTACTGATTCCACATCTGGATCCTTATCCGACGCCTCGTTGAGCGCAGTCCCCACTGCCTCAACAGCCGAGGAAGAGGCACGTTTCAACGCTCTCATCGCGGAAGACTCCCGCATCGAGCCCACCGACTGGATGCCGGCTGCCTACCGCAAGACGCTCACCCGTCAGGTATCCCAGCACGCGCACTCCGAGATCATCGGCATGCAGCCAGAAGCCAACTGGATCACCCGCGCGCCTTCGCTCAAGCGCAAGGCCATCCTCATGGCCAAGGTGCAGGACGAGGCAGGCCACGGCCTGTACCTCTACTCCGCCGCCGAGACTCTGGGCACCCCGCGTGACGAGCTCGTCCAGCAGTTGCTCGACGGCAAGGCCAAGTACTCCTCCATCTTCAACTACCCGGCGCGCACCTGGGCTGACATCGGAGCAATCGGCTGGCTGGTCGACGGCGCCGCAATCTGCAACCAGGTCCCGCTCTGCCGCGCTTCCTACGCGCCGTACGGCCGCGCCATGGTCCGCATCTGTAAGGAAGAATCCTTCCACCAGCGCCAAGGCTGGGAGATCCTCTACGAACTCTCCCACGGCACCCCGGAGCAGAAGCAGATGGCGCAGGAAGCAATCAACCGCTTCTACGGCCCTGCCCTGCAGATGTTCGGCCCGCCAGATGACGATTCCCCGAACTCCAAGCAGTCCATGGAGTGGAAGATCAAGCGTTTCTCCAACGATGAGCTGCGCCAGCGCTTCGTCGACATGATCGTTCCGCAGGCTGAGGCCCTGGGCCTGTACTTCGAGGACCCGGATCTCAAGTGGAACGAGGAGCGCGGTCACTACGACTTCGGCGAGCTGGACTGGGCAGAGTTCAAGTCCGTCATCAAGGGCGAGGGTCCGTGCAACGTGCAGCGTATGCAGCGCCGTCGCCAAGCGCATGACGACGGCGCCTGGGTCCGCGAGGCAGCAGCGGCTTATGCCGAGAAGTACCACAACGTCGACTCCGCTCTGTCGGCCTAATCCGCTCCACATCAACCAAAGGAAACCCCATGTCTGAAAACCAATGGCCAATGTGGGAGGTCTTCGTCCGCTCCTCCCGCGGCTTGTCCCACGTCCACGCTGGTTCTTTGCACGCGCCTGACGCAACCATGGCGCTGCGTAACGCACGTGACCTCTACACTCGCCGCAACGAAGGAACCTCCGTGTGGGTTGTGCCCACCGAGGCCATCTCCTCCTCCGACCCTGACTCCAAGGGCGGATTCTTCGAGTCCCCACAGGGCAAGAGCTATCGCCACGCCACCTACTACGACAAGTCCGAAGGAGTGCCGCACCTGTGAGTGGATTCGCTAGCGCCGATTCTGCGACCAAGCAGTCGCAGGGTAACGGCATTACCGCAGAAGATATCGCCGCTTCCGGCGCTGTGGCCTCGGAAGATGTGGCGCAGTACGCAATTACGCTGGGCGACGACGCCCTCATCCTCGCCCAGCGCCTGGGCTGGTGGATCTCCCGCGCTCCAGAGATGGAGGAAGACATCGCGCTGGGCAACATCGCCCTGGACCTCATCGGACACGCGCGCTTCCTGCTGACCTACGCGGGCACGGCGAACGGCAAGACCGAAGACGACCTCGCTTACTTCCGCAACGAGGAGGAGTTCCGCTCCGTCCGCCTGGTTGAGCAGGAAAACGGTGACTTTGGCCAGACCATCGCCCGCCAGCTGCTTTTCTCCTACTACCAGTACGGTCTCTACGCCGCTCTGTTGGAGTCCACCGATGAGACCCTGGCTGCCATCGCCGCCAAGGCCATCAAAGAAGTGGAGTACCACGTGGACCACGCTAACCAGTGGATCCTGCGCCTGGGCCTTGGCACCGAGGAGTCCAAGCGTCGCATAGAGGCCGGCCTGTACTACATGTGGCCCTACCTCGACGAGCTCTTCGAGGACCTGCCGATTCATCAGAAGCTCGCGGCCACTGGCGTCGCGGTACTGCCGTCCTCGCTGCGCGCGCAGTTCGACGAGCGCATTGCCCACGTCCTTGAGAAGGCCCAGCTTTCAATTCCTGAGGTAAAGCAGGCTCGCTCGGGCCAGCGCACCGGCGTTTTCTCTGAGTACCGCGGCTACATCCTCGCCGAAATGCAATCGCTGGCCCGTCAACACCCGGGCGCTACCTGGTAGACCCCGGCCAACTGGCCCGTCTAAGTGGAAGGAATCTTGCCCATGTCCATCACCGATACTTCCCACCCGCTGCGCCCGGACAATGCTGCCGACGCCCAGGTGTGGGATGTCGCCGCGCAGGTGCCGGACCCAGAGATTCCTGTCATTTCCATCGCGGACCTTGGCATCCTCCGCGCAGCCAAGCTCGACGGCGACGTTGCAGTCGCCACGATTACGCCCACCTATTCCGGCTGCCCGGCCATGGAGCACATCACCGCGGACATCACCGCGGCGCTCCAGGAAGCCGGGTACTCGAAGGCCCGGGTGGACCTGGTGCTGCAGCCCGCATGGACCACGGACTGGATCACGGAGCTCGGCCGCCAGAACCTCAAGGACTACGGCATTGCCCCGCCGAGCGGCACCGCGCGTGCCGCTGGCTCCGGCCCCATCCCGCTGACCTTGGGCCCACCGCCAGCCATCGAATGCCCTCACTGCGGCTCCCGCCGCACCCGCAAGCTCGCCCAATTCGGCTCTACTTCCTGCAAGGCACTGTATAACTGCCAGGACTGCCTAGAGCCCTTCGACTACTTCAAGGTGCACTAATGACCACCACAATTCCAAACAAGAAGAAGGCCACGTTCAACTCCTTGGTCGTGTCTGAGGTACGCAAGCTCACCGAAGATTCCGTCGAGGTCTCCTTCGCCGTTCCCGCGCAGTTGCAGGCCGACTATGACTACATCCCCGGCCAGTATGTGGCGCTGCGCGCTGACATCGACGGCCAGGAAATCCGCCGCTCCTACTCGATCTGCGATGTTCCTCGCGATGGTGTCATCCGCGTCGCCATCAAGCGCGACCGCGGCGGCGTCTTCTCTACCTGGGCCAACGAGTCCCTGCAGCCAGGCTTCAAGATGGACGTTATGAACCCGCAGGGCGCCTTCACCTCCAAGACCCACGTCACCGGCCTCAACAACCCAGAGGCCGTGCGCGAGGAGCTCGAGAAGCTCGACCACCCGCACCTCGTGGCGATTGCGGCTGGTTCCGGCATTACCCCAATCATGGCTATCGCCCAGACTGTCCTGTCGGAATCCCCGGACACCACTTTCGAGCTCATCTTCGCCAACAAGGGCGGCGGTGATGTCATGTTCGCCGAGGAGATCGGCGACCTCAAGGATAAGTACCCCAACCGTTTCGCGGTGCACCACGTGCTCTCCCGCGAGCAGCGCGTCAATCCGCTTTTCTCTGGCCGTATCGACGCGGAGAAACTGCAGACCCTGCTGGACAACGTGGTGCGCACCGAGAGCGTCGACGAGTGGTTCCTCTGTGGTCCCTTCGAGCTAGTACAGCTGGTCCGCGACGAACTCTCCGGCCGCAGCATCGATGAGAAGAACGTCCGCTATGAGCTGTTTACCACCGGCAAGCCCACCGGGGACCAGAACCAGACCGGACGCCTGGTCGAGGTGGACCCAGAGGGCGACAACGTGGAAATCAACTTCCAGCTCGACGGCCTTTCTGGCTCGGTGAGCTCGCCGGTTTCCGCAAATGAGTCACTGCTCAATGCGGCTCTGCGCGTGCGTTCTGACGTCCCGTTCGCCTGCGCCGGCGGCGTGTGCGGCACCTGCCGCGCCAAGGTCGTCGAGGGCGAAGTCGAGATGGACGAGAACTACGCTCTCGAGGCAGACGAGGTGGCCGCCGGCTACATCCTCACCTGCCAATCTCACGCCAAGACCCCGAACGTCACCATCGATTTCGACGCGTAGCCCTAAAGGACACACCTTGATTGAACTCCACATTGATGCCGAGACCGGCGTCGCCGAACTCATCCTCAACAATCCCAAGGCCATGAACTCTCTCGGCGAGGCAGACTTGGCCGGGCTTTCCGACGCCCTCGACGAGGCAGCCAAGGCGCACCCCCGCGCCCTCATCCTGCGTGGAGAAGGCAAAGGTTTCTGCGCTGGCCGCAACATCAAGGGCCTCAACCCGCGCGAGGACGACGCCACCGACTTCCTCGCCAACAAGGTGACCCCGGTACTGCGCAAGATCGACGACTTCCCTGCCCCGACCTTCGCAGCGGTGCACGGCCCTTGCCTCGGCGTGGGCCTCGGCGTCGCCCTGGCCTGCGACGTCGTCTACGTCGCCGAGGATGCCAAGTTCGGCTCCCCCTTCGCCAACCTAGGCGCGACCCTCGATTCCGGCGGACATTCCCTCTTCGTTGAGCGCCTCGGCACGCACCGCGCCATGGACCTCATCATCACCGGTGACCTCATCAGCGGCGCCGAGGCTGTACGCGCGGGCCTCTTCTCCCGCGCACTCCCGGCAGAGGAGCTGCTGGACTTTGCCCGGGGCGTCGCCAAGCGCGCGGCTCAAGGAGCCACCTTGGCATTCATGGCCAGCCGCAAGCTTGTCCAAGACATCCGCGACAACGGCACCGGGCTGTGGGCCTCCGTGGATGCGGAGAACATCGCCCAAGGTCAGCTGTGCAATAACGAAGATTATTACGAAGGCTTCGATGCCTTCAATGAGAAGCGCAAGCCACAATTCAAAGGAGCATAAATGACTGACTCACACGCATACCTCGTCTCTGGCTTCCGCACGCCAGTGGGCCGCTACGGCGGCGCCCTGTCTTCGGTTCGCCCCGATGATCTCATCGCCACCGCCATCAAGAAGACCGTGGATGAGGCGGGCATCGACCCATCCCTGGTGGATGATGTCATCATCGGCAACGCCAACGGCGCCGGCGAGGAAAACCGTAACGTCGCCCGCATGGCGTGGCTGCTCGCTGGCTTCCCCGACACCGTTCCGGGCATCACCGTCAACCGCCTATGTGCTTCCGGAATGTCCTCGATTGCGCTGGCTACTGCCCTCGTGGAGTCGGGCCAGGCGGACATCATCGTCGCAGGTGGCGTGGAGTCCATGTCCCGTGCACCGTGGGTGATGGAAAAGCCCGCAAAGGCCTTTGCCAAGCCCGGCGAGGTCTACGACACCTCCATCGGCTGGCGCTTTGCCAACCCCAAGTTCCTGGCGCAGGAAAAGATGACCTACTCCATGCCGGAAACTGCCGAGGAGGTGGCTAACGCCTACGGCATCACCCGCGAGGACGCCGACGCCTTCGCCCTGCGCTCCCACCAGCGCGCGCTGCAGGCCATTGCTGAGGGCAAGTTCGCTGCGGAAATCGTGCAGGTAGAGATCAAGGACCGCAAGGGAAATGTCACCATCGTCGACACGGATGAGGGGCCACGCCCCGAGACCTCCCTCGAGGTTCTGGCGAAGCTGCGCCCTGTAACCAAGCTCGGCGAAGTCACGACGGCCGGCAACGCATCTTCGCTTAACGACGGCGCTTCCTGCGTCATCGTCGCCTCCTCTGCGGCGATTGAAAAGTACGGCCTCAAGGCGCGCGCTCGCGTGGTCGCGAACTCCGCCCGCGGCGTCAAGCCCGAGATCATGGGAACCGGCCCCGTGCCCGCTACCCGCCAGGTGCTTGAACGCGCTGGCTGGAGCGTTGAGGACCTCGACGCGGTTGAGCTCAACGAGGCCTTCGCCTCCCAGTCCCTCGCATGCATCCGCGAGCTCGGGCTCGACGAGGACAAAGTCAATGCGTGGGGCGGCGCCATCGCTCTGGGCCACCCGCTGGGTTCTTCCGGCTCGCGTATCACGCTGACCTTGCTCAACCGCCTGGAGACCGAGGGCCTCCAGCGCGGTGTGGCCACCATGTGCGTGGGCGTGGGGCAGGGAACCGCGATTGCGATCGAGAGGGTCTAGATGTCTTCCGCTATCGAGTTAACGCAGGCAGAGGGCTTTCTCGTCGCCCGCCTCAACCGCCCTGAGGTACGCAACGCCATTGACGAGCAGATGGTGGGTGAACTCCACGAACTGTGCGGCCAGCTGGAACGCGAGCCGCAGATCCTCATCATCACCGGGTGCACCGTAGACACGCCCAAGGGCCCGCGCGGCATCTTCGCGTCCGGCGCGGACATCGCGCAGCTTCGCGAACGACGCCGCGAGGACGCTCTGCGCGGCATCAACTCGGGCATTTTCCACCGCATCGCACAGCTGCCCATGCCGGTGATTGCGGCCGTGGATGGCTACGCCCTGGGCGGCGGCTTAGAGCTGGCTCTAGCTGCGGACTTCCGCGTGGCCACGCCTTTTGCCAAGTTCGGCCAACCGGAGGCAAACCTCGGCATCATTGCCGCGGCTGGCGCACTGTGGCGTTTGAAGAACACCGTGGGCACTCCGTTGGCTAAAGAGATTCTGCTAGCCGGCCGTATCCTCAACGGCCAGGAAGCCCTGGACGCCCACCTGGTCAACGAGCTCCACGAGCCAGATCAGCTGCAGGCTGGGGCCGAGGCCTTGGCAGCCCGCATCGCTGAGCTGGATCCGCTGGCCGTCCGCATCTCAAAGCAGCTTATGGAAATGCCGGACTCGGCGCACCCCTCCGTGGACAACATCGCGCAGGCAGTGCTGTTTGAGTCCCAGGCCAAATTCGACCGCATGCAAGCATTCCTCGACCGCAAGAAGGAAAAATAAAACTCATGAACGTACCTAACAAAGTTGGAGTCCTGGGCGGCGGCCGCATGGGAGCAGGCATCGCGCATGCCTTCCTCGCCGCTGGCGCCGAAGTTCACGTGGTGGATATTAACGCCGCGGCTGTCGACGCCGCCCGCGAGCGCGTGGAGAAAGCCATCCGCGGCTCCCTCGACCGCGGTGCGGACGGCACTTTCGAATCGTGGGCTCAGCGCCTGACGCTGTCCACCGAGGCTGCCGACTTCGCGGGATTCCCACTGGTAGTCGAGGCAGTCCCGGAATCCATGGAGCTCAAGACGCAGGCATTCGCCAACGTTTCGGCGGCAGCTCCGGAGGCAGTCATCGCCACCAATACCTCTTCACTGTCCGTCTCTGAGCTCGCGGGCAGCGTCAACAATGACGTCATCGGCCTGCACTTCTTCAATCCGGTCCCGGCCTCCAAGTTGGTAGAGGTGGTCATCGCTGACTCCACCCCCGCGGAACTGGTTGAGCAGGCCAAGGGCTGGGTCGAGGCGTTGGGCAAGACTGCCGTTGTGGTCAAGGATGCCCCCGGCTTCGCGTCCTCCCGATTGGGCGTGGCCATCGCGCTGGAGGCGATCCGCATGGTGGAAGAAGGCGTGGCCTCCCCGCGCGATATCGACAACGCGATGGTGCTGGGCTACAAGTTCCCCATCGGCCCGCTCGAGCTCACCGACATCGTGGGCCTCGACGTGCGTCTCGGCATCGCCGAGTACTTGGAGTCCCAGCTTGGCGAGCGCTTTGCCCCGCCGCAGCTGATGCGCGATATGGTCGCTCGCGGCGAGCTCGGCCGGAAAACGGGTAAGGGGTTTTACGAGTACAGCTAGCGCTTTTTAAATCCCGCCGCCCTAGATGCCAAATCGGAGCGAAATCGCCGACGTCGTAAAGCACAAATTTGGCATTTAGGGCGATATTTCGTGCACCCACTCCGGCTCTGGCGGCAGCGCGTATTCCTGTTTAGGCAGCAGCGCCTTGTGCCAGAGGTGAACGAAGGAATAGAAACGCCGCGACCAATTGGGCGGCTGCGCTACCTGCTCCACGATGTAATCTAGGTGATGTGCCACGCAATGGCCGGTGTAGCGCAAAGTCCGCCAGCCTCTTAATACGGCTTCGTTGTTCTTCCAGTGATCGCGAATCCACACGCCCAACTCGGAATGGAACTTCAGCCCGTTAATCTCGATGGCTATCTTGCGTGAGGGAATCACAATGTCCCAGCGGTACACGCCGATGAACACGTTGCATTCAATTTTCAACCCTGCCTGCTGGAGTGCCCGTGCAACCGCAATCTCCGCGCTGGAGTCGGTGAACAATACTGCGGACCTCAACAGCTCCTGCGCTCGGGCGGGCAGGCTGGATATTTCAGCCCGGTCTGCCTCAAGCTTCTCGCGCCCGCGATGTCCGGCATAAAGCGCCTCGCAGAGCTCGATGCCGCAGCCCCAGTCAATCTGTGCGAGGGCCAACAACGGATTCTGCACGGCGCAGCCCAGCACTTCGCGCGTCTGCTGGCGCACGCTTCGCCGCGCGGAATAATACGTAGATGCTGGCAGACGCTTCGGTGCGGCGAGTTCTAATGGCAGTGTCACCTCGCGCTTCAGATACAACTGCGCGGCTGTCCGCCCAGTGGCGACGGCCTGCGGGTATCGCTGTTGGACCGCCCAGAGCACTTCCAACGGCGTGGGCCTGCCCCAGACGTTGAGCCCCCGCGCAATCTTGGTGACGCGCCCGTGCTTGATGTGCGTGGCCAGTTGGCTCTTCGTCAGCCCCGACACTAAGCCCTTGTCCATGATTATCTCCCCCCCAATTGGAAGCTAGCACCGACGGGCGGGGTGTGCAGCTCGAAGCGGTGGGGGCGCTCACGCCTGCCTAGATGCCAAATCGTGGCCCATCCAGGCGGCCAACATGCGCCGATTTGGCATCTGGGGCGGCTAGCCTAGCTTCTTTCCACCAATGCATTCGTGATCCGCGCGGTGCACAGGCGCTTGCCGTCCTCGTCGGTGATGATGACCTCGTGGCTGCACAGCGTGCGCCCCAGCTTGATGGCAGTGGCCGTCGCAGTCACTAGCCCGGCGCGCCCGGACGCATGGTGCGTGGCATTGATGTCTACGCCCACCGCCACCTTGCCCAGGGTGGAGGCGTGAATTACGGCAGCCCAACTGCCTACCGCCTCAGCGAGGCAGGCCATCGCGCCACCGTGCAGCAGGCCGAAGGACTGAGTATTACCCTCCACCGGCATAGTGGCCACTACTTTCTCGGGCGACTGTTCTAGCACCTCAACGCCCATTTTCTTGTCTAGCTCCCCCAACTGGATTTGCCACTGCTGCATGGTTCTCCCTCCTTATTGTGTGATGTGGATTATACTAACCTAAATTACTGACCGACCGATCAGTTACCAAAGAAAGGACTCCGATGACCTCCCAGGCACGCCTCGTCCCCAGCTACCTCTCCGGCCAGTGGGTCACGCCCACCGACCCGACGAAGATCACCGACGTCCACGACGCCTCCACAGGCGAACTCGTCGCACAGGTAAGCGCCGAAGGGCTCGACATCGCCGGCGCCGTCGAATACGCCCGGACCACCGGCCGCACGGGGCTGCAAGCGCTCACCTTCCACGAGCGCGCCATCAAGCTCAAGGAACTGGCACTCTACCTGCAGGATCACCGCGAAGAACTAAACGCGCTCGCGCACAAGACCGGCGCCAACAAGCGCGATAACTTCATCGACGTCGACGGCGGCATCTCCACGATGTTTACCTTCTCCTCCAAGGGCCGCCGCGAGCTTCCGAACTCCACCGTCATCCCCGACGGCGAGGCTGAGGTCTTCTCCAAGGACGGCTCCTTCATCGGCCGCCACATCTACACCTCGATTCCGGGCGTCGCTGTGCAGATCAACGCCTTCAACTTCCCGGTCTGGGGCATGCTCGAGAAGTTCGCGCCTGCTTTCATCGCAGGCGTACCCTCCATCGTGAAGCCAGCCACCCCCACCGGCTACGTCACCGAGGCCTGCGCGCGCCTCATGATCGACTCCGGCATCCTCCCAGAGGGCTCCCTGCAGCTCATCTCCGGTTCGGCTCGTGACCTGCTCGATTACCTCGATTACCGCGACCATGTGGCATTCACCGGTTCCGCCGCCACGGCTCACGCCCTGCGCAGCCACCGCAATGTCATCGAGGGCGGCATCACCTTCACCGCCGAGGCCGATTCCCTGAACGCGGCCATCCTGGGCACCGACGTCACCGAAGACTCCCCCGAGTTCGAAGCCTACGTCAAGGCCGTCTTCGGCGAGATGACCGCCAAGACTGGGCAGAAATGTACCGCCATCCGCCGTGCTATCGTGCCGCAGCACCTCGTCGATCCCGTCATCGCAGCGCTGAAGGCTCGCCTCGAGGCGAAGGTCGTGCCTGGCGATCCGCGCGATGCCAACGCCACCATGGGTCCGCTGGTCTCCGTTGAGCAGCGCGAGGACGCCGCCACTGCAGTGCGCACGCTTGTCGCCGCCGGCGGTGACATCGTCCTCGGCGGCCCCGACGAGCTCGAGGGCGCATTCTTCGCACCGACGATTCTGCGCTTTGCAGATTCTCGCACCCCGGCGGTGCATAACACCGAGGCCTTCGGCCCAGTGGTTTCCTTCATCGGCTACGACACCCCTGAGGAGGCCATCGAATTGGCGGCCCTGGGTGCGGGTTCCTTGGTTGCCTCGGTTATCACCCACGACCCAGAGCTAACTACCCAGCTCGGACGCGGTATCGCCGCTCACCACGGCCGCCTGCATTTCCTCGACCGCGACGACGCCAAGACCTCTACCGGCCACGGCTCTCCCCTGCCGCACCTAGTCCACGGCGGACCGGGCCGCGCGGGCGGCGGCGAGGAGCTCGGCGGAGTGCGCGGCATCAAGCACTTCATGCAGCGCACCGCCATCCAGGGCACGCCTGATCACCTCACCGCCATCACCGGCCAGTGGCACCGCGGTGCGCGCGTGCAGCGCGTGACCCGCGCCGACGTCGTCTCCAGCGCGGGTGTCCACCCGTTCCGCAAGGACCTAGCCACCCTCAAGATCGGCGACCAATTCGCGTCGGACCTGCGCAAGGTCTCCCTCGAGGACATCACCGCGTTTGCACAGTCAACCGGTGATACCTTCTACGCCCACACCGACGAAGAGGCCGCCACCGCGAACCCCTTCTTCCCACGCCGCGTCGCACACGGTTACCTCCTGGTCTCCTGGGCCGCAGGCCTTTTCGTGGAGCCGGCGCCAGGTCCCGTTCTGGCGAACTACGGCTTGGAGAACCTGCGCTTTATCACCCCGGTTACCTACGACGATTCCATCCGCATCGAGCTCACCGCCAAGCGCATTACCCCGCGCGTGACCGACGATTATGGCGAGGTCTGCTGGGATGCCGCCCTCTACAACCAGCACGACGAGCTGGTTGCGTCCTACGACGTCCTGACCCTGGTGGAGAAGGTCGACACCATCTACGCGCAGCAGTAATACGAATAGGCGTTATTGCCGCCGCGATTAAGGAAACTGCGTCACAGGTCACATTTCTGCCGTATGCTTTTGGGCATGAAAGAGAACTCAGTCATTATCGTCGGCACTGGGCTGGCAGGAATGCTCGCAGGTTACGAGGCCTTCAAAGGCGGCAAGCACGTCATCTTCCTCGAGCAGGAAAACCGCAATAACCTGGGCGGACAAGCCTTTTGGTCACTTGGCGGCCTGTTTTACGTCGGCTCCCCTGAGCAAAAGCTCATGCGCGTGAAAGACTCCGAGGAGCTGGCCTGGCGCGACTGGGCCAACTCCGCCGACTACGACGAAGTCACCACCGAAGACTCACACGACTACTGGCCGCGTAAGTGGGGCCGTGAGTACGTTCGCTTCGCCGCAAATGAAAAGCGCTCTTACCTCAAGAAACTGGGACTTAACGTGCTGCCCACCATTGGCTGGGCAGAGCGCGGTTCGGGCGACGCCTCCGGGCACGGCAATTCAGTCCCCCGCTTCCATCTCACCTGGGGCACCGGCCCTGAGGTAGTCCGTGTCTTCCGCGAACCTCTTGAGAAGGCCGAGAAGGAAGGCAAAGTGGAATTCTACTTCCGCCACCGCGTCGACGAGCTCATCACCGAGGGGCACGGGAGCGCACGGCGCGTCGTCGGCGTGAAGGGTTCGGTCCTGGCGCCCACCGACCAGGTGCGTGGTGAGGCGAGCGGAAGGGAAGTCGTCAAGCAATTTGAGCTCCGTGGCCAGGCCGTGGTGATTGCCACCGGCGGCATCGGCGGAAACCTTGAGAAAGTGCGCACCATGTGGCCCACTGAGCGCTGGGGTAAATGCCCAGAGGAGCTGGTCAGGGGCGTTCCCGCGCATGTCGACGGCCGCGGAATCGACATCGCCAGCAAGGCCGGCGCCAACCTCGTCAACCAGGACCGCATGTGGGCCTACCCCGAGGGCATGAGCAACTGGGATTCCATCTGGCCAGAGCACGGCATCCGCATCATCCCAGGCCCATCCAGCCTGTGGCTCGACGCGGAAGGCAATCGCCTGCCCACCAACCTCTTCCCAGGTTCGGATAACCTCGCCGTACTGTCGCACATCACCAACACCGGGCATGGCTACTCCTGGTTCGTGCTCAACCAGGAAATCGTGGACAAAGAGTTCATCTTCTCCGGCTCCGAGCAGAACCCCGATCTCACAGACAAGGAGTTCAAGAAGCTGGCCGGCAAGCTCGGCCCAGGCACCCATGTGGCCGTCAAAGCTTTCATGGACAACGGCATCGACTGGGTTGTTGAAGATAATCTAGAAGACCTGGTCAAAGGCATGAATTCCATCAGTCCAGAGGGTTCACCCAAGATTTATGTGGACCAACTACGCAAGATCATTGAGGATCGCGACGCGCAGCTCGACAACCCGTTCTCCAAGGACGCTCAGGTCAACTACATCCGCATCGCTCGCGGTTTCTTGGGCGACAAGTTGATTCGCTGCGCGGCCCCGCATCGCTTGCTCGACAAGGGCCCACTCATCGCGGTGCGCCTCAAGGTGCTCACCCGCAAGACGCTGGGCGGCATCGAAACCAACCTCGACGGCGCCTGCCTCAATCCCGACGGATCCGTCCTGACCGGCCTGTATGCCTGCGGCGAGGCGTCCGGCTTCGGCGGCGGTGGCATGCATGGCAAGAACGCGCTCGAGGGCACGTTCCTGGGCGGCTGCATCCATTCTGGCAAGCGCGTAGGCGAGGCTCTCGCGCGCAGCTAAGATGGCCCATCATGGACATCTTTTTGGAAACCGTCGACGAGCTCCACGAGGTCGCGCGCTCCCATGAGGACCCCGCGTTTGACGAGGTCCTCTATCACCGCGATCCTTCCGGCATCTGCATCACGGGCATGGCTTACGAGGATGAGCAGACCTACGTGGTCACCTTCCGCGGCTCGGCCCAGCAGGGCACCATCTACAGGGCCACGCCTTTCATCGGGGTGGTAGAAACTGCAGGTAAGCGCTTCGCCGCGCTTGTCGACGCCCCCTTTTCCCTCCCTGCCGGCAACCCTGCCGGTGGCGAGGCTTTGCAGGGCGCGCTGTACCCCGCACTCCTGGCCACGCACGTGGAACCCGCAGGTCACCACGTTATCGCGGACTTCGAGGCCCCCGACACGGAACGCTTCTACAGCAATTACAAGCCCAGTATGCTGACCCCGCGGGTGCGGGTGACGGGTGAGGTAAAGGACGTCGCGAAGCACGTGCATGAGCTCACCGAAAATGAATTCTGGGTGGGCCACGTGGCCGGGTTTGCGGTGGTCTTCGAGGAGAATCCGCCCGCGCACGCGGCAATCGACGCCGTGGCCGTCTGCGCTACTCCTTTCTGGGACGAGGCCTAGACCTGTTCGCGGCGCGGCTTGTCGACGCCGCGGCGACGCACCGCGATGGTCAGCAAGATAATGCCGCTGAGAAGGAAGGCGAGCGCGCGGAAGATTCCGCTTGTGGCCGCGAGATCGAAGAAGGTCAGCTTGGCCACCGCCACAATGGCAAGCAGCACGCCGACGGCGGTAAAGCGCTGCTCCGCGGCAAGAAGCAGGCGGGCAGCAAGGACCATCCACGCCACTGAAACCAGGGCGTGCGAAGCCAGGTAGGCAGTCTTGAGGCCCGCGTCTCCCGCCACGATCGCGGCTGCCGAGGCGATTGTGCCTACCGTGGCAAGAAGACTGAGCAGGAGTACAAAGAGTAACAGTGCGGCTGCAACTCCGCGGTGCTCGTAGTGGGGGACACGCTGGCGCAACAGGTAGCCCGCGATGAGAGCCACGGTGAGGACGATGCCCTCGGCAAGTGGCTCCATGCCAGCGAGGGCAGGCGGATCAAAGAGCACACCACCGAGAAGCGGGGTGAGCACTATGAGCGAACCCAGGAACCAGGCGGCCAGGACGAAAGCATTGCTCATCGCATGGAGGAGCAGCACGAATGCTGCGAAGAAGAGCCCGCTTAGGACAAACGTCAGGACTACAGCCATGGTCCCTGTGGGGGCTGTGCCGGTCCAGCCCGCCATGGTGTCCAGCATGACCAGGGCATAGACCACGGGGATAGCACCAAGTGCGCAATCCTTGATGACGGAGTTGCCAAGCCAGGCGATACCCACGATGACAGCCAGGGCAGCAACGGCCATCCACTCGGCGAGGATGGTGTCCGCGCGAAGGAGGGCAGTGACCAGCAGGAAGCCCGGGGCGAGCAGCCCCAAGAACGCGAAGCCAAATTCCGCCTTGACGGTGGGGAAATAGACCACTATGGCCACAGCCGCGATGGCGAGCAGGCTGCACGCGATGGCGATCCACAACGAGGGCAGACTGAAGGGGGTGCTACGGGCGGCGACTTCCACCATGACCACGGCAAGCCCGACGCCGGCGATAGCGCGCAGCGCCTCGGTCATGCGCTCACTGCGGCACAAGACGCTGTAGGTGGCGGTAACCAAAGGGAGCACGACCACGAGCATGGCACCGCCGACGTGCGCGGGTGCCACTGCGCTGGGGTAGGAGAGTGCGGCGATACCTGCGCCTGTGGCCATCCACTCTTGCGTGAATGAGCCCTGACGGAAACGATGGGCATAACTCACAAATCCGCCATAGATGAGCGCCATGAGCACCGCTCCCAGCCAGGCCGGCCACCAGCCCAGCCACGTGACCACCAGGAACGTCGTGGCCAGCGCCGCAAATAGAGAAGTGGCCACCAAGGCGGTCACACCGGCCGGTGCCGCCTTGTCACGGAACCACCATCCGGCCCCGAGCAGCGCACCCGCCACGATGTAGGCCAGAACGACGCGGCCCACTGGCCCCAGCAGACCCGCCTGAATGGCAAGTCCCACAAGGAAGGCCACGCCCGCCAGCGTGATAAGCGCGCCACCCACGGCCACCGCACCAATGAGCGTCTTCTCGCGGTCGCGCGGCTTCGGCGGCTGAACTGGGAGCTGCGGCTGAGCCGGGTGCCACGCCGCTGGGTACTGCGACGCTGAGTGTTGCGACGCTGAGTGCGGATAAGCCGGAACACCAGACTGAGCCTGCGGCGCAGGCGCTTCGTGCTGCGGCGCCGACGCAGGGGCCGGAGACTGGCTCGGCTGCGCAGCCCCTTCCATTTGCTGACCATATTCGAGGAGGCGGGCACGGGCATCGCCAAGCGCGCGCTCTGCAATCTCAAGCCGACGCATTGCGTCGAGGAAAAGCTCCCTATTTTCATTCATGTCTTAGGCTTACCGTGAAACGCACGTGTCCACCACCGCACGTAGTATTTCGTTATGCCTTCGAAACCATCTACTCCGCAGGACTCACCAGCGCTTGCTGCACAGCAGTGGACCATCAGCCAATGGCGCGAGCGTACAGCTCGTGGCCTCGGCAAGCAGCACAGATAGGGGAGAGGGCCTGCTCCTAGACGTGGCGCAGGCCCTCGGTTTGTGATGATTTAGCGCTTACTTAACCACCAGGTTGACCATGCGGCCAGGGACGTAGATCTTCTTGAACACGTTCTTGCCCTCGGTCAGCTCGACGATGCGGGCGTCGGCAAGTGCGGCGGAAACCACGGCCTCTTCGTCGGCGTCGGCAGGCACGTTGACGCGCGCCTTGACCTTGCCATTGACCTGGACTGGAATCTCAATCTCGTCATCTACCAGGTACTTCTCCTCGAAGGTGGGGAAGGAGGAGTAGGTGATGGTCTCGGTGTGGCCGAAGCGCTTCCACAGCTCCTCCGCGATGTGCGGAGCAATCGGGGAGACCAACTGCGCAATCGGCTCGACCGCAGCACGCGGAGCGCCTTCGGCGGAGTTGCCGTAGGTGCGCGTCAGGTAGTTGACGTACTCGATGAGCTTAGCCACCACGGTGTTCAGACGCAGGTTCTCGTAATCATCACGCACACCGGCGATGGCGCGGTGCAGGGCCTTGAGATCATCCTCGGTGAGCTCGGCGTCGCTAGTAGCAAGCTCGCCGGCCTGCTCGTCGACGGCCAGACGCCACAGACGCTGCAGGAAGCGCTGGGAACCGACGACGTCCTTGGTTGCCCACGGGCGGGAGGTATCCAGCGGACCCATGGACATCTCATAAACGCGCAGGGTATCGGCACCGTAGTCGCGGCAGATGTCATCCGGAGCCACGGCATTCTTCAGGGACTTGCCCATCTTTCCGTACTCCTGGTTGACCTCTTCACCGTTGTAGTAGAACTTGCCGTCCTTTTCCTCCACCTCGGCAGCCGGGACGTAAACGCCACGGGAATCGGTGTAAGCATAGGCCTGGATGTAGCCCTGGTTGAACAGGCGGCGGTACGGCTCCTTGGAGGAAACGTGACCGAGGTCGAAGAGGACCTTGTGCCAGAAACGGGCGTAGAGCAGGTGCAACACCGCGTGCTCGACGCCGCCGACGTAGAGGTCAACTCCTCCTGGATCTTCGGGACCGAAGTCCGCAGGACGAGGTCCCGTCCAGTAACGCTCGTTCTCCAAGCTGCAGAATTCTTCCGAATTCTGCGGATCGATGTAGCGCAGCTGGTACCAGGAAGAACCTGCCCACTGCGGCATGACGTTGGTGTCACGATAATACGTCTGGGTGCCCTGGCCGAGGTCGAGTTCCACCTCCACCCATTCGCGGGCCTTGGCCAGCGGCGGCTGCGGGGAGGAATCGGAATCGTCTGGGTCGAAGGAGACCGGCTTGTAGTCTTCTACCTCCGGCAGCTCGACCGGCAACATGGACTCTGGCAGCGGGTGAGCCTGGCCTTCAGCGTCATAGACGATGGGGAAGGGCTCGCCCCAGTAACGCTGGCGTGCAAACAGCCAGTCGCGTAGCTTGTACTGGATCTTTTCGCGGCCGATGCCCTGCTCCTCCAGCCACGGGATGATGGCCGCGATTGCCTCTTCCTTGGACTTGCCGTTCAGGTCGATGGAATCATTAGCGGAGTTAACGGCCTTGCCGGACTCAGTAAACGCCTCCTTGCTGATGTCACCACCAGAGACAACCTCCGTAATTGGCAGGCCAAATTCGGTGGCGAACTCGTAGTCACGCGTATCGTGCGCCGGCACCGCCATGATGGCGCCGGTGCCGTAGCCGGTCAGAACATAGTCAGCAATAAAGATCGGAACCTGCTTGCCGTTGACCGGGTTAACAGCATAGGTGCCCAAGAAGACGCCGGTCTTTTCCTTGTTCTCCTGGCGCTCCAGGTCAGACTTTGCGGCGATGGACTCACGGTAGGCTTCCACGGCCTCCTTTGGATCATCGTGGCCAAAGGTCCAGCGGCTGTCGACGTCGTCGTCATACGGGACGGGGGAGAGCAGGGCGTCGACAAGCTCGTGCTCTGGAGCCAGCACCACGTACTCAGCGCCGAACAGGGTGTCAGGGCGAGTGGTGAAGACGGTGATCTTGTGGCCCTCAGCGGTGAAGTCCACCTCTGCGCCACGGGAGCGACCAATCCAATTGCGCTGCATGGACTTGACCTTCTCCGGCCAATCCAGAAGCTCCAGATCGTCCAGCAGGCGATCAGAGTAAGCGGTAATGCGCATCATCCACTGGGACAGGTTCTTGCGGAAGACCGGGAAGTTGCCGCGTTCGGACTTACCCTCCGCCGTAACCTCCTCGTTTGCCAGCACGGTACCCAGGCCAGGGCACCAGTTGACGGTGGAGTTGGACAGGTAGACCAGGCGGAACTCGTCCAGGGCTGCGGCCTGTTCGGCTGCAGTCAGATCGGAGTAGTAACGGCCATCCTTGGTCTTGCGCTTGCCTACCTCGAGCTCCTTTACCAGCTCAGCGATTGGGCGCGCCTTCTGCTGCTCCTCGTCGAACCAGGAGTTGTAAATCTGCAGGAAGATCCACTGAGTCCACTTATAAAACTCTGGGTCCGTCGACGCCACGGAGCGGCGCGGATCGTGACCCAAGCCCAGCAGGCCCAGCTGGCGGCGCATGTTCTCGATGTTGGCCATCGTGGTGGTGCGCGGGTGGGTTCCGGTCTGGATGGCGTACTGCTCGGCCGGCAAGCCAAAGGCGTCATAACCCAGGGTGTGCAGGACGTTCTTGCCCAGCATGCGGTTGTAGCGAGCATAGGTATCGGTAGCGATATAGCCCAGCGGGTGGCCGACATGCAGGCCTGCGCCGGATGGGTACGGGAACATGTCCTGGATGTTGAGCTTTTCCTTCGGAAGGGCGCCCGCGCCCTCCGTGGCTAGGTCGCCGACGGGGTTCGGCGCGTTAAACGTGCCATTGTCTTTCCAGTACTGCTGCCAGGTCGACTCGATCTGGGCCGCAAGCTCCGGGGTATAGCGGTGCGCGGTGGAATCACTCGGGTTAGTCATGGCTCCACAGTCTAGCGCCCTAACAAGCTCCGGAGCACGTCAGGGCGGATAAAACTTCAATTTATTCGGCCGCTCCGCGGTGCGGGCGAAATACATAGCGGTGCGGGCTTCCTCATCATCTGGCTTTGACATCGCCTGCGCCACCTTGACTAATCCCATGGGTTAATGAGTCGAACTCCAGTATTCTCAAAATCCTTGACATTACGGGTGGCGCATACAGCATTATTGGCTCGGCATACCGCTGCTATCTGCGCATCGACAGTAGAAATTGGCTGCCCGGACTGTCTCCGCCTAGAAACGACTTCGGCGTATTCCTGCGCAGCCAGAAAATCAAAGGAAAGAATTGGGTACATACTCAGGACGCGATCTAAGACCTTGCGCAACGTGGCCTTCTTCTTTCCCTCTGGCAAGATAGCCACGCCAGCATAAAGCTCCGAAACAGTCATGGCAGTGACAGATGTGCGGACCTCGATGCTTTTCATCCAACTCAACACTTTGTCATCCGGACGCGGTTTAAGCACCTCAGATACGACATTTGTGTCCAGTACGATCATTTAAAAAGCACCGCCCGCGCTTCGTCATCACGTGGTGGAGTTTCCAATTCAACCGCGGCATCTCTGCTTGCTTCATAAAGAGCAATCCCAATGTTCTTCGGTTGCACAACGTCAATAAGAATTGCGCGCACCTCCGCTTCCATTGAGCGGCCATTCTCCTGCGCACGAGCCACGAGCGCTTCTTTTATCGCGTCGTCAAGGTTTCTTACTACCAATGAGGCCATCGCACTGCCCACCTTCCCGTTGATATCAGTAACGATATCACTTTCGGGCAAACCCCTCTAGACCTTCTTGACCACCGCCGGCTTCAACGTCATGGCACCGAAGCCATCAATCTTGCAGTCGATGTTATGGTCTTCCTGACCCGTTCCAGCATCAAAGTTCAGACGGATGCCGCGGACCTTAGTGCCGGACTTCAGCGGCTGCTGCGCGCTCTTGACCTTGAGGGTCTTGGTGACGGTGACTGTGTCGCCGTCGGCAAGCGTGTTGCCCACAGAATCAACGATTACCTGAGGCTCAGCGGAGTCGGTGTCCGCACCAGCGGCGGTGGCTTCGAACTCGTGCGCGCACTCCGGGCAGACGATGAGCGGCGGCATCTCATAGGTGTATTCGGAGGAACATTCAGGGCATGGCGGCAACGCGGCAGCTGCATTTTCAGTCATGAGAGGGATTCTAATCTGTGCTCGCGCTCTGCGCGTTAGCGTGGCCGCAGCAGCCACTACCGCCCTGACCACCGACCTTGTCGTCCCGACACACGCTGCTACTTCTGGCCCGAAGAACATCATCTACATGATCGGTGACGGCATGAGCTACGGCCACATCGCCTCCAACAGTCTCTACGAGACCGGCCAGTCCAAGTACCTAGTTGAAGGCGCGTTCGGTGCCGACACCGCCAAGGAGCTCGAGGGCGAGTCTGTCCAGGCATTCGAGGACTTCAACGCGGCTGTCGACGCCGCCATCGCCTGGGTTGACCAGAACTCCTCCTGGGAGGAAACCCTGCTCATCGTGACCGCTGACCACGAGACCGGCTACCTCTCCGGCGCGGATGAGACTGACGCTTGGAAGCCACAGACCGGCACCAAGGGCACCGCTCCGACCCACGAGTGGTACTCCACCAACCACACCAACCAGGTAGTACCGTTCTTCTTCAAGGGCGCTGGCTCCGAAGATATCCAGGCTAAGGTTTCTGGCACCGACCCAGTCCGCGGCGAGTACATCGACAACACCACCGTGGCCAAGCTGGCCCTGGACGAGTGGTGGTTCAACACCGCTGAAGACGACACCGACAACAAGCCATCTAACGATGGTTCCTCCAACGGCTCCTCTTCTGCAGGCGCCGGTCTGGCTGGCGCCGGCGTGATGGCCCTCATCTTCGGCATCATCACCGCTGCGGCTCAGGCCCTCGGTCTGGTCAAGTTCGACTTCAAGGCTCTGCAAGACCTCATCAAACAGTTCGCCTAATGTGCTAGCCGACGCCCCGCCACTCGGCCGCGGGCAAGCACCAGCCCTCGTCTCCCCACAGACGGAAACACCGTCACTTTCTGGGGGATGACGAGGGCTTTCGCCGTTTTCACCGCTGAAAGGACGCAGTCAGAAGACAGGACGGACAGCCAATTCTAGTGTCGGCACTCACCTCAACGTTTGAACAATCTTCCGAATATCAACTAGGCGTGTCCAGGCCAAAGACTATCGTCACCAGTATGGCTCCTATTCCAGCACATTCACTAAAGGTTTAATTGGTTCTGGGATTTCGCGTTCTTTCGTGCCCAGAATGTAGTCCAACCCGGCATCGATAATCGCGGTCTTGTTGGCGGCTGAAAACATGCCAGCATCAGCAACAATCGTGATGTCGTCAAGGTGGTAGGCGTCTTTAAGACGCAGGATCATTGGCAACATGGTGTGCATTTCAGCACGATTGCCTTCAAACGCGCCGATCGCCAAGGGCAAGCCAGTGGAGTCGGTGAGCATCCCGACAGTGATCTGGGGTTCGAGTCGGCGTTCTTTAC
>OKFN01000020.1_pt1 | contig 53295 bp, 42 predicted proteins | sample 1614661 | NCBI WGS metagenome assembly OKFN01 (sample SAMN04436961, study PRJEB24849) | human gut metagenome | biome: human gut; feature: NICU; material: stool | host: Homo sapiens | place: USA: Saint Louis, MO | collected 2012-10-09 | reverse complement strand
GTGTTGCTACACGCTCGACAATGCGCACCGATGCGCTACCCATGGAGGCATTGGAACATGCGTTAACGACTGCAGGACGAATCCATGGAAACCAACTAATTCACCACAGCGATCGGGGCAGCCAGTACGTGTCACTGAAGTATTCCACCGCGCTAGCGGAATCCGGAATCCGGCCGAGTGTGGGAACAATCGGCGATTCTTACGACAATGCACTAGCCGAAACAGTCAACGGTCTCTACAAGGCGGAACTGATTCATGCCCAGGGCCCGTGGACGTCGGTCGGAGAAGTCGAACTGGCCACCTTGCGGTGGGTGCATTGGTGGAACACTAAGCGACTTCACGAAGCATTGGACTACGCCACCCCACAGGAAGTAGAAACCGAGTACTATCTCACCCAGCCCATCAACACAGGGCCGTAAAAGAAGCGGAACTAAACCCAGGACGCTTCAATCCAACTGCCCAATGCCGTAAGTCTGGAAAAGTGTCTCCGACAGCTTGAAATTTCTGACCAAAGACTTGCAAAAATGGGCCCGAATAGACCAGGCGCCCCCCTACGATTGGCAATTCGTTTTAAGCGAGTCATTCAACGACGGCAGCGCATGTGTTCACTTTGGCGTTGTTTGGTATGACTTGGAATTTTTCTTAGAAAAGAAAGACAGTTTCCGCGACAACCGGCATACCTCAATACTGCAAAATATAGGAATCGCTCCTTCGAGAATATCCGTAGACCACTGGGTGAGGACCAAATAGAGTGTTGAAAACTCCACTAGGTAATGATGGGTCAAAAGGCAAAGTCTTTAGTCTCGTCATTGCCTACTTTTTTATGTCTCTGTGCGGAGCGATGACTTCAATCGCAATCTCACTAAACTTCGCCACTCGGCCAAACGGTGAAGCACTTGTGGCCACTGTTCTAGTAACAGGGGCCTGCGCGCAGGTATTTGTGTCCCCTCTTTTGACACCATTCTTTGATCGAGCAAATCCTTTTACGGTGGCAAAGCTTGGAACAATATTTGAGTGCCTTACTCTCATTTTCTTGTGCGGCTTTCCATCAACGCTCACTCTCATCGCAGGAAATATCGTAATAGCTACGTTGAGTGGGATTACCATTCCAGCCTATTACGCAATTGCAGATTCAAGCCTAGATGCCTCGGACCAAGCCCGGGCTTTTTCCTACTTGGACACGGCTCGGCTATGTGGCAGCTTCGTAGGCCCTGTACTCGGCGGCGGATTCCTAGACATCGCCTCACTACGCACAGTATTTGCATTGGAGGCCCTAGCCGTCGGGAGCTCAATTATTGTGGTGCAGCGTTTGCAAAGACAAGATTGGCCCCTAGTTCCATCAACTTCCCCCCACACTCTCAAGGCCGAGGCCCCAAGTCCTCTGCACAGCATTGTTGAAGCTCCAAAAATACTTCTTAACAATCCACGTTCGCGTCAGGCGCTGACAAGCATCTGGGCCGCGATTATCTTCACATCGATTTTTAACGTGGCTCTCGTGTTCTTCGCCACTCAGTCCCTGAATACCAGCGGGTTTTTATATGCAATAGTCGCCCAGTGTTTTGTCGTGGGACGGATTTTAGGCGCAAGATTTTCAGCAAGACTTACGAAGGCAAACGCCCTAGCGACCTTGATCAAAAGTGGAATAGGAATGGGGATCTGCATCTCGATCCCAGGCTTTGTGCCCGCGTTATTTCTCTGTATTCCGCTTTTCGCATTGGCTGGAATGTTTAATGGACTCCAAGTGTCTGCTCTAAGAATAGTGGTCGTCAGCGCCGTCGATCCAAAGATTAAGCCCAAAGCGTTAGTAACGATGGGGACGATTAACAATTCGGCAATGCTGGTTGGATACATTGTGGGTGCACCGACGGTATCTGCCGCTGGACCGAACGCTGCATTAATCATCGCCGGCCTCGGCACAGCACTGTTTACTGCGCTTCCTTCGTTATGGAACAAGCTCACAAAGCCGTTCCTCCGAAGTAATTGAATGCCACGATGTGAAAGCTAGCGGCCTGCCAACTCCGCTTGGACCCAGGCCTTATGAGCCTTGCGCTGAGCGGAATACTCAGCCAAGGTCTCGGTGGCTTCTACGCGCCATTTCTTAAACACGAGCATCGACAGCGGCAGCGCCACGAATAGGGCAAGCAGCGCTGCAAGCAGTACGGGAATGGGGAAACCTGCCAGGATGGCGATGAGCTCGATGACCACCGTGAGAAGGATAAAAAGCACCACGCGGGCCAAGCCGTACCTCCAAAGCGCGGCGCGGGAGCGACGGCGCAGCTCAGGGTCCGGCGTCGGCGGCTCTGGGTGGGATGCGGAAGAAGTATCAGTCATGTGGCTAAAGTCTACGCTTTCGATTCCGTAGGATATAACGCATGGGTCGTTTGATTTTACTTGTCTTGGTTGTCCTTGCCGTCTACTTGGTGTGGAAGGCGTTTGGCCCTTCCAGCTGGAAGAAGCCGGAACAGGTCGAGCAGCGCCCAGCCATCAAGGGCCCAGACGACGATGAAGAGTTCCTGTGGAACCTCGAGAAAGAGCGCTTCAAGGAACGCCGCGCCCGCGAAATGCAGGCCGAGCGGGAAGCCGAGGAGCGCCGCCGTCAACAGCGCCGCGAGAGCCACCGCCACGAGCCTCCGCGCGACGAAACGGACGAGAAGTAGGGTGCATTCTCCGCCGGCGCGGAATGGTCTCCTTCTAAAGGTCCCTCTCTACGGGTAGCTTTACGAGTAACGGCAACCCTGAAAACGCGCTTCATGGTCCCATTGCCCCACAAAGGGACCTAAGCAATGGGACCATGAAGAAAGTGATGGAAAGCTACGCCGCTAAGTGCGCGGCTGGAAGCTCATCTCTAAGCCGAGAGCCTCGGCCACCGCGGTGACCTTCTCCCAGCGCACGCCGGTGCCGCCGTGCTCGATGGTGTGCAGAGTGGAGCGAGATACGCCTGCGGCATCGGCCAGTTGCTGCTGCAGGATGCCCAACTCGCGGCGGCGAGCCGCGAACTCCGCTCCGATGGCGAGCAGCTGCGGGTTATCACCCGCCGGTTTGCCCTGTTTATTACGTGGCTTGTGAGTATCCGGCATTAGTTCAGCCCTGCGTAGGAGTGCAGGCCGGAGACAACCATGTTGATGAAGAACAGGTTGAAGACCATCAAAGACATAGCGGCGATGTTGATCCACGGCGAGAACTTACGCCAAGACGGCGTCGCGCGAGCGTGCAGGTAAGCGGCGTAAAGAATCCAGGTGGCGAAGGAGACGGTCTCCTTCGGGTCCCAGCCCCAGAAGCGGCCCCATGCGGACTCCGCCCAGATAGCACCAAGCACGATGCCTAGGCCCAAGGTCGGCAGCGTCACGATGCCCAGACGGTATGCCAGCTGGTCCAGCTTCTTAGCCGAAGGCAGTGGCTTTGCCACCGTTCCAAAGAAGCCATGCTCCTTGCCCTTCGGCTGCCACACGCGCAGCATGCTCAGCAGCGAAGCGATACCGGAGATAATGCCGATAGAAGCACCCAGGGAAACCACGGTCACGTGAATGGGCAGCCAGTGCGACTGCAGCGCCGGAACCACCGGTGCCGACTCCGCATACAACTTGGTGGAGCCGTAGAACATCAGCGCCAAGATCGGGGTCAGCATCCATGGCCACATCGTGCGCCACTCTTTACGCTGCATCGCGATGTTAGCCACGATCAGGACACCGGCCGTGACCATCAAGACGTACTCGTAGAGGTTGCCGAACGGGAAGCGGTGCGTTGCCAGACCGCGCAGCACAATCGCGGTTACGTGCAAGACAATGCCGAGCCAGATGAGCATCTGGGTCATGCCGCCGAGCTTGTCAGCCTTTTCCTCACGCACGCGGACGTCATCAGCGTGGAAAACGGAATCGGAGGTGTCGGCAGGGGTGGCGTCGGCAAGCGCGGCGTCGTCCTCAGGCGCATAAGCGCTGCCGCCCGCAAGCACTGCCTGCTTGGACTCCGCCTTCTTGGCGGCTGCGGCGCGGCGGGCATCGATGACTCCCTGCATGCGACCGTAGTACACCAGCGAAATGAATAGCGCGATGGCGTAAATGACGAAGGCCGTTTGCACGGCAATGTCGGAGAAATTCGACAGATTCTGATCAATCAGCATGTAAAACCTTGCGCTTTAGCTCTCAATAGTTCCTGCATACAATACTCTCGTACGCTATCCACCTCAAACTTTTGGCGGATAGCTTTAATCCTCTACCCAGATCTCGTCTTCTTCGACCTCGTCTGGATCCGGCAGCTCCAGCAGTGCTCGGTGGACTGCGTAGAACTCCTCGGACCAACCAGCACGGTCGGTGCGTGCCAATCCACCCATCTGGATATCGGTGCCGCCGTCAGCGGCAGGGCTGATGCGCACCCAGATGCGGCGGCGCTTGATCACCAGCGAGCCCACCAAGGAGACAAGCATCAAAAGGGCCGAGACCAAGACCCACTTCTGGAATGGGTCATAAGAAATCTGGTAATTCGCAAACTGGGAGGCACCGTTGAAGGTGACCTTGGTGCCGTCGTCCAACGTCACGGACTCGTTCTGGCTCAGGTTCACGCGGTCAATCTTCTGCAGCTGGCCCGAGTGCACCAGGGAGGAGTCCAGATCGAAGATGGACTGCGCGGTACCGGTATCCAGGCCGGCGTCGCCGCGGTAGATGTCAATGGCCAGTGCCGGATCGGTCAAGCCCGGGTAAGCAGAGGTGAGCAACTGGCCGTTCTCACCGGACCACTGTGCGGTCGGCGCGAAGAGACCCTGGATGGCGATCTGGTTCTGGCGGCGCTCAAACAAGTCCGGGTACATGCCGGCCGGCGGGTCGAAACGCATGACGCCAGAAGAAAGGAAACGAACCATGTCATCGGGGCGGAACTGGATGGTCTGGGTGCGCTTCTCACCGTTGGGCCACTCCACCGTCACGGTCGGCGCGTAGCCGTGGCCCTGCAGGTAGACGCGGTTATGGGAAAGGCGCAGCGGGTGATTCACGCTGAGCTCATAGTCCTTCCAGGAGGAATGATCCGTGTAGATGTCATCGCCCTCCGCGTAGGACACGTTGGAGGTAAACATCTCCGCCTGGCCGTTATCCAGGTAATCCGCCGTGAAGTCATGCGCCACGAAGCAGAACGGGTGGAGCCCGGTGCCATCGAAAAGCGAGCCCGCGCGGAAGGAGTCATAGTTCGAGGTCGAGGTATTGCAGAACTCAGTGGACTGCTCGAGGCTGGCTTCCTTGCCCTGGGAGCCTGACTCGGTCACCACGATGACCTGGCCTTCATAGTTGACCATGCGGCCCGCGGCCATGGTCACTAGGATTGCCACGAGAGCGACGTGGAAGATGAGGTTGCACAGCTCGCGGGCGTATCCGCGCTCCGCGGAGAAGGATTTGAGGCCGGCGCGGTCATCTGCGGCGCTCGTCTCCGAAACGCGCCACTTTTTCAGCAGCTTGCGGGTGGCCTCTTCGATCTCTTCCGGGGAATGCTCAGAGTGGCCTTCTGCATGCAGCGGCATCTTGTCCAGATACTTCGGCGCACGGGTCGGCGGCGTCTTCCATGCCTTGTAGTGCTCCCAGGAACGCGGGATGATGCAGCCCACCAGGGAAATCATCAGGAGGATGAAGATGGCCTGGAACCAGATGGAAGAAAAGACGTCGAAAAGCTGCAGCTTGTCGTAGATCTCCGCTACCTTGCCGTGGGACTCGATGAAGTCCGTGACGTTGGATTCGTTGAGGTCACGCTGCGGCAGCAACGAACCGGGGATTGCGGCTAGGGCCAGCAGGAACAGCAGCGCCAGCGCGGTTCGCATGCTGGTCAGCCAATGCCATGCTTTACGCAGATAGCTCACTATAAGTTTCATATCTCTCTGTGCCTTCTAAGCCTTATATGCCTTCTAGATCAGCGTCGCGCCGTACTCGACAGTCCACTGAACAGTCCACTGACGAATGAAGTTGATGAAATTACCCCACATGCCGGTAACCAGCGCGAGGCCCACGAGAATCATGGCGATGCCGCCGATGATCTGAATGGTACGAGAGTGCTTGCGCATCCACGAAATGGTGCGCATAGCGCGGGCGGAGCCCAAAGCAACGAGGAGAAAGGGCAAGCCAAGGCCCAAGCAATAACCAATGATGAGCAGGGTGCCGCGCACCGCGGTCATGCCCTGCGTGCCGACGGAAACGGAGATGATAGCCCCCAGAGTAGGGCCCAAGCACGGGGTCCAGCCAAGCGCGAATACGCCGCCCAGCAGCGGTGCGCCGAGCCACGTGGTCCAGCGGCGCGGAGCCATGCGGGTATCCTTCTGCAGCACTGGAACCACGCCCATGAACACCACGCCCATGAGGACGGTGATCACGCCACCGACGCGCATGAGCATCTCCGAATTCAGCGTGAGCGCGGAGATCGCACCAAAGACAGAAACGGTAGCGAGCACAAAGACCACCGTGAAGCCCAGGATGAACAGCAAAGCTGCTGCCACCACGGCCCATTGCCGGCGCTTTCCGACGCCCACCCCTAGCTCCGCGTCGTAGCTCACCTCACCACCGACCACGCTGGCCAGGTAAGAGATGTAGCCCGGAACCAAGGGCACCACGCAGGGGCTAGCAAAACTGACCAAACCCGCTGCTGCTGCGGCAAGAATTCCCAGCAGAAGCGGGCCGGCTGCGACGGTATCCGCAAAGGCCTCACCGACACCGGCGGCGAGAATGTGCTCCATTTATTCCTTCTCCAATGAGTCCACGACTGCGAGGACGTCCTTATCGGTGATTTCCCTCAAGAAAACTGCGGCTGGGCGATGCTGCTTGTCTAGCACGATGGTGGTGGGCACCACCGAGGTGGGCACACCACCGAGAGCCGCCGCGGTCTTGAATGGCGGGTCATAGATGGACGGGTACTCAAGGCCGTTGTCCTCGAGGAAGTCACGCGAGATTTCCGGGTTGAAGTCGCGCACGTTGATTCCCAAGACCGTTCCAGTGCCGCGCTTGGTCAGCTCGGCATGGACGTTCTGGAGGTCATCGGACTCGGAGCGGCACGGCGCGCACCACTGTCCCCACGAGTTGAGCACGACGATCTGATCCGAAAAGTCATCCAGGGAAATTGTCTTGCCCTCGTTGCGGAGATCTTCACCGGTGAAAGACTTCAGCGGCTTGCGCTGATCCGGCGCGTACGTGATTTCCTTCTGACCGCCCGGAGCAAAGAACTCGAAAGTACCGCCGGTAGCTACGGCATTCTGCGCGTTATCGGCATCTTGACCGCAGCCCGCAAGAGTGGTCGCTGCAACGAGTACAGCTGCCGCCACGGGGAGGAATGTGTTTTTCAAAGCTCTGCCTTAAATCGCCTGTGCAGGTGAAGAATAGAAGATGTCGATCAGCTGGTCGTCCTGGAACACCAGGGAGGTGACCGAAGCCAGATCGCATTCGCGATCCCACGGGGCGTGCGCGAGGCGCTTGCCCAGTGCGGTGCGCTGCACCATCACGATGGGCAGCTGGTGAGAGACGATGATGGCCTCGTGGCCTTCTGCCTTCTGACGTGCGCGCTCGACGGCGTTCATCATGCGCGCGGCAATCTCTTCGAAGGGCTCGCCCCAAGAAGGCTGCAGCGGGTTACGCAGCAGCGGCCAGCGCTGTGGGTTCCACAGCTGGGAGTTCCAGCCCTTGGTGCGCAGGCCCTCAAAGCGGTTGCCAGACTCGATGACGGACTTGTCGATCTCAACGTCAAGGCCGGTGACCTTGGAGATCGGCTGCGCGGTTTCCTGCGTGCGCTGCAGCGGGGAGGCCACCAGGTAGGTGACGTCGTGGCCGCGGAATGCCTCTGCCGTGCGCGCCGCCATGGAGTGTCCACGGGAAGACAGGTGGTAGCCCGGAATGCGCCCGTAGAGAATCTTGTCTGGGTTGTAGACCTCACCGTGACGAACCAGATGGACGATGGTTGTCGACATAAATGTTCCTTTCGCTCTTTACGTGAGCTGCTGCGCTAGTGCGCAAGTAGACTAGCGCACTACTGCGGGCGAACTGCCGCTGCTGCCGCCTGCGCTGCCGGAGCAAGCGCCTTTTCGATTACCTCAAAATCATTGTCGGTCAGGGCGTCCGAAACAAACCAAGTCTCAAAAGCTGACGGCGGAACGTAGACGCCGCCCTGCAAAAGCTCGTGGAAGAACGGCGCAAAGCGCCAAGTATCGGCAGCCTTCATGTCGTCAAAGTTATTGCCCTGCCCCTCTGCGAAGCGGATGGAGAACATCGACGAGGCACGCTGGATGTTGTGGGCCACACCTTCCTTATCCAGGGCAGCGGAGATAAGGCCGGTGAGGCGGTCTGCGTTAGCAGCCAGACGTGGGTAAAGCTCTTCGTTCGCCAGCTCAAGGGACTTCAGGCCAGAAGCCATTGCCACCGGGTTACCGGAGAGCGTGCCCGCCTGGTACACCGGGCCAGCCGGCGCCAGGTAAGCCATGACGTCGGCGCGGCCGCCGAAAGCAGCAGCAGGCAGGCCGCCAGATACAACCTTGCCGAAAGTGACCAAGTCTCCCGCCACATTGTCGACGCCGAACCACCCCTTGTGGGAGGTGCGGAAACCAGTCATGACCTCGTCGAGGATGAGCAGCGCGCCGTCGGCATGCGCGATGTCCTTCAGCGCTGCGTTAAAGCCTTCTACCGGGGCGACGGTGCCCATGTTGCCGGCCGCTGCCTCAGCGATGATGCAGGCGATTTCGCCTGGGTGCGCGGCAAAAGCCTCGCGCACGGCAGCGAGGTCGTTGTAAGGGACCACGATGGTGTCGGCAGCGGAAGCGCCGGTGACACCCGGGGAGTCAGGAAGGGCGAAGGTGGCCACACCAGAACCAGCAGAGGCCAACAGGGCGTCGACGTGGCCGTGGTAGCAACCGTCGAACTTCAGCACCTTGGCGCGGCCGGTGTAACCGCGGGCTAGGCGCACTGCGGACATGGTGGCCTCCGTGCCGGAGTTGACCAGGCGGACCTGCTCTACTGCGGTGCGCTCCACAATGCGCTCTGCCAGCAGGGTTTCCGCCTCGGTCGGCGCGCCAAAGGAGAGACCGTCGACTGCTGCCTTCTGAACAGCCTCCACGATTGCCGGGTGGGCGTTGCCGTGGATCATCGGGCCATAGGAGCTAACCAGGTCGACGTACTCGTTGCCGTCGACGTCCCACAGTCGGGAAGCTTCGCCGCGGGCGATGACGCGGGCCTGGCCGCCGACCGAGCCGAAGGCACGGACCGGGGAGTTCACACCACCTGGGGTGACCTTGGTGGCGCGCTCGAACCACTGGGTGGACTGGGAAACTGGCTGCTGACTCGTATTAGGCATAGCCAACATTGTAACTGTTTTAGCACTATACAAAAGTTGGAGTCTCCTGCGCGTCTTGCAGCACGTTCGCACACTCGCCGTGCGGGCTGTCCACAATGCGGTTACACTGACGGCACCACAAGTTCAGCGCAGGGGGTTGCGCTGGCAAACGTCACAACTTCGGGGGAAGAATTATGCGTTCGCGCTTGCTTATCTGCGTATTGGGTTTGGGCACTACACTGTGCGTTTCCTGCGCAACACACGAGACCACTCCAGTAGCCGTGCAAGAGGACAAGACGGCTCGACCAACCACCTCAAGCGCCACTGTGTGGGATCCCGGCGCGGCTCCGCAACCCATCACCCGCTTGGAACCAGAGGCTTCCACCGCAACGGCACCGGAAGGAGCGGCACCAAACCAGGAGCTGCAATCTGCCGAAAATGCACTCGGCCAAGGCCAACTAGACCAGGAGCACCTGCCTCAAGCTCACACTGTCACCGTCCGCGCCCCGGCCCCTACACCGCGGCCGGCTCCACGTCCAGCGCCTGCGCCGGGACCTGCTTTTCCACAGATGCCCAAGCTGCCAGAATTTCCCGTGCCGGCTCTCCCACCGCCGCCAAAGATTCCAACAGCAATCCCGATACCGCCCGAGGTACAGGGAGGTATCGATCAGATCCCTAAGCCACCACCGCTGCCTCGCCCTGAGGACATCTACATTCCGTTGCCTCACTAACCGCATTAGCGAACTTCGCTAATGCGGTTAGTGATGTGGTGCGTTTTAATGCACCACATTCAGGCCCACGATGCTTAATGCACCACTTTCAGACCCACGATGCCGCCGATGATCATTGCGAGGAAAAGGACCTTCCACACGGTAGCGGCTTCGTGGCCGGCCAGGATTGAATAGCTGACAGTGACCACGGCACCGAAGCCGGCCCACACCGCATAGGCGGTGCCCACGGGGATGGTTTTCATGGCCCAGGCCAAGCCGCCCATACGGCTTCGAAAGCACCGGAGGCGATCAGAATAAACCAAGCCATGACTTTTCCTTCTGGCCGTCTTGTCGCGCTACCGGGTACGGCTCCCTCGTCCGGAACGCACAGGCTGCGCGTCTGCGCCTAATCATGGCACACCTGCGCCGGGTAATGGCACACTGGCAGCCATGAAGATTGCATTCCTTGGAACCGGCCGCATGGGCAGCGAGCTTGCTCGCCACCTCATCCCTAACCACGACGTCACCGTGTGGAACCGCACCACCGAGCGCGCGCAGCCGCTTGTCGATGAAGGCGCCACTCTCGCCGCCACCCTGGAGGATGCGGTAAAAGATGCTGAGGTCATCATCACTTCGCTGTTCGGCCCGGATGACATCCGAGAGCGTGTTATCGACACCAACCTCATTCCGGAGGGCGTGACCTGGATTGATACCACAACCGTCTCCCCGGAGGCCGCCCGCGAGTTCGCCGCGGCGGTGGAGTCCTACGTCCATGCCCCGGTAGTGGGCTCCCTCGGCCCGGCGCGAAATGGTGAGTTAGGCGTTTACGTGGGCACGCCTGACGACGCCCGCCGCGAACAGGCCATGGACCTGGTTGAGCCGTGGGCTGGTAAGGACAAGCTCATCGGTGTGGAATCGGCAGCCACCGCGGCAATTGGCAAGCTGCTTGCCAACTTGGCGCTCGCTGTTACCGCTGAGGGCCTGCTCGAGGCTCTGCAGCTCGGCGAGTCCGAGGGCCTCGACTCTGAAGTCGTTCTGGAGATGCTCGACATCACCGGCTTGGCATTCATCAAGAACATGAAGGGCCCGTTCATCACGGGTGAGCGCAACACCACTCCGGGCGACTTCACTGTCGACGCCCTATGCAAGGACGCCAAGCTCATGGAGGCTACCTCTTCTAAGCCGCTGCCAGCAGTGCACGCCGCCATCGAACGCTTTGAGGAACAGCAGTCCATGGGCCACGGCGACCAGGACTTCTCTTCCATCTTTGTATTCCGCAACAAGGGCTAGTACGAGCTAGCGGTTGCCGACGATTTCGCGCAGCACCCGCGCCAGCTGCGCGTTATCGCCTGTGTCCTGGCTATGAAAAATCTTGTTCACGGCCTTGGGCAGCTCTGGCCCCACTAATTTCCCCTGCTTACTTAAATGCCGTCCGGCGAACTTGGACTATTGCGTCCTCAGCAAACACCGTGCCAGCGGCTACGCGGCGGGCCAAGTCACGGACTTCCGGGTCACTAACGTCATGGCCCGCCAAACGCATTGCCGCGTCTCCCAAGGCCAACTTGTTATCCCTTGGTTTATCAATTTCGGTGTTTATGAACTCATTAGCGGGTTGTGGATTAACCATTCTTTTTCTCCCGCAAGATAGCTGTTTGACGCTCAATTTTAGCAGTTCAAGGCACCAAAACCAAGGTCTTGAAAGCCTGCGAGCAGCAGAATTGATAGCTTTGCCGCATGCTGAACATCGATGCCACTTACGGACATACCGCAGCCCTCGGCCATCTTGCCCGCGAGTTTGCCCCGAGCCGCATGTACGGCCTAAAGGGAGCTAACGGCTCAGGTAAGTCGACGTTGCTCGCCTCTCTCGGTGGCGAGCTCGCAACTCTCGAGGGCACCGTTGAGCTTTAGGTAACTAGTTTCAGCCCAAGTTTGCATCATTGACACTAATACAATCTGTGCTATATTTACTAATACAACGTTGTATTAGTAAGAACAACACAGAAAGTGAGGGTGCATGTTCATCACCCTTAGCCCGGACTCTGACGTCCCACTGTTTAAACAAATCCACGACGAGATAGTTGCGGCCATCGCTCACGGTCAGCTCCGTGACGGCGACAAGCTTGATCCAGTTCGCCGTCTCGCAGCCGACTTCGGCATCAACCCGGCCACGGTCAAGAAGGCCTACGACCAGCTCGTAGCCGACGGCCTCGTAGAAACCGCTGGACGCTCCGGCACCGTGGTCCGCCCAGGTGCCCGCACTGCAGCCCAATCCCAGCAACTCGACGAGGGCCTCACCCGCGTCGCCTGGTTTGCACGCGCACAGGGCTTCACCGTTTCCGAAATCCGTGACCATCTCGACGCCATCCTGAAGGAACTACCATGATTTTCGCATTATCAATGGCCGCGGTCATCTTAGCCGTGACGTGGGCCCTGGCGGCAGCACCGGCGATAGCCGTCTTGCCCCTTGGTGTTTCAGTACCCCACGACAAACGCGCTGAGCCTGCAGTAACTGATGCGATTAAGCACTACCGCTGCCTCGTGTGGGCGATTGGTATCGCCGCCACCCTAATTTCAGTGGCCACATGGAAGTGGCCAACAATCGCAGCGCTGCCTTCCCTTATCGTCATCTTTGGAGCACTCTTTGCTTACGTTAAATCGCGTCGCCGCATCATCGAGGCCAAAGCCGCGGGCGGCTGGTATGACGATGTCGAAACAGCCATTTCCGCACAGATAACTGCCACGCCGCTGAACAACAGCGCGCTGGCCGACCTCACCGCCCAGGTCCGCTTTCCCTGGATTTGGGTCCTCGGCTCACTGCTCATTACCGCAGCTTCCGCGGGCATCGTTGCCCAAGGCTGGGACACGATTCCCGAGACCATCCCTACGCACTGGGGCGCCTCCATGCAGCCCGACGCCTGGAGCGACAAAGGCATCGGCACTGTATTCGGGTTGACCTTCGTTAACCTCGGAATGATCGCAGTCTTCGCACTGATTTTTTGGTTCGTCTGCACCTCATCGGTCCATTCACGTTCGGACCGCTCCATCAAGGGTCAGCTGCGAAACCGCGCGGTAATGGACGCAATAAACCAGGCAACAGGCTTCTTACTCTTTGCAATCTGCCTACCCATGTCGCAGATTCAGGTTGCCTCCGCATTGCCTCGCTACGCCGGCTGGCTGCCTGTGGGATTCATCGGCGTTATCGTCATGAGCCTGGTCGGGGTCATCGCCCTCATCATGATGATCCTGCGCGCACAAACGCGCATCGATGATGCCCTGCGGGGCGTGAATTTCCCTGACGACGGCAAAGACTCCCCCGATAATGACGAGTTCTACAAGTGGGGCATGTTCTATTACAACCCTGACGACCCAGCCGTCATGGTAGACAAGCGCTTCGGCGCCGGCATGGACTTCAACTACGCCCGCTGGCAGGCGAAGGTTTTCATGGCCGTCATTCTGCTACTGCTCATAGGTTCCGTCGCTTTGCCAATTTTGCTCTAGCAGCTTGTCGGTGGAGGTTTTTCGTAGGCGGCCTGGCTGGCGAAGGGCGAGGGGTTTCCTGCTCTCTAGCTACGCGAGCAGACGCTGCGCAGCCGCGCGGGCATCAGCGATGACGGCTGGCACGCCCACGCCACCGGACCAGGCGCCGGTGGCTTCTATGCCAGGGACGTCGGCAAGCGCGGCGTGCGCCGCGGCAACCGTGGCCAGATGGGTCTCGTCGTAACGCGGGATGCCACCGAACCAGCGCTGGGTGAAGATTTCAGAAACGCCCGCCGCGCGGCCGTCGAAACCAGTGATGTGCTGGAGGTCGTCCAACGCGTAATCCACCAGCTGATCTTCCTCCGCGCGCAGCAGTGCGTCGTCGCCATAACGGCCGAAGGAAGCGCGGACCAGGGCACCGCCGCGCTCAGCTAGGTGTGGCCACTTTCTCGAAGACAGCGTAAACGCTTTAGCGTTTACGCCCTCTTGATCCGTGCCCACCAGGATTCCGGTGTTATCGGGCAAGCGGTTGCCTTCCGGATCAGTATCCGAGTCGAACTTGAAGCCCACAACTACGGAGCCGGCCAGCTTCACCTTCTTCAGCGCGGCAGCAGCCGCAGGAGAAAGAGCCGGCAGAAGACGCGCGGTAGTGGGCGCAGGGGTGGCAAACAGCACACGGTCATAAAGGCCGGCCTCGTTCGGTGCGCCCTTGACGCGGAAGCCCTCGGACTCACGGGTCACACCAGAAATGAAGGAATCGAGGTGGATATCGGCGCCGGACTGTTCCGCGAGTGCCTCGTAAACCTCAGCGTAGCCGCCGCGGAAAGTTTGGAACGGTGCTCCCTTGCCAGGCGTGCGAGGTCGGGCCTCCTCCATCGCCTTGACTGCGGCGGAAAGGGTCACGGGCCCCTCTGCGGCGAGCTTGTCCAAGGTCGCTGCCAACGCCGGGATGGTGGCGCGCAGCCCCAGGTCGTCCGCGGTGCATGAGTACACGCCGCCCAATAGAGCGGAGACCACGTGGTCCACCACGTCGTCGCCGAACTGCTGGCGCACCAGCTTGCCCACGGACACGTCGCCGCCGATTTCCCATTCAAAGGGCTCCTCGTTGTCGATGCGCTTCGCCGTGTCTTCGGAGACCAAAGGTGCAATGGTGGCCGAGGAAGACGGGATGCCCATCATGCCGCCGGAGGGCAGGGACTGCAGCTTCGAATCCACGTAGACCAGCGGGGAAAGGCCCGATGGGGAGACGAAGGAGTCCGCCAAGCCCAGCTGGGTGAAGAAGTCCACGACCTCAGCGTTGCGGGCAAGGAAGGCCTCAGCGCCCATATCGGTGGGGCCGTCGTTGAAAGGCACGGTGTAGAGCTTGCCGCCAATACGGCCCTCTGCCTCATAGACGTCGATCTCGTGGCCCTCGTTGCGGGAAGCGATCTCCCACGCTGCCGTAAGGCCCGCCAAGCCTGCACCAATAATTGCGATCTTCATTAGCCCTCCTCGTGGATGATGGCGACGGCGCGGGTGACAGCGTCGGCGTCGGTGGTAGGTAGTACTCCGTGGCCCAAGTTCCAGATATGTGTATCGATGTCGCCGGCTGCTTGGGCTGCCGCGACCTCGTCCTTGATGGTGCGCACTGCGCCGCGGATGGCGTCGTCGCCAGCGAACAAGAGCGCAGGATCCAGGTTGCCCTGCAAAGTGCGGGCGCTCACGCGCTTGGCTGCGGCATCCATGGAGACGCGGTAGTCCACGCCCATGACTTCAGAGCCGGCCTCGGACATCGCGCCGAGCAGCTCGCCGGTTCCCACACCAAAGTGGATGCGTGGCACGCGGCCCTCAGCAGCCGCGAGGATGCGCGTGGAATACGGCAGCACGAACTCGCGGTAATCACGCTCGTTGAGGTAGCCCGCCCAGGAGTCGAAGAGCTGCATCGCATCGATGCCCGCCTCCATCTGCAGCTCCAAGAAGGAGATGATCGTGGGTGTCAGGCGCTTCATCAACACGTGCCAAGTCTCCGGCTCCGCGTGCATGAGGGCCTTGGTTTTCTCGTGGTTCTTGGACGGGCCGCCCTCCACGAGGTAGCTGGCCAGAGTGAAAGGCGCACCAACGAAACCAATGAGCGCCTGCTGCGGGTTCAGCTCGTCCAGGATGATGCGGATGCCTTCGCGGACCTCGGGAACGTCCTGGTCCAGGATGGGCAGGTTCTCCACGTCCTGACGGGTGCGGATGGGCGCGTCCATGACTGGGCCGCGGCCGGGAACGATGTTCACGCCTACTCCTGCTGCTTTGAGCGGAACGACGATATCGCTGAACAGGATGGCGCCGTCGACGTCGTGGCGGCGGACCGGCTGCAGGGTGATTTCGGCGAGCAGCTCCGGCATAAAGCAGGAGTCGAGCATGTCGATGCCCTCGCGTACTTTGCGGTACTCAGGCAGCGAACGTCCAGCTTGGCGCATGAACCACACCGGCGGACGAGAGGGAGTGCGGCCAGTGGCAGCGTCGATAAGCGGGGCGTTATTGAGTCGTGACATGGTCCTCATTATGAATCAAAAGTTGGATACGAATCTAGTTAGCCACACCTTCGCTAGCGGGCCCGCGCATGCGATCCCACGCAAAAGCTAGAAGCGCGGGTTGTGCTCGCGAATGAACTGGTTGGAATCAGGGCGATAAAGCAAGAGCAAAGCCACCGCCAGAACCACTGGAATAACGATGAGGATGAGTCCACCCACACCCAGCGCCATCGCGGCGATGTTGACAAACAGCGTCACCGCAATCGCGATGGTGATGATGCGGCGCGACCACTTGGAACCGTGCGCTAGCTGCGCGGAGCAAACAGCCATGATGATGGCGCACACGATGTTGGAAATAGCTACGAAGTTGCGGTTGCGGGAAAGGTACTCAGCCACTTCCGGGGAGGCAGCGACTTCCTCAGCGCCGGAGTCGCCGAAGAGGCCCACCATGCCAGAGACCAGCATGATGACTGCAGCAATGACGAGAACCCAGTAGGAAAAGCGCAGCGAACGCGGCCACCAGTTTGCATGGTTCGCTGCCGCAGCAGAGTCTTCCGCGCCCTTCTTCTTGCGTCCTGCACGGTTGTAATCAACCGGCCCCGGCCGGGATGGGTCACCTTTGGGTTGGCCGTTTCCTTGGCCCGGGAACATACTTGTCATCGCCGTGGCTCCTGGTCATAGCGACCGGAGTCGCGCGGGGCATCGTGTTCTGAAGTTTTCTGCTGCTTTTCCAACAGCTCTTTGCGTTCCTGTTCTCGGCGCTCGCGTTCTTTGTCGCGGCGTTCTTGCGCTAGTTCCTGCTCCAGCTTGCGCATTTCCTCGAGCTCGCCGGTGTAGTCCAGGGTTTCTTCCTTCACGGAGAATATTAGACCCATTACTGCGGCCACGCCGACCAAGATCTGCACGCTGCCATCGACCATGATGAGCCAGTCCGGCGCCTCGTTGCCCGCCGGGCTCGAGAGGAAGACGAGCAGCGTGCGAAAAGCAAAGAACAAGGAGAACGCGAACCACAGGCGACGTCCCGTGCCCGCAGACTTCTTGTTCTTATTCAGCAAGTACAGCATCACCGCAAGGACCACGATGATGACCAAAGAAATCAGGCTGGAGAAGGCCACCGAGCCATAACCGATGATGCTGATCAAGGAGTCGGAGATTTCCTGCCCCGAATCCTTCGCGGCTTCCTCAGCAGTCTTGCGAGCCTCGGCAAACAGCACCGAGCGGTTGAGGAGCGTCATCACCACATTCAGTATCTGGTGAATGACCTCAAAGCCCAAGGCGCCGGCCCACAGCTTGAGCATGAGGCTTACTGCCTCAGGGCGCTCCTTTTCCGGTTGCGGAGCTTGTGGGGCTTGCGGGGCCTGGGCAGCAGTTGGAGCCTGCGGGGTCTGCTGAGGGGACTGAGGAGCCGGGAATGTCACAGATATCCTTTTGAAGGTTCGGTCGCTGTTTGAAGCTGGTGGGCCAAAATCACTTCTGAACTTAGTTCAGAAACTACTTCAGAAGTCGCGCTGCGTCGGTGGCGAAGTAGGTCAGAATCTGATCCGCACCTGCACGCTTGAATGCAGTCAAGGACTCCAGCATAACGGCCTCACCGTTAATCCAGCCATTCTGCGCAGCCGCCTTAATCATGGCGTACTCGCCAGAGACCTGGTACACGGCCACCGGCACGCAGGAGCGCTCCACCGCTGCCGCCAGCACATCGAGGTAAGGCAGGCCCGGCTTGACCATGACGAAGTCCGCGCCCTCTTCGATGTCGAGGTCGATCTCCAGCAGGGACTCGCGGAGGTTGCGCGGATCCTGCTGGTAGGTGCGGCGGTCGCCCTCCAGAGAGGAGCCCACGGCATCGCGGAACGGGCCAAAGAACGCAGAGGCGTACTTGGCCGAGTAGGCCATGATGGCGACGTCCTCGTGGCCGGCCTCGTCAAGGGCCTCGCGGATGGCGGCGATCTGGCCATCCATCATTCCAGATGGGCTAACCATGTGCGCGCCAGCGCGGGCTTGGGAGCGAGCCATGTCCTGGTAGAGCTTCACCGTCTCATCATTCTTGACGCGGCCCTTGTCATCCACCACGCCACAGTGTCCGTGGGAGGTGAACTCGTCCAGGCAGGTGTCCGCCATGACGATGAGGTCATCGCCGAATTCACGGCGCAGCTCCTCGATGCCGCGGTTCAGGATTCCCTGCGGATCCCATGCCACGGAACCGGTCTCATCCTTATCCTCGTCCAGCGGCACGCCGAAGAGGTCCACGCACTTGACGCCCGCATCGAGCGCCTCATGCGCGGCGCGCTTCAAGGAATCGAAGGTGTGCTGATAAACCCCCGGCATGGAGGGGATCTCGCGGGGCTCGTCAATACCGTCAACGATGAACATCGGCAGAATCAGATCTGCCGGACGCAGTGTAGTTTCCGCAACAAGCTCGCGGAAAGCTGGGGACTGGCGCAGACGGCGGGGGCGACGAATAAGATCCATAATGAATTCTCCTTTGGGCTCACCCTGTCACAGGCGAGCACGCGTGAAGGCTTTTTCTTTTGCCCCGCTAGTCTACTCAGCCGCAGCGTCTATGCAGACTTGGCGCTCGTCTTACGCTTGCGACGCTTCTTACGCGGCGCAGGCAGGTTGCCAGCGGCGCGCAGTGCGGCGACGTGCTCAGCGAGGGCGTCGATAAGCGCAGGCACCTCAGCGACCTCCGGAACCACATCAACGCGCAGGCCCAACTCCTCAGCCGCGGCCTTCGTGGACGGGCCGATGCAAGCAATGATGGTGCGAGCGTGCGGCTTGCCAGCGATGCCCACCAAGTTGCGCACGGTCGAGCCAGAGGTAAACGCCACGGCGTCAAAGCCGCCCGACTTGATCATGTCGCGCACCTCAGCCGAAGGCGGTGCCGCACGCACGGTGCGGTAAGCCACGACGTCGTCGACCTCCCAGCCCAGCTCCTCCAGGCCGGTCACCAAGGCGTCGCCAGCAATGTCAGCGCGCGGCAACAGCACGCGGCCCACAGCATCGATGTCCTCGACGTAGTTGGGGAAGACCTCAACCAGGCCCTCGGCGTTCTGCTTGCGCTTGTTCGGCAACAGCTCCGGGACCATTCCCTTGGCGCGGATGGCGTCGGCGGTCTTGCTGCCCACCGCTGCCAGGTGCACGCCTGCGAAGTCGCGGGCATCCAGGCCCAGATCGGCGATCTTCTCCCACACGGCAGAGACTGCGTTGACAGAGGTAAACACGATCCACTTGTAGCGGCCTTCCACGATGCCCTTGATGGCGCGGTCCATCTGCGCCGGGTTACGCGGCGGCTCCACCGAGATGGTGGGCACAGACTGCGGGATAGCGCCGTAGCCAGCCAGACGCGCGGACATGGCAGCCGCCTGCTCCTTGGTGCGCGGCACGAGCACGCGCCAGCCGTACAGCGGGCGATTTTCCCACCAGGAGTACTTAGAGCGATCGTCGAAGCTGCGGCCCAGGGTCACCACGAGGTCGCCCGGCAGCTCGGCGTCGAGCTTGCCCAAGGTGCCCAAGGTGGTCTCGTGGGTGCGCTGCAGGCGGGTGGTGCCATGCACGGTGACGTAGGCTTCCATGTCCGCGGACATGCCACGGTCGATGAGCTCGCGAGAAATCAGCGGCAGGTCCTCAGCAGTAGCCTGCAGTACGAGCGGCTGCGTCGCACTTGCCAGGGAGTCCCAATCAGCGCCTTCGGTAATGTCCGCCTCGGTGTAGGTCGCGCCCAGCGCCAGACCTGCAAAGGAGGGGACGGTGGAAGGCAGGGACATGCCCGGAACAACCTGGAATTCCAGGCCTGCCGCGGCCACGGCGGAAATCTCCGCTTTGATGGACTCGCGGTTGAGCGGGTTGCCGCTTACCAGGCGGATGACATCGAGGCCATCGGCTTCAACCAGCGCTTCACGCATTTGCTTGACGACGTCTTCCCCATCCGGGGCATAAAAGACAGCTGCGGTAGGCGCGGCAGGACGCGGCGGCTTGCGGCGTGCGCCAGCCTCCTTGGCCTCGGCGCAGATGCGTGCGTACTCGGCCTCGGCGGCGTCGAGAAGCTCCTGCGGCACGGGGACCGCACGGGCGACAACGTCGCGCACTCCGGAGGAAACCTCGGCGTCGACAATAGCGATGGCGTTCGCCTCGAGAACCTCGCGGGCGCGGACGGTCAACAGCTCAGGGTTGCCTGGGCCGGCGCCCACAAATACGACTTTGCCCAGTTCAGACTGGATGTCCGGCACAGCGTTGCTCATAAGGTTCTTTTCTACGTTTGGGTCTCAGGCGCCCCGCACGGACATGATCGTGCGCAGCGTTTTCCCTGCTACCAGCGGGCGGTGTTCTTCACAGCGTATTAACGGCCAAAATCCCAGGCCAGAAGTCCTGGGATCTGTTTAAGGGGGGCCAAATCATTGGAGGCCAATGATCGTGTGCTAGATACACCTTAAATTATCAAGGCCTAAACAAAAAATTAGTTGCCCAGCAGCTCGGCTGCACCGCGGGAGAAAAGCTCCTCGGAGACAGCGCTGCCCAGCTGGGCTGCATCGCTCAAAGGTCCCGTTGCGGAAGCCAAAAGCTGACGCGATCCGTCTAGGGCGAAGACGCCACCGCGCACGGTCAGCTGACCGTTCTCTATGGTGGAGGTTGCAGCCACGGGCGCGGTGCAGCCTGCCTCCAGGCGGGAGAGGACAGTGCGCTCGCCGAGGGAGGCGGCGGAAGCCTGCTCGTCAATCAAGGTCTCGATGGCACGGGCCGCGGCGGAGTCGTTGACTGCCTCAATGGCCAGCGCGCCCTGCGCTGGGGCCGGCATGAAGGTGTCCGGGGCAAAGACCTCGGTGGCCATGTCCTGGTAATCGGCACGGACTAGGCCCGCGTAAGCCAAGACCACGGCGTCGAGTTCACCGGAGGTCACCTTGCCCATACGGGTGTCGATGTTGCCGCGTAGCGGCTGAATGTCGAGGTCTGGGCGCATCGCCTTGAGCTGGCTAATACGGCGCGGCGCCGAGGTACCCACGCGGGCCCCCTCGGGCAGCTGCGCCAAGGTCAGGCCGTCGCGTGCCACGAGGGCTTCGCGCACGTCCTGGCGCTCCGGCACGACGAGGAGGAACCGCTCGTCGGCCGCGGTAGGAAGGTCCTTGAAGGAGTGGACCGCGATGTCGCACTCGCCACCGTAAAGAGCCTCGCGCAGGGCCTGCGTAAACACGCCCACACCGATGCGCTCGACGGGCGCCATGTTGACGTCACCATGGGTGGTGACGATGTGCAGCTCTGACTCAAAGCCGTTGGCTTTCAGCCAGTCGCGCACGTGGCCCGACTGCGTGGTGGCCAGCTTGGAACCGCGAGTACCGATCTTGAACATAAAAAGTTTTTCCTCTTACTTGGCGTTGTTCTCTTGGCTCTTTTTGACTTCACTCAAGTCGGGCAACTGGTCGACGTCGACCGCTACACCAGTGCCTTCAATCTGCAGGCCAAAGAGTTCCTGCAGGGCCGTCTCGTGGCTGACAGTACCGGAGTTAGCAGCCAGTTGCTTCGCACGAACGGTCGGCTCGTGCAGGAGCTTGTCCACCACGCGCTTCAAGGCGCGGTTGACGTCATCCATCTGCCTATCATCGAGCTCCGGGTGCTTCTGGGTCAGGCGCGCAACCTCGCACTCGACGAGGTCGGCGGCGCGGCGTCGCAAAGCAGAAACCGCGGGCACCACGTCGCGCACGCGTTGTGCGGAAGAGTAGGCCTCAAGCTCCTCGTTCACGATGCGGCGTGCCTGCGCGTGCGGGCTCGTACCAGCAGCGATGTCGGTATCCGCAGCGCTCAGGGAACGGCTCAGGCGCTCAATGTTGACCAGATCCACACCTTCAGCCTCCGCAGTTGCGTCCTCGATGTCACGCGGCAGGGACAGGTCAATGAGCATGAGGGCGCGGCCGGTGGCACCATGCTTGGCGACGTCGCCTGCCTCAATGGTGAAGTTCTGTGCACCGGTAGCGGAGATGGCAAGGTCTACCCGGCCGAGCACACGGGCGCGGTCTTCAAAGTCGATGACCTCGGCGTGGACCCCAGCCTCATGGGCATGGGAAGCCAGGCGCTCTGCGCGCTCGCGGGTGCGGTTAGCGATGATGAGCTCCGCGCCCAAGCGGCCCGCATGCGTTGCGGCGAGGGAAGCCATGGCCCCTGCCCCCAGAATGAGCGCGGTCTTGCCGTGGAGATCCTCTACGCCCATGCGCTGGGTGGCCTGGTCGAAGGCGAAAGACACCATGGAGGAACCGGCCTCGTCGATCTCGGTTTCGGTGTGTACTCGCTTGCCAGTGTGCAGCGCGGACTGAGCCAAGGCGTGGATACGCGGGCCCACAGTTCCCTGCTCAGCCGCAGACTGGTAGGCGGTGCGCACCTGGCCGATAATCTGCTGCTCGCCCATCACCATGGAGTCAAGACCGGAGGTAACCGTCATGAGGTGCTCAGCGGCCGCGTCGGCATAACGCACATACAGATAACCGCGCAGCTCATCTTCCGGGACACCAGAAACCTCGGTCAGGACGTGCACGACGTCTTGGACTCCGGTGTGGAAGGAGTTGGTGACCGTGTATACCTCCATGCGATTGCACGTGGAGATAATCATGGCCTCGGACAAGGATTGTGCAGAAACCAGCTCCCCGCAAGCGGTCGTTTGCACCGCGGCATCCATGCTTAGCTTCTCCAGCAGCGCTACTGGTGCCGACTGGTGGGACATGCCCACGACGAGCACACTCATGCACAATCCTCCACTTTCAGATCAACCCTTTGATTGATGCAAATCAACCAAAAGACTACTAGTTGGTTCGGAAAAATCCGAACTAAGGCAGTACTAATTCGCCTGAATCAATTAAGAAGCGAGCTCCGCGGCCAGCTCGTCATTGTCGACTTCCCAGCAAGAGAACTCCTCGCCGTCAATAACCACAACGGGCACGCGGTCGCCATATTCCATGGCCAGCTCTTGATCCTCATCGACGTTGCGCACATTAAATTCGGCGTCAGCAGCCTCCACGACCGGAGTGATTTGTTCCCGGACTCGCTTGCAGGAACCGCAGGTAGTACGGACCATCAACTCGACGACGCGGCGCGACATATAACTATTTTCTCCTGACTTAGACGCTCGAAAAGACGCCATTGGCCTAAAGGTTTACTATGGACACGATAGTCTGCCACACCGTCGAAAGCTGCATGCGTGTCCGCATCCTCTAGTTCCCCTGGGGCCTCCCAGCCCCCTACCCCACCCATAATGCCCAATTCTCCGCGCGACTTCCTTGCAAACTGGACAGCCAGCCGCGGCAATCTCCGCAACTTCTTGGAGAACCAAGCCTTTGCTCCGCTTGATGATGAGGCGCAAAAGGCAGCAGGTGAGGCCGCTGCCAGCGCGGCGGTGGACAGCATCTTCGGGCTGGACCTTAAGTCCTACCACTCGGGCGTGGACTCTGTGCAGGGCTCTTTCGAATCCGCTGGGGCAAAGAAGATCACCCAGCCGGACCCCGACATCCCGCAGGACGCCGGCGCGGCCGCCTTCTTCGACGTGGACAACACGCTCATTCAAGGCTCCTCGCTCGTGGCCTTTGCCTTTGGTTTGTACCGCAAGCGTTACTTCAAGCTGCGGGAGATCCTGCCGATTGCGTGGAAACAGCTGAAATACCGCGTCTCCGGCAGTGAGAACGCCGACGATATCGCCGCCGGCCGCGTTCAGGCCTTGGAGTTTGTCAAAGGCCGCACAGTGGAAGACATGGTGGCACTGTGCGAGGAAATCGTGGACGCCTCGCTGGCTCGCCGCGCCTACCCGGGCACCAACCAGCTGGCGCAGATGCACATCGCGGCCGGCCAGCAAGTGTGGCTGGTGACCGCGACCCCGGTTCAGCTAGCCCAGGTTCTGGCAAAGCGCTTTGGCTTCACTGGCGCTCTGGGTACGGTCCCTGAGGTTGTCGATGGCAAATTCACCGGCCGTCTCGTGGGCGATATCCTCCACGGCCCCGGCAAGACCCACGCAGTCGCGGCATTGGCCACGATAGAGAACCTCGACTTGGAGCGCTGCACGGCCTACTCTGACTCCGTAAACGACGTTCCCATGCTCTCGATGGTGGGGACCCCCGTGGCCATTAACCCGGACTCCAAGCTGCGCGACGTGGCTGAGGACAACGGCTGGCTCATCCGCGACTACCGCTCGGTGCGCAAGGCAGTACGCACCTACGGCCTGCCTGCCATGGCCACAGCTGCCTTCTCCTACGGCAGCTGGCGTTTGATGCGCAAGTAAGGAATCAGTCAACTCCCGGGCTAAGTAGCAAGAAGGCCCTGACTCCCAAAGGAGCCAGGGCCTTAATGTTTACTTGCCAAGCTTACGACGCTGAACGCGGGTACGGCGCAGCATCTTGCGGTGCTTCTTCTTGGACATGCGCTTACGGCGCTTCTTGATGACAGAACCCATAGTAGGTTTCCTCACTTTCGAGATCAGTACGTACTAAACCTGCCAGCAACAGCCTGGAAATGGCCGCTAAGGTGCACTTCTCAGCAACCCCGCACTCTCCTAGGAATGCTCCTCGAAAAACGCGGAAGACGCAGGACCGCTGGCACGAATGGTCACTATCTTACCCAGAGTGCACCTGAGCACCAAAAAAGGCAGCGCCCACCACCGCAGACCAAGCTGGTCAACAGAGGTGGGCGCTGCAAAGGCGCGAGTAAATTTAAGCTCCGTAAACGGAAGCCTCAAGGTACTCGTTAACAGCAGACTCGTGAACACGGAAAGAGCGTCCAACGCGAACTGCCGGCATCTCGCCTGCGTGAACCAAACGGTAGACAGTCATCTTGGAGACTCGCATGATCTCTGCGACCTCGGCGATGGTCAAAAAGGTTCCCTTATCTTCATTAGCCATAGTTAATCTAACCCTTCAGCCCGTGACGCGCTGTAGGCTTCCCCTCCCACAGGACATTCACGCACGTGCTTGTACTAGCCTAGCGTGAAACCTGTGACTAATGCGACCCAAGAGCCAAATTTTTTCTCAGGTGTCCCCCAGCTAACCTCAAACTCCCCGCACAACTGGTGTCACACCAGGATCACGCTATGAAGAATTTGGTCCACTCAAGGGGACACCCGCATAACAACGATGTCGTTTAAGGCCACAAAAGTCGGGTTCTAGCCAAGCTCCTTGGCGCGCTGCGCGCAGGCCTCAGCCGCGCGGTAGAAAGCACCGCGAATACCCGACTCTTCGAGCTCGCGGATCGCAGCAGCCGTAGTGCCACCAGGAGAGGTCACTCCAGCGCGCAACGCCAGCGGTTCGCGGCCTGAGCCCACGAGCATCGCTCCCGCGCCCGCTGCGGTCTGCGTGGCGAGCTTGGTAGCGACGTCGCGTGTAAGGCCCAGCTGCACACCCGCATCAATCAGAGACTCCACCACGAGGAAGAAGTACGCCGGTGCCGAACCCGCCAGCGCGGCAGCAGCGTCGATGTCCTTCTCGGCCACCACAGCCACTTCACCGACGGCCTCCAAGAGCTTGACGACGCCCTCAAACTGCTCATCGCTCACGTGGGTACCCTTAGTTGCCGTACTCATGCCCTTCCCCACGAGCATCGGGGTATTTGGCATAACACGCACCACCGGTACGCCCTCACCAGCCGCGGTCTCCAGCTTTTCGAGCTGAACGCCTGCCGCAAGTGACACAGCGACGGCGGTCTTGGGCAGTTCGGCCTCCGCAAAGACTTCTTCGATGGCATAAGGCTTGACGCAGCCGAACACGAAGTCCGCATCCTGGGCGGCTTCCTTGTTATCACTGGCCGTCTTCACGCCATAGGTCTTCTCCATCTCGGCGCGACGCTCCTCGCGACGATTAGTCACCACGATGTCTGCGCCGTCGTAGCCCGCATTCACGAGTCCAGAAACGAGCGCCTCACCGATTTGTCCTCCACCAAGTACTGCAATCTTTGTCATGGACACCACAGTGCCAGAAAGCCCGAAGTCTGGCCAAAGCCCACTGTTGGCAAACAAAAAGCGCGCCCCCGTTCTAGTGAACGATGGGGCGCGCTGTGCGTTAAGCGTGGCCGCTCTACCTTGGCGATGAGCGCGGTGGTGCTACATCACGATGAGCAGCGGGCCGAAGGTCAGCACGAGGCCAACGAATGCAGCCAGCGTCATCGAAATGCCGTCCCGGTTGGTGCGCAGTACGTGTACGAGCGCCACCATGAGAGCAGTAACCGCAATGGCGAGGATTGCCACAACAGAGCGGGAGAAGCTATCCCACAGGATTTCAAAGCCCTTGAAGACGACCGCACCAAGAACGATGCCGATGAGTGCAAGGAGAAGTACGGAGAACGGGTTGAGCTTCTCGTCCTCTTCCTCGAAGTCCTCCTCGGTCTCGACAACGTCAGTCTGGTCCTTCTTGTCCAGCTCCTTCTCGCTTGCCTTTACCGAGACACTAGCTTCGGTTGCGCCATCGGTGGGCGGGGTCAGGGCGTCGTCAAGCTTGGCGTCAGATTCCTTCTCCGCAAGCTTGGCCTCAGCCTTGTCCCCCTTCACCGCGTCGCTCTTAGCGACGCCGCTCTTAGCGACGCCGCTCTTGTCAGCAACGGCCGGAGCGGACTGCTGAGGCGCGGACTTCTCTTCCACGCGCTTGATGACGCGAGTGTCCTCAGTGGAAGGCTGGAATGCACTCTCCGTCTTAGCGTCCTTGACCTTGTCGCTCTCCGGCGCTTCAGCCTTCTTGGAGTCTTCTTCCTGCTTCGGTGCAGGAATGACCGGTGCGGTCTCGTCGATGGAAACGCTGGAGTGCTTCGACTGGGCCGGGGTGGCCGTTACCTTCTCAAGGTTGCCGGTAAGTTCGGCAACGGACACGCCACCGTCTTCCAAGCTACGGCGGCGGCGACGACGGCGCGAGCCGCCCTCAGATTCAGCACCAGCGTGCTCCTTCGCATTACGTGCGAGGAGCTCCGCTACTGTCAACTGTTTTTCATCAGCCACGTCTAATTCCTATTCCAGTCCCTTATCGGTGCGTCGCAGAATCACGCCTTCACGGAGTGCCCACGGGCAGATCTCCAGCTTCTCAATGCCCAAGGCGCGCATGCTTGCCTCGGCCACCAATGCGCCTGCGACGATTTGATGCGATCGGTTAGAACTTACTCCTTCAAGGTCCGCTCTGTCTGCTGCAGTCATGCGGGAGATGAAGGAAATGAGCTGTCGCAGACCCGGTGCAGTCAGCGTACGCTTCACATACGGACCCGCCGAAGAAGGCGCAGCACCCGTCAATCGGGCCAGCGTACGGAAGGTTTTCGAGGTGCCCACCGCAAGGCCAGCTTCGCCCATGGCACGCATCTGCGAAGTCGCACTTACCAATTCAGCATCGATATAGTCACGGAGCATATTGACCTTAGCCTTTTCAGGCGGATCGGTATCAAACCAATTGTGGGTCAAGCGGCCTGCCCCCAAGTCAAGGGAGAAGGCCAAGTCAGGGTGTTCATCGGCACCCGTGGACAGCTCCAGGGAGCCACCACCGATATCGAGGTTAGTGATTCGACCAGCCGACCAGCCATACCAACGGCGAACCGCGAGAAACGTCAGGCGCGCTTCTTCCTCACCAGAGAGGATTTCCAGGCGTACGCCGGTTTCCTTCTCCACCGCGTCGAGCACGTTCTCCGAGTTCGGGGCAGAGCGAACCGCCGAGGTAGCAAAAGCCATGAACTCATCACAGCCCAGCTTCCTTCCCAGCTCATTCGCTTCGCCGACGGCAGAAATCAGCTTCTTCAAGCCTTTTTCATGGATGTTGCCATCCTTGTCCAGCTGCTCCACAAGGCGCAGTGGGGTCTTCCAATCGCTCATCGGGCTCGGGCGTCCGCCCGTTGCGGCGTCTACCGCAACGAGATGAACAGTGTTGCTTCCGACGTCTAATACACCTAATCGCACACTCCTAGAGTAGTAGGTCTACCGTGGGTAGGTGTGAATCGCCCGAAATCTAAAGAGGTCTACCTCGGTTTTCCAGCCACCTCCCCCGCCGCCGCATCCATCCTCGCGGGCCGCGAAGAGGCTCCTGATTTTCCGCGCGAATGGTTCGAATTCACCAACCCAGCGGACCCGCTCCACGTCTTCTCCATCGATCTGACGTGGGTGGAATCGCACTACACGTGCCAATTTGGGACCTCAGCCTGTCACGGCATCGACAAGCAGCAGCCCGACGTCGGGTGCTGCGTCCATGGCGCCTACATGGCCGACGATACCGATAGGGAGCAGCTATACGACGCCGTCGAGCGCATGCCCGCCAAGTATTGGCAGCTGCGCCCGGCGGGGGTAGATAAATACCTCGCCGAAGAAGATCCCACCGAATTAGAACCATGGCTGGTGTGGGACGAGCTCGATGGTGATGACGGCGAACCAGAACCCGCGCTCAAGACCCCCATCGTGGATGGCGCGTGCATCTTTGCCAACCGCACGGGCTGGGCCACCGGTGCCGGCTGCGCGCTCCACCAGTGGGCCATGGCGGAAGGCGAAGAGCTGACCGTGGTCAAACCGGAGGTGTGCTGGCAGCTGCCGCTGCGCCGCCACGAGGAATACGAGGAGCGCCCAGACGGCCAAGAAATCCTCCGCACCACCATTGGCGAGTATGACCGCCGCGGCTGGGGTGGCGGCGGCGAGGACTTCGACTGGTACTGCTCCACGGATGCAGCCTGCCACACCTCACCAGAGCCGATGTGGCGCTCTCAAAAGACCGAACTCATCGCTCTTATGGGCGAAGAATGCTACGCCATCTTGGCAGATCACTGCGCGGCCCGAGCGCAGGCCGCAGCGGCAGGCGTAAAACTCACCCGCCACCCAGCAAGCGTGAAAGCCGACGCTTACTAAAGCTCAAACTTGTAACCGAGCCCACGCACCGTAACTAGGTGCTGCGGGCGAGAGGGCTCAGCCTCAATCTTGGAGCGCAGGCGCTTGACGTGGACGTCGAGAGTCTTGGTGTCGCCAACGTAATCGGCGCCCCAAATGCGATCGATGAGCTGCCCGCGGGTCAGCACGCGGCCCGCATTGCGCAGCAGGTACTCCAGCAAATCAAACTCTTTGAGCGGCATAGATACTTCCTCGCCGTCCACCATGACGATGTGGCGCTCCACGTCCATACGCACGCGGCCGCCCTCCAGAATCTGCTCCTCGAGCTCTTCTTCTTGGGACTCAGCCGAAGCGTCATGCCCGCGGCGTAAGACAGCGCGAATGCGCGCGATGAGTTCGCGGGAAGAATAAGGCTTGGTCACGTAGTCGTCAGCGCCCAGCTCGAGGCCAACGACCTTGTCGATCTCCGAGTCACGAGCCGTCACCATGATAACGGGAACCGAGGAGGTGGCACGCAGTTGCTTGCACACATCGGTGCCGGACATTCCCGGCAGCATGAGGTCCAAAAGCACAATGTCAACGGTGTTGTTGGCGAACTGCTCCAGGGCGGTGGGTCCGTCCGAGGCGAGGATTACGTCGAAGCCTTCCTTCCGGAGGAGGAACGCTAACGGGTCCGCCAGCGACTCTTCATCTTCAACGATGAGGATGTTGGTCATTGTGCTTTGTCCTTTCGACGTGCGGCTACGCGAGCGACGGCACGAGGAAGCCCAGGCGCAGCTGAGCCGATGGCACCATCTACTTCATTATCCTGATTCTCTACGTTATCCGCTGCAGTTTCGCCTTTATAAATAGGCAGCTCGATCGTGAAGGTCGAACCCGTGCCCGGCCGCGACCACAGCTTAATATTTCCGCCGTGGTTGGCCACCACGTGCTTGACGATGGCCAAACCTAAGCCCGTTCCGCCAGTCTGGCGGGAGCGGGCCTTATCCACGCGGAAGAAGCGCTCGAAGACTCGCTTTTGGTCCTCCGGGGCGATACCGATTCCGCGGTCAGTCACTCGTACGAGCACGATGTCGGTACCGACGATCTTGAGAGTCACCGACACCGGCATCTCATCCGGCGAGTAGTGGATGGCATTGGAGATGAGGTTGGAAATAGCGGTGATAAGCAGAGCCTTATCGCCTTTGACCTGCACTCCCACCGGCTTGCCGCGGGTAAGTTCAATCTGATGTGAATCGGCTGCCAGCTGGTTGCGAGAGATTGCCTCATCAACTAGTTCATCTAGATTCAGCGGCTCCATCTCCGGCAGCGCCTCTGCGCCTTGCAACTTAGATAGGGAAATAAGCTCGTTGACCATATCCGCCATGCGGCTGGCTTCATTTTGTAGTTTGCCACCGAAGTACTCCACGGTTTCAACGTCAGTCGGGTCATTGAGCAGAGCCTCCGCCAGCAATGCGATGCCGCCGACAGGGGTCTTGAGTTCATGGGAGACGTTGGCCACAAAGTCGCGACGTGCCGCCTCCATGCGCACGGACTCCGATTCGTCGGTGCCGTACACGATGACAAAGCGGTCGTCGTTAAGCGTCAGCGGTTTGACCACCGCCAACACCTGCGTGACGCGGTTTCCCGTGCGGCGCTTGGGGATGGAGAGGTCCAGCGAGCGAGTTTCCTTGTCCTCAAAGACCTCTTCAGCGACCTTCCAGATGTCAGGATTAACAGACCTGTCATGGACCAGCGACATCTCATGCGCAGAGGGATTAGAAAGAATGACTTCCTTTGCCCGGGAGAGCACGGTGATGCCGGTCGGTGCGCCTTGGATTGCGAGGTGCAGCACCTGGCTCACGGTGGTGACCTGGTTTGCATCGGCTTCGTTGGACTTGCGGTAACGCTCCCAGCGCCCGCGGAACCACGTGATCACCGGTAGGGCGAGGCCGCACACGACCACGCCGGCAAAGAAAGCTAAAACTAGTTCCACGAGTCCACTAAAAAGTTAAATATTCAAAACGCAACAATCCCCAGGGAGTATAAACCCCCTGGGAACTCTATGGAGTCTTAAAGGTACTTACTTGGCACCCTGTGCGGCAACAGCGGCTGCGCCCGCTGTGGCTGCTTCCGGATCCAAGTAGGTGCCGCCTGGGTTGACTACGCTGCCGTCTTCCGCAATCTCGTAGACCAGCGGAATACCGGTAGGAATGTTCAGACCAGCAATGTCATCGTCAGAGATGTTGTCGAGGTGCTTGACCAGTGCGCGCAGGGAGTTACCGTGGGCAGCGATGAGGACAACCTCGCCCTTCTTGGCGCGCGGAAGGATCTCTTCCTCGAAGTAAGGAACGAAGCGCTCGACGACGTCCTTCAGGCACTCGGTGCGTGGGACCTGGTCGAGGTCTGCGTAGCGCGGATCATTGGACTGGGAGTACTCGGAGGAGTCCTCGAGCTCTGGCGGCGGGGTGCCGTAGGAGCGGCGCCATGCCATGAACTGCTCATCGCCGTACTTCTCCTTGGTCTCAGCCTTGTTGAGCCCCTGCAGAGCGCCGTAGTGACGCTCGTTAAGACGCCAGTCGCGTACAACCGGAATCCAGTGGCGGTCAGCAGCACTAAGAGCGATGTTTGCGGTGCGGATAGCACGGCGCAGGAGGGAGGTGTAGAGAACATCTGGCAGGATGCCCTGCTCCTTGAGCAGCTCGCCGCCGTGCTTTGCCTCTGCCTCGCCCTTTGCGGTGAGGTCAACGTCTACCCAACCGGTGAACTGGTTGGATTCGTTCCACTGGGATTGTCCGTGTCGAAGAAGAATGAGCTTTCCGTTAGTCATGCCTACAAGCATGCCAGGTTTTCGGTACCCATGCCTGTGAGATTTCTTCCATTCGGACATTTTTCTTTATTTCTCCCAGCCCCGGCCACGGCCTTTTCAGAAGTGCTAAACCTTGCGGGGCTGTCAGCAGCTTGGAAGCTAGCCATCAATAGCCGGTAGCCCGGCGCGCATGGCAGTCTGGGACTTCGATGGCGAGAGCTTCCTCGTAGATGTCTTTGAGTACGCGGGCCGACTCGGCCCAGCTGAACTTCGCCGCATGCCCCACGGCGGCTTCGCCCATGCTGATGCGCAGCGGGTCGTCGTCAAGCAAGTGCTCCAAGGCATCCGCCCAGGCCTCCGGCGAGTGACCATCGACTAGCTCACCCGTCTCCCCATCCGCCACGGCGATGGGCAGGCCGCCAACGCGGGAGGCGATGACGGGGGTACCGGAGGCTTGTGCCTCCAGTGCTACCAGGCCAAAGGACTCGTTGTAGCTCGGTACCGCCACCAGATCGGCCGCGCGGTAAATGGAGACCAACTCCTCCGGCGGACGCGGGCTTAGAAAGCGCACGCGCTTGGAAAGCCCCAGCTTGTGCACCAGGTTCTGGTAGTACTCCGGCGTCGAGTTCGCACCCGATGGGCCGCCGCAGAACAGCACGCGGATATTGCGATAAGGATCGCGCTCGATGAGCTCGGCCGTGGCGCGGATGAGAACCTCCGGGCCCTTGAACTTCTGCAGGCGGCCCACGAAGGCCACGACCTTGGTGTGGATAGGAATGCCCAACTCACGGCGCGAGCGCTCGGTGTTGCGGTCGGTGCCAGGTGTAAACAGCTCGGTGTCGGCGCCCGGCGAGACCACCTTGATGCGAGAAGGCTCGGCGTCGTAATGTTCGACGAGATCGCGAGTCTCCTGCTCTGTGTTCACCACGAGGAGATCCGCGTTATCCACCAGCTGCTGCTCGCAGATGCGACGGGCTTCCGATTCCCGGATGTCATCGGCGGTGCGGTGCGCATTCTTCACAGCAGCCAGGGTGTGCGCAGTATGGACGAGCGGGACGCCCCACAGATCGCGCAGCAGCCAGCCCACTTGGCCGGAGAGCCAGTAGTGCGTGTGGATGAGGTCGTAATCAAGATTGAAGCACTTGACGAACTGCACGAGCCCACCCGCGAATGCTGCCAGCTGCGTGGGGAGGTCTTCCTTATCAAGACCCTCGTAAGGCCCCGCAACGATGTTGATGACGCGCAGGTGCTCCTCGACCTCGACGACCTCGCCTTGGCTGGGACGCGTGGCTCGCGTGAAAATGTCGACGTCGACGCCCTGCCGGGCAAGTTGGCGAGCAATGTTGATGACGTAGACGTTCATTCCACCTGCATCACCGGACCCCGGCTGCTCGATGGGCGAGGTGTGGAGTGAAATCATTGCGATGCGCATAGGTAAACAGTCTAGTCGTCCGGATTCGAGGCTATACTGGCCCATGCTAAAACTTACGCAACCGAAAGGTGCTGAACCCCATGTCGGCATTCGACACCAAGGAATGGCTCCAGTTCTACCCAGAATGGACCCCGCATAACCTTGACTACGGAGATACCACTCTCCTCGATATTTACGACAACAACCTGGCAATCAACCCTGACAAGCCAGCGACTTACTTCTTTGGCAAGACCCAGACCTTCGCGGAGATGGACAAGCAGGTCCGTCGCGCCGCCGCCGGTCTGCGCGCATTCGGCGTGCGCCCGGGTGACAAGGTGGCCATCGTGGCGCCGAACTGCCCGCAGTACGTAGTTGCTTTTTACGCCATCTTGAAGCTGGGTGCCATCGCGGTCCTCCACAACCCGCTCTACACTGCGCACGAGCTGGAAGGTCTGTTCAAGGATCACGGCGCCCGCATCGCTATTGCCTGGGACAAGACGGCTTCTACCCTGGAGAAGCTGCGCGGCACCACCAATCTGGAGACGGTCATCTCCGTCAACATGATTGATGCGATGCCTACCGCCCAGAAGCTGGCCCTCAAGTACCTGCCTTTCTTGAAGTCCAAGCGCGGGCAGCTATCGGCGCATGCCAAGAACACCGTCACCTGGGACAGCCTGGTGGGCAATGCCATCGGTGGCGACGGGCGCGACGTCGAGACTCCGGCGGACATCACCAAGAACACCATTGCCGTCATCATGTACACCTCCGGCACTACGGGGCAGCCGAAGGGCGCGCAGCTTTCACACGGCAACTTCTTCGCCGTCATTTTGCAGGGCAAGCACTGGGTTCCTGGCCTGGGCGACAAGCCGGAGCGCATGCTCTGCGCGCTGCCTTTCTTCCACGCTTATGGCCTGGTTATGAACGTGGTCCTGCAACCACTTATCGGCGGCGAGCTGGTCATCATTCCAAAGCCGGACATTGCGCTCATCATGGACTTGATGAAGAAGCACACTCCGACGTGGGTTCCAGGTGTGCCAACCCTCTACGAGCGCATCGTCGAGTCTGCTGAGGAACAGAACATCGACATCAAGGGCGTGCGTGCGGCATTCTCCGGCGCCTCGACCTTGCCGGTGGACACCGTAGAGAAGTGGGAAGAATACACCGGCGGCCTGCTGGTTGAGGGCTATGGCCTAACCGAGTGCTCCCCCATCATCGTGGGCAACCCGATGAGCACCGACCGCCGCCCGGGCTACGTGGGAATCCCATTCCCGGACACCGAGGTGCGCATTGCGAACCCGGACAACCTGGACGAGACCCAGCCGGACGGCGTCGAGGGCGAGGTCCTCGCCCGCGGCCACCAGGTGTTCAAGGGCTACCTCAACAACCCGGAGGCCACCGAAGCCGCCTTCCACAACGACTGGTTCCGCACCGGTGACATGGGCATCATGGAAGAAGACGGCTTCATCCGCCTGGTCTCCCGCATCAAGGAAATCATCATCACCGGCGGCTTCAACGTCTACCCAGGTGAAGTTGAGGAAGTACTGCGTAAGCACCCTGCCATTGACGACGTCGCCGTGGTCGGCCGCCCGCGCTCCGACGGTTCCGAGGACGTCGTGGCCTGCATCGACCTGGCCGACGGCGTGGCGCTCGACCCAGAAGGCTTGAAGGAATTCTGCCGCGAGCGGCTCACCCGCTACAAGGTGCCGCGCACCTTCTACCACTTTGAGTCCCTAGCGAAGGACCAGATGGGCAAGATTCGCCGCCGCGAAGTCCAGGCCAATCTGCTCGAGCGCTTGGAAAAGGAGAAGGCCGGCAAGTAGCCGCTGCCGCCTCCTCCGGCCGGGCCTTCGGCCGCACTTCCCGGCCCCGACCAGGACGATTTCCTGACCCAATTCCCGGCCCCTTCCAAAAGCTCCTTTTGCTCAGCCCCCATCACTGGGTAAAAGGAGCTTTTGGCCGTTTTCTGACGAGCTTCTACTCGACATACAACCATTTGAAAGGGAGCTTTTGCACGGGACCAAAAAGAGCAGTAACAGCCTGAAACGACTAATCCCTCAACCGCGTCATAACGCGGATCTGCAATAGGACCGGATAAACATGGCCAATTATCCCGATCATTAGGAGGACTACCGCTGCCAGCCAGCCGTCGGCGGTAACTACCCAAATCGCGCTTTCGCATTGCTACTATGTGCTTGTTCCAACCGATTCGCCAGAGAAAGGCGTTGAAGCAATCCACGCCCCAACGTCGGCTGGCAGCACGTGAAAGAGAAAAACGGCGCCACACCGAGGCCGGAAGATAGCGCTCCAGTGAGCCACCGACGAACAGCGCAAAGCCAACCCCTATGAGCGTTACCGTGACAACAAACCCCACGGAATCAGCACCAACCGCGCCCGCCACTACAACGAGACCGTAAATTCCCGCAGCCGTGAAAAGTAAAGCAACCACGGAACACTCACCGCTTCCCCGTCTCGGTTCCTGCAAGAACCATGAGTACAAATGTGAATTCTAGCGGCCCACAAACACGGTGAGCCAAGGAGAGACGGCAACTACCCCATCGCAAAAGTTTGGCAGGCAGAAGTGTTTAGTTCACAAAATGGTTATACTGTCCGAAACAAAACTGTTTGCCACCCAAAGGAGACCTCTCATGTCGGATCCCCAACAGTCTGCATTCGAAACCAAGGCCTGGCTTGCCAGCTACGCCGAGTGGACCGACCACTCCCTCGAGTACGGTGAACTCACGCTGCTTGATATCTACAATGAGAACTTGGAAAAGCGCGGCAATAGGCCAGCCACCTGGTTCTTTGGTAGGCAGCAGAACTACCACGAGCTCGACACCCAAGTGCGTGCCGCTGCCGCCGGCCTCAAGGCCTTCGGTATCCGCCCGGGTGACCGCGTGGCCATGGCACTGCCCAACTGTCCGCAGCACATCGCGGCGTTCTACGCGGTGCTCAAGTTAGGTGCGACTGTGGTCGAGCACAATCCGCTCTACACCGCACACGAGCTGGAGGGACTGTTCCAAGACCACGCTGCCCGCGTAGCCATCGTGTGGGACAAGGTGACACCGACCTTCGAGCAGCTGCGTGAGACCACCCCGCTGGAGACCATCGTCTCCGTCAACATGACCGAAGCAATGCCGCGCCGCCAGCAACTCCTGTTGCGCATCCCAATTCCGCCGATTACGGAAAAGCGCGATCAGCTCACTGCCGCTGCCCCGAATACGGTTCCATGGAACGTGCTCACCGGCACCGCCATTGGCGGCAACGGCCACAAGCTCGAGGACGCTACGGTCAAACCCGACGACACCGCGATCATCTTGTACACCTCCGGTACCACCGGTAAACCAAAGGGCGCTGAGATTACCCACGCGAATGTGTGCGCCAACGTCAAGCAAGGCGTGGCCTGGGTTCCTAACTTCGGTGCTAAGCCCGAGCGCATGCTCGCCGCCTTGCCCATGTTCCACATCTACGGCCTGACTCTCCTCGCAGCCCTCGGCGTGTATGTAGGCGGCGAGTTGGTACTTACTCCTGCCCCCAAGATCCCGCTCATCATGGACATCATGAAAAAGCACCGCCCAACCTGGTTGCCTGGTGTTCCTACTTTGTACTCCAAGATCATCGAGACAGCAGAGGAAAAGGGCGCAGACATCACCGGCATCCACAACTCCCTGTCAGGTGCTGCGGCGCTTCCCCCAGAAACCGTGGAGAAGTGGGAGTCGCTCACTGGCGGTCTGCTGGTTGAGGGCTACGGCCTCACCGAGACCTCGCCGGTCCTCACAGGTAACCCGATGAACAATAACCGACGCCCAGGCTACATCGGCATTCCGTTCCCGGACACCGAAATCCGCATCGCCAACCCAGAAAATCTTGACGAAACCATGCCCGACGGCGAGGCTGGCGAGTTGCTAGCCCGCGGCCCGCAGGTGTTCAAGGGCTACTTCAAAAACCCCGAAGCTACGGAGAACACTTTCCACGACGGCTGGTTCCGAACTGGCGATATGGCTGTCATGGAATCAGACGGCTTTATCAAGATCGTCTCCCGCATCAAGGAAATGATCATCACCGGCGGCTTCAACGTCTACCCAGGCGAGGTTGAAGAAGTCATCGCCACGCACCCAGACGTGGAAAACGTCGCCGTCGTTGGCCTGCCGCGCGCGGACGGTTCCGAGGACGTCGTCGCCTGTGTCATTCTGCGCGAAGGCGCCGCGCTTGACCCCGAGGGAATGAAGGACTTCGCCCGCAAGAACCTCACTCGCTACAAGGTGCCGCGCACCTTCTACCACTTCGAGCACCTCGCCTCCGATCAGCTGGGCAAAATTCGCCGCCGCGAAGTCCAGGCAGACCTCATCGCCCTTCTCGAAAAGAATAAGGCGAAGAACTAAAGCATCCACACACTAACGTCGATTCGCTTTTTGGGCGAAAATTTCAGTTAATTCCCCGTTTGCACCTTTTGCGAACGGGGCTTTTTCTAGCTAAAACAAGGCGAATTCGCACCTTATAGTGACTTCCCCCCAGAAACTCACCAATATTAGCAAGTTTTTCAAGACTTAACACGTTAGTTAACTCACATTAGCAACTACACTGTGTTGCAACTAATACTTAGCCTCAGAAACTGAAAGGCATGATCATGGGAGCTTTTGACAACGCCGCTTGGCTTCAGCACTACGCCGAGTGGACCCCTCATTCCATCGACTATGGCGACACCACGTTGGTTGATATCTACACCAACAACCTCGCGGTCAATGCCGCAAACCCTGCGACCTACTTCTTCGGCAAGACAATGACCTACGCGGATCTCGACGCCCAGGTTCGCGCCGCCGCCGCCAGTCTCAAGGCCTTCGGCATCCGCCCAGGCGACAACGTCGCCATCCTTCTACCCAACTGCCCGCAGCACCTCATCGCCTTCTACGCCATTACCCGCCTCGGTGCGACAGTCGTGGAACACAACCCGCTGTACACCGCCCACGAGCTCGAGCCCCTGTTCCAAGACCATGGCGCCCGCGTAACCATCGCCTGGGACAAAGCCGCCTGCACGCTCGAAAAGCTGCGTGACGTCACCAACCTCGAGACGGTCATCTCCGTGAACATGATCGACGAGATGCCACCCCTCCAGCGCCTCGCGCTTAAACTCCCGTTCCCACCGCTGAAGGCCAAACGCGAGGCCTTGTCCGCCGACGCTCCGAACACCGTCCCGTGGTCCACTTTTATCAGCACTGCCATCGGCGGCGACGGCCGCCGCATGAAGTTCCCCGAGGTATCGAAGGATGACATCGCGCTCATCCTCTACACCTCAGGAACTACCGGCAAGCCCAAGGGCGCCCAGCTCTCTCACGGCAACCTCGCCGCCAACGCCTTGCAGGTCGATGCCTGGGCCCCAGACCTCGGCCGCGGCCACGAGCGCTTCATGGCTGTGCTGCCCATGTTCCACTCTTATGGCTTCACCATGTCCATCACCTTAGGAATCCTGGCTGGTGCGGAAATCATCCTCCTTCCTTCACCGCAGCTCCCGCTCATCATGGACATCTTGAAGAAGCACACCCCCACTTGGTTCCCAGCCGTACCCACTATTTACGAAAAGGTGCTCGCTGCCGCCAAGGAAGAAGGCGTCGAGGTCAACGGCATCCGCTACGCCATCTCGGGCGCTGCCACCCTGCCCGTACACACTGTCTCCGAGTGGGAGACTGATACGGGCGGCACGTTAGTTGAAGGCTACGGTCTTACCGAAGCCTCGCCGGTCGTCACCTGCAATCCGCTGACCGACGCCCGCCGTGCCGGCCACATCGGACTCCCCTTCCCAGACACTGAGGTCCGCATCGCGAATCCAGATAACCTCGACGAGACTCAGCCGGACGGCGTCGAAGGCGAGCTTCTCGTCCGCGGCCCGCAGGTCTTCCCGGGCTACCTCCACAACGAAGTAGCCACCGCCGCTGCCTTCCACAACGGTTGGTTCCGCACTGGCGACATGGCCGTCATGGACGAGGAAGGTTTCATCCGCCTGGTCTCCCGCATCAAGGAAATGATCATCACCGGCGGCTTCAACGTCTACCCGGCAGAAGTCGAGGCGATCATCAATCAGCACCCCGACGTGGTCAATGCCGCGGTTGTGGGACGCCCACGACACGACGGCTCCGAGGACGTCGTGGCTTGTGTCATCCTGCGCGAAGGCGCGGCGCTCGATCCGGAAGGCCTGAAGGGCTTCTGCCGCGAGCGTCTCACCCGCTACAAGGTCCCGCGCACCTTCTACCACTTCGAGCACTTGGCCTCCGATCAACTGGGCAAGATCCGCCGCCGCGAGGTACAGGCTGATCTCATGGCGCTTCTGGTAAAGCCCGACCAACTCCGCTCGGACCACCACGGCGACTCCGCCACCGACACCAACGCCGACGCACATGCCGCAGCCAGTCCGGCAGATGCCAAGGCACCTCTCCCAGACTAGGCTGTCAGCAACTCTCTATTAGCCGCAGCCATCAGGCATAAACAGCGCACGAGTGGGATTGAACGCATCATAGAAGTCCTCCGCCAAGCCCACCAGCTGGCGTACCAAACCATCTACTTGGTACGCCAGCTGTTCGTTTGTATATCCGCAGTCCGTAGGAATCAGGGCGTAGCCGTTGAACACCAGATTCGAATCATCGGGCGCTGAGATAATCCGCGCCGAGACCTCACTCTGGGCTTCGTTTACGTCGATTGCCCATTGCAAAACGTTGGGCCAATAACAAGCACAGTGCGCAGCAGGCGCATAGGTCATCAACTCCACATCCCCGCTTCCATCACGGGCATGCCCCACCCGGATCTGAAGCCCGTCAACAACAATCAGCACGTACCCCTGCGCCACCGAGCCGGTAACCGAAACCGACGTCGCACCAAAACTCATCGTTTGCGCTAAGTCAGCGATGCGCTGCAAGGACACCTCCGCAACGCCATAGCGTGTGCTCTCCTTCTTCCGCCGCGCCATCCGCAACCCCGTGCCGCGCGGCAGCGGCACCGTGCTCCCAGAGAACTTCCTATCCAAAGCATGAAAAGCTCGCACCATCTTTTTGGCATAGCCCGCGATAAGCAGATCCAACTGAGCATCCGTGGCATATTCCGCAAGGAGCGGCGGGCCACAGACCAGAACATGCGAATGGTTCGGCGAGTTACCGCATTGAAACGCGCTAACCACGCCCGGCACCTCTCCCCCATTTAGGTCATTGATGCGCATGACTAGGGGCGCTTGGTCTGGATCGTGAAACGCATCCCCGCCCCAATAACCCAATGGCGTGAGTGCGCCACGCTGGATCTCTAGGTCGAATCTCAATAGACCGCCAGGGATGCGAAGTGATTTCTCCCCGTCTTTAGAAGTTTCAATTCTCCCACCCAGACGTTGGATGGCTTTGAGTAGGCGTCGCTGAGAAATGCGCGGAATCCGCGCAACAGTTGCGTGAGTCATTATTCCCCCGAGAGTTTTATACGTTTGATTACGCGTGCCGCACCTACTTACAGCTTCCCCTTCCCCCGAAGAGCGCTGACGCAAAATAGCTGCGGTGAGGCCAGCATACAAAAGCCTCCGGACATACGCAGCACGAGTTCCTAAGGGCAGCGTCACACGATCGTCACCCCGCTCAAACGTGAGAAAAACCTCACATTAAGACGCGTCAGACACATACCTACGCCAAAGTAGGTTACGGTGACGTAATCACTTTTAGTTGCTTCACGCTAACTAAGTGCATTTCAAACGTCACCAGACTTTAAGAGGGAAAATGTCTTTGACTCCATTGCATTCCATGCCTAATCCAGCCGTCATTTTCGCAGGACAAGGCTCTAATTGGCAGGCCACGCTAAACGATGCCGCGCAGGCCCCTGCCACCGCACAGAACCTGCGGGAGGTGCTCGCCGAGGCCCGCCGCATCACCGGCCCTGCTGCACGAGCCATCGCCTCGAGCTGCCCAGGCGCCATCGAGCGCCTCGAGCAACTGCTCGAAGGGGATGCTGCTACTGTGACTGGCACTGCCGCTGCCACTGCCGCCGCGCTCGACGCCTCCCCGGCCGTATCCATCCCCGGCATCGTGCTCAGCCAAATCGCCACCATCGAACAGCTGCGCAACCTCGGAGTCACCATCAACGAGACCGCCGGACACTCCCAGGGATCCTTGGGCGAAATGGCCGTCGACAAGCCTGCGGAAGCCCTCGCCCTCGCCCTGCTGATGGGCACCGCCGCCAACGCCGTAGGCGGTTCCGATACCCGTTCCCAGATGGTTTCCATCCGTGACCTTTCCCGTGAATTCATCACGGAGAACCTGCGCGGCAACACGGTAATCGCCGTGGTCAACGCCCGCCAGCACTTTGCGCTCTCCGGCTCTCCAGAGGATCTCGCTGCAACCCGGGCAGCGCTCGACTCCGCAGTACAGGCCTTCAACGATTCCCTCGAAGAGCGCACCATCGGCGGCGACCCCCTTGAGCCGCAATACACCGAGCTGCCCGTGGCTCTTCCTTTCCACAACGCCATTCTCGCGCCCGCTGCCGAGCGCACCGTCGAACTGGCCACCGCCTGTGGCCTCGACGTTGAAAACGCTCGCGAGCAGGCAGAATCTATCCTGGTCCACGAGCACAACTGGCCGCAGGTCCTGGCTGAGCTGAAGTCTCGTCACTTCATCGTGCTGGATCGCTCGCTGGCCAACATCACTAAGCGCGTCGTCGAAGGCAGCGGCATCGTCGTGGTGTCTGCGGGCAGCCCGCAGGATCTCGATGCTCTAGCAATCCCCGGAAATTCCCTCCCCACGTCCGTGGACTACTCCGAATTCGCGCCGCGCGTTGTCGAGCTGCCGGGCGGCCGCGCGTTTACCCAGACCCGCTTCTCTGATCTCACCGGCCTGTCCCCCATCATGCTGGGTGGCATGACGCCGACCTCAGCTGATGGCGAGATCGTGGCCGCAGCAGCCAACGCCGGGCACTGGACCGAGATGGCCGGCGGCGGCATGTACTCCGACGAGGTCTTCCGTGCTCACCTCGCTGTGATGGAAAAGCACCTGGAGCCAGGCCGCACTGCGCAGTTCAACACCATGTTCTTCGACCGCTATCTGTGGAACCTGCAGTTCGGCCAGGCACGCATCGTGCCGAAGGCCCGCGCCGCTGGTGCTTCCTTCAACGGCGTCTGCATCTCCGCGGGTATCCCAGAGGTAGACGAGGCCGGCGAGCTCCTCGCCCAGCTTCATGCCGATGGCTTCCCTTACATCTCTTTCAAGCCGGGCACTGCGAAGCAGATTCGCGACGTTCTCAAGATCGCTGCCGCCTACCCGGATGACCAGATCATCATGCAGGTCGAGGACGGCCACGCAGGCGGTCACCACTCGTGGGTCAACCTCGATGACATGCTGCTCGAAACCTACGCCGAGGTCCGCGCGCACCGCAACGTCGTCCTCGCCGTCGGAGGCGGCATCTACTCCCCGGAGCGCGCGGCGGACTACCTCACCGGCGAGTGGTCACAGGCTTATAACCTGCACGCCATGCCTGTCGACGCCGTGTTCATCGGCACCGTCGCCATGGCCACCAAGGAGGCTAAGGCCACCGACTCCGTCAAGGACCTGTTGGTGAAAACCTCCGGTATTTCACCAACCGAAAATGATGGTTGGGTCGGCCGCGGTGCCGGTACCAACGGCGTGGCCTCCTCCCAGTCGCACTTGTTGGCAGACATCCACGACCTGGACAACTCTTTTGCGGCTGCCTCCCGTCTCATCACTTCTTTGAGCATCGAGGACTACCCCGCCCACCGCGAAGAAATCATCACCGCGCTGAACAAGACGTCGAAGCCTTACTTCGGCGACGTCGAGAAAATGACCTACGCGGAATGGCTCGAGCGCTTCGTCGAACTGGCTCACCCGTTCGTGGACCCCACGTGGGATGACCGCTTCTTCGACCTCCTTCACCGCATCGAGGCGCGTCTCAACAGCGCCGACCACGGCGAGATCGATACCCTCTTTAACTCCATCGACGAGGTCCACGACGCTCCGGCCGCGGCGGCGCGTTTGCTGGCGGCCTACCCGGAGGCGACGTCGACAAGCGTGTCCCCGCGCGACGCCGCATGGTGGATTTCCCTGCACTACAAGCACGTCAAGCCGATGCCGTGGGTGCCCGCCATCGATGGCGACCTCAAGGTCTGGTTCGGCAAAGACACCCTGTGGCAGGCACAGGACGAGCGCTACACCGCGGACCAGGTGCGCATCATCCCGGGCCCAGTGGCCGTCGCTGGCATCACCAAGAAGAACGAGCCGGTAGCCGAGCTGCTTGCCCGCTTCGAACAGGCCACCACGGACTCCCTGCTGGCCGCGGGCCAGACCCCGCAGCAGGTATTCTCTCGCCTGCAGGCCGCACAGGACGAGGCCGCCTTCATCAAGGCCGCACCGACCTTGGTCTGGCATGGCCACCTCATGGCCAACCCGGCCTATGAGATGGACGATAACGCCTACAGCCTGCGCCAAGACGCGGACGGCAACTGGGAGATCGTCATCACCGCCGATTCTTATTGGGACCACCTGCCGGAGGACCAGCGCCCGTTCTACGTCCGCGAGGTCACCGTTCCCGTCGATCTTCCCGAGGGCGTTGCTACCGGCGGCTCCCCGGTGGTCTCGGAGGAGCGCCTCCCGGCCTCCGTATTCACCCTGCTCGAGGGCCTGGCCGGCGTGGGTTCCACGTCTGAGCAGGGCGACGAGATCACGCAGATGCCGCGCATTGAAGAAGGTTCAATCAGCGAGGACGCACCTTATGGTGTGGCCCACTACTCCTTCCAACTGCCGGCCTCCTTGCTGGAGGCGCACACCGCAGTCACCGGTGCCGCGCTTCCTGCCAGCGAGGACGCCACCGTGGGCACCCCGGACGTCCTCGTCGGCCCCTGCTGGCCAGCCATCTACACCGCGCTAGGTTCAGGCCTTTTGGAGGACGGCTACCCCGTCATCGAGGGCCTGCTCAATGCTGTGCACTTGGACCACGTCGTGGACGTCCGCGTTCCGCTTGCGACTCTCGCCGACGGCCGCCGCATCGACGTCACCTCCAAGTGCACCGCCATCGACGAGTCCGTCTCCGGGCGCATCGTCACCGTAGAGCTAGAGCTCAAAGACCACAGCACCGAAGAGATCGTCGCAACCCAAATGCAGCGCTTTGCCATCCGCGGCCGCGCCACCGGCACCGCGATGCCGAAGCCTGCGCCTGAGTGGGGCGGCGGCAAGTCGGCCTCCAAGGTCGAGTCCACGCCGCGCTCCTTCGTGGATCGTGGGACCGTCACCGCGCCGCACGACATGACCCCATTCGCGCTGGTCTCCGGCGACTACAACCCGATTCACACCTCCTACAACGCCGCACAGCTGGTGAACCTCCAGGCACCGCTGGTCCACGGCATGTGGCTCTCGGCCACTGCGCAACACCTGGCCGCGCGGCACGGCCAGGTCGTGGGCTGGACCTACTCCATGTACGGCATGGTTCAGTTGCACGATGTCATTGACATCGTCGTCGAGCGCGTGGGCCGCAAGGGTATCCACGTGGCCCTCGAAGTCACGTGCCGCATAGGCGGCGAGGTCGTTTCCCGGGGCCAGGCACTGCTTGCGCAGCCGCGCACCGCTTATGTCTACCCAGGCCAGGGCATCCAGACCGAGGGCATGGGCAAGGGCGACCGCGACGCTTCCCCAGCCGCACGCGAGGTCTGGCGCCGCGCCGACCAGCACACCCGCGAAGCACTGGGCTTTAGCATCCGTCACATCATCGACGGCAATCCCACGTCCCTGCGCGTCGGCGAGCAGACCTTCGTGCACCCACAGGGTGTTTTGCACCTGACCCAATTCACCCAGGTCGCCCTGGCAGTCGTGGCGTACGCACAGACCGAGCGCCTGCGTGAGAACAACGCCATCGGATCCAACTCGATGTACGCCGGCCACTCCCTCGGCGAGTACACTGCTTTGGCATCGCTGGCTAACATCTTTGACCTTGAAGCGGTCATCGACATCGTCTACTCCCGCGGCTCCGCGATGGGCAGCCTCGTTCCACGCGACGCGGAGGGCAACTCCGAGTACGCCATGGCCGCGCTGCGTCCGAACATGATCGGCGTGAGCGGCGATGAGGTGGACGCCTACGTCGCCTCCATTGCGGAAGAAACCGGCGAGTTCCTAGAAATCGTCAACTACAACATCCGCGGTCAGCAGTACTCCGTGGCTGGCACCAAGGCCGGCCTGCGCGAGCTGGTCCGCCGCGCCAACGCTGTCAAGGAACGCGCAGCCGTGATGGTTCCGGGCATCGACGTCCCGTTCCACTCCCGCGTGCTGCGCGATGGCGTGGCCGCGTTTGCGGAGAAGCTCGACGAGCTCCTCCCGGCTGAGCTTGACCTCGACGCGCTGGTCGGCCGCTACGTGCCGAACCTCGTGGCAGTGCCGTTCGAGCTGACCCAAGAATTCGTCGACACCGTGGCCCCGATGGCTCCTTCTGGCAAGCTCGACGGCCTCGACGCCTCCTCGCTTGAGCCGCAGGCACTCGCCCGCCTGCTCCTCATCGAGCTGCTGTCCTGGCAGTTCGCCTCCCCGGTGCGCTGGATTGAGACCCAGGAACTGCTCTTCGACGAGGTCGATCAATTAATCGAGGTCGGCCTTGCCGCCTCCCCAACCCTGACCAACTTGGCCAAGCGCTCCCTGGCCGTGGCAGGCCGCGACCTGCCCGTATTCAACGTCGAGCGTGACCAAGACCAGGTCATGCTCCAGGACGTCCAGGCAGCACCAGAGCCCGAGACCGCCCCCGAGACAGAGGAACCGGCTGTCGAGGCCGCGTCGGTCCCAGCTGCTCCAGCCACCCCGGCTGCTGAATCCGCGCCAGCCCCGGCCGAGTCCGCTCCCGCAGTTCCTGCCCCGGCCGCGACTTCCGCAGGTGCCGCCCCCGAGCTCACCTTCCGCGCGGCCGAGGCCATCATGGTGCTCTTCGCGTTCCAGAACAAGATCCGCATCGACCAGATCAACGACTCCGAAAACATCGAGGAGCTCACCAACGGCGTTTCCTCGCGCCGCAACCAGCTCCTGATGGACATGTCCGCTGAGATCGGCGTGCCTGCAATCGACGGCGCCGCAGACGCCGACGTCGCCTCGCTGCGCGAAAAGGTCAACGCCGCCGCCCCTGGCTACGCACCTTTCGGCAGCGTCCTCGGCGAAGCCGTCACCGCACGCCTGCGCCAGCTACTCGGCGCTGCGGGCCTCAAGCCCACCGCGGTGGCCGAGTACGTCACCGGCACCTGGGGCCTGCCCGAGTCTTGGGTCGCCCACGTCGAGGCTGAAATCCTGCTCGGCTCCCGCGACGAGGATTCTGTCCGCGGCGGCAGCCTGAACACGGTTCCGTCCAGCGCCACCAGCAAGTCCGCGGCGCACGAGCTTATCGACGCCGCCGTCCAAGGCGTCGCCAATGCGCACGGCGCCAGTGTCTCCAAGGGCGCTGCCGCAGGTGGAGCCTCCGGCGGGGTCGTGGATTCCGCTGCCCTCGAGGCCTACGCCGAGACCGTGACCGGTGTAAACGGCGTGCTCGCCACCGTGGCCCGCCAGGTCCTCACCCAGCTCGGCCACGTCGCCGAGCCTGCCGAGGCCACCGCCCCAGACACCGAGGTCATCGAGACCGTCGAAGCCGAGCTCGGTTCCGGCTGGCTCAAGTCCGTCACCCCTTCTTTCGACGCGGCACACGCCGTGCTTTTCGACGACGCCTGGGCCACCGCCCGCGAGCGCCTCGCCCGCGTAGCACTTGGCGAGATCGCGGCCGACGACGAGCGCGCGCAGCCTGCCGCTTTCCAGGGCGCCGGCGCCACCGTGGCTGAACAGGCCCGTTGGTGGGCACGCTCGGGCAACACCGCCGTCGAGAATGCCCACTTCGAGCAGATAGCCGCAGCCGCCGAGTCCACCGCACACGGCGCTTACGCCGGTGACGTCGCCCTCGTCACCGGTGCCGCTCCTGGTTCCATCGCCACCGCACTTGTCGAGCGCCTCCTCGCAGACGGTGCAACCGTCATCATGACGGCATCGCGAGTGACCCAGTCCCGTAAGGAATTCGCCCGCCGCCTCTACGCCGAGCACGGCCGTCAGGGATCTGCCCTGTGGTTGGTTCCGGCCAACCTCACCAGCTTCCGCGACGTGGACTCCCTGGTGGAGTGGATCGGCTCCGAGCAGCGCGAATCCGTGGGCAACGAGGTGAAGATTCTCAAGCCAGCGCTCACCCCAACCTTGGCATTCCCATTCGCGGCACCGTCTGTTTCCGGCTCGCTTGCAGACGCCGGCTCCTCCACGGAGACCCAGGCTCGCCTGCTGCTGTGGTCGGTCGAGCGCCTCATCGGCGGTCTCTCTGACCTCGCGGTTAAGGCCCCGAGTCCCACCCGGTGCCACGTGGTCCTGCCGGGCTCGCCCAACCGCGGCACCTTCGGCGGCGACGGTGCTTATGGCGAAGTCAAAGCCGCGCTCGACGCCATCCTGGCCAAGTGGAACGTCGAAGCTGGTTGGCCTGCCGGCGTCACCCTTGCGCAAGCCAAGATCGGCTGGGTCGCAGGCACTCACCTCATGGGCGGCAACGATGTCCTCGTTCCAGCCGCGCAGAAGGCCGGCATCCACGTGTGGTCGCCGGAGGAAATCTCCTCTGAGTTGCTAGACCTAGCTTCCGCCGAGTCCCGCGCCCGCGCCACCGAACGCCCGATCGAGGCAGACCTCACCGGCGGTCTCGAAGGATTCTCGCTGACTTCTCTAGAGGTCGAGAAGCCTGCTGCACAGTCCGCTACAGAAAGTGCCGCCAAGGACACCACCGCCCGCATCAAGGCACTGCCTTCCCCGGTGCGCCCGGTGCAGCCGCAGCTGGCTGAGGAACTTGGCGACATCACCACCGATCTCGACGACATGGTGGTCATCGCCGGTATCGGCGAGGTAAGCTCCTGGGGTTCCGGCCGCACCCGCTTCGAGGCCGAGTACGGTCTGCAGCGCGACGGCTCCGCCGAGTTGACCGCCGCCGGTGTCATCGAGCTCGCGTGGATGACCGGCCTCATCGCATGGCACGAGGAGCCCACGCCGGGCTGGTTCATCGGTGAGACTGACGAACAGATTGCGGAAGAGGACATCTACGAGCGTTTCCACGACGAGGTCGTGGCCCGCGCCGGCATCCGCGAGCTCACCGATAAGTACCACCTGGTTGACCGCGGCTCCATCGACCTGACCACAGTGTTCTTGGACCGCGACATCACCTTCACCGTCGATTCCGAGGCCACCGCCCGCGACATCGCCGAGGCCGACCCAGAGTTCACCAGCATCCGCGAGGCTGACGGCGAATGGGAGGTCACCCGCCGCAAGGGCGCCACCGCAAAGGTACCGCGCAAGGCCACGCTCACCCGCACCGTGGCCGCGCAGATGCCAGACAACTTCGACGCCGCCCGCTGGGGCATCCCGGACCACATGCTCGACGCACTCGACCGCATGGCGGTCTGGAACCTGGTCACGGCCGTCGACGCCTTCATCCAGGCCGGCTTCTCCCCTGCTGAGCTGCTGCAGTCGATCCACCCAGGCCAGGTTGCCACCACGCAGGGCACCGGCATCGGCGGCATGGAGTCCCTGCACAAGGTCTTCGTCTCCCGCTTCCTCGGCGAGGAGCGCCCATCCGACATCCTGCAGGAAGCACTGCCGAACATCATCGCGGCGCACACCATGCAGTCCTTGGTCGGCGGATACGGCTCGATGATCCACCCCATCGGCGCCTGCGCCACGGCCGCGGTGTCCATCGAGGAGGGCGTCGACAAGATTGCACTGGGCAAGGCCGACGTCGTGGTCGCCGGTGGCATCGACGACGTTCAGGTCGAGTCGCTGCAGGGCTTTGGCGACATGAACGCCACCGCGCAGACCGCAGCGATGACTGCGAAGGGCATCGACGAGCGCTTCATCTCCCGCGCCAACGACCGCCGCCGCGGCGGCTTCCTCGAGGGCGAGGGTGGCGGCACCGTCCTGCTTGTGCGCGGTAGTCTCGCGCAAGAGCTGGGCCTTCCGGTACTCGCCGTGGTCGCCCACGCCGCTTCCTACGGCGACGGCGCCCACACCTCCATTCCAGCTCCGGGCCTCGGCGCCTTGGGCGCCGGTCGTGGTCGCGAGAACTCTCGTCTCGCACGCTCGCTGCGCGGGCTGGGCCTGACGCCAAACGACGTCTCGGTCCTGTCTAAGCACGACACTTCCACCAACGCCAACGACCCGAACGAGTCCGAGCTGCACTCCATCTTGTGGCCAGCTATCGGCCGCGACGCGGATCAGCCGATGTTCGTCATCTCGCAAAAGACGCTCACCGGCCACTCCAAGGCGGGTGCCGCGCTCTTCCAGACCGGCGGTATCATCGACGTCTTCCGCACCGGGCGCATCCCCGCCAACGTCTCGCTGGACTGCGTTGATCCGCTCATCGCACCGAAGGCGAAGAACCTGGTGTGGCTGCGTTCGCCGCTGGATCTGGCAGCCTCGGGCCGCAGCGTGAAAGCCGCGGCGCTCACCTCGCTCGGCTTCGGACACGTCGGCGCGCTCATCGTGTACGCCCATCCGGGCGTGTTTGAGGAGGCCGTCGCCAAGCAGCGCGGCACTGACGCTGCAGCTGCTTGGCGCGAGCGTGCCGAGCAGCGCCTCGCCGCGGGTCATGCCCGCTTCGAGGCCGGCATGCTGGGCCGCGCGCCGCTCTTTGAGATCATCGACGGCCGCCGCCTGCCGCACGCCGACGCCAAGGTGATGATTGACGGCTACGGCCTCGTCGACGCCGACAAGGCCGCGGAAATCTCCATGCTCCTCGACGCCGACGCGCGCCTAGGCAGCAACGGTGAATTCCCGGGTGCGTAACCTCTAGCAATTAGGGCCAGTTCGTACTTGAACTGGCCCTTTACTTTTGACCAAGCATCGTTTCGCTCTATGTCGCGACGATGTTTGCTCACCAACGCTTTTCAATTAAATGTTCCATCACACGCTTTCAAACATCCGCCGAAAAATATTGACAAGCATGATTACGGAATCAGCGATTATGCCAGCTTCACGGCGCGATGAGTTCGGTGCGTGTTTTATTGAATGAGCTAACGAAACTGCATTACGAACAAAACTACGCAGTTCACTATTCGCTGGTCCTGGAAGTTCTACGTCAACAACACGTTCCAGCTGATTTTTTGAGTTTCCCTCATTAAATCTATTCGCATCATCACTATCCCGTAAGTGACGAGTTTCGTCAAAGGCTACGCGGTTCAATTCATGTTGGCGGACATGAAAAACTGACCAGTGGCGGACACGGGATTTAGGGGTTTGGGGAGTTCTTATTGGGGGTAGGAAAATAAGGGGGCCCGGACCCCCGGACAGTGGACACGTCGGGGGTCAGGCCCCTCCGCGTCAAAAAACTAACTAGACTCCGAGTCCAAAAAGTCAATGGACTCCGAGTCCAAGAAGTCACTAGACATCACAAAAATGACCTAAGTCAGGAAACGTTAGCGTTAAAACGTTAGCGTTTTAACGTCATAACACTAACACCAAAACACCACTCAATCACCGCAATCATTGGGCAAGTTGGCCATAGTCAAAGCTGTGACCCTGGAAATTCGAAAGACGTCACAGCAACAAAACCACCACCCCAGACAACCTTCACATGAGATGCCTTTTAAACATTATGAAATATGTCATACGTTCATCCCTTAGAGATTTAAATTATATTTTTCATTGACTATGCTTTAGATCACTACTACCTTTTCTGTAACTTCACTCATGAAAGGAGGAGGCCAATGTCATTCGATTTTGAAGTGATTTCCACCCAGAATCTGATGGAAGCCCACCGCGTTGGACAGGCATAAAACATCAGACAACCACGGGGACCTGAATACATTCGGGCCCCCTTTTTACTTTAGGGAGAACAATGTCCTTGATTTCATTCCGGACCGCCCATGAAGTTAGACCTCTAGGGGATGGCAGGTCAGTTGTTGGATCAAACACGGCAGGAATCGGCCACTATGTCCAGGATCCAGACCACCATCTCCAAAAATTGAATAAAATTTTGAACGGCACCCTAAATCAGCAAGAAGCTACCGAACAGATCGCTAAGCAAACGGGAATTTCTCCCTTTAATGCACATACTCTGCTCGAGAAGCTAATCCAGCTAGGACACATTGAGGCCATTTCTCAACCCAACTTAACCCCAGAACAACAGACTCGTTTTTCTCGCAGTACTGCGCTCTACTCATGGCTAGGCGGATTTGGAAAATTTGATCGATGGGCTCCTCAAGAAATTATCTGCTCGTCGAGCATTTGCATTTTAGGGGCCGGAGGCATTGGATCTAGCATCGCGTTACAGATGACCGCAAGTGGAATAGGAAAAATAACTCTCGTTGATTTTGACACTGTCGAGTTGTCCAACCTGAATCGACAAATTGCTTATTCGGAAAAATCTATCGGCAAATTAAAGACTGATGAACTCAAAAATAGGATTAGAGAGTTAAATAGCGATTGCTCAGTACGTACGATCGAGCGAAAAATTGAAGGAGTAGAGGAATTAATTCCCATTTTCAAGGAAGTAGATCTAGTTATAAGAGCAATCGACAACCCACCCGAATCGGCATATTGGGTATCAGAAGCCGCAATAGCCACCAAAACGCCCTGGATTGACTGCAGCTACGCCGGGCCGATGGCGGTTTGCGCGACTTTTGTCCCCGGAACGACAGGGTGCTACCGATGCCTTCGAGAAAGTGAAAAACAACGGCTGCAACAGAATAATATTTCTGGACTCTACGAGGAAACCCCTCTTGGAATTAACGCTGCGATAGCACCTATCGTGTCAATAGCCAGTGCATTGGCTTCACTCGAAGCCTTAAGGTTCTTAGTCTCAAGAACCAACTTATCTATGGGCAAAGTTCTACATCAAAACCTTGCAGACTATTCAAATCAATATTCCATTGATTTCCCCTCGTCTTGCCAACATTAGCCTTCATGAAAGGACTAAGAAATGGCCACCTTAATGAGTATTCCTGGCTATCGCCGCTTAGTCGGAACAATGGCGTTCAACCAAACTGGTTATGCAATGGCTTCAGTAATAGTTCCACTATTGATTTTTGACATAAGCAAAAACGCCACACTGGCAGGATCAGTATCAGCTTTTGGAACAGGTTCGCTTATTCTTTTGAGCCTGTTTGCCGGTGCATTAACAGATAAGTTTCATCCCTCAGTAGTGCTAAAACGAGTTACTCTCGCTCAAACGATCATTTGGATCAGCATTGCTCTCATGCTCTCCTTTAGTGATCTTCCGTTACTTCCCATAGTTTTATGCATCGTTCTCGCTTCCGCGCTCTCTGCATTCGACGCACCAAGCGAACAAAGTCTCATCAAGCAGATGGTCCCTACAAGCGATCTAGGTACAGCAAATGCTATCGCGCATGGACGTGAATCCACTGCGGAAGTTTTCGGCGGACCGAGCGCCGGACTTCTTTACGGTTTAAACCCCCACTTAGCTCTTTTTGTCCAGGGAGCATTCCATGCCATCGCCTGCGCTCTCGTTCCTCGAAAGCCTAATTCAGCGTCAGCAAATCAGCTACCCGAAGAACACGACACAAATGTTTCTGTTCTAAAGTCCTCGACTGATGGGTTCCGTTTTGTATTTAGCCACACAGGGCTGCGCGCAATCACTCTCGTGGCAGCCGTTGCCAACATTCCAATGTCAGCTTTTATCTTGGTACTGATTTTTTCATACCGCGCTACAGGAGAATCTGCATTCATTATCGGTTTGATTTCAGCATCTTTTGGATCCGGTGTCATCGTAGGTTCTTTTTTGGCCAGCAAGCTAGCAGAGGTTGTACCACTAGGAAAACTTGGCACTATAGCTTTACTTACCTTCACAATAAGCCTTATTGTGCTTACCACACTACATAGCAATACGGTCGCCACCATCATTGCTTTGTTTATCGCGGGTCTACCCCTAGCGTCTTTTAATACTGCAATTGGGGCTTTTACTGCCGCCATTACCCCTGACTACCGAATGGGCGCAGTAACCACAGCTTCTACCATTCCTGGAATATTTCTCATGCCATTCGGAGCATTTCTCGCTGGCTTTGGATTTGAGCACTGGGGAGCTCCAACAACACTCGGACTCATTTCAACAATCGCGCTCATTGCCACCATGATGACGCTAACCTCAGCGGTTCGCGGAATACCATTGCTATCTCAACTCGACGAAGTTCAATCCTGATAGTTCCACTCTGCACTGTAATGTGAAGTGCCCCAGGTTTTGTTCCGTTTGAGCAGATGGGAAAATTTGGAACATGCCGAAGAAGTTTGATCAGGAGGCGAAGGACCGAGTCGTCCGCTTGGTAGAAGATCGCATTCTGGTGGAGA
>OKFN01000014.1_pt1 | contig 74926 bp, 71 predicted proteins | sample 1614661 | NCBI WGS metagenome assembly OKFN01 (sample SAMN04436961, study PRJEB24849) | human gut metagenome | biome: human gut; feature: NICU; material: stool | host: Homo sapiens | place: USA: Saint Louis, MO | collected 2012-10-09 | reverse complement strand
CTCCCCGTCCAAAAAGCCATTAGACTCCGTGACCAAAAACTCCATAGACATCACACGATTGCGCTAGTAACCAGCTAACTTTCGCGCTTGTAGGTATTAGTATGGACTTTTGAAAAATCCCCCTATCCATCTATCCTCAACTTCGAAAGCGTCTCATCTATGCAGCCCAATGCCAGCTCGCCGGCAAACTCTGGACCATGGCTTCAGATCAATGATTTAGTCGGGCAGATACACCGGATGGGCCCGGGAGACGAGCTCATAGTAGGCCGTGCTGGTGACTTTGTAGTAGGCGCTGAGGATTTGGACCTGCACCGCCAGCTATTCCAGCTGTGGTACTCCGGTCAAGGCTGGATGCTCGCCAACGTGGGCCGCCATATTCCTCTTTATATAAGCCAGCGCAATGTTCGCTCGCATTCGCGCATCGAGGTCGGTCCGCGCGGCTTGTCGCCCATTCCGCCAGGGCCGACCGCCGTAACATTCACCACGCCAGATTGCGTGTATGAGATTCACATCGACGTTCAAAACAATGACATGGTTCGTCGCACCCCGCGTCCACTGGATGAAAGCAGGGACCAGATGCGTACCCGCCACGTACCGAATGACGAGCAGGAGCTGTTGCTGCGTCAACTGGCAAGTTACCTCCGCGCGCCGGGCGCCACGGATGCCAATATCCCCACAATCCGCGAGCTAGCGCGGGCGCTTGGCTGGACTGAGAAGAAGACCAATCAGAAGATCGACCGTCTGATTGAGAACCTGAAAGAAGATGGGGAAGCGGTATATAAGCCCTATAAGAACTGCTTGGCTCACTATGCGGTTCAGCGCTATCGTTAAGTGCTAGGAAGACTAGTGCACCTAGCATCTAGAGTATTTCTCGTATCGACCCTGAAAAAAGAAAGCGCACACTATGACTTATCCGTATCCAAAGCAAAAAGATAAGTCTGGCATGGTGCCTATCGTCGTCGGAATCGTCATTCTCGTCGCAATCGTGGCCGCCGCTGCATTCTTCTTGCTCGGGCGTGGCGGCGAGAAAACTGAGCAGACTGCGCAGCAGGAATTTAAGCCAGTGGAATCAACTGCCGCTACGGCAGAGACGACTTCCGCAGCGTCTAGCACCAAAGAAAGCCCAAGCCCCTCCGTAGTGACCGTGACGGAAACAGCGCCTAACCCGGAAGAACATTACGACCACGGGCGCGATAAGTCCACGGTTAGTGGCGGCATTTTAACTGACCGTGGCTGGTCCGGAAGCTATGCCTCATGCACCGCGGGCGAGGACCTCATCCTTGCCGGCACCAGTGATGACGGCAAGGTCGTTGTCTGCGGCAACTCGGGCGGCGCTACCTACCGTTCCGATATGTTCGGTGGCACCTTGGAGCTGCCCGCCGAAGGTCACGAAGGCACCTACCAGGTTGATGCCTATCCTTCTTCCATCGTGGTCAATGCTGACGGTCTGCGCGTCTACCAAGACAACGTGGCCGTAGAAAGCGTCACCTGGAACGACTACTGGCAGCGATAGGTGCTTGCTTGGCAGCACCACGCTGCACACACTAATTAATTGCTGGACTTCTTCTTACGATCCGCGGCAGCAGCAGCGGCAGAGGAGATGGAGTCGTGGCGGTTCTTGAGCAGCTCAAGAGTGGTCTCTTCTGCGTTGTCCGGAACCTTTGCACCGAGAACGGCTAGTGCGGCGTCGGCAAGCATGGCGGCAGTTTCTGGAACCCGCTGCGATGCGTCGAAAGGAGGCGTGCCATTATTTGGGCGCATCTCGATCACAGAGAGTGCGATGTGGAAGGGGAGCTCGATGCGGGGGTCATCCTTGCCAACGATGGAGGCGGCGATAGCGCGGAAGTGGCCTTGGAGGGCGTCACGTTGCTCGTGATACTCCGAGAACTCCGGAGAATTTGCCACCGGCAGCTGGTAGAGGCGGCCGACGTTCCAAGCGCTGGTCAACAGCAGTCGCGACTCGGCAGCGACCAGAGACCACAGGCGTTGTTCTGCGGATGCATCGGAAGCCGCGAGTTCTTCAGCGAGTTCCAAAGAAGGTTCGATGGTCGAGTTCAGGAGGGTCAAGAAGATTTCCGTCTTGGATGGGAAATGATAATACAACGAGGCCTGACGGATGCCGACCGCATCAGCGATCTGGTGCGTCGAGGTCGTAGCAAAGCCCTGCGTGGTGAAGAGCTCGGATGATGCATCGAGGATTTCTTCACGGGCAGTCGCTCCACGGCGGCGCGGGCTGTTCTTGCGCGGCCTACCTACAGTTCCAGCCATATGGTAGGACGCCTCCTTTCGTTGGAATGAATGTTAATTCATAAAGCCAGTTAAGTGTACTCGCTAGTATGCGAAGCAACTAATTATTTGGTGATTGGGTGATATTCGGGGTGCCGTTGAGTGATGGACTCAAAAATCGCGGAGACAGTTCGGCATGCCGAACCATAGGCGGTGCGGTCCAAGGGCGGCAGATCTTCCAAGACAGCGCTGTGGCTGTCGACGCCGTCGCGCCACCTGCGCAGCTCCAATGCAATGCCTGTGCCCCAGGAAAGACTTAAGGCCTCAGCCTCGGAGGCTTCGAGCAACTCTCGCTCCACGCCGATTGCTAAGCGGTCTGGGGTGGGGCGTGGGGCGGGTGCTGCCCAGCGAGCGATGGCCGCAATGGGGGCGAGTAGACCTGCCTGCACATCCACAGGTGCATTTCTGTCGGGCAAACCATCTACGAGGCGCAGTGCCGGCGGGCGTTGGTCCAGTGCAGCGCTGAGGAGCTCGGCCTCGCTGCCCGCGCCTAGTGGAAGACCGGCGTCGGCACGACTAGCCGTTGATTCGGCTACAGAAGAGCCTTTGAGTCCGGCATCGCTGATGATGGACTCTAGTTCAGAATCATCACCTAGCCAAGTGACAACCATCGAGGGCAGTGCGTCACCGCGAGCAGCCGGGCCAGATAGGCGGACTGGGCTGGAAACGCCAGGGGAGCGGACGATGTCAGTAATAACACGCGAGAACCAGGCAGCCAGCTCAAGCTCGTCTGCGCGGTGATCGAGCGAGTTGCGCAACAGGTCCTGGGCCTCAGCTAGAAGACCGCGGGCTGTGGCAGGGGATTGGCAGTGCACAGCCAACTCGCTGAGATCAGCCAGTGATTGGTGCAGTGGCATGCGATGAAGAGCCCTTTCAATGTAATCGGTTGTTGGATAGAACCAATCTATCACTCACTCGAAAGGGGCTGATGGCAGAATCTGTAATTATTGCCCTTTTGCATGGTGCTAAGTAAGGCATTGGCCTCAATGCGTGCCGGTTAAAACGAACAAATGAAAACAAACAAAACCGCCTAGCCTTCAACGAGAATTGTTGAAAGCCAAGCGGCTTTGTAGGTTCTTTTACCGTGTCACACTTGCCAGCGGCAAAAGTGCGCTGTTGAGAAACCCAGCTACTGATTTAGCGGGCGGTGAACGGCAGGAGAGCCATTTCGCGTGCGTTCTTCACAGCAGTAGCGACTTGGCGCTGCTGCTGTGGGGTAAGACCGGTTACGCGACGGGAACGGATCTTGCCACGGTCGGAGATGAACAGACGCAGGGTCTTAACATCTTTATAGTCGACCGTCTCGATACCCTCAGCCTTCAGCGGGTTCTTCTTCGGGCGACGAGTCTGTTCCATGCGGAACTTCTTTTGGTTATTGCGCTTGATAGCCATTGTGCAATTACCCCTTTACCAGCTGGACTTACGAACGCCTGGCAGCTCACCACGGTGAGCCATGCCGCGCATACGGACACGGGACAGGCCGAACTTACGGAGGTAACCACGTGGGCGGCCGTCGGCTGCGTCGCGGTTACGGATGCGGGAGCGGGAAGCATCGCGCGGCTGACGGTTCAGCTCGAACTGTGCATCCAGACGCTCCTCGTCCGGGGTGTTCGGGTTCTTGATGATGGCCTTGAGCTCAGCGCGACGCTCCGCGTAGCGGGCGACGATTTCCTTGCGCTGCTCGTTCTTGGCGATCTTCGACTTCTTAGCCATAGATTATCGCTCCTCGCGGAATTCGACGTGCTTGCGGACGATCGGATCGAACTTCATCAAAGAGATGCGATCCGGATTGTTGCGCTTGTTCTTACGGGTCACGTAGGTGTAACCGGTGCCCGCTGTGGACTTCAGCTTGATGATTGGACGGATGTCATTACGTGCCATCTTTAGATCTTCTCCCCACGTGCGCGAATCTTGGCGACGACGGACTCGATGCCATCGCGGTCAATGATCTTGATGCCCTTTGTAGAGACATTCAGGGTGATGGTACGGCCCTCGGAGGGCAGGTAGTAGCGACGACGCTGCACATTGGGGTTCCAACGGCGCGAAGTACGGCGGTGCGAGTGCGAGACCTGCTTGCCGAATTCCGGCTTGCGGCCCGTTACCTGGCAAATAGCCGACATGGGTCTTCTTTCTCCTAGCCGCCCACATCGTGGCTACTGACGGTTATGCCTATCTGCGGTGAGGCGCAGCGCTCGGAAAGTGAGGTTGAGCTTGGAGGGCAAGACCGTCAAACACCAGTAGACGGGGCGTAAATCGTATACTTTGACAACAGCAAGGGGAAATCTTACAGCCCAAAGCGCGAATTACCTAATCGCCCCTGTGGCTGCCGGATTGCGGTGCGCCGGAGGTTTCTTTCGGCTCGGAGCTTGGGCTTTAGCATTGTTAACGGGTGTGGTTGATGTGAATAATCGGCTTTGTAACACTCACTAGTTGTTAGCACCGAATCGTTTCCACTCGTTTCAACATCTCTTTTAGGACACGGTTTTCATCTTTTTGGGACACGGTTTTGGGGACACGATCCGGGGTTTGGGAAAGTTGCTGGTCGAGTGTAATATGTATCGAGTTGTCGACGTCCGCGTCCAGTAGGGGCGGAGGAGTTGACGCCGTTTATTAATCTGCACATCCCAACTCGGGCACGATCTGCGCCGCCGATTACTGTAAGTAAGTTGCAAGTTTTAGGGCTTTGCCAGGCAAAAGAGCGTAGAACCGACCCGTAGTTTCAACCCTGAGGGAATAAATATGAAGAAGGATATCCACCCGGATTACCACCCGGTGGTCTTCAAGGATGCCGGTACCGGCCACTCGTTCTTGACCAAGTCCACTGCTACTTCCGACCGCACTGTTGAGTGGGAAGATGGCAACGAGTACCCGCTGATCGTCGTTGACGTGACCGCTGAGTCCCACCCGTTCTGGACTGGTGCACAGCGCGTTATGGATACCGCAGGCCGCGTTGAGAAGTTCAACCAGCGCTTCGGTGCCATGGCTCGTCGCAAGAAGAAGAACGCGTAAGGAGGATAGAAGAAAATGGCAACTCCTAAGTTCAAGATGTCCCGTGCGAACACCCGTGCACGCCGCTCCCAGTGGAAGGCTGACAACGTCGCCCTCCAGGAAGTCACCATCGATGGCCAGACCGTGCGCATCCCGCGTCGTCTCGTCAAGGCTGCAAAGCTCGGCCTGGTTGACGTAGAGCAGTTCTAATTTGGAGTAATCCTATATAAAGGAACACTTTGAATTTCGAGCCCGCGCAATTTAGCAGATTAAATGCTAAATCGTGCGGGCTTTTATTGTGCCCATTTACTCTGACCTTTCTTCGTCGCTTCAGGCGGGGTATCACCTTGCGTTGCTTTGCGGGAGTGTATGGGGAGCATATGGCCTACGTTTCGAAAATCCCACAAAATAGTTCATAATTAAATCTATGAAAATTCTTGTCGTAGATGATGAGCAAGCCGTGCGTGAATCGCTTCGGCGTTCTCTCCGATTTAATGGCTACGATACTCTGATTGCTAGCGATGGTGTTGAAGCTGTCGAGACCGTTCATCGTGAAAACCCTGAGCTCTTGATCCTCGACGTAATGATGCCCAACATGGACGGGCTGGAGGTGTGCCGTACGCTGCGCAGCGAAGGCTGGGACCGCCCGATTTTGGTTCTAACAGCACGCGATGGTGTCTCTGACCGTGTCGCAGGTCTCGATGCTGGTGCTGATGATTACCTGCCAAAGCCTTTTGCGCTTGAAGAGCTTTTGGCTCGCGTGCGTTCTTTGGTTCGCCGCGCTGCTGCTAATTCGATTGGCGCAAAGACAGCATCCGAAACCCAGCTCTCCTTTGAGGATCTGCATCTCAATGCAGATACCCGCGAGGTTAAACGTGGCGAGCGTGCGATCTCTTTGACCCGCACGGAATTTGCGCTTCTGCAGCTGTTGATGGAAAGTCCCCGCAAGGTTCTTTCACGAAACACCATCCTCGAAGAGGTGTGGGGATATGACTTCCCTAGCTCCGGAAATGCGCTCGAGGTATACATCGGCTACTTGCGTAAGAAGACTGAAGGGGGCGGTGAGTCTCGCCTAATCCATACCGTGCGCGGCGTCGGTTACGTGCTTAGGGAGAACAGAACGTGATTCTGAGGAAGCCCACGCCAGGCGTGGAGGCTTCCGATCAAGAACAACCGTCCCCAGTCTCCGAGATTGCTGGGAGTAGGGGAAGTTGGGCTTCTCGGGCGCCACTGCGGTGGCGCCTTTCGCTCGTTACTGGCCTAGTGGTGGCTGTGTCTGTTGCCTTAATGACGCTGGTGACCTATTGGACTGTGTCAACCTCGTTAACGGCGACCGTCGACAAGCAGCTTGCGCAGCAGGCCGACGTCTTGATCCAACAAAGCCAGGACCCGCGCTTCATCGAGACAATTGATCAAGAAATTGCACAATTCAAGCTATACAACCCCTCAACGCGAGTTGCAGTTTCGTCTCCATCTCGGAGTTCTACCTACGGTGACGCGATTCCTGTTGGCGGCGAGTTCCGCAAAATTGATGATCACACCGAATCTTCCGTTCGGACCGTTGGCGGCGAACGCATCTTGGCCATCCGCCACGACTTGGACTCAACTGTTGTCCTAGCTCGCGATCTTGCGGAGACTAAAGAGCTGATCTCTGCAATCGGTTCGATGTTGTTGGTGATCGTTGCACTGGGTGTTCTGTTGGCTATCTTTGCCGGCATGGTGGCCTCAAAGACCGGTATGCAGCCTATCTCTCGTCTCAAGCGTGCGGTGGACTACGTTACGCAGACCAACGACCTACGGCCAATTGAGGTCGTGAACAACGACGAGATGGCGCAGCTTACCGTCTCCCTTAACCAGATGCTGGAAGCACTCCAGCAGTCGCGTGTTCAACAGAGACAGTTCGTCACTGATGCTGGTCACGAGCTGAAGACTCCGCTTACGTCGATGCGTACGAATATTGAGCTGCTCCTGATGATGAACAAGTCCGGCGGCGGATGCGGCATCAGCGAAAAAGATCGACGTGATCTTGAAGATGACGTGATGTCGCAGATGTCGGAGCTTTCTGCCCTCATCGGTGATCTTGTGGATTTGGCCCGTGGGGACGCCAATGAGAAAGCGCCGGAGCCGGTCGCTCTGATGGAAGTGCTGGAATCTTCGCTTGCGCGCGCTAGACGACGCCGCCCTGACGTGAAGTTCCGTGTCCGGTTTATCCCGTGGGTGTTGGAGGGGACCCGTTTGCTCTTGGTCGTGCGACCTTGAACCTGATGGACAATGCCGCAAAGTGGTCGCCGGCCACCGGAACTGTGCGCGTATCCATGCAGCAGATCAGTGAGCATGAAGTCCGTTTGCGCGTGGATGACTCAGGTCCTGGTATCCCGCCAGAGGAGCGAGAAAAGGTCTTCGAGCGCTTCTATCGTTCAGCCGAAGCTCGCTCTATGCCCGGCTCAGGTCTTGGTTTGGCCATTGTGAAGTCCGTGATCGAGCGACACGAGGGTGCCATTGAAATCAAGGAGTCCAGCGATGGCGGTACCCGCATGGAGGTAACTCTTCCGGGCTACCGAGGAGAGGGGGACCCCTTTGTTGACAGCTTGTCTGAGCCTGACTTCGCGCAGGAGGAATCTTCACCTTCGGATCGCGGCACCATCTTCGCTGAACGGTGGTTCAATCAGGGCTAATATTCTGGATGGCTTTTGCATGCATTTCGGCCCAGCCGTGCAGGTCACGATATGCAGGATTCTTTCAGGAATTCTTAGTAGCCTTACAGAGTTGATACAGATGTACTCCAGCACGGTACGGCACAATTCTGGATATGAACATGAGGAACTCGAACATGAATGAGCCTGAGGGCCAGGGGCAGCGCGGCGAACAGCTGGGCAATGACTACTTTTCTAATTCGGCTGGATGGAACCAGCCGCGCAATCAGCAAGGTGGTAGCCCGTCTCCGAACAATCACCCGCCGAGCAATCACCCATCAGGCATGCAGTCGCAAGGCGGGAGTGCAGCCAATGGTGCTGGTGGCGGCACTGCCTGGAATACCGCGCAGGCTCCGCAAGGCAGCCAAGGCAATGGCAGTCAGATGTATGGAAACCAAGGTCGAGGAGCATCGCCGTACCGCAGCGGATTTGGAAACCCGGGCGCAAACCAAGCACAGAGTCCAGCTCAAGGATTCTACAACCAAGGCATGTCGGCGGGGGAGACTGACAACGGTGTGACTCTGATTGGCGAGCAACGCCCACCGAAGGAGAAGAAAAAGGTGGGGCTCGGTACCGCGATGGCGTTGATGCTCGCTGGCGCCGTTGCCGTTGGCAGCATTACTGGCATTGCGCTGGGTGGAAGCAATAAAAATGACACCAGCACTGTGAACGAGGTCCTCAAAAATGCGCCAGTGGCAAACAGCACCGGCGAGGAGCCCGCAAAGGGCTCGGTCGAGGCGGTAGCCGCTAAGGTTCTTCCAGCTGTTGTCTCGATTGAGGCCTATGGGCAAAGCGGTGCCGCAGAGGGATCGGGTTCGATCATCTCCCCTGACGGCTACGTGTTGACCAACCACCACGTTGTGGCTGGGGCTGAAAACGGCGGCCAGCTGCGCGTCACGATGAATGACGGCAGCAAGCACGCCGCAGAAGTTGTTGCCTCGGACGCCAATACGGACGTAGCAATCGTTAAAATCGCTGATGTCTCAGGTCTTCCATACCTTGAGTTCGGGGACTCCGATGCCGTGGCTGTGGGCCAGGAAGTCGTGGCCGTGGGTTCCCCGCTGGGTCTTAACGCAACGGTGACCTCCGGCATTGTTTCCGCGAAGAACCGTCCGGTTCGCGCCTCCCAAGGGGGCGGGGAGAGCTCGCTTGTCGACGCCATCCAAACTGACGCTGCGGTCAACCCCGGCAACTCCGGTGGCCCACTCGTGGACATTAATGGCAATTTGGTTGGAATGAATTCCATGATTGCCTCCTTGTCCAATTCTGGCTCGAGTGAGGCTGGATCTATTGGCTTGGGGTTCGCTATCCCGTCGAACTTTGCCAAGCGCATGGCTGAGCAACTTATCAACAACGGTTCTGTAAAGCACCCAACGCTGGGTGTGAAGGTCGATGCGCGAGACAGTGGTAACGGTGCTCGCATCGTGGAAGTCGAGCCAGATAGCCCAGCTGAGAAAGCGGGGCTGAAAGCGGGTGATCTTGTGACCCGTGTCAATGATCGCCTAATCGATAACTCGGATTCCCTCATCGCAGCAGCTCGTTCGCAGGACTTTGGCGCCAAGGTCACTCTTGAGGTCAGCGGCGAAGACGGCAAAGATCCCCGACAGGTAGAGGTAACCCTGTCAGGGGAGTAAGTTATCTAACAACTACAGAACATATTTCAGACGTATTCCAAGAAGACGCCTTGATATATCGGCCCTATTTAAGGAGCAACTTTGGCACACGATGCTGATATCGAGACCAACACTGGCGCCATTGAAGTCCCGGAATCCACTGGAGCGCTTTTGGACGTCGCTGAGCCAGATGATGCATTCCTCTTCGCGAGCGAGCAAGAGCAAGGCCTCAATGCTCCTCGCCGCGCACTGGTCGTGATTGTTACTGATCATCCTGAGCGGCACGCTGAGGAAACCTCGCGTTTGGTCGGGGAGTTGCTGGCGGAAGCTGAGTTTCAGGTTGATGGCTCAATCATTGTCCGCTCGAAGAAGTCCAAGATTCGGCAGGTTATAGAGACAGCCGTTGTAGGTGGCGTCGATTTGGTCCTTACGATTGGCGGCACAGGCGTTGGGCCACGTGACAAGACCCCTGAGGCTACGCGTTCGGTGCTCGACCAAATGGTTCCTGGAATCGCTCAGGCGCTTCGTTCCTCTGGTCAAGCTTGTGGCGCTGTAGACGCGTGTACCTCTCGTGGTATCTCCGGCGTTTCGGGGTCCACGGTCATCGTGAACCTTGCGTCTTCTCGCGCGGCAGTGCGTGACGGCATGGCTACTCTTGCGCCGTTGGTTCACCACCTTATTGATCAGCTGCAGAAATATAGCGTTCAATAAGCGGCGAGGAGCTGATTAAAATGGTTCAACCCGGCAAGCGTCGCCGCGTGGTTCGCCGTGCTGAGAGCAACTATGACCGCACAGCAGATCGTCCGGACTTTGTCTCCGCGTTTGATGAAACTGGGGATGAGCGCGGCTCGGACGCCACACGCGAGGTAACTCTGGACGAGGAACAGCCGGCTGAACAGCCACACAATGAGCAGTTCTATCGTGAACAGATTCCTCCGCACTATGGGGCATAGGTGAAGTCTCCAAGCCGACCCCTTGGGTTAAACGATCAATCCTTGACGGACAGGTCTACAAGGACAAGGCAAGATTAAGACCCGAGAGCACGTTCAAAGAAGAAGATGAAAAAGGGGCTCCGCGTCCTCCCATGACGGAAGGTGCGGAGCCCCTTGGTGGTTTAGAAGAAACCACAGCGGCAATTAATTCCTCGCGGAATTAAGCCTGGTGACGGCCAGGGGAGTCTGGGTCAACGGTGGTGTCGCCAGCTACGGAGTTCGGGGAAGTTGCAACCTTTTGCGCCTCCATGAGGTCGCGAATCTCGGTAAGCAGCTGCTCTGTGGTCGGAGCCGGCTCTTCTGGGTCAACGCCCTGGCGGCGCTTTGCTGCTTCAGTGATCTTGTTGATCGGCATAACGATTAAGAAGTAAATAACAGCGGCGATGATGAGGAAGTTGATTGCCGCGGTGAGGACTGCACCGAAGTCCATGAAGTTGGACTCGTTGTCGGTGATCTGGAAACCAAGACCGGAGTAGTCTGCAGAACCGAAGGAGTTGATCAACGGCTGGATAAGGCTGTCGGTTACAGCGGTAACGATAGCGGTGAATGCGCTACCGATGATGACTGCGACAGCCAGCTCGATGACGTTGCCGCGGAGGATGAAGTCTTTAAAGCCCTTCAGCATGTGTTGGTGTTCCTTTCCTAAAAACACTTTGTGGCCCCGCCCCTGTAAGACACTGTGGAAGTTCCTGAGCCAAGTGTTTGTGTTTATTATCAGCAGGGCTAGCGCGGACTAACCTTAGTGATTTTTAGTGGATATGTCAACATCTATTTGTGAGCGCTGTGGCTTTTTCATCCAGTGGCACGCTGCCCAACGATGACTACCGTGAGAGGTTGGCTCAGTGAGGCGGAAGCAACTGCGTCAGCCTGGCTGGCTGGGAGTGCGAGTAAAAGGGTAGAGGCATCCTCGCCATCGCGCGAGCTAGTGGTAGCAACAACCCGGCCACCAGCGGCGATGACGCTTCCAGCGGGGGATGTGGTGCCGATTAAATCGGAATTGGAGTTTCCGGCGATGACGTTTACTGTGTCTCCATGATGGAGATGCGGAAGGATATCCGGTTCTGCGAGTTTGAGCGGAATCATGTGGGATTCCTCTCCGGAAGTATTTAGCGTGGAATTGTTCACTAAGTTGTCTACAAGCTCTGGGCTCAGCAGCCTGGCGTCGGTGACGAGTTCGCCGCTTGCAGCCGCTGCAACGACTACTCTGCCCTCCAACTTTTCGAGGTCCGTGTCAACCGCAGAATCGGGCAGGATGTGGGATGGCACTGGAGCTAACGTGAGGTCCTCTGCTTGTAGGGCGCTGCCTGCCGGCACGTCTCGGGCAAAGACTACCGCCTGCGGAAGCTCGCGACGAGCATGAAGGGCGCTGAGGCCCGCACCGATAATGAGGACGGCAGCGAGTACGCGACGAACGAGCAGTGATCGTCGATGCCCAGGGGTACGAATTGAGCGAAGGATCGTTTTAGCTTCCATGTGGTTTTAGACTCCGTTGGGGCTCTGGAGGTTCCCAATCGCCCAAACTGCCTCCAAACATGGCAGGAATAAGCCAAGGTGGGGCAGGGGTAAGAAGCTAAGAAAACAAGAAGTTAAGAAGCTATAGCCACTGGAAATCCCGTTCGGTGAGAATGCCATCGACTGGGCGGTCATGGTCTTCGCGGGGGAGCTTGCGGATCTCCGAGGAGTGAACGACCGCTATGACGGGCGGGCGGCCAGTGGGGAGGGGAGTAAGCGCTCGATCATAGTACCCGGCTCCTTTTCCTAGGCGGTAGCCTTCAGTATCCACGGCCATTGCAGGGGCAAATATGAGGTCAACGCCAGCGAGGATGGAACTGGTGGAACGCTTGCCTTTTGGTTCGGCAATACCTAAGGCGCCGGGCTGCATGGACTCTGGACCGGAATAAAGCGCCCAATAAAGGTGCCCGTCATCGCCAGAAATGGGCAGGTAAAGGTGTTTGCACGCCGCCGCGAGGGTTTCCACAAATGCGCTGCCGCCGGGTTCAGAACCCAAAGGGTTGTATGCCGCGATGTTCATCGAGGGGGTGAGCAAGGCAGCAGCACCATGGCACCATGCGGCGTCGGCATCAGCTTTTTCCTCGGGAGTACGGGCACGGCGCACAGCGAGCAGCTCTGCGCGAAGGGCGTCTTTTTGTGTAGCTATCTCACTCATAGAGCAAATAGTAATTGCTGGTGTATCGCTGCACGAAAGAAAATGCTCTGCCTGTAAGCTCAAACTTATGGCTAATAACAACGAGGGCTCCCTTCATGGGATCAAGACAGTTGTAGTGCCGGCTGCGGGCCTGGGTACTCGCTTTTTGCCAGCGACCAAGACTGTCCCGAAAGAATTGCTCCCCGTAGTGGACACACCAGGTATCGAGCTCATCGCGGAAGAAGCGGCGGCGGTTGGTGCTCTGCGTCTTGCGGTGATTACCGCCCCGAATAAGCAGGAAGTGATGCGTCACTTCGATGCCTTCCCAGAGTTGGTGGAAACGCTCGACGCACGCGGTAAAGATGAGCAGGTGGCAAAGGTGCAGCGTGCCGGCCAGCTAATTCATCCGATTTCTGTACCGCAGGAAAAGCCGTTGGGGCTCGGCCATGCAGTGGGCTTGGCTGAATCGGTGCTAGATGATGACGAAGAATGCTTCGCAGTCATGCTTCCTGATGACATCGTTCTCCCAGCAACCGTCATGGAAGAGATGGCACGCGTGCGCGCCGCCGTAGGCGGCTCCGTGCTATGTGCATTTGAGGTCGACCGCGAAGAGACCTACAACTACGGAGTCTTCGACGTTGAGGACACCAATGTGCCCGGCGTCAAGAAGGTTGTCGGAATGGTGGAGAAACCTGAACCTGAGGATGCTCCCTCTAATCTCGTAGCTACTGGCCGCTACCTTCTCGACCGCAAGATCTTCGATGCCCTGCGCCGCATTAAGCCAGGCAAGGGTGGGGAGCTGCAGCTGACCGATGCAATCGAGCTGCTCATCCAGGAAGGCCACCCGGTTCACGTTGTTGTTCACCGCGGTAAGCGCCATGACCTGGGTAACCCAGGTGGATACATTCCTGCCAACGTGGACTTCGGCCTACACCATGAGAAGTATGGCCCGGCTTTGTACAAGGCAATCAAGCAAATCATTGCCGAGTATGAGGCGGAAAAGGGTATCAACTAGCCTAAGGCAGTAGGCAGAGAAGGGAAGGCGGCAGTCCATGCGTTCGGTAGATGACCAGCTTGCTTTGATTACTGATGCGGCGGTGACACCGGAACCAGTGCGTATTGCAATTGCAAACTCACTGGGGTTGATGTGTGCCGAGGAAGTGCAAGCTAATCAGCCGCTTCCCGGGTTCCCTCAGGCGGCTATTGATGGTTATGCAGTGCGTGCCGTCGACGTTGGAGGCGAGCGCGCTCTGAGGGCACGACGTTCCTCGGAGGAGGACGTGGAAGAAGAGGAGTCCGCTGCAGAAGTGGAGCGCTCTATTCCTGTGGTCGGTGAGGTCCCCGCGGGCTCTCGCCAGCCACTGCGCCTGCAACCTAAGCAAGCAGTGCGGGTCTATACGGGCGCGCCATTGCCCACGCTTGCCGACGCCGTTCTTCCCCTTGAATGGACTGACCGCGGAAGAAAACGCGTAACCGCGCACCGGCCAGTTCGCTCTGGTGACTTCGTACGTCGAGTTGGCGACGATATTCAGCCGGGTGACGTTGCGGTCTCGGCGGGAACCATCCTTGGCCCAGCACAGATTGGGCTCCTTGCTGCGGTGGGGCGCTCAAAGGTCTTGGTTTATCCGCGACCTCGCGTAACTATCTTGTCTTTCGGTAAGGAATTAGTGGATATTGACCGCGAGCCGGGCTTGGGTCAAGTCTTTGACGTTAACTCTTATTCCTTGGCAGCTGCTGCGAAAGAGGCAGGCGCCGATGTACACCGCGTAGGAATTGCGGAGGGAGAGCCACGCCGCATCCGGGAGGCACTGGAAACCCATATTGGCCGCAGTGAGGTTCTCGTGATTTCCGGTGCCGTCGGCGGTGCCGGCTCCCAAACTGTGCGTGAAGTCCTCAACGAACTGGGAGATATTGATACTTCTCGTGTGGCCATCCATCCCGGTTCGGTCCAGGGCTTCGGCCTATTGGGCGAGGAGCGTATCCCGACGTTCCTCCTGCCCTCGAATCCAGTCTCAGCACTCGTCATCTTTGAAGTGTTTGTGCGCCCATTGATTCGTTTGTCTCTGGGGAAACGCAATGCAAACCGTCGTGTGGTGCGGGCGCGAGCTCTCAATCACATGGAGTCCCGCCCGGGCCGTCGTGGGTTTATTCGTGCGCGCTTGATGCGCGACGCAGAAACCGCTGATTACCTGGTTGAGGGCTTGGGCGGTGCGTCTGGTGCACCTGCCCACCTGTTGGCTGGTTTGTCCGAAGCTAATGCGATGATCCGAATTCCGGAAGAAGCCACGGAGATTCGTCCTGGTGATGTGGTCGACGTTTTGTTCCTCACGCAGCGAAGCTAAGCATGCTTGATCCTTTTGGTACTGCGGCGGCTCGGCTGCGCAGGCCCTCGAGCGGCCCGCCTGATCCTGAACACCCAGGGTGGCCCGAGTCCACTCCATACGTGAAGTTGCACCCCTCTGCTGCCTTGGAGGAAGGCGCTCGTCTGCGACTGCGTCCATTGATGCGCAAAGATGGGGAAGCGTGGCGCATTCAGCGTATCGCCGATGAGGAACACTTGCGCCCAGTCGAACCGACGATGCCAGCATCGTGGGCCGATGCGCATTCACACAGTGCATGGCGCAACCACCTCATGTTCTTACGCGAATCTGCGCGCTCGGGTTCCGTGTTGCCTTTGATTATTGAGCTGGACGGGGATTTTGTAGGACAGGTGACTTTAGGAAACATTCAGCACGGGAGTATTGGAGAGTGCTGGATTGGATACTGGGTTCATTCGGCAGTCCATCATGCGGGTGTTGCTACCGCGGCGTGTGCCTTGGGCGTGGATCACGCTTTTCGGCGTGTCGGAATGCATCGCGTGACAGCCACGTACTTGCCAGATAATCCAGCCTCCGGGAAGGTGCTGAAGGCGTGCGGCTTTCGTGAGGAAGGGTATCTACGGAGAAATCTGCACATCAATGGTGCATGGCGCGATCATCATTTAGTGGCCTTGAATCGGGAAGACTTCTCCACCACGGCGGTCGACCGTCTGCGCAGTGCTGGACGCATCGTTTAGCTGGACGCGTTGTTTGAGCGCCCTAGTGGGGGTGTAATTCGCCACTGTTTTCACACAAGTCACAATATTGTAATTTAACTGGTTTGGATACCTCTACTGGTGGCGAAAAGCGCTAACGTTGGGAGAAACTCTGCACCCTACGGAAGGTCACCTCTACCGTGTCCATTGCTGTGCCCATCATCGGCATCATTGTGGTCTGGGCCTTCGTCTTGGCTCCGTGGTTGCTGCGATCGCAGCGCCCAATGAGCCGCACCGGCGAGGCCTTCGACGATACTCGCGTCTTGTTCGCGGGCGATTCTGGAAATGTTGCTGCCCGCCGCCGTCCCCGCTTAGGCAAGCGCGACGTTCGTTTGAGCGAGGCAGACGATGAGGATTTCGAGGTCATCGATGCTGCGGACATCTCCGTGGTTGATGACAAAGAAACGGAAGCAGTAACCATCGCCGGGGCTGCCGCTAAGGCCAAGGCACATCCGCGTCAACCTGGTGCACAGCTTGGTGAAAAAGTTGGAGCTGCGCAGTCCGCACTGAGCGAGGAAGCTGAGCACACCCCTGAGACGATCGAAGGTGAGCTGGTCGAGGATGACAACGAAGCCACGATCGTTGGGTCCGCAGAGACTAAGGCTGAGCCTTCGAACCAATCTGAGCTAGCTCAAAATTCTGACAACCACGAAAGCGGAAGCAAAGATGGTGCAGCGGCTGAGGATGCCGACGACGTGGAAGAGGACGACCTGCTCATCGAGGATGAAACCAAGGCTGGAGAAGACTCTGACGTAGAGGTGGCAGAGGACGTCCAAGCTGAGGAAGCAGAGGTCTTCAGCGCACCTGCCGTAGCAGACGTAGCGGAGGATGCCTACGAAATTGATTCCACTTACACCTCCCCGGTGGACTTGATGTACCCAGGTGCGGTGGACAGCGCTGAGCAGGTAAGCCAAATCCCGCATGCTATTGAAGCGGAGGAAGAGCAGGAATCTGAACTCGCTGAGGACACAGATCTCTCGGCAGACGAGGTTGCTTTTGCACAGCGCCGACTAGGTCGCGGCGGCTGGGATCCAGTAGCTGAAAAGGCTGCTTCTGCCAACCGTTACCAGCGTCGTCAGCGTACGTTGATTGGTTTGGCAGTCGCCGTCGTATTCACCGTTGCTTTAGGCATTGTTTTCGGCGGTTGGACCTGGACCTTTGCGGCCCTCGCGGGCCTGTCTAGCATCGTCTACTTGGTAGCGCTTCGGACCCAGGTGCGTCAGGAACAAGCTCTGCTGCAGCGCCGTGTCTACCATCTGCGCCGCGCTCGTTTGGGTGTGCGTAACGCTGAGGATGAAGCCTTAGCAATCCCCCGCAATTTGCGCCGTCCGGGCGCTGTAGTGCTGGAAATTGATGACGACAGCCCGGATTTTGACCACCTGCCCGTGCATTTTGACGATGACGAGTTTGACGGATTCGATGGACCCCACGCCACCAATCGCCAGCGCCGTGACGACTTGGCATCGCGCCGCGTGAGTTAGTTAAACCACGTCATCCCACACGCCGGAGGTACCGCGGCGGTGGGAACCGATGAGATGGGCATCGACCATACCGATTGCTTCCATCAGCGCGTGGCAGGTCACAGGTCCAACAAAAGTGAAACCCTCCTTCTTTAAGGCCTTGGAAAGTTCCTTGGCCTTTTCACTAGTTTTAGGGATGTCTTCCATGAACCGGGGATAGAGATTCTCCTCGGGCATGAAGCTCCAGATGAATTCACTCAGGCCACCCTTTTCGCGGAGTTTGATGGTGGCGTTGGCGTTGTTGATGGCAGCCTCGATCTTGCGGCGGTTGCGGATGATTTTGGGATTATTGAGCAACCTCTCCACTTCTGCTGGGCCAAAAGCTGCGACAGCATCAGGATTAAAGCCTGCAAATGCGATGCGGAAGTCATCTCGCTTACGCAATACCGTGGCCCAAGAGAGACCCGACTGGAAGCCTTCTAGGGTCAAACGCTCAAATAGTCCGGCTTCATCGCGGACAGGCATTCCCCATTCCGTGTCGTAATATTCGCGCAGTAGTGCAGACGTTGTGGCCCATGGTGGGCGCCCCACTCCTTCAGAATCAAACACAAGGCCGGTCTTGCCCGTTGTGTTACCTGGTTCGGAGGCTGGATTGGGCATCGATGGTGCCGCAGAAAAGTCGATAAATTGGGTGGGTGACTGGGCTGTGGCTTCTTCATCGCGCGCAAAAGGGTTGGTCATGGGCGCCAGGTTACTATCAATGATTGTGCTTTCATCGGTGTGAATATCTGATTTGTAAGTCATGATCTATTGGACTGCGCGAGTGGCTGAAAGGTTCCATTGCTTGCCAACCTGCGGTTGATTCGTCAGTACCCAGGGGTCCCAGGGTAGTGTAATGCTCATGAATAGACCTGCTGTACGCGATGCCGCGCTGCTTATTCTGCGCGCAGTTCTAGGTCTCGTTTTCGTAGCCCACGGCGTAGACAAAATGTTTTTCGCTGGGATAGACGAAACCACGGGTCAGTTCTCTGCGATGGGTATTCCACAACCGCATGTTTCGGCCTACATTGCCGCCATCGGCGAGATGGTTGGCGGCTCGTTGCTGGTGGTGGGGCTTCTAACCACGTTCGTCGCCGGTGCGCTGGCATTATTCATGGCTTGCGCGCTTTACTTTGTGCATCTTGGCAATGGAATTTTTGCGGCCGACGGCGGCTTTGAGTACCCGGCGGTACTTATCGTTTCCCTGTTAATGGTCGTGGTCTTCGGTTCTGGTCGCGCGAGCTTGGATGGGGTGTTGAGCCGTGTTGACGCATGAGCAAGTCCAAGCCGCGATTTCCGCGCAGCTTGACGGGGAGCCGGCGCAGTTGCCTGCCGACGTCGTCGATGCCCACGTTGAGAGTTGCGCCCAATGCCGTGCCTTTCGTGACAAGGCCGCCGCGCTGTCTCGCTCTTTGAGCTTCGTGGAATCGGCAGAAGGAATGGCACCGCCGCAGGACCTCTCCGAAGTCATCATTGCGGGTGTTGAGTCCGAATGGAATAGGGCATCGAGCGCGCGCCAAACCGCGTTGACTGTTGCCCGCGTTGGCCTTGTCTCACTCGGATTGGTATTCGCCGTATGGGCGATTGTCGTAGTCGCGAGTGCCTCGGGATTGGCTGTAATAGGGGATGAAGGGACGCTTTCGCTTTCCGCCGATCCAGAACGTGCCCGCTTGCTTATCGAAGGCGCAGCGCTACGTTTCGGCCTAGCAATCGGTCTGCTCTTCGCGGCTTGGCGCCCAGCCTCGATCCCGGGGACCCTGCCGGTCGTGGCTACCATGTTTGCGTTCCTTTTCGGATTTACCATGCGGGACATTGCCCTAGGAACGACCGTGATGAGCCAAGTCTATATTCTCCTCGCTACCGGCCTGAGCACACTGGCTTTGATCTGGGCTTGGGCAGCAGATAAGGGTTACGTGCTACGAGACTTCTGGCGCTCGCTGGGCGCTGATCCGCATTAGCCCACCGTCCCCCTCGCACTAGCGCGTAAAGGGAGCGCCTGCGGCGTCGTCAAGCGCTGCGCACGATGCCTCGATGAACGTGGTTGTGTACAGCAGGATCCAAGAAGAAGGCATGGTCTACACCACGCCTTCTTCTTGTGTTGTTCCTAGTCTGTTGCCGCGGATTAAGACTCCGTCGCCACAAGCGGACAAGCTATTCGCGTTGGATACTTAACTCGCCGTGAAGTACTGCTAGGTCCAATTGTTGAGCCACATCATGGATTGGTACCAGTTCTCAGGGATGATGTAGCCGTAGAGGATTGGGGAAAAGTAGATAAACATCGCGAGCACGAGCGCCAGGTAGCACACCGCCACGAACGAGCCGGTCTGGATTTCTCCGCCGGCCAAGGATTTGAGCCAGCGCCATTGCAATTGTTTGCCGTGTCCGATCATCTGCCCTAAAGCCAGCGCAATAAGCACGATGACAAATGGGATGAATGCGGTGGCATAGAAGAAGTACATCTGACGGTCGAAAGCAGCTAGCCACGGAAGGAAGCCCGCAGCAAAACCGACCAGTGGAATCAAGAAGGCGCGGTTGCGGCGCACCAGTAGGGACCAAAGACCCCAGAAGACTGCCGGAATGACAAGCCACCAAATAGCGGGCGTACCGAAGAGATACAGCATCTTGCGGCATGAACCGCCGTCGCCACATTCCAGGTCAGTGGAGGAGTAGTACAGAATCGGACGAGCCGCAACGAGCCATGCCCACGGTTTGGAATCCCAAGGGTGGGAGTGTCCGCCAGAGCTGGTGAGCGAGGCGTGGAACTCCAAGACAGAGGAGTGGTAGTAGAACCAACCGGCGATTGGTTCAGGCAAGTTGAGCAGCCACGAACCTTCTTCAATAGTGCCGTCGACCTTTGCATGACGGTAGACGGAGGTCTCGGACGCAAACCATGCACGCCAAGTCCATGCATAGATGAGGACGGGGACCAAAACCAACGAGGCGAGCGCTGCCGGGGTGTCACGCACCAAGGTACCAAGGACGTAGCGGCGCACACCGTAGCGGCGTCGCAAAGCAAGATCGCTGAAAACAGAGAGCAATCCAAAGAACATGATGTAGTACAGGCCGGACCACTTTACGCCCAATGAAAGACCCAAGAAGATGCCTGCGGTAAAGCGCCACCAACGGAAACCAAAACGCGGGCCAAATTTGGAGGTACCCATGTTTCCGGAGGTGAAAGCTTCATGGAGGCGCAGGCGCATTTGGTTATGGTCTCGCGCCAAAGCCCACGCAGCTGCGACGACGAAGAAAACCTGGAAAATATCCAACATTCCGAACTTGGAGGAAACGAGCAATACGCCGTCGCATACTGCGATAAACCCAGCTATCGCTGCAATTTGCCAAGAACCGGAAACACGGCGTGCCAGTGCCATGGTCAACAAGACGGTGGCTACACCGAAAAGAGCCGTCATCGTACGCCAGCCCCAAGGCGAGTATCCAAAAACCATCTCCGACAATGCAATGATCTGTTTTGCTAGAGGAGGGTGGACCACGAGGCCATAACCTGGGTTCGATTCGATGCCACCGATAAAGAGATTGTCCCAGCTGCGCACCATATCCCATGCTTGTGGTACGTAGTGTTTCTCGTCGAAGACCGGGGTGCCATTAGCTACCGGAGCGGTCAGGCCCACAAAACGCGTGATGAGAGCCAATACCCCGATTACGGCCGTGCTAATCCAATCTGGTTTGCCCCAAGAGTAGGCGATCGGTGCAGGAGGCGCTGTAATGGCGTGTTTGCCGAGCGGTTTACCATGGGCTTTAGTCGAGGCGGTAGCAATAGTCACTTGGAAGAGTTTAGGATATGCGAGCCCGAACTGGGGAGTCTGTGCCCCAAGTTATGGAAAGCTAGGAACCATGAATACCAATTTTCGCCTGGAACCGCTGCCCCGTGGAGTTATTGTAGCCGCCACACCATTGGGCAATATTGGGGATGCCTCTGCACGTCTCATGCAAGCACTGGCTGAAGCAGACGTTGTAGCGGCGGAGGATACCCGCCGAGTACGTAACTTGGCGTCCGCTTTGGGCATCGAGATTCAGGGCAAAGTGGTTTCCAACTTCGACCATAATGAATCGCAGCGGGCACAGGCGCTAGTCGATGCCGCTCGTTCCGGCACCGTGCTGGTGGTTTCTGATGCAGGAATGCCGCTGGTTTCTGACCCTGGGCACTCGATTGTTGCAGCCGCGGTGGAGGCTGGCGTGCCTGTCACATGTTTCCCCGGACCCTCAGCTGTGCCGACGGCGTTGGCCCTTTCCGGCCTTGGGGTTGGCCACTTCCTCTTTGATGCCTTTGCGCCGCGCAAGGCGGGGCCTCGCAAGACATGGCTGGAGTCCCTCAAGGGGCAGGAGCGGGCCATCGTATTCTTTGAGTCTCCCCACCGTTTGGCCCAAACGCTTTCTGACGCAGCCGACGTCCTCGGCGCTCAGCGTTCTGCTGCAGTGTGCCGGGAGTTGACCAAGACATACGAAGAAATCAAGCGAGGAACGCTGGGGGAATTAGCCCAGTGGGCAGTGGACAATGCAAGGGGAGAGATCACAGTCGTAATTGAAGGCGGTGCGAGTGAGCCTGCATCTGTCGAGGTCTTGGTGGAGCGGGTTCATGAACTCGTCTCCTCGGGCTTGCGCGCAAAAGACGCTTGTAAGGAAGCGGCAGCTGGTACCGAAGTGACTAATCGCGACCTTTATGCCGCGTATTTGGCGGCTCGAGACGCATAGATGCGCGATTGTTGCAGGATTGTTATAGGCAAAACCTAGCGTGTGCTAAAAACGCCTGCTTATGTTGAACAACTGCGTCTTTTAAACTGTCTGGGGAATGTAAATAACCTGACAAAATTCTGACTTTGGGGTTCTATGCAGCACTTTCTAGGTTGACGCGTCATGCATAACTCACACATTCTGGGTTGTATGACTAATCCAGATAAGAATCCTAAGACGGAAGAAGGTGCGGTTGCTGCTTCAAACTCGCCAGCAGTAACTTCCGACGAGTACCAGACCGTCGACGAGAAGCTGGAATCAGCATCTGCGACGAGTCAGCTGCAAGACATGCTCGGCAATGAGGACTTCGCTCCCCACGAGATGACCGAGCCTGAAATTGAAATAGCAGCCGATGACGATGCTCCAATCGACTGGACCATCGTCGGCATCGCTGGCGTGCTCATTGCCGCCATCGTTGCGTGGGGCTTGGCTGCTCCGACCAACTTCGCAAACTTTGCTAGCGATGCACTGAGCTTCGTTGTTAACGACTTTGGTTGGGCCTACGTCCTCTTCGGCACGATTTTCGTTGTATTTGTTATCTTCATAGCCGCCTCCAAGTTCGGCACCATCCGCTTGGGCCATATCGATGAAGAGCCAGAATTTTCGACGCCGTCCTGGATTGCGATGATGTTCGCGGCCGGCATGGGCATCGGCCTGATGTTCTACGGCGCTTCTGAGCCGCTGAACTACTACCTCAACGGCGTTCCGGGCCATGAGCCGAAGGAAGTCGGCACTGCGATGGCTACGGCCATGTTCCACTGGACGCTTCACCCGTGGGCTGTCTACGCAATCGTGGGCCTGGCTATTGCATACTCGACTTTCCGTATTGGCCGCAAGCAGCTGCTGAGCCAGGCCTTTGTGCCGCTCATCGGTCAGCGCGCTGCTGATGGCTGGGTTGGCAAGATCATTGACATCCTGTCAATCTTCGCCACCGTTTTCGGTACCGCATGTTCCCTGGGTATCGGTGCAACCCAGATCCAGGCTGGTATCCAGGCTTCCGGCCTCATCGACAACCCATCCCAGAAGGTCGTCGTTGGCATCGTCCTCGTGCTGACCCTGGCCTTCTTGCTTTCCGCAATGTCCGGCGTGGGCAAGGGCATTCAGTATGTCTCCAACGCCAACATGGTTATGGCCGCACTGCTTGCCATCTTCGTGTTCATCCTTGGTCCAACTGTTTCCATCCTGAACCAGATTCCGGGCTCCATCGGTAACTACCTGAATGCGTTCACCGAGATGATTTCCCGTACTGCTGAGTCCAACAACGGCGAAGCAGGCGAGTGGCTGTCCTCCTGGACCATCTTCTACTGGGCATGGTGGGTCTCCTGGTCCCCATTCGTCGGTATGTTCCTGGCACGTATTTCCCGTGGCCGTTCCGTCCGCGAATTCTGCATCGGCGTCATGCTGATCCCGGCTGGCCTTTCCACCGTGTGGTTCGCCATCTTCGGCGGTACCGCAATCCACATGGAGCAGAATGGCAACTCCATCTCCGGCGAGTCCTCTGAGGTTGAGCTGTTCAATTTGCTGCACAACCTGCCTGGTGGTTTCATCGCCGGCATCATTGCAGCTATCCTGCTCGCAACCTTCTTTATTACCTCCGCTGACTCGGCTTCTACCGTTATGGGCTCGATGTCTCAGAATGGTGCATCCAACGCCAAGCCATGGCTGTCCGCAGCATGGGGCGTTGCCACCGCGGCTGTTGGTCTGACCCTGCTGCTGGCTGATGAGAACTCCCTCTCCAACCTGCAAAACGTCACTATTGTGGCTGCACTCCCATTCCTCTTTATTGTTGTTGGCTTGATGTTCGCCATCTACAAGGCGCTCAGCAACGACGTCATTTACTTGGAATACCGCGAGTCCCAGGCATTCCAGCGTAAGCTGGCACGCGAGCGTCGTCTGCACCGCGAGTACCAGCGCGCAGAAGAGCTCAAGAAGCGTCGCCAGCAGCGCAAGAAGGCACACCACAAGCACTAGGCGTTCCAAAGCACCGCACAGTGCGTATTGCGCAGGAGAATCCTCCTTCCTTAGCCCATCCCTTGACCGGGGAGACTGGGGGAGGGGGATTTCTTTATGCGTGGCGTCAAGGCACCCTTAACGCGCTCTTTGTCTACCGGCTTCGATAGAGTGGTGTGCATGACTGAGTCAGTAGTAGTTAATGTTGCTTGGCCTTATGCCAACGGACCCCGCCACATTGGACACGTGGCCGGATTCGGTGTTCCTTCGGACGTCTTCGCTCGTTTCCAGCGAATGCGTGGCCGCAACGTTCTCATGGTCTCGGGTACCGATGAACACGGCACTCCGCTGCTCGTGCAGGCTGACAAAGAAGGCGTGACCGTCCGCGAGCTTGCTGACCGTTACAACCGCCAGATCGTCACGGACCTTGCGGGTCTGGGATTGTCCTATGACCTGTTCACCCGCACCACGACCCGCAACCACTACTCGGTGGTCCAGGAGCTTTTCAAGGGTCTCTACGAGAACGGCTACATGCTTAAGGAGACCACCCAGGGAGCTATCTCGCCGTCGACTGGCCGCACCCTGCCTGACCGCTACATCGAGGGCACCTGCCCAATCTGTGGCGCTGACGGCGCTCGCGGCGACCAGTGCGATGAATGCGGTAACCAGCTGGATCCGGTTGACCTCATCAACCCAGTGTCCAAGATTAACGGTGAGACCCCGGAATTCATCGAGACCGAGCACTTCCTCCTCGACCTGCCTTCCGTCAAGGACGCTCTCGAAGCGTGGCTCAAGACCCGTGAGGACTGGCGCCCGAACGTCTTGAAGTTCTCCCTCAACCTGCTTGAGGACATGCGCCCGCGCACCATGACCCGTGACATCGACTGGGGTATTCCAATTCCAGTAGAGGGCTGGGAGGAGAACTCCGCTAAGAAGCTCTACGTGTGGTTCGACGCGGTCATCGGCTACCTGTCTTCTTCCATCGAGTGGGCACACCGTACCGGCAACCCGGATGCATGGAAGGACTTCTGGCAGAACGACAATGCTCGCCACTACTACTTCCAAGGCAAGGACAACATCACCTTCCACTCCCAGATCTGGCCGGCCCAGCTCTTGGGCTACGCAGGCAAGGGCGCCGAGGGGGGCGATCTGCATAAGTATGGCGAGCTCAACCTGCCTACGGAGATTGTTTCCTCCGAGTACCTGACCATGTCCGGCTCGAAGTTCTCTTCCTCGAAGGGCGTTGTCATCTACGTCAAGGACTTCCTCGCGGAGTTTGGCCCGGATGCGCTGCGTTACTTCATTGCAGTGGCTGGCCCAGAAAACAATGACACCGACTTCACCTGGGATGAGTTCGTTCGCCGAATCAACAACGAGCTGGCCAACGGCTGGGGCAACTTGGTAAACCGCACCGTGTCCATGGCGTACAAGAACTTCGGTGAGGTTCCTGCACCGGCTGCTTTGGAGGATGCAGATAAGGTGATTCTGCAGCTAGCTGAGGACACCTTCGCCGCCGCAGCCGCAAACCTTGAACAGTCCAAGTTCAAGCAGGCCATTACTGCCATCATGCACGTGGTGGGTGAGGCCAACGCCTACATCGCAGCGATGGAGCCATGGAAACTGGCCAAGGACGAGACTCAGCGCGAGCGCCTTGCCACCGTCTTGTGGACCGCACTGCAGGTGGTCTCTGACTGCAACGTCATGCTCACGCCTTTCCTGCCGTTTACCGCGCAGAAGGTGCATGAGACCCTAGGTCGCGATGGTGTATGGGCTGCCCAGCCGGAGATCCAAGAGGTCGTCGATGACATCCCAGTTGAGCTGGTTGGCGTGGGTCTGCCACCGGAGAACCACCCGTACCCAATCATCACGGGTGACTACACCGCACAGCAGGCCACGTGGCAGCGCGTCGACGTGGTTCCTGGCACCTCATTGAGCAAGCCGAAGCCACTGGTGGCCAAGCTTGACCCAGAGCTCGCCGAGACTGGCCCAGAGTGGGCGCCAGTTCAGAAGTAGGATGCGGCAAAGCCGTAGCATCGCGACCGCTTTCGCGTTTGCGGTAGTAACCCTCACCGCGCTTAATCTGCGCTCGGGAATCGCCTCGGTGGCTCCCGTGCTCGGGGACTTAAGCGCGGCTTTCGGCATTGGCCCGGCCAGCGCGGGAATTCTCACGGCCCTGCCGGGATTGTGCTTTGCCGCGATGGGGTGGGCAGCAGTCCCTATCGCGCGCCGCTGTGGGCTCAGCCCCACCCTGCTTGCAGGCGCCCTCGCCTTGCTCATCGGCTTGGCGGCCAGACCCTGGGTCAACAACTTTGGGGCCTTCGTTGCGCTGACATTCTTGGTCGTTGGCGGCATCGCCGTGACCAACATCCTGCTGCCTGCCTGGATTAAGACCTACGGCAGCCGCCGCACGATGGTGGCGCTGATGACTACCTACACCACGGTGTTGGGTCTATCCAGCGCCCTCGGACCGTTGTCCGCGAACCTCGCAGCATGGCGCACCTCTTTGTTCCTGTGGGCCATTCCTGTGGTGCTGCAGGCGGTGGGTTGGTTCATTGCCACCCGCCACGTGGGGTTTGACCCAGTGGAGCCTTCCACAACAGGCAACATTCCTCTGCGGCGTTCGCCCACCGCCGTCGCGCTACTGTTCTTCTTCGGCCTGCAGTCAACCATGGCCTACGTGCAGATGGGCTGGCTGCCCACCATGCTTGTCTCGCGTGGCGTCGGAAGTGGAACTGCTGGAGTCTCACTTGCCCTCATCGGCGCTTTCAACATCATTGGCGGACTAGTGATGCCGGTGCTCATCGAGCGCCTGCGGGATCTGCGCCCGGTGCCTCTTATCCTTGCTGCGACCACAGCTGCGGGCTGGATTGGCGTGCTGGTCAATGCGTCAGCAGCGCCGTTGATTTGGGCGAGCCTCATGGGGATTGGCGGAATGTGTTTCCCACTCGCACTGGCCCTGCTCGCAGCTCGCACCCGCGAGCCAGCGGTGACGGCGCGGTTATCGGGGTTTGTCCAACCAGGCGGCTACCTCTTGGCGGGTGGTTTTCCCTTCATTTTTGGCCTCGTGGCTCAGGCAACCGGCGGATGGTCGGTGAGCCTAGCGGTGCTCATTGCCCTCACAGTTGCGATGGCCGTGGCCGGTGTAGCCGCCGCGCGGCCGGTCTACATCGACGACGAGCTTCTATCGAAGTGACGCTGCAGGTGCACTAGTCCAAGGCGAACGCCATCCTTGGTGTGGATATTCGGCATGCGTCCGGTTTCTTCGAATCGGAACTTCTTGTGCAGCGCGATCGATGCCTCATTGGTGTCCACGATGTAGGTGATCATCGTCTGCACGTAGTCATTTTCCTTGGCGTCATCCATGACTGCGCACATGAGCTCGTTGCCCACGCCCTTACCGCGTGCAGACGGCGCCACATAGACGGAATTTTCTACGGTGCCCCAGTAGATTGCCGGGGTCACGAACTGGAAGTATGCTGCCCAGCCGATGATTTCATCGTCGTCGACAGCCACAAAGACGGGGTATCCATCGGATTCCATCTGCTCGAGCCAAGCGATGCGGTCCTCGACGGATTCTTGCCACGTGACCAAGTTGGCAGCCGGCCTAGCGGCCGACGCGGCGTTGTAGATGGAGGCGATTGCGGCGGCGTCGGAAAGCGCGGCGGGGCGAACGTGCATGGATTGATCCTTAAAGCATGAGCTGCAAGTGAGTGAGGTTGAGCCAATGTCCCATCTTGTAGGACACCTCTTTGAACGTTCCTACATTGGCAAAACCGAACTTCTCATGCAACTTGATGGATGCGACGTTGGTGTCCACGATGAGCCCCAGCAGCGTATGCACTTTTTCATCCGCGCGCGCCAGGGAAACGAGCTCACCTAAAAGGGCGGTGCCCACGCCTCGGCCTTGGGCTGCCGGATCCAAATAAATGGTGGTTTCGTAACACCCTTTCCACACGCTTGGGTCGCGGTAGGGGTGATACATGGCCCAACCTAAGTGCTGAGGCTTTTCGCCTGGCGTCTCAGGCTCGGTTTCTGCAACCAGCCACGGGCAGCCATCAGCGATGTTCTGGCGCAGGTATTCTTCGCGCTCGGCGATGGTTGCTTCGGTGTCGCGGAAGATGAAGTCGGTCTCCCGGATGGCCCAGTTGAGGCACTCGGTCATCGCGGGGACGTCGGCGAGGGTGGCACTGCGGATTTGCATGCGTTCCAGATTACAATTGCGTACATGTCTAAAAAGAAGCCACGCCCAGTCCCTGTTCCAGCAGAAGGCTTGACGCAGCTTGTCGACGCCCATACGCACCTAGCCTCCTGCAAGGACCCAGCCGCCGACATCGTGTCCCGCGCCGGTGCTGCAGGGGTGTCGCGCATGGTTACGGTAGGTGATGGTTTGGAAGAGGCCGAGCGTGCGCTCCAAGCGGCACATGAGTTCCCCAACGTGTGGGCAGCCTGCGCCATCCACCCCACCAAGGCCGACACACTCGATGCCGCGGCGCGGAAGCGGCTGGAGGAAATGGCTGCGGACCCACGCTGCGTGGCAATCGGGGAGACCGGCCTCGATACCTATTGGATTAAGCACGAGCCAGAGTCCACCGCACCCCTTGACGTCCAGGAGGAGGCGCTGCGCTGGCACATGGATTTGGCCAAGGAGGCGGGCAAGGTCCTCATGATCCACAATCGTGAGGCGGACGCGGAGCTTCTGCGTGTGCTTGGCGACGCCGAGAATGTCATGCTCCATTGCTTCTCCTCACCGTTGGACGTGGCGAAGGAGGCCCTGGCACGCGGTTGGGTTCTTTCCTTTGCCGGCAACGTGACGTTCAAGCGCAACGAGGAGTTGCGTCAGGCGGCGGCTATTGCTCCGGCGGGGCAGCTACTCGTGGAGACGGATGCTCCGTATATGACTCCCGAGCCCTTCCGCGGTGCGCGCAACGAGCCGACCTTCATCGGTCATACGTATAACTGCATTGCGGAAGCTCGGGGCATGGATGTGGAGGATTTGGTTACAGAAGTTAACCAGACGTTCAACTCCGTGTTTGGTTTGTGACGATCGTCATATTTAGTATTTGTCCTGGTCAACCGTAAAACACGTGTTGGGTGTTGCGGTAGTGTTCCAAGTGGCGTGGCGAAAGGAATCGCTCTCGACTGGACGCTGCTGTTATCGTATTGTTATTGAAGATTTGCTCAACGCGCTACCGTCCCATGGTTGGCCCCACGCCTGAGGGCCTAGCGCGAGACATCATTCGTTTTGAGAGAGTTACATGAACCAGATTAAGCGCATCAATTCTTCCCGTTCCCTTCCACTGCGTCTTGCCACCGGCGGTGTGCTCGGCACTTTGGCAGTGGGCGGTGTGGTCGCTGTGTCTGCGCAAAAAGACATCACCCTTGACGTCAATGGCGACAAGATTGAGCTCGCTACCTTCGCGGGCAACGTCGATGAGGCTCTGCAGGCTGCTGGCGTCAACGTCGGTGGTGAGGATCTGGTCTACCCGGCTCCTTCTGAGAAGGTCGCTGACGGTGACAACATCACCGTGCGCACCTCCAAGCCGGTGGCCGTGTCTATCGACGGCGTCAAACAGCAGCTTTCCTCGACCGACCTCAAGGTTTCGGATCTGTTGGGCAACCTTGATGGTATCGCCCCAGGTGCGGCTATTACCTCCGGTGATAAGAAGGTAACGGGTGATGACAACCTGACTGAGGGCATGGAACTCGAGGTTGTCTCACCGAAGATCGTCAAGATCAATGACGGCGGCAAGATCACCTACACCAACATTGCGGCCAAGACCGTGAAGGACGTCATCGAAGAGCGCGGCATCGACGTTGATGAGGATGACCGCGTGTTCCCGTCGATGGATACCCCGATCGTCAATGGCATGTCCATCAAGGTTGACCAGGTTTCCACCACCTTCTACGACGCAACCGAGGAATTTGAGGCGGAGCCTACCTTCGTTGACGATCCTGAGCTTGAAGAGGGCAACGAGGAAGTGCGCGTGGAGGCAGTCAAGGGCCAGCGCAACGTCACCCGCAAGCTCGTGATGAAAGACGGTGCCAAGGAGTCTGACGAGATAGTCAAGGAGAAGGTCATTAACGAGCCGGTCGCTGCGACCATCGCCCGTGGCACCAAGAAGCCCGCCGCTGGCGCCGCAGCGCCAGCCGTGGCTGACGGCAGCGTATGGGATTCCCTCGCGCAGTGCGAGTCCACCGGTAACTGGGCCATCAACACCGGCAACGGTTTCTCCGGCGGCCTTCAGTTCACCCCGTCCACCTGGGCTGGCTTCGGTGGCACCGCTTATGCTCCTGAGGCATGGCAGGCAACCCGCGAGCAGCAGATTGCTGTCGCGGAGAAGGTCCAGGCCGCACAGGGCTGGGGCGCATGGCCTGCATGTACCTCCAAGCTGGGCCTGCGCTAAACGCCCCTTCTGGGCTGGCCGAATTTGGCCACCGCAGCTAGACCTGAATCGCTTTCCTGAAACAGCCCGCTTATGCGGGCTTTTCTGATTTTGTGAACTACTCTGAATTGCATGACTGAACCCAAACTGCTCGGACCCGTGGAAATTCGTCAACTGGCCGAGAAGCTGGATGTAACCCCCACCAAGAAGCTTGGTCAGAACTTCCTGCACGACCCAAACACTATCCGCCGCATCGTTGCCACAGCAGACTTACAGCGCGACGACCGCGTGGTTGAGGTAGGACCTGGCCTGGGGTCTTTGACCTTGGGCCTGCTGGAAGCAGTCGAAGACCTCACCGTGGTGGAGATCGATCCGCGCCTAGCGGCGCAGCTGCCGGACACCATTGCTGAGCGCGCGCCGGAGCAGGCGGGCAACCTCCGCCTCATCGAAAAGGATGCGTTGCGCATCGCGCCGGGAGAGCTGGGAGAACCCACGGCCCTTGTGGCGAACCTGCCTTATAACGTTGCAGTTCCGGTTCTGCTGCACCTGCTGGAGCTGTATCCCACCATTCGACGCGTGCTGGTGATGGTGCAGCTGGAGGTCGCTGAGCGCCTCGCCGCGAAGCCCGGTAACAAGGTCTACGGTGTGCCCTCAGTGAAGGCCTCCTTCTACGGCACCGTCCGCCAGGCGGGAACCATCGGCAAGAACGTCTTCTGGCCCGCACCCAACATCGAGTCCGGTTTGGTTCGCATCGATTGCTTCCAGGACGCCCCGTGGCCTATCGACGATGCGACGCGTAAGGCAGTTTTCCCGCTTGTCGACGCCGCCTTCGCCCAACGTCGCAAGACCCTTCGCGCAGCTTTGTCCGGCCACTTTGGCGGCGGCCCGGCGGCGGAGGAAGCCCTCGTGGCGGCGGGCATTGACCCACGGTTGCGCGGCGAGAAGCTCGCGGTAGAAGACTTCGTGCGTTTGGCAGGTATCAAGTGATTCTGAGAGCACGCGCCCACGCGAAAGTAAACTTGCACCTCGGGGTCGAGGCAGTTCGCGACGATGGCTTCCACGAGCTGGCAACGGTGTTTCAGTCCCTCGATATCAGCGACGAGGTCTCTCTTGAGGTTCACGCCGACGAACCGACCACCGGCCCAGTTGTTGCCGCGCTGCACGCCAGCGGCACCTATGCTGCCGGCGTACCGGAAGATGAGCCCAACCTGGCCTGGCGCGCTGTCGAGGTGGTGGCCCGCGCTGTGCGAGCCGACCGGCAGGTGGCTCTGCCGCGCGTGACGCTGCACCTGCAGAAGGGAATTCCTGCCGCAGGCGGCATGGCTGGCGGCTCGGCGAACGCCGCTGCGGCCCTGCGCTTAGCTGCGCAAGCTTTCGCAGACTTTTGTGAGCTCAGCGAGGACAAGCTTTACGAGCTGGCCGCCGAGCTGGGCTCCGACGTGCCTTTCACGCTCATGGGCGGCACCGCCTTGGGCACTGGGCGCGGCGAGCAGCTAGCACCCATGATGACCCGCGGCACCTACACGTGGGCGATTATCACCAACGCCGAGGGCTTATCGACGCCGGCGGTCTTCCACAAGATCGATGAGCTGCGCGCGGCGGGGAAGGGTAGCACCCCTGCGATGGATACATCAGCGGTAGCCCAGGCGTTGATGAGTGGTCAGCCGCAACAGCTGGCGGCCGCGCTGCGCAACGACCTGCAGGCCGCCGCCGTGTCCCTGCGGCCAGACCTGCGTAAGATTCTCGACACTGGCAAGGCCGCCGGTGCACTGGCCGGGATTGTCTCCGGTTCCGGCCCCACCTGCGCCTTCCTCTGCGAGGATGAGGAGACCGCCGGAGAAGTGGTTGCGCAAGTCATGTTTGACAACAAGGGCACCCGCGGCATTGTCACGCACTCGCCGGCCCCAGGTATCGAGATGCTGGGCTGATTAGCCCACTTGAGATCGACTGAGATCGACAAAGGCACCGTCCCATTGAACGGTGCCTTTGTCTATTTCCTAGCTAGAGCGGAGGGGGCTCTACAGCGCAACCTTAGAGGACAGCCATCTCGGTCGGCTTGATGTCCAGCTTGAAGCGGTTGATCTCCTTGCCCTCGAACAGGTCGATGACAACGAGCTCCTTTTTGTTGGCGTCGGTGACGTAAGCGTAGCCGTCAACGGACTTCAGGATCGGTCCAGGCAGCTGCCACTCTTCGTTCTCGCGCCACTCGGAGATAGCGTCGATCTTCTTGGTGACCTTGCCGGATTCCGGATCGATGACGTTGAGCTTGCCGTCGTAGGTCAGAACCAGTGCCTCGCCCAGCGGGCCGCGGGCCAGGGAACGGAACCAGTAAGAAGATCCAAGCTCAACCTTCTTGGCGGAGTAGTCCTCGGTGTTGATGAGGGAGACAGATGTTGGGCGCTCGAACTCGGCGTCCTTCTCAGTCTTATTATCAGCGAGGATGATGTCAGACTCTTCGGAACCAGCGGAGTTACCGGAGCGCTGGTAGCCGTCCTTGCCAGCGTAGGAAGAAACGTCGATCTTATGGAACTCCTTGCCGTCGAAGACGACAGGGCCGTCCTCACAGCCGAAGAAGAGCTTTCCGTTACCAGCGGTAGCCTCACCGTGGACGCCAGGGCACTTGGTGGTCTCGGTCAGGACCTTGCCATCCTTGTCCAGGTGCTGAATGGTGTGGCGCTCGTCCTCGGTGCCCTTGGTCATAACGACGGAGCCATCCTTGAGCGGAACAGCCACACCGTGGTGAGCCTCGCCGGACTCGAAGGTCTTAACGTCCTTTGGATCAGCAATCTGGTCGGTTGGTACGACCTGTGCGGTGCCGTCACCATCGGAGAAGAGCGCGGTGAAGCCGTCGTGGTGAACCACGTGGCCTGCGTGCGGTGCCTTGTACTCGGCGTCGTCAAGCTTTGGCTCAGCGGTGTAGTAGTGGTTGTGATCGCCGTGCGGCTTGGTGATGAGGCCGGTGTCGAAGGTGAGGAACTTGTCGCCCTTGGTCACCATGACGTGACGGTCATCGCCAGCGTTAGACAGGCGCAGGAACGCAGGCATATCCTCTTCCGCGATGACCTTGCCGGTCTTGGCATCGTAGGTCTTCAGGCCACCCTCGTGGGAGAGAACGACGCGATTAGGCAGCTGGGCAACCTCAGTCTCGCCCTCGCTGGCTTCCATGCCGTCGTGGGAGTGGTCATGTCCCTCGTGCTCATGATCGTGAGCCTTCTCCGCAGCGGAGGTTGCCGGAGCAGCCTCGTCAGCTGGCTTGGAGCAGGAAGTGACAAGAAGCGCGGTCGCGGAGACAGCGGCGAGAATTGAAAGCGCAGATTTCTTCATAACACTTTAGGCTATTTAGAACGATATTCATTTGCAATACCCGCGGAAATGAGGGGGTACTCCGGTCTAGGCATTAAGATGGGACAACGTTATGGCGAACCTTATTAACTTGGAAAACGTATCCAAATCTTTCGGCCTCCAGACTCTCCTTGATGGGGTATCACTCGGCGTGCAATCCGGTGACCGAATCGGAATCGTTGGCGTTAACGGCGGCGGTAAGACCACGCTTCTAGAGGTCTTGACTGGCATCGAGCCGCCAGACGAGGGGCGCGTTTCCCACAACTCCGATCTACGCATGGCTGTGGTGACGCAACGCTTTGAGCTTGACGACGCCCTGACCATCGCCCAGGTCATCATCGAACCGCTCGGCCTCGAAACCTTTGAGTGGGCCTCCAACGCCAAGGTACGCGACGTCCTGGGGGGCCTCGGAATTGTGGAACTCGGCCTAGAGACCCAAGTGGGCTCGCTCTCGGGTGGTGAGCGCCGCCGCGTGAATCTAGCCGCAGCGCTCGTACAGGAACTCGACCTCGTGGTACTCGACGAGCCGACCAACCACCTCGACGTCGAGGGCGTGCAGTGGCTTGCGCAGCACCTGCTGGGCCGCAAGATTGCCGTCGTGGTGGTCACTCACGACCGCTGGTTCCTGGATACCGTCGCCACCACCACCTGGGAAGTGCACGACGGCGTGGTCGACCCCTACGAGGGCGGTTACAACGACTGGATCTATGCCCGCGCCGAGCGCGCTCGCCAGGCCGACGCCATGGAACAGCGCCGCCAGAATCTCGCCCGCAAGGAGTTGGCCTGGCTGCGCCGAGGTGCGCCGGCTCGTACCTCCAAGCCGCGTTATCGCATCGAGGCCGCCGAGGCCCTCATCGCGGACGTCCCCGCGCCGCGCAACAAGGTTGAGCTCATGGCCTTTTCCAAGCAGCGCCAAGGCCGCGTGGTTATCGAACTCGAGGACGCGACCGTGGCCACCCCCGACGGCCGTCTGCTGGTCGACCATCTGACCTGGCGCCTCGCGCCGGGTGAGCGCATCGGCCTGGTCGGCGTGAATGGTTCCGGCAAGACCACTCTGCTGCGCGCTTTGGCAGGGGAGCACTCGCTCGCGGCAGGCAAGCGCATTGAGGGGCAGACGGTGCGTCTGGGTTGGCTGCGCCAGGAACTCGATGACCTCGATCCGGAGCGTCGGCTTATCGACGCCGTGGAGGACGTCGCTACCTACGTCCAGCTTGGCAAGAAGGAGCTGAGCGCCTCGCAACTGGCCGAGCGCCTCGGCTTCTCTGCCAAACGCCAGCGCACTCCGGTGGGTGACCTGTCCGGTGGCGAGCGCCGCCGCCTGCAATTGACCCGCGTGCTCATGGCCGAGCCAAATGTTCTTCTGCTGGACGAGCCAACCAATGACCTGGACATTGATACCCTTCAGGAGCTCGAGTCGCTTCTAGACTCGTGGCCCGGAACGATGGTGGTCATCTCGCACGACCGCTACCTCGTAGAAAGGATCGCCGACAACACCTATGCGCTGTTCGGCGACGGCAAGCTGACTAACCTGCCGGGAGGAATCGACGAATACCTGCGCCGCCGCGCCCAGCTCGACGCCGCCCAGAATTCCGGTGTCCTGAACCTGGGCGGTAAGAACGCGGACGGAACTGCTGCCGATACGGCCAAGACCAAGGGCGACGGAGCCGGCGGCACTGGCACCGCGGCGCCAAAGCGCCTGAGCTCGCAGGAAGAACGCGAGCTGACCAAGAAGATGAACGCACTGGAACGCAAGATGTCCAAGCTCGACGAGCAAGCGGAGAAAGTGAGTGCGACCATGGCAGAAGTTGCCGCTGCGACGGTACTCGATACCGAGCAGCTCACTAAGCTAGATGCGCAGGTCAAAGACATCACCGCGCAGCGCGAGGAGCTGGAAATGGAGTGGCTGGAACTCGGTCAAAAGCTGGAGGGATAAGCCTTTGGGCAAGCGGGGCGTCGTCAAGCATGCCTCCCCCTGCCGTATAACGATGCGGTTGCGATCTGCCGAACAGCGTTCAATGCGGTGTCCTCATACCGCGTAGCTGTGGCACGGTGGAGGTCATGAACATCTCGCGCCGCATCCTCCCCGTTACAGCCGCACTTGCCTTGACCATGGGTGGGCTGGTGCCAGCCCAGGCACAGGTTCAGCTCCCGCCACAGGTCCAAGAGCTTTCCTCCCAGCTGCCAGCGGGTAGCTCGCAAATTGAGCTGCCTGCACAGGCATACGACCTCGCCAAGCAGTTCAACATTCAGCTGCCGCCGTTTATCAAGCAGCCAGCCCCTGAGGTGGCCCACCAGCTGGTTAGCGCCACGAACGCGCACCTGCGCAAGCAGGGCCATGTTGAAGACGGCAACGCGCGAAACATCGCGCAGGAGTGGGCTGATCACGGCGCAGCGGGAACGCTGACCTTCCACGGCAATGCCGGTGATGGCCGCACCCACCTCAACGAGGGCAGCGGCAACGTCTACCGCCTGAGCATCCAGGAAGCACAAGACCGCCTCAACTGGCTCAACCGCGACGTCCCAGTTACCCCGGGACCTAGCAAGCACTTTGGCGTGGCCACCAGCTTCGACGGCTCGAACGTCTACGTTGCGGAGTACTTCTTTAACTAGTCTTTGCTTCTTTATCTACTAAGGACGACGGGTGCACTGATCCGACCCACTGCGCGGAGCAGAAAGGCAGGTCATGACGGGAGCATGGCGGCGTAGTTTCCGGGTACGTAAGATGGTCCCCATGATTTTGATTAACGTAAAATTCCACGTAAAGCCCGAATATGCAGAGACCTTCCTCGAGGAGATCGACTGGTACACCCAGGCTTGTAATGCGGAGTCGGGTTGCCTGAACTTTGATTGGTACCGTGATCCGGAGGACCGTCAGCGCTTCCTCCTCGTTGAGGCTTATGCTGATGGCAAGGACGTGGATCATGTCCAGGGCGAGCACTTTAAGCGCTCCTGCGAGGAGTTCCCGAAGTACTTGCTGGAGACCCCGGAAATCATCAACGTCCACATCGACGGGAAGACCGAGTGGGACCGCATGGCCGAGTACAAGGTGGAGTCCTAAGACACTCGCTTAAAAGCAATCCGCCTCCCTGCACCGTGTATACAACCACGCAGCGCAGGAAGGCGGATTTTTCTATGGGCGTTTTAGGTTGCGACGTTGAGAAGAATGATAATAAGGACTGGCGGTACTAGGAGACCTGCGAGGATAAACCAGGCCGTTTTCTGCCCAAAGTTGAATTGGGAAGAACCGCTGGGAAGGGGCACCATCGCGCGGGTATCTGTGGGGTCGTAGTAGAACAATCCGTAACGAAGCTTGCCCGCTGTAGAGGAGTCAGGAAAGTTTTCATCCAGCTTTTTATTTATGCTATTCAACCTGAACATGAGCCAGACGCAAGCCATAAGGATGGCAACGACTAAGCAGGGGAAAATTAGCGGTCTAGGGCCGCTGAGAAAGATTCCAGTGAGCGCGAACGCCGTGCAGATTGCCGTTAGTGCAAAAAACCAAAAGCTTAACGCTGGAAGGATAGCAGCGGAGTGAGCACGGCTACGCTCGATATCAACCGCAGAAGACTGCGAATAGCTGCCTGTGGTTGTCTTGGTGCTTTGTTGCGTTATGCCGATAGTTACTGCTGAAACAATCGTCAGAATAATAGGAACAAGCACAGCAAAACCAATTGCATTGCGATAGGTCTTTGGCATCCATGCATCAGGTTCGTCTCGACCATTGAAATGCTTGGGCAGTGGGTCTGGGAGACTATCCCAGCCGGCAATCACTACGATTGCGGCGACTAGCGCAAGCGCTGCCGTGGCGGCCAACCAAATCCATTCTTTGCGTGGAGCTGTCAACAGGAAGTTCCTCGTGTGCGCAGTTTCTTACCTAAATCCAAAAACAGGATAACGAAAAGGCGGACGGTCCGCTGTAAGAGACCGTCCGCCTTTTGCGTTCTAGGAGCTTTGGCTCAAGAACTTCTAGATCTGGCACTTGGAATCCAAGTTCTTGTCGTAGTTGGAATACTGCAACAAGGCGTAGTGGAAAGCCAAGGCGTATTCCGAAGCGCCTTCCGGAAGCGGGTGAATGCCGTCGGAATAGAGCAAGTTCGGGTTGCTCTGTGCGTGGGTGCACCAGTCAGCAAGGTAGACGTTGTCGTACTTTTTCGCAGCATCGATGACGTCGCGTTGGGACTGTGCCATCCATCCGCGGTCGCCATAAGGAACGGCCATCACGATGGTGTGGTCTGGGCCGATGAGGTCAACGACTTCCTGAATCTGGTCAGGGAATGCCGGGCCATTGGTACCGAAGCCAAGGAAAACCGTGGAGCGCAGCTGGCCAGAATCCTTGAGCTGCTGAATGATCGGGATAGCTGCTGTGTAGTGGCGGGAAACGTCGGCGTCGACGTAGATGCCTGGGTAGCGCTGCTGCAGTGCCTCGGAGGCAGCCAACATCACCGAGTCACCGATGGCGGTAATTTCATTGCCGGTTGGCATCGGACGGCTGGTATTTTCTTCTGGGCTCGCTGGAGCTGCCGCAGCGCCAGGGTTGCCCTGGTTGCTTTGCGTGTTCTTCTGCTGCAGCATCTCGAGCTGCTGCTCCAGCTCAGATTTATCGCTGGAGGTCGCCAGCGCGTAGCCCACGCCCACTAGGGAAGCGACGACGATCAACGGCACAAACGGCCAAAAGGCCTTGGCAAATCCGTCCTTCATCTCGGAGATCGAGGGGCGGGCCGCCCAGTAGCCAGTCCACGTCTTCTTGTAACCGCCGCGGCGGAAAGGATTCTCCACGAACTGGTAGGAAAGCTCTGCCAGCAGGAAGGAGATCGGTATCGCGACAAGGCCCAGAATCCACGGCTTGTCGGAGGAGTGGTTTCCGTCGAAAATCGCGCGCAAAATCATCACGACCGGCCAGTGCCACAGGTACAGCGAGAAGGAACGCTGACCCAGCCAACGCATGACGGCAGTGCTGAAGATCCATTTGAGAGGACCGAATTCGCGGACGACGCCCCAAATCATGAGCGCGCCGAGGACGCTTGTCAGCACCAAGCCGCCGCGGTAGGTGAAGTCTGCATCGTCCGGCATTAGGAACAGTTGCGCGATGTAACCCGCAAGCGCTAAGAAGCCAATCGTTCCTGCCAGAACGCGCTCGGACTTTCCGGGACTTGCCCACGAGTCAGCCCCGGGATCTTCCTTGGTGCTGGTGAGCATCAAAGAAAGGATTGCGCCAATGAGCAAGCCGAAGGCGTGGGTATCGGTGCCGTAGTAGACGCGCGTTGGGTCCTCACCAGGAACGTAGATGAGCCACATTGCCACGCCGGACGCGATGGCCAGAATTAACGAGACCGCAATTGGGAGTCGGCGGGGCTGACGTCGAGAAATGGCGAAAATGGTGAAAATGAGCAGGGGCCAAATGACATAGAATTGCTCTTCAACAGCCAACGACCAGTAGTGGGCAAAGACCTGAATTTCGTTGTCAGCAAAGTAAGACTGCGAGGTGGCAATCTGTGTCCAGTTATTGACGAAGAAGAACGTGCCCAGGAACTGCTCGCGGATTCCTACTGCTAGATCACCGCCGACGAGGGCAACGATGGACGTGCAAATGATGAGCACGGTCAACGCTGCGGGCAGGATTCGGCGGAATCGGCGGACCCAGAAATCCTTCAAGCTGATGCGGCCACTGGCGCGGAATTCGCGGACGAGCAGGGAGGTAATCAAGAATCCGGATAGGACAAAGAACATGTCAACGCCGAGGTAACCACCGGGCAGGAAGTCGCCGAAGAAGTGGTAGATGACCACTGCGAGGACGGCTAGGCCGCGAAGGCCGTCGAGGCCCTTGACCTGGCGCAGGCGGGCGCGGCGGTTGTGCTTTACTTCCTTGCTTTCTGGTGGCGTGGCAAGTGCTTCGGGTTCGTGGGGGAAGCTGTCCACCATGACCGGGGTAGCCGGTTTTGCAGATTGCTGCGGGCGCGGCTCATTCTTGGGCGGCTGCACAAATGCCGCTGGGGCAGTAGCGATGCTTGCTTCTTTGGCAGTGGGCTTCGCGATTGGCTTATTGTTCGGCTTGGCGTCTGAGGTCTGCGCAGAACGATTGGGATGCTTCTGTGCTTCGCGAGGAGGCTTCGGTGCCTTCAACTGCTGCTGGGAAGGCGTGCCCACGGATTGCGAGCGACGTGCGAGTGCGCGTGCGATCTCCTGCTCAGTGGCAGCGTGGTTCGCGGAGTTTGCGGTGGCTTCTGCGCCAGCTGCTTTTGCAGTGGTTCCAGGCTTCGCGGCACTCGCTGGGCGGTTCGCCTGTTCTGCCTCTGGCCGTGGCTTTTGCGGCTGCTGTGCTTGAGCCTGGGGCTGTGTCTGCTTAGCCTGAGATTGCGGAGCCTGGGCCTTTGGCTGGGCCTGAGCCTGCGGCTTTCCAGCAGGCTGAGAAGCTTGGGCCGTCTGAGATGCCTGTGCTGCGTTGGCCGGCTTGCCCTCGGGCTGCTTGTTCTTACCGGCATTAGGCTGCTTCGGGTGTTGCTTTGCAGGCGGATTCTGCGCCTCAGCCTTGGCCTTGGTTGCGGAAATACCGGCTGCGGCGGCGCCAGCTGCTGTGGGGCCTGCCTTCGAGGCGCCCTGTTTCGGCGTCTCTGGCTTAGTGCTTTGCTTCGAGGTATCGGGCTTGGCGCCCGTGTTCGGCTGAGCGCTTTGTTGAGTCTTTGGCTGTTGAGTCTTTGGAGCCTGTGCGTTCTGTGGCTTTGGCGCGACAGACGCCTTTTGCGTCTGTGTTACTTGTTGCTTCGTTACCGGCGGATAAATCAGGCGTGGCTTCTTTTTGCCGTCGGCGTTCTTGCCCGCAGCCTTTGCTGCATTCGAACCATCTTTTTCGGATTTTTCGGCGTTCTTGGTTCCTTTGATGGTGGAAGTGCTCTGCTTGGCAGACTTATCAGCCGGGGCCTTAGGCGCGGCTGGCTTCGACGCATTCTCTACTGGTTCAGTGGCAGCAGAAGTGGAGCCCTTCTTGGCGGGCTGGCCGGGCTTTGGTGCCTTTGAGTTCTGTGATTGCTTGTTTCCTGCAGAGGAGTTGCCAGTCTTGGGCTGCTGAGCGTCCTTGGCTGGTTGTTGCTTCTGCGCGTTGTTGTTTGGACGTGGCGGCAGCTTCGCAGAGGGGGTGTCCTTCACCACAGATTTGGTGGAATTCTGCTGAGCTGGCTCTTGCTTGGCCTGCTTCGGATGGTCGACGGACGCGTTCTTCTGGTCGCTTGTGGTCTTGTCCGCCGGCTTAGCTGCATTCGAACCATCTTTTTCGGATTTTTCGGCGTTCTTAGTGCCTTCGATGGTGGAAGTGCTCTGCTTGGCAGACTTATCAGCCGGGGCCTTAGGCGCGGCTGGCTTAGGAGTCGGTGCTTTCCCTGGCTGAGGCTTTGCAGACTGCTGCGGAGACCTACCCTGACCAGGCTTGTCGCCGGACTTAGCGTCAGAAGGAACATCAGCCTTGGCATCATCGCCGGACTGCGGAGGGGTGGCCTGCGAAGCCTGCTCTCCCTTGGTCGGAGTCGCGACCGGTTGGTAAACGGGTTTCTTGGACTTCTCCTGGGCAGTTGAGGAAGGCTTGCCGAGGAGGGACCTCAAAAACTGTTTCAAAACATTCTCCAGGGGAATAGCGGCTAGCGACTGGATCAGTTTAGCCCGCGAAGTGTATGGATTCCTAAAATAATGGGGAGTGTTTCTCACCCAGATTTGGACTGCCTAAGAAATGCTTAAATCGCTGGTTGGGACACCTGCGAACAGGCCCCGCAGTACCGTAGCGACACCATTGTCGGCATTGGAGGGGGCAATTATATCCGCAATCTCTTTCAATTGCGGGTGCGCATTGTCCATCGCCACCGCCAATCCGGCAGTACGAAGCAATTCGTAATCGTTGAGGAAGTCCCCAAAAGCAGCGGTCTCAGCAAGAGGGATTGAACTCAACTCAGCCATCGCAGTCAACGCCGCGCCCTTGTCGACGCCGTCCGCCATCACGTCCAGCCACACCTTGCCGGAGATGGCCACATTGTGGTCCTGGACGACATCATCGATAGTGGGGGCAAGGTTGGCCTCAGATCCGTCCTGGCAGTAGGCCGCAATCTTGATGATGTTGTCGTGCTGCACCGCGGTGAGGTCGTCCACCCACGTCACTGCCTTGTAATACTTAGAGATCTCTGCGACGGCATGGTCCGGGATGTCACGCTCAATGAACGCGCCAGCTGGAGTGCACAAAACCAGCGTATGTTCGGCAGGAAGAGTTGCCGATGCGTCCAAGACGCGCTCGACCACCTCGACCGGTAGTGGGAAGGTCGCGATGATGTCGCCATCGCGCATGACGACGGCGCCGTTTTCCGCAATGAAGGTAGAAAACTCCGGGAACATCAGCTGCAAGGTGGCAAGTTGGCGCCCGGATGCGGGGATAAGCGTAGCGCCCTGACTCCGGGCGAGCTCGGTGAGCTCAGCAAAGTCCGGGGGAAGTTGACCTTGGGGGTCAAGCAGTGTGCCGTCCATGTCTAGCGCAATGAGCTGCGGAACCAAAGTGTCCAACCAATCTGTGATTTATCGGGGTGGCCGTATCAATTGTGATGTGTCACACTGGTGTGCATGTCTGAGAAAATAAACGTCGAAAACACAACATCCTCGCCAGTGCTTGTTTCAATTCGCAACCATACCGGAGTGATTGAGCTAAATCGCCCGCGCGCGCTCAATAGTTTGAATCCTGAGATGCTTGACATTATTCGTCAAGCTCTTTCCCAGTGGCGTCACAACGACGAGGTCGAGCAGGTGCTCGTATATTCCAATAGCCCCAAAGCTTTCTGCGCAGGTGGCGACGTACGCGCTGCGCGCGACGGCGTTCTCGCCGAAAAGTGGGCAGAGGTAGACGAGTTCTTCGAAGGCGAGTACGCGCTCAACGGGGATATCGCCGAGTATCCCAAGCCGTATATCGCTGTTATCGACGGCGTAGCCATGGGCGGAGGCTTGGGTATCTCCGCGCATGGTTCGCACCGAGTCGTTACTGAGAAGGCCTTCGCGTCTATGCCGGAGATGGCAATCGGCTACGTTACCGACGTCGGCATCGCCTACATGTCCCAGCGCATGGTCGGAACTCGCGGGGAAGCTGACCCCGCTCTGGCGAAGTTCTGGGGTTTGAGCGGCTACCGCATGTATGCAGCCGACATGCTGTGGTCTGGCCTTGCCACCCACGTCGTCAACGATGCCGATGCCTTTATCGAGGACGTCATCGCCGACGGAGTTGACGCGGCCATTGAAAAGCACGCCGTAGAACCTGAAGGTCAGCCAGAGCTGGCAGGTCTCATCCAAGACATCGACGAGGTATTCCAACACGCAACGTGGGAAGAGATCGCAGCCGCGTTGCCACAACATCCGGAACTCGCAGAACTCTTCGCCAAACTTACCGAGAAGGCGTGCGCTTCGGCTCTGGTCGCAGCGACCGAGCTTTTCGAAGCCGAAGCCAATGCCGCTGACATTCGCGAGGCGCTGCGTATGGAACTAGAACTCGGCAAGCACATGTTGCGTCGCCCAGACTTCGCAGAGGGCGTCCGCGCTGTTCTGGTGGACAAAACCCAAGACGCGCAGTTCCAGCCGGTTGGCCAGCCGGAAGAATTCCGTGCAGCTATCGCCCGCGCTTAGAAAGCCCAAGACCCGCCGAGCGCACACTCGGCAGGCCGGGTTTTAGAAATTACAAAAGGATGCCGCGGCTTGCCGCATAAGCAGAGCGAGCGCGGGCGGCACCGCATTGCGTCGGCAGTTTTACCGCCAGTACTGCATCGGTAACATCACGCGTCGGCGCGGGCAGCGTCAAGGTAGGCGAGCTCGCCAGGAACAACCCAGTCTTTTCACCCAAGCGCGCGGTCAGCAGCGTCCATACTCCCAACACCGGCATTGCCATCTGTGGCAGATGAGCAGCCCGCGCCCACGCTAGGGGCAGCTGAGGACGCACGAAATCCGGCAGCGCATTATCGCGTCCAAAACGTAGAAGGTTATGTGCAGCTTGGGCCGCGACAGTCGAGGAATACTCAGGCTCCGCCCATGCCCAGGTGAAATTCTCAGAGTCAACAACCGCGATGAGGTGCGCGTTCACGGTCGTTGAGCCGGTAGCCGTGTTTAGCACGGCGCTTCCCGTCGAAAGATCGAGGTCAGCCTCAGCGTTGGGGTAGCGTGCTTCCAGGAAGAATTGGTGCTCAACGGCAGTGAAGTGGGCGTCGGAAAGCACCTGTTCCGGCAACAAACCATAGTCGCGTCCCTGCAGAGCCACGATGCGCTGGCCTTCTGCGGCGCCCTCAGGGGTAAGGCGGACTTCCGTGCCATCGCTGAGTCGAATGCTATCCGAATCCGCGCGCGTGGTGGAGTCTGTCTCAAGGCCCATCGCTTGGGCCAAGTGCAATAGCGCCAAACGCTCGTCGACCCCACCGCTAAAGCGCTCGATGCCTGCGAGAATCGTGGCTCGGGCGTCCTGCGGAAGTTGGGTGAAGGGCACCGCTATGATTGCCTCGTGATCGCCCTGCTGAGCGCGCACGACCGGGGCGTTTCCTACCAAGAAGCGCGCAATGGTGAGCAACGATTCGTGGTAAGGCTGCGGAGCGTGGAACTCCGCCATGGGAGCTTGGGCTGCTCCTGTGGCTCGCCAAGTTAGGACCTCGTCCTCCACGGTGGCAAGGCGAATTCCCGGAAAGTCCTGCGGGCCCCTCGCTGTGTTGAAACGCACCTGAACCTTTTGATCGAGCTCAGTCTCCGCGTCTCCTTCAGGAGATGGCTGGAAGTTGAACTCGATGGCAGTTACCTTGCCCAAAAACTCGGCGAAGGAGGCGTCTATTCCGGTTTGCACGAATGCGCCGGCGGAGTAGATCTCTTCCAAGCTGGTGGGCAGTGGCAACGGCGGCAATGGCATGAGGAATCCTTGTCAGCGGTGATAGGGGTTGGCAGTAGCTTCTTCATAGGCTGCAACGAGCGCCTTTGTGGATTCTAACCATGAATACTGCTCAGCTTCGGCACGCGCGGCCTGTCCCATGGCGGCGCGTCGCGAAGAATCTTCAATCAGGCCCAGCGCTGCGCCCGCCCAAGCTTCGTCGGGAGCGTCGGGATCGATGAGGTGGCCCGTCACGCCTTCTTCGATGACGAAGGGGATTCCGCCAGCGTTGGTGCCGATGACCGGCACTCCAGAGGCGAAGGATTCCAATGCCACGAGGCCGAGGGTTTCGGTGGCAGAGGGGAAGAGGAATACGTCGCCCGAAGCGAAGGCCTGCGCGAGTTCTTCGCCGGAGAGGTAGCCGGTAAATACCGTCATCTCGGGATCGAAGGTTGCCTTGAGCGCGTCGAGGTACGGTCCCGCGCCGATGATGGCGAGGCGTGCGTCCGGTGCCTGGCCGCGCACCAGGCGGATGACGTTGTCGAGCCTTTCCAGGTCTTTTTCCTTGGAGATGCGCCCGATATAGGTCAGCAGTGGGGCCTCCGGGTGGCCGGCGGTGAGGCGTTCGCGCATGCTTGGCGACGCCTTCCTCGGGTGATACGTCTGCGTGTCCACGGCCTTGGGCCACAGTTTGACGTTGTGCATGCCGATGCCGCGGGCCTTATCCACCATCGGGCCAGAGGTGCAAAGGTTCACGGCGGCCTGGTTGTGGAGGTAGTTGATGGCGGCCTCAGTCAGTGGGCGGGTCCAGCCGATGCCGAGTGCTTCAACGTATTCGGGGACGTTGGTGTGGAAGCTGGCCACGAGTGGGACGGCGTCGCGCTGCGCCGCGAATACGCCAAGTGCAGCGGTCCAGATTGGATTGACGGCGTGGATGACGTCAGGCTCCCAGGCGCGAATCTCCGAAAAGAACTTCCAGGTGGGCAGTCCAAACTTGATCTCTGGATACACCGGCAGAGAGAGACTAGGGATGCGGGTCACCTCGAATCCCGCAAAGGTCTCTGGCGGGTTGCCTGGGGCGAAGATGCGGACCTCATGGCCCAGTACCGCGAGCTGTTTCAGGGTGTGGGTGATGCGGGTGACTACTCCGTCGATCTTCGGCAGGAAGACCTCGGTAACGATGGCTATGCGCACGATGCTTCGGTGAATTGCTTAGTGAGCGGCCTCGTTGAGGAGTTATTCCGGAACGCCCGCATGCTGCTGCTTGGTCCACAGGGACTGGGCCGGGATCTTGGAGCGGTCCACTCGGTCGGCGTAGCGCTGCGCGACTTCCTCGACCTCGTGAAGGAGACCCTCGGACAAAGTGGTGGGTTCAAGGCCCAGCTCGAGGAAGGTGTTGTTAGAGACGTGTAATTCGTTTTCTGCGGACTCCTTGCGCGGGTTCGGCACCATGGCGAGCTTGGCACCAGAGAGTTTGGCCACCAGTTCTGCGAGATCGCGAACGCGGTGGGTTTCAGTCATTTGGTTAATGATCTTGACGCGATCACCCTTGGCCGGCGGGTTCTCGAGCGCGAGTTCGACGCAGCGAACCATGTCGCGGATGTGGATGAAAGCGCGGGTCTGGCCGCCGGTGCCGTGGACGGTAAGCGGGTAGCCGATACCGGCCTGGATGAGGAAGCGGTTGAGCACCGTGCCGTAGTCGCCGTCGTAGTCGAATCGGTTGATAAGGCGCTCGTCCTTGAGGGTCTGCTCGGTGTGGGTGCCCCAGATGATGCCCTGGTGCAGGTCGGTGATGCGCAGTTCATCGTTCTTGGCATAGTACGCAAACAGGTGCTGATCCAGGACTTTAGTCATGTGGTACACGGAGCCAGGGTTAGAAGGGTACAGGATCGACTGCTCGATCGGCTCTTGGCCCTCAACCTTGACTTGGACGTCGAGGTAGCCTTCCGGAATTTCCATTCCGGCGGTGCCGTAGCCATAGACGCCCATCGTGCCAAGGTGCGCCACGTGAATGTCTTCACCGGACTCGACGATGGCAGTCAGCAGGTTGTGGGTGGCGTTGATGTTGTTGTCCACTGTGTAGCGCTTGGTGCGGGAGCTCTTCATGGAGTAAGGCGCAGCGCGCTGCTCGGCGAAGTGCACCACGGCGTCGGGACGCTCGGTGGTGAGGAACTCAAGGAGAGCGTCGTAGTCCTGCGCCACGTCGAAGTTGCGGAACTCGATGGTCTTACCGGAGACCTCGTGCCAGGCGGCGATGCGCTCTTCGATGGAGACGATCGGAGTCAAAGACTCAGCGCCTAGCTCGGTGTCGATGGCGCGGCGGGAGAGGTTGTCCACGATGATGACGTCGTGGCCTTGATCAGATAGGTACAGGGAGGCTGGCCATCCACAGAATCCGTCGCCGCCCAGAATCGCTACCTTCACTGTGGAGACTCCAAATATGCTCGGGGGTAAATACGACTTACACGACAATACCCCGGAAACCACCGCTCTTGCGGGGGCCCGGGGTGAATTTTCAGTGAACTGCAAAAATCAGGGGACACTGAGCTGGGTTGTGGCTGGTCTAAGGAATCTGCTTCAGGAATTGGAAGGCATGATGCACGATCTCGCGCTTTTCAGCGGAACTGAGCTTTGTGCCGGAGCTTTCCTGGTCAGCGATCTCCGTCAGCGCGACCTTGCCCGCGGCGCCGTGTGCTGCAAGCAGGATTGCTAGTTCCAGTTTGGAATAACCTGGCATGCGGCGGCCGAAAGCCTCGACGATTCCGAAAGCCACCTTTTCAAAGCGTTGGCGTTCCTCAGCAGTGTGGCTCATGCTCTCGATGGACTCGCCGATTGTGACGAGCGTGGCGAGGGAATACAGATTGGGCTGGTCATCGCCGAGGACCTCGAGCAACATAGTCTCGAAGAATTCGTTGATGCCCATCTCCGGGTGCATGTTCTCGACATCAGCGGAGTAGGACTCGAGCAAGCTTGCGGCGAAGAACAACAAAGCATCGGAGGCCGAAGAGAAATAGTTATGGAAGGTGCGCGGGGATACCCCCGCGGCTTCAGCAATTCGGGCGACGGTGAGGTTTTCCACGCCCTCATCAACCACCAAACGCGCTACCGAATCTGCAATGGCATGGCGCGTTGCCTGCTTCTTGGTTTCCCGCAAGCTAGACACGAGCTGCTTCCTTTCCCTTCGACTTTTCCTCTACCTTATCGCGCTGAAACTCTTTGGAGTTCTTCGTGCTGGGCACTGAGAGCCTCGCCTTCGATGTCCATGTTGGGCAGAATCCTATCGAGCCACTTCGGAATTGACCATGCCTTCTTATCGAGCAGGAACATCGTGGCCGGGATGATCATCATGCGTACAACGAAGGCGTCCATGAACACACCAACCGCAAGGGCGAAGCCCATGGTCTTGATGAATGGGAGGTCAATGAGCATGAAGGCTGCGAACACGGAGATCATGATGAGCGCTGCCGCGGTCACGGTGCGTGCGCCATGCTTGAAGCCATTCGACGTCGCGTTGCCTGCGGTCTTGCCATGGACGAAGCCCTCGCGCATGCGGGTGACCAGGAATACCTGGTAGTCCATTGCGAGACCAAAGGTCAGGCCGATGAGCATGATCGGCAGGAAGGACAGCAGCGGCTGTGGGTCGTCGATGATTCCGAACATGCCCTCCTGGAAGATGGCCACGGTGACGCCGAAGGTGGCTGCCATGGACAGGCCGAAGCCAGCGGCCGCGATGAGCGGCACCCAGATGGAGCGGAAGACGAGGAGAAGCACGATGAATGCTAGGCCGAGGACGATCGCGATGTAGGGGAGGAGGACGTCGCTAAGCTTCTGCGAAATGTCATCGAAGATTGGGGTGATACCAGTGATGCCGTAGGTGCCGCCGGTGTTGTCTTCGAACTCGGCCTTGAAACCGCGGAGCTTTTCCAGGGTTTCGGTGGTGGTCTCGTCGGTTGCGCCGGTGGTCGGGGTAATCAGGATCTGCGCCGCGTCCATGTTGTCCGTGGTGGCGACGATCTGCGCATTGACGACGCCCTCGGTCTCACTGAAGTCCTTGAGGAGTTCCTGGAAGGCCGGCATGCGGTCTTGCTTTGCGACGTCCGCGATGTCGACGTAAGCGATCATCGGGGCGTTGCGACCTGGGCCGAATGCCTCTTCGGTCATCTCATAAGCATCGCGCTGCGGGGTGCCCAGCTTCGAGGTTCCGTCGGTGGGCATGGCCAGGCGCAGGTTGGCGGCCGGCAGGGCGAGGATTCCGAGCAACAGCACGCCGGCGATGAGGTGCATCCACGGGTGAGCGCGAATGTGGCGTACCCACTTTAGGCCCATGGTGGGCTTTTCGTCCTCAGGGTCCGGAACCTTGGGGCCCGGCACGCGGCCAACGAAGACCTTGGTGCCGAACAAGCCCAAGAGGCCAGGGATGAAGGTGAGCGCGACGCAGACTGCCACAACCACGGTTGCGGCAGCGGCGATGGCCATGGTGGACAGGAATGGAATGCCGATGATGGTCAGCGCTGCCAGCGCGATGACCACGGTGGCACCAGCGAAGACCACGGAGGAACCAGCGGTGCCCAAGGCCATGCCCATGGCGTGTGCGCGGGTTGCCTTGTCCATCTTCTTGAGCTCCTGCGCGAGCTCCTTCGGGCTCAGGTCATTGAGTCCGGAGGAGGTGATGAGCTCGTTGCGGAAGCGGGCCACGATGAACAGCGCGTAGTCGATGCCCACGGCCAAGCCGATCATGGAGGCCAGCATTGGCGTCATGTCGGAGACAGAGTCCGTGAAAATGGTGGCGAGCTGGACGCCCAGGATTCCCACGCCCACGCCGACGACGGCAGAGATGAGCGGCATACCTGCGGCCACGAAGGAACCGAAGGTGATGAGCAGGACGATGGCGGCAACGATGAGGCCGATGACCTCGGAGGTCATCTCTTCGGCAGGGATCTCAGTGACGGACGCGGCATCGAAGTTGATGGAGATCGTACCGGTGCGCTTGTCCTCGCTGAGAGGGGAGAGTGCGGCAAGGTTGGAATCGATCTGCTCCTGCGGCATGCCCTGCGCGGCCATTTTCTCGGTCATCTGCTTCTGCATTCCCATGGAAGCCATGACCGGGTTGACGATTGCGTCGGGGTCCTTCAGCGCGTCGGTTCCTTGCAGCTCCTTGATCATGGAATCGACTTCGCCCATGACCGTCTTATCCGTGAGCTTTTTGCCCTCCGGAGCCTGCAGTGTGATGGTGGCGCTGGGGGGCACTCATTGCATCTGTCTCCGTGCCGAAGCGCTCCATCATCTGCTCTTGGGTGACGGTGGAGTCCATGTCTGGCATGGAAAAAGTGGGGCTTGGAGACTTCGCGAAGGCGCCAGCGAGGCCGCCCATCGCGACGAGCAGTACCAGCCAGAACGCGAGGAACGGCCAGGCTTTTCGATATGACCAGCTACCCAAGCGGTAGAGGAATTTTGACATGTGCAGATCCTTTATGAAATTTGGGGCCGCCGCCGCGCACTGTAGACTTGCGCGCATGCTCCACGCCGTCATCTATGCTTTCGGAGACTCCGTCAACGCGCTGCTCATCGGCATCCTCGTTGCCATCGGAATCATCCTGCCGCGCGGTAAATACCGCAAGGTGGCGCCGCTAATCGTGGCGGGGGATTGGCTCGGCGTGCTCGTGGCCTCCTTGGCCGTGCTCTTTATCTTCGTCGGAATCCGCGAACAGATCGTTGCCGCGCTGGAGTCGCCAATAACCGGCATCGTCCTCATCGCAGTAGGCGTGCTCATCGGTTTCGGCGCCTGGCGTTCCAAAGGCGAATCCAACCCGATGGTGGAAAAACTCCTCGTGCCGCTGCGCGAGCCCTCGCTCAAGACCGCAGCTATCGGTTTCGTCATGGGCGTGGTACAGTCGCTGACCTCCGTGCCCTTCTACGGCGGCCTTCTGCACCTCGCCGCCGGCGAGTTCTCCGACGCCACCCGCTACCTGGGCACTTTGTGGTACGCCACGCTGGCGCTCTCGCTGCCCACGCTGTGCGGATTCTTCATCGCCCTCGTGCGCGCGCAGCCGCACAGCGCCGCTGGCAAGCTTTTTACCGCAGCCCGCGAAAACTCCGCGCGCGTAGCCGAAATCAGCGGCTACGTCGTGGCAGTCTTCCTCGTCATCATGGGTGTGCTGAGTCTCTAGCGGCCCCTAGTCGTAGTAGACGTCCTCGAGGGAAACGGCGGCGTCGGAAAGCGCCTGTGCCGTGGATAGATCAACGTAGCGTCCGGCGTGAGGGATAAAGGAATGCGATTGCTCATCGCTGAGTTCGCGGCGAACCTTTGCCGGGATGCCGGCGGCGAGGGACTTCGCTGGGATCTCCTGTCCCTCCAGCACAACCGCGCCGGCAGCGATGAGTGAGCCCGGGCCCACTACCGAACGCGACAGCAGCGTGGCCTTCATTCCAACCAGCGTGCCAGCGCCCACGTGCGTGCCGTGCAGCATCGCCATGTGACCAACCGTAACGTCATCCTCCAAGACACACGCAACGTCGGCTTCCTCGTGGATGACGGAATTGTCCTGGATGTTGACGCGGGCGCCTAGGCGAATGGCGCCCACGTCCGCGCGCAGGACGCAGCCGTAGAAGACCGAGGAATCAGGGCCGATTTCGACGTCGCCAATGATGGTGGCGTTCGGAGCAATCCAGGCGCTGCGGTGAATGCGCGGGTACACACCGTTGAAAGGCAAGATGAGCATGATTAATTTTCCTCCACGACGATGGCAAGCACGTCAGTTAATTCGAATTCGCCGGGCCCGGTGATAGCGGCGGTGATTTGTTCGCGCAGCTCCGGATCCAGGGGGATGGCCCAGCCCTTGCGCGGATCGTGCACGGGCAGTTCGCGCTTTGCGGAAACCTTAAAATACACAGTGGCCTCCGCAGAACGCAGCGTTGCGGCCTCGCCCGACTCGGCGATTGTGCGTATGACCTCGGCGCCTACGGGGTCGGTGACCACGATGATGAGGGACTCGGCTGTGGATACGCTGAGCTTGGCGACGTCGACAAGCGGGGCGTTTCCATCCACCTGCGCCAGGCGTGGTGCGCTGGAGCCTAGCTTCGATGTGAGAGCGGAAAGCGCGTTGAAAAGACCCATGTGCAAAAGCATAGTTCTTCGGTGTTGCAGATGGACAAGCGTAAACTTGCGGCCATGATTGACGCCCTCGATACCGCACTCGTCATCGAAGGTGGCGGCATGCGCAACTCCTACACCGCCCCTTGCATCGTCAAACTCATCCAGGAACAAGTGCAATTTGGCTGGGTTGGTGGTGTATCTGCAGGTGCTTCGCATACCGTGAATTACCTTTCCCAGGACGCCATCCGTGCCGAGGATTCCTTCGTGGATTTCGCCAACAACCCCAGCTTTGGCGGCGTGGGCTCGCTCATGCGCGGCCGCGGCTACTTCAACGCGGAATACATTTATGAGCGCTCTGCGGATAAGGACCTGCCGTTTAATTGGCAGGCGTACAAGGACAATCCTGCCATCATGAACCTGGCCGCCACCCGCGCGGATACGGGCGAGTCGGTGTACTGGTCTCAGAAGGATATTGAAAAACCGTCGGACTTGTTCGCGCGCGTGCGAGCGTCCTCGACGCTGCCGCTGATTATGCCGATGCGGGTTATCGACGGCGTGCCTTATGTGGACGGTGCGCTGGGTGAATCCGGCGGCATCACGATTGCGCAGGCAGAGCTCGCGGGTTTCAAGAAGTTCCTCTTCATCGGCTCTAAGCCTCGCGGCTACGTGCGGCCCAAGGCTGCGCGCCCGATGATGATTCGCCGCGTATTCCGGAAGAATCCAGCGGTGGCTGATGCCTTAATCACACGCCCGCCAAAGTACAACGCATCGAAGGACCGCTTGCTGGAGCTGGAGCGGGAGGGCCGGGCTTGCCTATTCTTCCCGGAGGATATGCAGGTTGCCTCGACTGAGCGCTCTGTGGCGAAGCTGCGCGCCAACTACGCGGCTGGGCGGGCCCAGACCTATGCGGAATGGCCAGGCTGGAAGGAGTTCTTGGAGGGCTAAAACGTCCACTTTTGTGGATAACAGGGGCAAGTTAGTTGACGCTACCAACGAGTTATCCACAGATTTGAAATTGCCTCTTGAGAGCGTTTGTGCTGCGCCCTTAGCGTGAGAGTCATGACGCTTCTTGCACAGTTTCTTCGCGCTCAGGCCCAAGGCACGGCACTGCTTGCCGACGCCGCCGGCTTATCCGAACGCGAACTCCTTGAGCTCGGCGCTAGCGAGGTGCAAGCGCGGAGTTTGCGGGAATTGGCGCAGGTGTACTTCGGGGAGACGAAGTTCAAGAAAATGCAGCGGCGAGCGCGCTCTTCGCGGCACGGCTTGGCCACGCTGCAGCTTATTGAGAAGTACGCCCGAATGCTGCGCAATCAACGTGACGCGTGGCGGTTGCGGGAGGAGCTGTGCACGATGACCGGCTCGGATTCAGCATTGAGGCGGCGGGCGCGAAAGTTGGTGAAGGAGTTGTCCAAGCCGCGCGCGCCGCGGGAAGGAATCCGCCTGACACGGCGCAGGGGTAAGCCGTGGACGTTGGCGCTTACTGGGCCTTCGGACATCATTGCGCAGTTGCATGCGGCGGTTGATCCGCAGCGGCCGGTGGAATCGGTCCGGGAGGCCTTCTTCAACGGGGTGGCCGAGCCCATCGCTTCGACTAATGTGATTGTGACGCTGGATGAGCTCGACCAAATCGTGGACGGCGGCGGGGAAGAGATCACGCTGCGGCTGACCAATGGCGCAACGATTAGAGGCGCTGACCTGGTACATAAGACGCTAAGCGAGCGTGGTTACGTCACGCTTGTGCATCCGCATGAGGGGCCGGTGAATCTGTACCGGACTTCGCGCTTTGCCAACAAAAGCAGCGCCTAATGGCGGCGGCGGAGAATCCTACCTGCCCGTGGGGAGACTGCAACTATCCGGCGGACCTTGCGCAGATTCATCACCTTGAGGCGTGGCGCAACGGCGGCGAAACGAATATGCGCAACCTTTCTACCTGCTGTCCCTATCACAACGGTGTCAACGACGACTCGCCGCCGGGTTCTGCGCCGGACATGTGCCCGAGCCGAGGGAGGTTGGCACGAATTCACGGAAAGGTGCGGTGGCTGCCGCCGTGGGCACAGTAGCCGCGCAAGATATCTGAGCGAAGTAGGCCGAGGGATTTCTCGGCCCATTTGGTATGCCTTGTTTTAGATGCTTGCCACTGTGTTGCAGCCACGAGCACCACGCGGGGTTCAATCCCGCCGCCGCGCCGTGCTGGCCGCCGCTGCCCAAGACAAGTAATTCGGTGGGGGATTAATCAGCGACGAGCGGTTCAATTGTTAGCTCTGGGTGTTCTTTCTCCACGAAGGCGAGCTTCCACTTGTCGCCGAAGAGAGCGATGAGCTCGCCGTCAGTGCGGGTGAAAATTTCCACGCCACGCTGGCGGCCGAGCTCCGGCGCGGACTCGGCGTCGGTGCGGCGGGCGACGGAGTAGGGGATGTGCTCGGTGACGGTCTCGACGTTGTACTCGACCTCCATGCGGGCCTGCATGACCTCGAACTGCATGGGACCCACCGCAGCCATGACAGGTGCGGCGTCGCCACGGGTTTCGTTGCGCAGGATCTGGACGACGCCCTCGGCCGCCAGCTGGTCGAGTCCCTTACGGAACGCCTTGTAATCACCCAAAGACTTCGCGCGCAAAATGCGGAAGGCCTCCGGGGCGAACTGCGGCATCGGCTTGAACTGGACCTTCTTGCCGGCGTAGATGGTGTCGCCAGGCGCCAAAGAACCAGCGTTGACCAAGCCAACAATGTCGCCAGGGAAGGCGCTGTCCACTGTGTCGCGGGTGCGTCCGAAGACGGTCAGCGCGTACTTCGTGGAGAAGCTGCGGCCCGACTGGGCGTGGCTGACCTGCATGCCACGCTCGAACTCACCGGAGACCACGCGCATAAACGCGAGGTTGTCGCGGTGCTTGCGGTCCATGCCTGCCTGCACCTTGAAGATGACACCTGAGAAGTCATCGGTGATCTCACGCGTCTCGTCGATTGCCGCCGCGCCGCCAGAGCCGGCTGCCTCGATGGCCTTCGGATCGGAATCGCGCGAACGCGGCGCTGGGGCGATGGCGCACAGAGTGTCCAGAATCTGGTGCACGCCAAAATTGAGCATCGCGGATGCGAAGATGAGCGGGGAAGTGACGCACTGCTCGAAGAGCTCTTGATCGTGCAGGGCGCCGTCGGCAGCCAGGAGCTCTGCCTCCTCGACAGCGGTCTCCCAGGCATCACCTTCCTTGGCTTCAGCGTCGCTCGGATCGTAATGCTCCTCAGGTGCGATCGTCGAGCCACCCGCAGTACGGATGAAGTGGATGTAGTTATCCGCCTCGCCGTCCTCATTGATGTGCGCCAAGCCGCGGAAGTCGCCAGCGATGCCTACCGGCCAGTACAGGGGAGTCGGCTGCAGCTGAATCTCGTTGACGATTTCATCGACCAGCTCCAGCGGCTCGCGGCCCACGCGGTCCCACTTGTTGATAACCGTAATGATCGGCAATCCGCGGGCCTTGCACACGCGGAAGAGCTTGAGGGTTTGGGGCTCGAGGCCCTTGGCGGCGTCGATAAGCATGACCGCGGCATCCACGGCCGTGAGAACGCGGTAGGTATCCTCCGAGAAGTCCGCGTGACCTGGGGTGTCAACGAGGTTGATCATGAAGGGCTCGCCCTCATGGTTCTCCGGCGCGTACTCAAACTGCAGCGCGGAGGAAGCTACCGAAATACCGCGTTCCTTTTCCATCTCCATCCAGTCGGAGACAGTGGCCTTGCGGTTGCCCTTGCCGTGCACCGCACCGGCTTCATTAATAATGTGCGCGTGTAGCGCCAACGCCTCAGTCAATGTGGACTTACCGGCGTCCGGGTGGGCGATGACGGCAAACGTGCGGCGGCGGGTGGCTTCGGAGGCAATACTCATGCGGGCTAGTTTAGCTGCCCTTTGCGTCGGCCCCTGAATTGCGCCACCACAGACGCACGGCTAGTCCCAACTAACACCCAACTGCTCGCCCAAATCGTCGAAGATGCGGCGGGCCACGGCTGGCTTCTTAGCCATCGGGCGCCGCAGACCAGGCTTGCGCTTGCTGTTGTAGTATTCGCCGGACTCGAAGTGAATCCCCGGCGTGCCGGTGAGGAAATACGCTAGATTGTCGCCGCCTTCCTCTGCGCTGCCAAAGCTCTTGGACAGTGCGCCGGAGTAGAACTTCCGAGTCCGGCTATGAGAAGTGCGCGCAAAGTTGGTGGCTAGGACACCGGGGTGGAAGGCCACGGAGGTCATGTCGTGGCCGTGCAAGTAGCTGGTGAGCAGGATATCCCCCAACTTCGCGTTGCCGTAGGCACGCTCGGCGGTGAATTTCTGGAACGTATTTGGGTCACCCGGGTCGAAGGCAGACATCAAGAGATTAACCACGGATGCAGTCTGCACGATGGTGGCGTCGGTCTTGCGGAGCTTGTCCCGCAGCAGTGAGGTCAACAAAAAAGGAGCCACGACGTTGACCTGCCACGTGCGTTCGAAACCATCGGCGGTGGTGAAGGGACCGTCAAAAATGCCCCCGGCGTTGTTACCCAGTGCGTGAATTTCATTAAGCTCGCTGAGCTCGTCCGCCAAACGTCGCACCTGCCCGAGGGATTCAAAATCCGCTACGTGGTAGCTCGCGCCCACGCTTTCGGCTACCGCTCGAGTTTTGTCCGGATCACGCCCCACCAGCACCAATGTGTCTTGTGGGCGCTTCGCACGCAAGGTACGCGCGGCTGCGGCACCTATGCCGTCGGAAGCGCCAGTAATGACTATTGTTTGCGATTCGTGTGGGGCGTGGCTCATGAAAATTTAGTTTAGGCGTAAACAGGTCCGCGTGGTGGGTTACTTGCGGGAATGAATCTCATTCTGTGCGCTTTGGATCCCAGAACTTACGATGAGGCGCACGGCGTCGGCAGCCGTCTCGATCGCGGCGTCGAAACCTGCGTCCGCGTCGACCGGGCCCAAAACGTAATTAGGAATCGAAGAACCCTTGGGCGGGCGGCCAATGCCGATGCGCACACGAGGATAGTCGCGAGTGCCCAGCCGCTCCGTCAGCGATTTCAGCCCGTTGTGGCCGTTTTCATTACCTCCAACCTTGATTCGAATCTTGTTCGGCGGCAGATCCAGCTCGTCATGGATAACGAGGACCCGCTCAGCCGGAATGCCCAACTGCTGCGCCAAGGGAGCAATAGGATCGCCGGACAAGTTCATAAACGTCGCCGAGCGCACCACAAGAACCGGCGTGTCTGCAACATTCAACGGTGCAGCGGTGAGGGAGTGGCCGGCCACCGGCTGCAAGAGTTCCCCGGATTCCGCCAGCAAATCGTCGACGGCCATGTATCCCACGTTATGGCGGGTGGCTGCGTACTTGGCGCCCGGATTGCCTAAGCCCACCACGAGCCATTCGGCGTCGAGGTCTGCAGCCTCGAGAGCCGCCATTGACGACGCCTCCGTTTCCTTAACGGAGGACCCGAAAAGCCGCGACACGAGCCGCGCGAAGAAGCTGCCCGCGGAAGAGTCAGCAGAAGATGAAGCAGAAGCAGTCATGTGCCCTCACAATTGGTCGAGTTCTAAGGTGGACGCTATGAGCGCCATTCTAAAAAGCCTAAAAATCAGAGTACTTCCCGCCCCCATGGCGGGTGGCCCCACCACGCCTGACAGCGTCATTGCTGCAGAGCACAACGGCTCCTTTGGTGCGTTGGCGCTGGGGACGGCGTCGTTAAGCGCTGCTCAAGAGCAGATCGAGGCGTGCCGGGGACACCGCTTCGGCGTTAACCTTTTTCACGCGCAGGAACCGCTAAGCCCAGCCAATATGGAGGCGGTGAGTGCTATGGCACAGGAGCTGGGCGTTTCGGTGCCGGAGGCGGACCTGGAATTCGGCTGGACGGAGAAACTGAACATGGCGCTCGACGCGGGCGCTGCGGTGCTGTGGTCGATGTTCGGGACGTTTACGGAGGAGGAAATCACGCGCATTCACGCCGCTGGGCTAGAGGCGTGGACCACGGTGACCTCCCCGGCCGAGGCAGTGGAGGCGGCGCGCCGCGGCGTCGACGCGCTGTGTGTGCAGGGGCCCGAGGCAGGCGGCCATCGCGGCGTGTGGGATGCGGAAGCCGAACCTGATTGGCGGCCGCTGGAGGAGCTCGTGTTCGCTGTGCACGCCGCGCTTGGCGACGCCCCCATTCCTCTCATCGCCGCCGGTGGCATGCGCAGCTCCGCGGATGTCGAACGAGCGTTGGCCTGGCCGGGGGTGGTTGCGGTGAGCTGTGGCTCGGCCTTCCTTTTGGCGTCGGAAGCAGGTACTTCGCCGGTTAACCGTGAGCTTCTTGCGTGTGGCGGGAGGAGCGTTTCTACGCGTGCCTTTTCCGGGCGTTATGCGCGTGGATTGGAAACGGAATTTACGCGAAGCAACCCGCAGCTTTCTCCGCTTTACCCCTATCTCAATCAGATGCTGAAGCCGCGGCGTGCCCAAAAGGACCCGGCGGTGGGCTATTGCCTCGTGGGAGAAGAGGTTGAGAAAATCAACGGGGGTAGTGTGGCGGAGATCCTGCACCATCTATGCCCAAACGGGCACTCATAACAGTTAATATTTACGGTTGAATGTTGGTTTACCCCCATGACGAGTAAAGGAAAAGAACACGTGACTGCGAACGCACAGGTTGGACACGCTGACTGGAACGAACGTCTCGAGCTTGCTCAGGAGATGATTCCGCTCATCCACCAACTGCACCGCACCAACAATGTCGTGACCACCATCTACGGTCGCGTCTTGAGCGGCGTGACGGACATCGACATCATGAAGGCTCACCGCTACGCTCGCCGTATCGCGAACCGCGAATTGTCTACCGCAGAGACCCTTCCCATCCTGAAGGAACTGTGCGACATGAACCTCGGCACTGCCTCCATCGACTTGGGCCGCCTGGCATCTGGCTACGCTGAGTCCAACTCCGCCAGTCTGCGCAACTACCTCGAGCAGGAGCTCGTTGACCTGGTTGGCGCTGCCGTGGACAAGGAGTGCACCGACGTTGTGCTTTATGGCTTCGGCCGCATCGGCCGTCTGCTGGCCCGCATCTTGATCGCTCGTGAGGCTGCTTACGGTGGTGTTCGCCTGCGCGCAATTGTGGTCCGCAAGAAGGGCGACGGCGACATCTTCAAGCGCGCCTCTCTGCTGCGCCGTGACTCCGTCCACGGTGCTTTCAACGGCACCATCGGTGTGGACGAGGAGAATGAGGTCATCTGGGCAAACGGCACCAAGATTCAGATGATCTACGCCAACGACCCAACCGACATCGATTACACCTCCTACGGCATCGACAACGCCGTCCTCGTGGACAACACTGGCGTATGGCGCGACCGCAAGGGCCTGGAGCAGCACCTGGAATCCAAGGGTATCTCCCGCGTCCTGCTGACCGCACCGGGCAAGGGTGACCTGAAGAACATCGTCTACGGCATCAACCACGACACCATCGAGGACTCCGACAAGATCATCTCGGCTGCATCCTGCACCACCAACGGCATCACTCCTGTTCTCAAGGTCATCAACGACCGTTACGGCGTTGTCCACGGTCATGTGGAGACCGCGCACTCTTTCACCAACGACCAGAACCTGATCGATAACTTCCACAAGGGCGATCGCCGCGGCCGTGCAGCTGGCCTCAACATGGTTCTGACGGAGACCGGCGCTGCAAAGGCCGTGTCCAAGGCCGTTCCGGAGTTCGAGGGCAAGCTGACCGGTAACGCTATTCGCGTTCCTACCCCGGACGTGTCCATGGCTGTGCTGAACCTGGAGCTGGAGAAGGAAGTTGAGCGCGACGAGGTCAACGACTTCCTGCGTAACGTTTCCCTGCACTCCGACCTGCGCCAGCAGATTTCCTACATTGCTTCCCCAGAGGTTGTTTCCTCTGACTTCGTGGGATCCACCCACGCAGGCATTGTGGACGGTTTGGCAACCATCGCTTCCGGTAAGCACCTGGTTCTCTACGTGTGGTACGACAACGAGTTCGGCTACTCCAACCAGGTCATCCGCATCGTTGAGGAGATCGCAGGCGCTCGCCCACGCGTGTTCCCAACCCGCGTTGATGCAACTGAGCTCTAAAACTTAAAGTGCCGCTGGTTCCCCTTCTCTGTAAGGGAGACCAGCGGCCTTTTAGTTGCGGTGGGTGCTACTTTTTCTTTTTCTTCTTCTTTCCATCGGACTTCTTGGCGGCGGCCACCTTGCTGCGCTCAAGGTTCGAGGCCACGTCTGGGACGTAGGCAAAGTCGTCGCGTGGCGGGCGCTCGTACTCCTCGCCGGAAGACTCAGGGCGCTCCGGAATTTCTGGGACGTCTTGCTCGACGTGCTGATAAGGAACCATCTTCAAGATGTGATTGATGACGTTGATGCGCGAGCGCTTTTTGTCCTCAGATTCGACCGTGTACCACGGTGCGTTCGGGGTATCGGTATGCACAAACATCTCGTCCTTAGCGCGGGAGTAGTCTTCCCAACGGGTGATGGATTGAAGATCCATAGGGGAGAGCTTCCAGCGGCGAAGCGGATCGTTGCGGCGAGACTTGAAGCGTGCGATCTGCTCTTCATCAGATACGGAGAACCAGTACTTCAGCAGGATGATGCCGTCTTCGACGAGCATGTTCTCCAGCTGCGGGGCCTGGTGTAGGAAGCGAACGTACTCCTGCTGGGAGCAAAAGCCCATGACACGCTCGACGCCGGCGCGGTTGTACCAGGAGCGGTCAAAGATGACGATCTCGCCCTCGGTAGGAAGCTTTTCGATGTAGCGCTGGAAGTACCACTGGCCAGCCTCACGGTCGGTGGGCTTGGGCAGTGCTTCGATTCGGCAGGTGCGAGGGTTCAGGTACTGGGTGATGCGCTTGATTGCAGAGCCCTTACCTGCGGCGTCGCGGCCTTCCATGATGATGACAACACGGGCGCCGGTCTCGACTACCCACTGCTGCATCTCCACGAGTTCTGCTTGCAGGCGCTTGAGCTCTTCCTCGTACGCTGCCTTATCGAGCTTTGCGGGGGACTTTTTCTTATCTTTGCTCATTCTATTAATTTTAGCCTCTAGCTGCAGAAATGTTTAATGGTTTGGATAGAAACTCACCCCGCATTGCGCTGAGTCGGCCTCTGCGGCCGCGATGCGCGGTGGAAAGCCTGAGCACCGTTAACAGAGCATGCCGCGCGTCGCTGACTCAGTCCAAGGTAGTCGTGTGCGGGTCACGCAAACAGTATTAGTTTTAACAGGTATGGCTATGGGAAGGGGATTTGAAAGGAAGTTACCTAGCTACCTTGGCAGGTGCATTCCGCGCCGCAGCCGACCGGGGGCTCACCAAAATGCGTGGTGTTGGAAATCTCTCCCAAGCCGTCGATAGCAATCCGTACATTTTGCCCATCCTGGATAAAAGCTTGCGGGTCGCGCGCAAAGCCCACGCCTTCTGGGGTGCCAGTCGCAATCACATCGCCGGGATTGAGCGGGTAGAGCTTCGAACAAAAAGCGAGGAGCTCAGCCACAGAGAAAATGAGGTCATCGGTGTCGTCGTCCTGGCGGATATCCCCATCGACGGTGGTCTTCACAGCTGCATGCCCACCTGGTGCCCACTCATCAGCGGTGGTTAGCCACGGCCCGAAACCAGCGGTGCGGTAGAAGGAGTTACCGGCGTGGAACTGAGTGGTACGACGCTGGTAGTCGCGTAGCGTGTAGTCATTCATGATGGCATAACCAGCGGCGTAGTTGAGCGCCTCTTCAACCGGTACGTTGTGCGCACGAGTACCAACGACCACGGCTAACTCGCCCTCATAATCGAGCTGCTTGGTGCCCCATTCAGGAATGTAAATATCATCGAAAGGCCCGGTGAGGGCTTCCGGGAACTTGATGAACAGAGTCGGCTGCGTGGGCAGTTCGCGGCCCATTTCCCGCGCGTGCTTAGCGTAATTAACACCAACGCAGATGATTTTTCCAGGGGAGGGGATAACTGGCGCGAGGTCCTCATTGCGAAAGACAATGGGTTCGCCAGACAATTGTGCCGACTTCTGCCAATCTTCGGAGCGCAACAGCTCGCCGACGTCCTCGAAATCGAGCCCCACGCCGACGCCTGGGCCGTCGACGCGAATGGCTGTTGTTCCGTATTGGGTGCGGAGCGTGGCAAGTCTCATGGCGGACAGTTTACGCGTTAAGGAAGACGAGTTTCCTGAACTACCCGAATAATTTCGTCGGCTGCGTCGGCACAAATAATGGGGATTTCCGCCTTTTCCTGCTTCGACCAAGGCTTGAGCACAAAGCTCGCGGGGTCCATACGTCCCGGTGGGCGCCCAATACCGACCGAGAGGCGCTGGTAGTCCTTGGTTCCCAAGGATTTGGTGGTGGAGCGTAGACCGTTATGTCCATGATCGCCGCCGCCGAAGCGGTGCTTGACGACGCCGAAATCAAGCTCCAGCTCATCGTGCACCACGATGAGCTGGGCAGGGTTCATTGAAAAGTACTGCAGAAGGGCCTTGATTGGTCCCCCGGATAGGTTCATGAAGCTTCGCGGCTTGGCCAAAACGAGTTTGGCGGAACCGAGGCGGGTCTCAGCGAGCTCAGTGTTGGATTTCTTGTGCACTGAGAAGTTTGTGTAGTTCTGGCCCACGATCTCATCGACCACGTCAAAGCCGATGTTGTGGCGTGTTCCTGCGTATTTGGGGCCTGGATTGCCAAGGCCAACAATGAGAAAACTATTCACTGCGCTATTGTCTCATGCTGCGAGGGATCTTGACCCCGAGAAGGACATAGTAAAACGGCGAAACGCCCGAGCTAGACGTAAATCTAGCGCGGGCGCAGAGAAGAGTGATTTACTCTTCAGTCTCTTCGGCGGACTCAGCGCCAGCCTCAGCGCCGCCTTCCTCAGCAGCCTCAGCAGCTTCCTCGAGCTCTTCGTCAACCTCAGGCAGGGAGATGGAAGCGATGATGGTCTCTGCATCTGCAACCAGGGTGGTGTCTTCTGGCAGGGTGATGTCGCCAGCGGTGATAACAGCGCCGTCCTCGAGGCCCTCGATGGAAACGGTGATCTCCTCTGGGATGTTCAGAACGTCTGCCTCAACGAGGAGGACGTCAGCATCCTGGATGAACATGAGGCCCGGTGCCGGCTCGCCCTCGAGGGTAACCGGAACCTCAACCTCAACCTTCTCACCACGCTTAATGGAGAGGAGGTCGATGTGGTCGATGTCCAGGGTCAGAACGTTCTGGTCAACGTGCTTGACCATGACGAGGTGCTGCTCGCCCTCGAGCTCGAGCTCGAAAACAGCGTTGACGCCGTGTGCGCGAACCAGTGCGGTCAGCTCGATGCGGTCAACAGCGAAGTGCAGAACGTCAACGGCGTGACCGTAGACAACGCCTGGGACCTTGCCAGCAACGCGCAGGCGGCGAGCGAAGCCCTTGCCGAACTCGTTACGTACTTCTGCCTTCAATACCGGGCGGGTGTTTGCCATAGTAAAACTCCTAGTGTCAAAGATTGGTGCGGCGAGACTTTAGCGAGTTCGAAAACGGCGAAAGCCTGCCGATGGTCGTCTTGGTCGAGTCATCGCAGGCTTAAAACGTGTGAAATAACTTCTAATCGCGTCGATAACGGCTTTCCGATTCCGGGCAGCCCTCGCCGAGACAGCAAAAATTCTAACACGCAGCGCCGAGAGCAGGCAAGTTACTTCTGCTCTTCTTCGCCAACTACAGAACTATCGAAATTGAGTTGCTTAGCGGTGGTGTTTCAATGCTTCTCTGCGCGTGAGGTTTGCGACGTCATGCGAGCCTAGGAAGCCCAAAACCCAGGTGGGATTGGTGCGATAGAGATCGCGCAACGCCCAGCCGATGGCTTTGCTAATGAAGAATTCATTGCCAAAGCTGGTTCCTGGGAGGTTTTCTTTGATGGCATCCGCCAGTAGTTGCAGATCGGTAGCCTCACGTTTGCCGAGCTGACTGATAATCGCGGCGCGGCGTCGTTGCGCAAAGGCTCCAAAACCGCGCGCACTTCGCAGAAGGCCTCTGAGAGATTATCGGTCAAGGTCATCTATTTCTGTGTGGGGGGAATGGAAAGACCGCCCAGCTGTGTGCTGGACGGTCCTTTTACGTGCTGCTTATTAAGCGCTTAGTTCGACTCGAAGAGCGTGGTTACGGAGCCGTTTTCGAAGATCTCGTTGATGGTACGAGCCAGCAACGGAGCAATCGAAAGAACAGTCAGGTTGGACCAGCCCTCAGTGGACTGCGGAAGGGTGTCAGTGGTGATGACTTCCTCAGCACCACACTCGGACAGACGCTCGCGAGCCGGGTTGGAGAAGACGCCGTGGGTACAAGCGATAACGACGGACTTCGCGCCAGCTTCCTTCAGGACGCGGACAGCGCCGGCGATGGTTCCGCCGGTATCGATCATGTCGTCGAGCAGGATGCAGTCCTTGCCCTCGACCTCGCCGACAACGCGGTTAGATACGGTCTCGTTAGCAACCTCAGTGGAACGGGTCTTGTGAACGAAGGACAGTGGGGCGTCGCCAAGCTCATGTGCCCACTTCTCAGCCACCTTGACGCGGCCAGCATCCGGGGAAACCACAGCGAGGTTATCCAGGGAGTACTTGGACTTGATGTAGTCCACGAGGATCGGCATTGCGTGCATGTGATCAACGGGGCCGTCGAAGAAGCCCTGAATCTGGTCGGTGTGCAGATCCACGGAAACGATGCGGTCCGCGCCAGCAGCCTGCAGCAGGTCAGCAACGAGGCGAGCGGAAATCGGCTCGCGGCCACGGTGCTTCTTATCCTGGCGTGCGTATGGGTAGAACGGCAGGATGGCGGTGATGCGCTTTGCGGAACCACGCTTGAGCGCATCGATCATGATGAGCTGCTCCACCAGCCACTTGTTCAGCGGCTGGGTGTGGGACTGCATCACGAAGCAGTCTGCACCACGCACGGATTCCTCGAAGCGGATGAAGATTTCACCGTTAGCGAAGTCGCGAGCAGTGGTTGGAACGAGGTCCGTCTTCAGTTCCTTGGCCACAGCCTCAGCCAGTTCTGGGTGTGCACGCCCAGAAAAGAGCTTCATGTTCTTGCTGCTGCCGGTTACCTTGCCTGTCATGGGCGGTAATTCCCCTTACTTGTTGTTGTCCTGTGCGCGGGCGGCAGCCTCAGCTGCCGGAGTTCCCGGACGCTTCTTTTGAACCCAGCCTTCGATGTTGCGCTGCTTGCCACCGGAGACCACGAGTGCTCCCGGAGGAACATCTTCCTTGATAACTGTACCCGCACCCGAGTACGCGCCATCACCGACATTGACTGGTGCGATAAACATCGTGTCAGATCCGGTGCGCACGTGGCTGCCGATTACGGTGTGATGCTTGTTAACACCGTCGTAGTTGACGAATACGGAGGAAGCGCCGATGTTGGACTCCTCGCCAACGGTGGCGTCGCCGATGTAGGTCAAGTGCGGAACCTTGGAACCGCGTCCAATCTGGGCATTCTTTGCCTCGACGAAGCCGCCGAGCTTGCCGTTTTCACCGACCTCGGTCTTCGGGCGGATGAAGGTAAACGGGCCGACATTGGCGTTAGCGCCAATCACAGACTCGGAACCGTGGGTGCGGATGACCTTGGCGCCCTCACCGATGGTCATGTCGGTCAGGGTGGTGTCAGGGCCGATCTCGGCGTTGTCCGCGATGGAAGTCTTTCCCCACAATTGGGTGCCCGGATGGATGAGAACGTCGGAGCCGATGGTCACGTCCACGCCGATCCAGGTGGTTTCCGGATCCACGATGGTGGCGCCACCGCGCATGGCGGTTTCCACGGTGCGGCGGTTGAGCTCGCGGCCAGCAGCGGCGAGCTGGACGCGGTCATTGACGCCTGCCAGCTCGCCGGCGTCGGCAGCAATGTGCGCGCCGACGTTGTGACCGGCGGTGCGGGCGATTTCCAGAACATCGGTGATGTAGAGCTCGCCCTGGGCGTTGTTGGAATCCAGCTTGGTCAGGGCGTCGCGCAAAATAGCGCCGTCGAAAGCGAAAACCCCGGAGTTGACCTCATCGATGCTCAGTTGCTCGGGCGCAGCGTCCTTTTGCTCGACGATGGCCTTGACGGAACCGTCCGTGTCACGCACGATGCGGCCGTAACCGGTTGGGTCATCCAGCTGCATCGACAGAACGGTGACTGCGTTACCGGCGGCCACGTGGGCGTCGTAAAGCCCGCGGATGGTTTCCGGACGCAGCAGCGGAACGTCACCGTTGGTGACGATGACGGTGCCGGTGAAGTCGGGGAGTGGGGCAAGGCCGCACTGTACCGCGTGGCCTGTGCCGTTCTGCTCCTCTTGAACGGCCTGTGCGACCTCGCGGCCGAGCTCTGCAGCAATAGCCTCGACGGCAGGGGAGACCTGGTCGCGCTGGTGACCGACCACAGCAACGAGGTGCTTGGGGTTAAGACCAGCTGCAGCGTGTAATGCGTGGCCGATGAGTGGGCGCCCTCCGATTTCGTGCAGTGTCTTTTGCTTGGCGGACTTCATGCGGGTGCCAGCGCCTGCCGCTAAAACAACAATGGCGCAGTCAGTTGTATCTGCCACGAGTTTCTTCGTTCTCCTGTGGTTGGGTCTTAGGGGAGTATTGCCTCACATCTTAACGCCGGGGTGCGCACTGGGAGCAAGCGACGGCAAGAATGCCGTCTCTTATTCCGAGACCTCACGCAACATGCGGGCTCGCCAGGCACCTACAAAACCCAATGCCGCGAGGAAGAGCAACGCGGCAGTTGGGCCGGCCAGTGAAATCACCGCCGAGATTCCGCCCACCATGAGCAAGATGGCGCCCATCATGGTGTTAGCGGCGCCCACATAAAAGGTGCGCTTGTCACCGCCAGCCATGTCCACGATGTAGGTCTTGCGGGCCACGCGAATTGCCGTGTGTGCCAGATTGACGAGGAAGAATCCCAACGGCAGCGCCCACGCAGTTACCCAGTGAGGGGCCCACTGCGCGCAGGCAACGACTGCCAGCAACGTCACTGATGCGGCGGCAGAGGCCCATGCCATGACCAGCCGGGAAGATCGATCGGACCAGATGCCGGAAATCTTGCCGCCGACCAGGCTGGCCAGGCTGGAAGCGAGCACGAACCCACCTAGACCGCTGAGCGCAGTAGTGCCGGCTTGGTGAGACAGCGTGACAATGAACGTCGTGGACAATGCCGTCACGAGGAGAAGCGCACGCACGTTGACGAAGCGGCGGAAGTCCGCATCCTCGGTATAGAGTCCCCACGTGTCACGCCACCAATGCGACTGGCTGGGGTCTTGGGCATTGTCTGGAACCGGTTCATCGATGGCGTGGAACACCGCCGCGGCGATGAACCAGCTGGCCGCGCCACATCCCAGGACCGTGGCTAGCCCGAGCGGTGGAAATTGGCCGAGGGCCGCGAGCACCAAACCGATAAGCAGCGTCACCGCGCCCGTGGCTTGGGCAGCAAGTCCGGTGACCTCACCGCGGCTGCCCTTTGAGATGGTGCGTCCCTGAACGTCCTTGCCGGTGAGCGAACACAAAGCGCGAAAGACGGAAAGCACCGCCAATGCGGCAATGGTGACAACACCGAGAAGCCAGCCGTGGAACAGTGCTGCAGCGACGGCAACGACGACGGCACAGCAGCCCTGGATGAGCGAGCCCCACACCCACAGCTTCTTGCGCGCTGGCCGGGAGGTTACCCAGGGGCTGAGTGCGGCCTGCGGCAGCATCGATCCAGACTCGCGGATAGGGACGAGGAGCGCGGTGAAGAAGTGAGGGACTCCGACCTGGGCGAAAAGCCAGGGGAGAACCGTCTTGCCGGACACCAGTTGGTCGCCGATTCCTTGCAGCGCATTGGACCACGCGAAAAGGCGGGCAGGACGAGTTTCATTGTCTGGGATTGACATGGTTTAAAGCGTATGTGATTCAGGACCGCTTTAGCCTAATCCGGCGCGGTGGCGTCGCTATTTTAATAATCTGGGGTACATGGCTTTTTCGCGTCGAGTGTTTTTCAAAGGCGGATTGCTCGTTACTACGGCAGTGGTCGCGGGGTCTGCGCTGGCAGCTTGTTCTTCGAATAAGGATCAGCCTGCGCCGGTGGGTTACGACTCCGAACCGCGCCCGCTTCCCATCCCGCCGGTATTGAAAGGCGAGATGGAAGGCGATACCCGAGTATTCAAGCTCACCGCCCAAGACGGATACTCCGAGGTCATTCCGGGCAACAAGAACACCCGCACTTGGGGCTTTAACGGCCCGTTCCTCGGCCCGACGCTGCGCGCCCACAAGGGCGACAAGGTTCGCGCGGAAATCACCAACAACCTGGTGGAAATGACCACAGTGCACTGGCACGGAATGAAGCTTCCGGCCTATTCCGATGGTGGACCACACTCGCCGATTGAGGTAGGCAAGACCTGGAAGCCACAGTGGGAGATCGTGCAGCCAGCGGCTACCGTTTGGTACCACCCGCACCCGCATATGGCCACGGCAACCCATGCCTACCGCGGACTTGCTGGCATGTTTATCTTGGACGACGACGTATCGGATAAGCTCGACATTCCTTCTGAGTACGGCGTGGATGACATTCCGGTGGTCATTATGGATGCGAAGTTCACTGAGGACGGCCAGCTCGATCACCAGGTTGACGGCACGCTCGGTCTCCTGGGCACTACCCCTGTGGTTAACGGCATCACGAATGCTTCTTTCGCCGCGACCACGCGCCGGGTTCGTCTGCGCTTGCTCAACGGCGCTTCGATGCGTTTCTACACGCTGGCCCTGGATAATGGGACGCCGTTTAACGTCATCGCTACTGACTCCGGGCTTCTCGACGCCCCCGTCGAGGTCGACGAGCTGCTCATCGGACCAGGCGAGCGCATCGAGGTCCTCGTGGACTTGGAGCCCGGCAAGGACGTGGTGTTGCAGTCGGTGCCGCGCAAGGACAACTTCAGCATCCCCGAAGATGAGTACTCCGCGGACTTTGGCTTCAAGGACAGCTTTGACATCCTGCATATCACCGCGCCGGGGGAGGATGCGCCTGCAGCGCCAGCTCTGCCGCAAACCTTGGACCACCCCGCGGCTGCCGACGTCCCATCGGCCGAGGGGCTGACTGAGCGCGAGTTCGTGCTCAATACCTTCATGATTAACGGTGAGACCATGGACATGGCCCGCGTGGACACCGTGATCGAGGAAGACAAGCCTGAGGTATGGACTGTGACCAACGAAAATAGCGATTGGCCGCACAACTTCCACATCCATAATTCGCGTTTCAAGGTCTTGTCTTATGACTATGGCGATGGCAAAGACATCGCGGTTCCGACGATGGGCTGGAAGGACATCGTCAATCTTCCGCCCAAGGCAACCGCCAAGCTGCTCGTGGAGTTGGGCTACTTCCCGGATAAGACCATTCCGTACATGTACCACTGCCACATGCTCCTGCACGAGGACAAGGGCATGATGGGTCAGATGGTTGTGGTGAACAAGGGCGAAAAACCTGACGTTCGCGTCAAGCCGGCGGCGCTTGTATTCGAGAAGTCTGCTGGGGCGTCGCATAGCGCACATGCTGGGCAAGTAGTGGACTCATCCCGTAGCCCGTACGCGACGCCGAGCGCGGAGGCTTCCTAGCGCTTAAGTGTCCCTTATTGTGGCCGTGCAGATGATTTAGTCAGGCTCCAAGATGCTGAAGAAGAAAACTTCCGGAAAGTCCGTCATTACGGCAAAGAAGATTTCGAGCAGTCGTTCACCGAGGTGATCAAGGTAGTCTTCAGTGAGCGCTTGCCCGTCTGTCGGCCGCAGCTCGATGCGCACCTGACAATTGCTCTTTTGCCACTGGCCACTTGAATCCTCTGGTGGTATTTCAAAATCTTCTTGCGGATCCATATCTAGAACTACGGATATCACAGTGGCTGCGGTGAGCTGATCCTGCAGGTGACTTTCCAGGCAGAGCAACAGGCGCTCGGCATCCGTGGCCGTGGCGTGCAGGTAAAGAGTTTCCAGCATGTTTTCCCTATTTAGCGTTAGCGGTTAACTACAGGCTCGGGGCTGTCGCGCAAGAGAGTTTAGTATCTGTTTCAAAACTAGGCTTGGCACGATGTGTAATATTTGAAGTTTTCGAGGCGAAAATAACAGACAATTTCAGAGCGCACTCTCGTCTAAGCTCTAATTCCTTTAACTCATCAAGAGTTTAAGCAGTACTACCCAGATCCTGATGTAGCTGAGTCGCTAAAGGCTAAAGCTCCCGAGGTTTATGAAACTTGGATTGCGACGACTCAGGACTCGATTGAGACGGAGAACTATGCCCGCAGAAAAACGGTTGATGGTTCATTTAAACTTGCTAGGAGAGGTCAGCTAATCGGCGCTTTCAGCGTAGTTGCAGTGCTGCTCCTGGGTGGTTGGTGCGCGTATTTGGGCAAAACGTGGATTGCTGGATTCCTTGTAGGAATCGATGTTGTTGCTTTGGCTGCGGTATTTGTGCCAGTTAAGGAGAAATCTACAAAGAGCAACGGCTCAACCTAGAAAGACGGGAAATCCTTCAAGATTTCGTCCGCATGCCCTTTTGCTACTTAGGCCTTGGGCCTTATTATCGAAGCTAGAAACCCCCACCGACCAGCATTTTTAATGGTCGGCGAGGGTCGGAAGAAGCTTCCCCACCAGGACTCGAACCTAGAATGACGGTACCAAAAACCGTAGTGTTGCCGATTACACCATGGGGAATAACCGCGCGCTCAAGGCGTGCGTTGCTAATAGTACCTGACGCACATGCCTTAATTACAAATGCCACCCACTAAGCTTGATCGCATGGTTCGACAGAGGATGACTGGACGCGAACGTCGTGAGCAATTGATCGTGATTGGCCGAGCGGCTTTTGCCGAGCTGGGCTTCGACGGCGCCAGTGTGGAGGAGATTGCGGCGCGAGCTGGCGTTTCCAAGCCCGTGGTCTATGAGCACTTCGGAGGGAAAGAAGGCCTCTATGCGGTCATCGTGGACCGTGAGATGCTCGCGCTGGAGGAGGTGATTACGCATTCGCTTAGCGACGGCACGTGGCGCGAGCGCATCGAGAAAGCCACTGTTGCACTTTTAAACTACGTGGAGCAAGAAACCGATGGGTTCTTAATCCTCGTACGCGACTCCAAGCCAGGCGACGAACGCTCCTATTCCACTTTGCTTAATTCTTCCGTGGGGCAGGTTTCCTATATCCTAGGCTCCGCCTTCGAACGCCGCGGCCTCGACGCGAACCTGGCAGGACTTTATGCCCAAGCGCTAGTCGGCATGGTCTCGATGACCGCCCAATGGTGGCTGGATACCCGCCAGCCGGCAAAGGAAGTGGTGGCTGCGCACATCGTAAACTTGTGCTGGAATGGGCTGTCTGGAATGGAAGCTAAGCCAAAATTGAGAGGAACTAACTAAGTGGCAACGCCGATGCTCGCCGGACTACTCAAGGTCGCGGCTTCCGACCCGAAACTCAAAGGGCTTGCCACCCAGGTAGGCGAACCACACCTGCACATCACCGGCATCGACCAAGCGCGCCCGTGGGCTATCGGCACGCTGGCGAATCAGGCGCCCGTGCTTGTCGTCACCGCCACCGGCCGTGAGGCCGAGGACCTCACCGCGGAGCTAACCGCGATGATGGGGGACAAGGTTGCCCAGTTTCCGGCGTGGGAAACCCTTCCGCACGAACGCCTTTCGCCCGGCGCGGATATCGTGGGCCGCCGCGCGCAGGTGCTGCACCGCATTGCAGAAGGCAAGCTGCGCGTCGTCGTCACGGCAGCGCGTGGATATAGCCAACCGATCTTGAAAAACGTGGAAGGTCGCAGTCCGATCAGCCTGGCCGAGGACATGGAAATCGAGCTCGAGGCCATCGTCTCCCAGCTGGAGTTTCGTGCCTATAAGCACGTGGACATGGTGGCCAAGCGCGGCGAGTATGCCGTCCGCGGCGGCATCTTGGATGTCTTTCCCACGACGCTCGATTACCCGGTGCGTGTGGAGTTCTGGGGCGATGAAATTACCGATATCAGGCAGTTTTCCGTCGCCGACCAGCGCGCGATTCCAGAGATTGAGGTCGGCGCGGTGGACATCTTCCCGGCGCGTGAGCTTCCGATTACTGACGACGTCGCCAAGCGTGCCCAAGACCTTGCCCTCCAGCACCCGGGCAATGCTGCCCTCGTGGAGCTTTTGACCAAGGTAGGTGAGCATATTCCGGCCGACGGCATGGAGGCGCTGCTTGCGGTGCTTAGCGACGCCCCGCTGGTCACCTTTCCCGAATTCATGCCGGAGGGTACCCACGTGCTGCTGGTCGCGTCGGAAAAGATTCGCACCCGTATTGCAGATCTAGAGTCCACGGACGCGGAATTCTTGGCTGCCGGTTGGGAAGCCGCTGCCATGGGCGCCGACGGTCCGCTGTCCGCTGAAGGCCTGGATACCGAGGCCGCTAGCTACCGTTCCTACGAGTCTTTGGAAGCAACGTGCGCTAACGCGAATTTGCCGCTGTGGACCTTTGCTCCTCCTGGAATGTTCATGGCCGACGAGTCGCAGACCTTGCCGCTCGAGTATGAACTGGGCCCGACGCCACGTGGTGACGTCAAGGAGATCGACGCCATGATGGCGCAGCTGCTCGCGCATACCCGCGATGGCGGGCGTGCGGCGTTTATCGCGCCGGCTCAGGGTGCTATAAAGCGCATGGTGGAACGCTTTGCCGAGAAGGGGATTCGCACCAAGGTCGCAACGCCCGGCTGGGAACCGACCCCGGGTGAGGTCACGCTATACCAGGCGCTCTCGCATGCGGGCCTGGTGTTCCCCAAGGCACGCAGCCAGGGTGGCGCCACCAAGGAGGCCCTGCCGCTGGTTGTGGTGACGGAGACAGACCTGACGGGTAACCGCGTGGGCGACATTGCCGGCGCTAAGCGACGCCCCGCCAAGCGCCGCAACCGCGTCGATCCGCTCGCATTGAAGCAGGGCGATCACGTGGTGCATGAAACCCACGGCATCGGCCGCTTCCTGAAGATGGCTGAGCGCACGATCCAGTCTGGTGACGAGACCTCGCGCCGTGAGTACATCGTCTTGGAATACGCGGCGTCGAAGCGCGGCCAGCCGGCCGATCAGCTCTGGGTGCCGATGGACTCGCTGGACCTGTTGTCGAAGTACACCGGCGGCGAGAAGCCGACGCTGTCCAAGATGGGCGGCTCGGACTGGAAGAACACCAAGAAGAAGGCGCGTGCCGCTGTCCGCGAGATCGCGGGCGAGTTGGTGGAACTTTATGCCAAGCGTCAGGCTTCGCCGGGCCACCAGTTTGCGCCGGATACGCCGTGGCAGGCGGAGATGGAAGACAACTTCCCGTACGTCGAGACTGAGGACCAAATGCTGGCCATCGACGCGGTCAAAGAGGACATGGAGTCCACCGTTCCCATGGACCGGGTGGTCGTGGGCGACGTGGGCTACGGCAAGACCGAGGTAGCGGTGCGCGCAGCCTTCAAGGCAGTGCAGGACGGAATGCAGGTGGCGGTTCTCGTACCTACCACTCTGCTTGCGCAGCAGCATGCGGATACCTTCCGCGAACGCATGACGGGTTTCCCGGTCAATATCCAGGTGCTGTCCCGCTTTACGTCGATGAAGGATGCCAAGGAGATTGTCTCCGGCCTTGCAGACGGTTCTGTCGATATCGTCATCGGAACGCATCGCCTGCTGCAAACAGGTGTGCATTGGAAGAACCTGGGCCTCATTGTGGTTGACGAGGAGCAACGCTTCGGCGTCGAGCACAAGGAACACATCAAGGCGCTTAAGGCTTCGGTGGACGTGCTGACGATGTCGGCGACGCCAATTCCGCGCACCCTCGAGATGTCCATGGCGGGTATCCGCGAAATGTCTACTATTCTGACCCCGCCGGAGGACCGCCATCCGGTCCTGACTTATGTGGGTGCCTACGAGGACAAGCAGATTGCCGCGGCCATTCGTCGCGAGCTGTTGCGTGATGGCCAGACTTTCTTCATCCACAACAAGGTCTCTGATATTGAGAAGAAGGCGCGCGAGCTCCGCGAACTCGTGCCAGAGGCCCGCATCGTGGTTGCGCACGGCCAGATGAACGAGGAAGCCCTCGAACAGACCGTGCAGGGTTTCTGGGATCGCGAGTACGACGTCCTGGTTTGTACCACCATCGTGGAGACAGGCTTGGATATCGCGAATGCCAATACGCTCATCGTGGAGAACGCCCACCACATGGGCTTGTCCCAGTTGCATCAGCTGCGCGGGCGCGTGGGTCGTTCCCGTGAGCGCGGCTATGCCTACTTCCTGTACCCGAAGGGCGCCACGCTGACGGAGACTTCCTACGACCGCCTGGCCACCATTGCGCAGAACAATGATCTGGGCGCCGGCATGGCCGTGGCGATGAAGGACTTGGAGATGCGTGGTGCCGGTAACGTGCTGGGTGCCCAGCAGTCCGGTCACATTGCAGGCGTGGGCTTCGACCTGTACGTGCGGTTGGTGGGCGAGGCGGTCGAGACCTTCAAGGCCTTGGCACGTGGCGAGGTTCCCAAGGCCACTGACGACGGCCCGAAGGAGATCCGCATCGACTTGCCAGTTGACGCCCACATCCCTGAGGATTACATCAACTCTGAGCGTTTGCGCTTGGAGGTCTACCGCAAGTTGGCGGCGTCCAAAGACAATGCGGACCTGCAGCTGGCAGTGGAGGAGATGGAGGATCGCTACGGCCCGCTGCCGCAGCCGGTTACTCGTTTGCTTGCGGTAGCACGCTTGCGCCACCAGGCCCGCCGCGCCGGCGTCTCGGACATCACGGTCCAAGGCACGCGCATCAAGGTCCACCCAGTGGAGCTGCCAGACTCCAAGCAGGTTCGTCTCAAGCGCCTGTTCCCCGGCTCGAACTACCGCGCCGCAGCGAAGGCTATTCAGCTGGGGTTCCCCAAGGCGGGCCGCAACGTCACGGACCCGAAGCTACGCGACGTCGAGCTGCTGCAGTGGGTCGCGGACTTCCTGTCGCAGATGTTCGACATCGATCAGGCGGACGTCACCGGCGGCAAGACCCCGCGGAAGATGGGCAACGTTATTTCCGTGAGCGAGTAGCGCTTTCTAGAAGTTGCGCAGGAACGACAGCGAGCTCAGTGCAAAGAGCATCGCCGGGCCCGCAAGCAGCGGGCCAAGCCCGGCCTCGCTGGCCGCGGCGAAATTGATAGTGGACCTTCAGGCTAACCGAGGCCCACGCAATTGATAGGGGTGTCCGCCTCGCGATTCCACCGGCACGCTCGCGTCGAAAAGTGCTGACCTGCACGTTTATCCCCTCATTACCCCTGTTCGAATACCCCTGTTCGACTAATACATTGGACAATCGGTTGCAGGC